>Ga0207976_100299_pt1 | contig 24061 bp, 19 predicted proteins | sample LakWasMe94_HOW11_2_FD_183916 | JGI IMG/M metagenome (GOLD analysis project Ga0207976, IMG submission 183916) | Freshwater sediment methanotrophic microbial communities from Lake Washington under simulated oxygen tension - Sediment Metagenome... | ecosystem: Environmental > Aquatic > Freshwater >... | reverse complement strand
GCGCAGGCGCCCGACCAATTCGTGCGAATCCATCATGTAAAACACACCGTGGTGGGCGGACACCAGCGGCGCCAGTTCGGACAGGATCAGACCGGTCACCGCGTTCAAATCGCGTTGCCCTTGCAGCAGGCGTGTGAAGCGTGCCAGGTTGGTCTTGAGCCAATCCTGCTGCGCATTCTTTTGCGTGGTTTCCTTCAGGTTGCGGATCATCTCGTTGATGTTGTCCTTCAGGTAGGACACTTCGCCGCGCGCCTCCACCTGGATGGAGCGCGACAGGTCGCCGCGCGTCACCGCGGTGGCCACTTCGGCAATGGCCCGCACCTGGTTGGTCAGGTTGGCGGCGAGCTGGTTCACGTTTTCGGTCAAATCCTTCCAGGTGCCCGATGCCCCCGGCACGCTGGCCTGGCCGCCCAGCTTGCCCTCCACACCCACCTCGCGCGCCACCGTGGTCGCCTGGTCGGCAAACACCGCCAGCGTGTCGGTCATCTCGTTGATGGTGTTGGCCAGGGCCGCAATCTCACCGCGCGCCGCCACGGTCAGTTTCTTCTTCAAGTCGCCCTTGGCCACCGCCGTCACCACCCCGGCAATACCGCGCACCTGCGCGGTCAGGTTGGCCGCCATGAAGTTCACGTTGTCGGTCAAGTCCTTCCAGGTGCCGGCCACGCCTTCCACCTGGGCCTGGCCACCGAGCTTGCCTTCGGTGCCGACCTCACGGGCCACGCGCGTGACCTCTGACGCAAACGAGCTCAGCTGATCCACCATCACGTTGATGGTGTCCTTGAGTTCCAAAATTTCACCCTTCACGTCGACCGTGATCTTCTTGGACAAATCGCCACGTGCCACGGCCGTCGTCACTGCGGCGATGTTGCGCACCTGGCCGGTCAGGTTGGAGGCCATGAAGTTCACGTTGTCGGTCAAGTCCTTCCAGGTGCCCGAAGCACCGGGCACATTGGCCTGGCCGCCCAGGCGTCCTTCGGTGCCGACCTCGCGCGCGACCCGTGTCACCTCGGAGGCGAAGGAGCGCAACTGGTCCACCATCAGGTTGATGGTGTTCTTCAGCTCAAAGATTTCGCCCTTCACATCCACGGTGATCTTTTTCGACAAGTCGCCATTGGCCACGGCGGTGGTCACCTCCGCGATGTTGCGCACCTGGCCGGTCAGGTTACCGGCCATGGAGTTCACCGAGTCGGTCAAGTCCTTCCAGGTGCCGGCCACGCCGGGCACATTGGCCTGGCCGCCCAGCTTGCCTTCGGTGCCCACTTCGCGCGCCACGCGGGTCACTTCGGAGGCGAAGGATGAGAGCTGGTCCACCATGACATTGATGGTGTCTTTCAGTTCCAGAATCTCGCCCTTGACGTCCACGGTGATCTTCTTGGACAGGTCGCCACGGGCCACGGCGGTGGTCACCTCCGCGATGTTGCGCACCTGGCCGGTCAGGTTGAAGGCCATGAAGTTGACGTTGTCGGTCAAGTCCTTCCAGGTGCCGCCCACGCCGCGCACCTGGGCCTGGCCACCGAGCTTGCCCTCGGTGCCCACCTCGCGCGCCACGCGCGTGACCTCGGAGGCGAACGAGTTCAATTGGTCCACCATCACGTTGATGGTGTTCTTCAGCTCGAAGATCTCGCCCTTCACGTCCACGGTGATCTTCTTGGACAGGTCGCCGTTGGCCACGGCCGTGGTCACGTCGGCAATATTGCGCACCTGGCCGGTCAGGTTACCGGCCATGGAGTTCACCGAGTCGGTCAAGTCCTTCCAGGTGCCGGCCACGCCGGGCACATTGGCCTGGCCGCCGAGCTTGCCCTCGGTACCCACCTCGCGCGCCACGCGGGTCACTTCGGAGGCGAACGATGAGAGTTGGTCCACCATCACGTTGATGGTGTCCTTGAGTTCCAGAATTTCGCCTTTCACGTCCACCGTGATCTTCTTGGACAGGTCGCCGCGCGCCACGGCCGTGGTCACCGCGGCGATGTTGCGCACCTGGCCGGTCAGGTTGGAGGCCATGAAGTTCACGTTGTCGGTCAAGTCCTTCCAGGTGCCGCCTACGCCGGGCACATAGGCCTGGCCGCCGAGCTTGCCCTCCGTGCCCACCTCACGGGCCACCCGTGTCACTTCGGAGGCGAACGATGAGAGTTGGTCCACCATCACGTTGATGGTGTTCTTGAGTTCCAGAATTTCACCCTTCACGTCCACGGTGATCTTCTTGGACAGGTCGCCATTGGCAACCGCCGTGGTCACGTCGGCGATATTGCGCACCTGGCCGGTCAGGTTGCCGGCCATGGAGTTCACCGAGTCGGTCAAGTCCTTCCAGGTGCCGGCCACGCCGGGCACATTGGCCTGGCCACCGAGCTTGCCCTCGGTGCCCACCTCGCGCGCCACGCGCGTGACCTCGGACGCAAACGAGTTCAACTGGTCCACCATCACATTGATGGTGTTCTTCAACTCCAGGATTTCGCCCTTGACGTCCACGGTAATCTTCTTGGACAGGTCGCCATTGGCCACGGCCGTCGTCACGTTGGCGATGTTGCGCACCTGGCCGGTCAGGTTACCGGCCATGGAGTTCACCGAGTCGGTCAAGTCCTTCCAGGTGCCGGCAACGCCTTTCACCTGGGCCTGGCCGCCGAGCTTGCCCTCGGTACCGACCTCGCGCGCCACGCGGGTCACTTCGGACGCAAACGATGAGAGTTGGTCCACCATCACGTTGATGGTGTTTTTCAATTCCAGAATTTCGCCCTTCACGTCCACCGTGATTTTCTTGGACAAGTCGCCATTGGCCACGGCCGTCGTCACGGCCGCGATGTTGCGCACCTGACCGGTCAGGTTGGAGGCCATGAAGTTCACGTTGTCGGTCAAGTCTTTCCAGGTGCCGCCCACGCCGGGCACATAGGCCTGGCCGCCGAGCTTGCCTTCCGTGCCGACCTCGCGCGCCACGCGGGTCACTTCCGATGCGAACGAGCGCAACTGGTCCACCATGACGTTGATGGTGTCCTTCAATTGCAAGATTTCACCGCGCACGTCCACCGTGATTTTCTTGGACAGGTCGCCGTTGGCCACGGCCGTCGTTACCTCGGCAATATTGCGCACCTGGGAGGTCAGATTGCCGGCCATGGAGTTCACCGAGTCGGTCAAGTCCTTCCAGGTGCCGGCCACGCCTTTGACTTGGGCTTGGCCGCCCAGTTTGCCTTCGGTGCCCACCTCGCGGGCCACGCGGGTCACTTCGGATGCGAAGGAGCTGAGCTGGTCCACCATGGTGTTGGCGGTGGACGCGGCGCGCAGGTACTGGCCCTTCAACGGCCGTCCGTCCACTTCCAGTTCCATGGTTTGCGACAAGTCACCTTTGGCGACGGCGCCAATTACGCGCGCCATCTCGGTGGTGGGGCGCACCAGGTCGTCAATCAGCGTGTTGACCGAGTTGATGATGGTGGCCCAGCCCCCCGCCACATTGGGCACTGAAGCGCGCTGCGTCAGCCGACCGTCGCGCCCCACGACGCGGCTCACCGTCGTGATGGACTTCACCATGTTGCGTTTGGTCTCGATGATGTCGTTGAGCGCGTCGGCAATCTTGCCCGCCACGCCGGTCCAGTCCGACGGCAGGCGCACCGAGAAATCTCCTTTCTTCAGCGCAATCAGGGTCGCCAGCAAGAGTCGGGTGTCCAGTTCTTCGGTCAAGTCATTCGTTGTGTTCATGGAGAGCTCCGGATTGACAATCCAACCAATGTTGCAAGGCGCTGGCGGGCATGGGCGGGCAACACAAGTCGCCTTGGTAGTCGTCACAACCCAGCGTCTTGAGCGTTGCCAGTTGCTGGGGATTGACAACGCCTTGTGCCACCACGCGCAGCGCCAATGCACGGGCGATGCAAATCACGCCGCCTACCAAGGCGATGTCGCCGGCGCCGTTATCCAGTGCGTGGACGAGGCGTGGGTCGATCTTCAACGCATCCAGCGCCAGGGTCTTGAACAAGGCCAGTGATGACAGGCCGGTACCGAAATTGTCGATGGCCAGCGTCACGCCGGCGGCGCGAAATGCTTGCAAAACCTCGGCCATCCGGTCCACGTCACGCGTCAGGAGGGACTCGGTGATACCGAGCTGCAGGCTGGTGGGCGACAGCTTGTGCTTGCGCAATACCTTGAAAACGCTGCGCGGCAATTCACTGTCCATGTGCGTTAAACAGGCATCGATGGCCACGGGGAGTTTCAACAATGGTGACGTGGCGCCTTGCCACTGTTGCGCCTGGGCGCAAGCCGTACGGAGCAGCCACTCGCCAACCAGGTCCATGAGGTCACATTCGAGCGCGTGGGGTATGAACTGGGGTGCGGCGAGCAGGCCTAGGCGAGGATGCTGCCAGTACGGTATCGCCTGCAGGGCCACCGCGCGCCCGGTGTTGATCTCCATGCGCGGTTGAAAGTACAGCGTGAACTCATCATTTTTGAGCGCCTGTTGCAGCTCCTGTTTGAAGCGGCTGCGATCCGCTTCGCGCGTGTTCAGTTCTTCATGGAAAAACTGGATGCTGCCGCGCTTCTTCTGCTTGGCGTGGTACATCGCCTTGTCGGCCCGATTCATCAGGCTGCGCGTGGACGTGCCATCCTGCGGAAACAAACCGATGCCGATGCTGGCCGAGGTCTTGACCCGATGGGGGCCGATCCGGTAGGGGCGCGCAAGCGATAGCGCGATTTTCTTTGCCACCTTCGCGGCTTCGGAGGAGGATGCCAGGGCCTCGATTTGCACCACGAATTCGTCACCCCCCAGGCGTGACACCACATCGGACTCGCGTACCACCTCCAGCAAGCGGGCAGCCGCCTGGCGCAGCAGCTCGTCGCCCACGTCGTGGCCGAGCGTGTCGTTGATGTTCTTGAACTTGTCCAGATCCAGGAACAGCAATGCAAATTGCTCCTTGCGCCGCGTGGCGTTGACCACCGCGTGCTCCAGGTGGTCCAGCAGCGAGCGGCGATTGAGCAAGCCCGTTAGCGCATCGCGGGTCGCCAATTCGTGCTCGCGTTGTTCGGCCTTCTTGCGCTCCACGACCTCAGCCTCGAGTTCGGCATTCACGCGTTCCAGGTCGCGCAGCCGCTGCAAGCGCAAGTCCTGGTTCAGTTTGGCCAACTCCCGCGCCTGCTGGTCCAGTTGCAGGTTGCGTTTCTTCAGCTCGACGAAAACCGAGACCTTGGTCTGCAGGATTTTCGGGATGATGGGCGTGAAAAGATAGTCCACCGCGCCCTTTTGGTAGCCCTTGAGGCGGCTCATTTCATCGGCCAGATGCGCGGTGACGAAGATGATGGGTACCAGTGCACAGCGCGGGTGCGTGTGGATCGCCTCGGCCGTCTCAAACCCGTCCATGACCGGCATGCGCACGTCCAGGATGATGACGGCAAAGTCATGGCGCAAAACCTGCCTTAGCGCCTCCTCCCCCGAGCGCGCGCTGACTATTGCGTACTCACCGCGATCCACCGCCTCGGCGAGCAGGCTCTCCAGCGCGGTCAGGCTGGCGGCATTGTCGTTGACGAGGAGGACTTGCGGAGTCATCCCTGCTTTCCTCCCCCATATCTTGGACGTTTCGGGTGACAACTTGCACACCCGCATGCGCAAGGAATTTTCCATCCTTGCCTTGAAGTCTATTGATCATCAAGGACTTCCCGCCGCGGCACGACAAATGTTGCGTTTCGTAACGATTGGACGCAGATCCGCGTGCCGTCGCGGCCAGAGCGCGTGTCGCGGCGCCCTGGCGAGAGAGCCTGGCCCTTACTGCCCAATGCTTTCCCTTGCAATCAGCGTGCGCGCATGTTCATAGGCGGCCATGACGGCCGCCTCTTCCGACGGGTAGTCGTTGGGGACGCGATGGCGTTCCAGGTTTTCGGGTTTGGTGTCCGCAAAGTCGGCGTCACGTGCGTAGGCGACCCAACACATCCATCGGTGGGTGGCTTCCCGCTTGGTGGTGACGGATGCGCTATACCCTTCGTGTTCGAGTATGGGGTAGCCAGACATGGACGGCTCCTTTTAGAACATATGGACTGGTGTAACTGTAGATGCCACCGAGAAAGAATGCAAGCTCCAGGGGCATGGTGCGGCGACCCCGTACCCGATAGCTATACCGTTGGACGGATGGGCCATATGCCCACCAGCGTATTGCAGACGACACCTGCAGGGCCACAATTGGCGACTACCAGACCGCGTGTTGGAGCGTAAACACAGAATGGCCACGAACCTGCAATCCCCACCCCCTGACACCGAGCGCCTGCGCGCGCTGCCCAAGGCCGAGGTGCACCTGCATCTGGAGGGCTGTTTTGAGCCGGCCGTGCTGGCCGAGCGGGGCATTCCGCTGGGCATTTGCCCGACATCCGACCTGTCGCTGGGCGTGTATCCGTCCATGGATGCACACCCCATCGAGCGGCTACGGGCTGCCGGCGTGCGGGTTTCGGTCAATACCGACGACCCCGTGCTGCTGGGTGCCAGCCTGGTGGGGGAGTACGCGCTGTGCGCCGAGGCATTTGGCTGGTCGGACGATGTGCTGCGGGCGGTGGCGCGCACGTCGATTGAGGCCAGCTTTGCCCATGTAGACGCCAAGCAAAAATTGCTGGCCGCATTGGCGCTTTGGTAGCCCAGGCGGTCGAATCTTCGTTGTTTAGTCTGGTGTGCGCTGCTTGAGCCGCAGCGCCAGCGCACTCAAGGCGTCATAAGCGGCGCCGGTCTGTGCATCCCATGCCGCCACGGCCGCGCCCTGGCGCGCAATGGCCGCGGTGTCGCCGCGGGCTGCGGGGCCGGTCAGTGCGGCCTGCGGTCCCAGAGTGGTGATGTTGGCCACCGCATTGCGCAACAGCGATGCCCGCAGCGCCGGAATCAGTTCGGCAGGCATGCCGGTGGCTTGCCATAGGTCTTCGGCGGTGGCTTGCAGTACGGGCAAAAAGTTGGTCGCAAATACGGCTGCCGCGTGGTACAGCAGCTTGTTGTCGCTGGCGACGTCAAAGCAACGCGCGCCAATGGCGGAAAAGGCGGGGCGCAACTGGTCGCAGGCTGCCGCATCGCCCTCCAGCGCGCAGGGCGTGCCGGGAAACTGTTGCAGGGCGGTTGGCACGGCCGCAAAACTCAGGATGCAATGTGCGCTGGCGATTTGCCAACCTAGAGCGGCCAACGGTGCCAGCGTGGCCGCGCCCTGCGCGCCGCTGCAGTGGAATACCACGGGTTTCGCAGCCACAGCGGCAATCGGTCCGTTGGTGTGCGGCGTAACGACGGAAGCTGGGGCGTGCCACGCGTCGCAGGCCGCGGGGAGCGTCGCACGTGCCGTGGCCAACGCTTGCGCGCAGTCTGCCAACTGCGCGTCGGGCACGGCCAGCATCCAGATGTCGGCGTGCCGCATGGCCTGCATGTGTTCTACCGCGTGCCCGGCGCCAATCACCGCGCACGCGGCTTGCGCACTGGCCAAGGACGTGGTCAGTACATCCTGGACTGCAAATGTGTTTTGCGCACGCCACAGGCTGGCCAGCGTCTGCGCCACGCGGCCGGCACCGACCAGGTTGAGTGTGGGCGTATGTGCGCTGGGGGGCATGGTCGTGAAAGTTGTACTACTGCAGGGTGCAGCTATCACCCACGCCGTCGCGCCATACGCGCACCCGCGCCAGGCCGGGCAGGGCATCGGCCATGGCACGCCAGATAAAGGCCGCCAGATTTTCCAGTGTGGCGGGACCCAGGCCTTCCACTTCGTCCAGCAGATGGTGGTCCAGGCGCGGGCGCAGTTGTTCGATGGCGGCGCGCACCAGGCCCAGGTCGACCACCACGCCGGTGGTGGTGTCGACCTCACCGGCCAACGTGACCTCGGCGTGGTAGGTGTGGCCGTGGATACGGCGGCTGCCCTCGGCCTCGATGTCGCGGCGCAGCGTGTGCGCGGCGTCAAAGTAGAACTTTTGGCTGATCTCGCAGCGGGTAGGGGCGGAACTCATCGTATGCCCGTGATCTTGTGGGTCTGCAAAGACAGGCGCCAGGCCGGGCGCTGCAGGCATTGGGCGATGCAGGCTTGCGTGTTGGCGCTGCGCTGCAGGTTGTCCATGGGTTGCAGGTAGCGGTGGCTAAAGTCCGCGGCCTCGCATTCGTCCAACGTGATGCCGGCCTGCGGCCACACCAGTTTCAGTTCATGGCCCTGGCGCTGCACCCAGGTGGAGCCGGCCTTGGGGCTGACGCAAATCCAGTCGATGCCGGCGGGCGCGGCAATGGTGCCATTGGTCTCCACGGCAATGTGAAAGCCCTGCGCGTGCAGCGCGTCGATCAGCTCCGTGTCTACTTGCAGCAGCGGCTCGCCGCCGGTCATCACGACAAAGCGGTGGGCCAGGTCGGTGCTGGGCCATTGCGCGGCGATGCGCGCTGCCAGATCGGTGGCGGTGGCGAACTTGCCGCCCAGCGTGCCGTCGGTGCCAACGAAATCGGTGTCGCAAAATTGGCAAATGGCCGTGGCGCGGTCTTGCTCGCGGCCCGACCACAGGTTGCAGCCGGCAAAGCGGCAAAACACCGCCGGGCGACCGGCGTTGGAGCCTTCGCCTTGCAATGTGTAAAAAATCTCTTTGACCTGGTAGCTCATGGGATGCGCCCCGCATGGCTGTGCACCCCACCACGGTGTGGGGATACGAGGTTTTTGTACATGGTAGTCCTCTACATGGCTCCGAAACGCAAAAGCTGCAAGGCCCGCCGGAGCAGCGGGCCTTGGGGGTATTTTAACCGGGGATGCGGATGCTTGTCCGTTTGGACTCCGTGTTGAGTACGGGGGCGCGGGGGTTGTCACCCTTTCACACACTGCATCCGGCACAGCGTGTGCAAATTCCGCTATAAATCGGTGTCACAAAAGACGGGGAAAGAGGAACCATGCTTCGACGCGACGGTACGCGCAAAGCGCGGTTCATTCCTCTACCAAGTTGAGCATCTCGGGAGAAAACCATGGCTACTGTTCGCTACCTGGTCCAAGACGTTGATACGGCGCTGCCCTTCTATGCCGCGCTGGGGTTCACGGTGACGGAGCGCTGGGGCCCGCCATTCGCCATGTTGGCGCTCGGCGACCTGTCGCTGTGGCTTAGCGGTCCCGGAACGTCGGCCTCCAAGCCGCTCGCGGATGGTGCGGTTCCCACACCGGGCGGCTGGAACCGTTTGGTCATCGAAGTTGCGGATCTACAAGCTTTCATGCACGCGCTGCACGCGACCGGCGCCAGGTTCCGCAGTGAGCCTGTTCAGGGGCCAGGGGGCCAGCAGGTGCTGGTGGAAGACCCGTCGGGAAATCCGATTGAGCTTTTCCAGGCCAAGGGCGGGTAGTTCGCCATTGAAAGGCACAAAATGCGTTGCGCCTCACAACATGCCTGAAGTGAATCTCTACGGTCTGGAGCGCAGTGTCTACACGCGGATAGCGCGACTGGCGCTGGAAGAAAAGTCCGTCGCGTATGTGCTGCATGAGGTGGAAATTTTTGGTCCGGACGGCGCCCCCCAGGAACAGTTGACGCGCCATCCGTTTGGTCGTATCCCGTCCCTCGACCATGCCGGGTTCTGGTTGTATGAGACCGGTGCCATCACTCGGTATATTGACGAGACGCTTCCCGGTCCTCGGTTGCAGCCAAGTGAACCACGGCTCCGTGCCCGGATGAACCAGGTCATGAGCCTGCTGGATGCGTACGCCTACCGACCCATGGTGTGGGGCGTATTTGTGGAGCGGGTCCGCATCCCGATGTCCGGCGGCAAACCGGATGAAACCAAGATCGCCGAGTCGATGGCCGTGGCTGCCACCTGCCTTAAGGCACTCGACGCGCTGGCCAGCGCAGCCCCTTTCCTTGTCGGACCGCATATCACCCTGGCCGACTTGCACGCCCTTCCCATCCTGTTGTACTTTTCCCTCGCCGAGGAAGGCCGCCATCTGTTGGCCCAGTACCCCACGATCGAACAATGGTTGGCCATGATGCGGTCGCGTCCTAGCGTGGAGCGAACCCGAAGCCGGTACGAAACCAAGCCACTACCGAAGTACTACAGATGAAATTTGTTAACTGCGCCAGGAGATTGAGCGGTCATGGTCAATGACAACGTCAGCGTAGGCGCGCGAGCGCTATTGGGTGAGCATGTCTGCCAGCTCATGCTTCGCCCTACTGGTGAAATCCCCGGAGGGCTTTGGTCGTGGCGGGTGTATGTTGACGGCAACGTGCAGTCCCGTGGTCCTGGATCGAAAGGAATCAAATACGCTTCAATTTACGGTCGGCAGTCAAACCGAGGTTCTCATTGACGTGCTGCATGTCAATGGCGAGCTTCGTCTGGAATTCAGCCAGGACTCCTAGCCGGTCACTTCAACAGCAGGAGTCAAGGTAAATGAATGTTGTGCCATTCGCAGAAGTTGAAAAAGCCGCGCTTTTGCGTGTCAAAGGTGTTGGGCCGAAAGTGGTTGAACGGCTTGAGCAAATGGGGTTCTCGTCGCTGCGCCAATTGGCCGACGCGGATGCACGCGACATTTTGGCCCAAGGGGCGGCGTTAAGCGGTTCCAGTTGCTGGAAAAACAGCCCGCAAGCGAAGGCTGCCGTGGAGGCGGCTATCGGCGCGGCCTTGATGGCAGTGGATGGTCAAGCCACCGACGTGTAAGAAGCAGCCAGAGGCCGAAATGATGCCAGCGTGACGCTACACCACCAACGGCTCCTCCTGCATCGCCTCCATCTGCTCCTCCAGCATCTGCACCTGGCCCTGCCAATAGTCGCTGGAGCCAAACCACGGAAAGTTGACCGGGAAGGTGGGGTCGTCCCAGCGCCGGGCCAGCCAGGCGCTGTAGTGGATCAGGCGCAGCGTGCGCAGGGGTTCGATCAGCACCAGCTCGCTACGGTTGAAGTCGCGGAACTGCTCGTAGCCGTCCACCAGCGCGCCCAGCTGGCGGGTGCGCTGGCTGCGGTCACCGCTGAGCAGCATCCACAGGTCTTGCACCGCCGGGCCCATGCGGGCGTCGTCCAGGTCGACAAAATGGGGGCCGGGGCCGGCGGCCAGCGCCGCCTCGGTCGGCGTCCACAGGATGTTGCCGGGGTGGCAGTCGCCATGCAGGCGCAGGATGGTGATGCCAGAATCGCCTAAGCCATTCTGAGCAGTAGCCCCCGTCAATGCTGCGTGTGTAGCTACCAAATCAATAGCGTTTTGGCAGACCTTGGTCCATGCGGATTGCACGTCCAGTGGCACCTTGTCGTGCTCCAGCAGCCATTGCATGGGTTCCACGCCAAAGCTCTGCACATCCAGGCGCGGGCGGCTGGTGAAAGGCTTGGCCGCGCCCACGGTGTGGATGCGGGCCAGGAAGCGGCCTATCCACTCCAGCACCTCGCCGTCGTCCAGCTCGGGTGGGCGCCCGCCGCGGCGCGGGGAGACGCTGAAGCTAAAGCCGCCAAAGTGGTGAAGGCTGGCATCCATCAACTTCAGCGGCCCGATGGCCGGCACCTCGGCCGCCATCAGCTCGGCCGCGAAATCGTGCTCTTCCTGGATTTGTTCGTCGGTCCAGCGCTCGGGCCGGTAGAACTTGGCCACCACGGCGCTGCCGTCTTCCAACTGCACCTGGTAGACGCGGTTTTCGTACGAAGATAAGGCGGTCAGGCGGCCATCGCCGCGCAGGCCCACGCTGTCCAGCGCGTCCAGCACCACATCCGGCGTCAATACCTCAAAGGGATGGCGCATTCAGTCCTTTTTGCCGTTATCGGGCGCGAAAAACATGGCCACACCCACGGCGATCAGAATCGCGGGCCACCAGGTCTTGAACAACTCGGCCAGGCTGACGTTGATCAGCCCCAGGTTGCTGAGCAAAAAGAATGCGCCGAACAGTATCAGCGCGATGGCTGCAACATTGCCCTTCATCGTGAACCCCTCTTCTCAAAGTATGGAAGAGGCATTGTCGCAAGGTTTTATCCCAGCGGCCCCAGGTCGTCCCCATACAGCGACGCACCGTCAGTGCCCGAATCCGAATAGCCCGATGCGTTGTTGGTGGACGCGCTGGCACCCAGCAGCTCAAACGGCAGCGATTGCTTGACCAGGACCACGGTGCAAGGCGCGTCCATGGCCACCTTGATGGGGACGGTGGCGATGAAGCGCTGGGTCTTCAAGCCATGCGTGGCCGCGCCCATGACGATGACGCTCACGTCGTTGCCGCGCGCGTATTCCAGCAGGGCGTGCGCCACGTCGCCGGATTCGAGCACATGGTACGAGGTCTGGTGGCCCGGTAGGTCCAGCGGCAGTGCCCATTGGCGCAAGGTGGTCAGGTAGCGGCGGTGCACCTGGGTCTCGCTCTTGGCCTCATCCGTGGTGCTGGTTTGGCTGGGCGAGATCACCGTCACGCAGGCCAGGCGTGCGCCGGGGCGGGTGCCCAAGGCGCGGGCCACCGCCACGCGCAGCGAATACAGCGTGGCGTCCGACGCATCCTCGTGCGGTACCGCCACCATCACGATGGGCACGGCCTCCACCACATGCGAGGCGATGGGGCTGGGCCGGTAGTGCATGCCCGCAGCTTTGAGCCAACGCTTGAAGTGCGTGCCAAAGCGGGTGCCGGTGACATTGCTGCCGCGCTGCGTGATGGTGATTTGCTCGGGGTGCGTCAGGTCGAACGCCAGGTGCGCTGCCGATGGGTAGCGCTGGGCGGCCTCGGGCGCCAGGCAGCGCAGCACCACCTCTTGCAGCCACTCGGGCAGCAACGCCTTGATCTTGCGCGGCGGCTCGGGGTCCATCCACAGGCGCTGGCGCAGCCCGGCGGCGGTTTGCGGTTCGCCAAAAGGCAGGCGCCCGGTGCATAGCTGGTACAGCATCACGCCGATGGCGAAGATGTCGCTACGCGGGTCGCCGCGCACACCCACCACCTGCTCGGGCGCGATCCAAGCGGGTGAGCCCACGGCCTTGCGCAACTGCTCGGCCAGCAGGTCGGGGTAGTGGGCGTGGCAGGACAGGCCAAAGTCCAGCAACACGGCCGTGCCATCGCCGCGGAACAGCACGTTGGCGGGTTTCAAATCCAGGTGCACGGTGTTCTGCTGGTGCAGGGCGTGCACCGCGCGGGCCATGGCCGTGCCGAGCCAGGCAATCTGCTCGACGCTGGGTGGCGTGGCGGGGTCCAGCCAGTGCTCCAGCGTTTCGCCGCTGACGTATTCCATCACCAGGTAGGGCAGGCGTGACAGGTCACCGGCCGCCACAAAGCGCGGCACGTGGCTGCCCTGCAGCACCTGCAGAATCTGGCACTCGACCTCGAAGCTGACGATGTTCTCGGCGCCATCGCCGGCCGTCATGCGCGGCACCTTCATCGCCATCGCAAACCCCGGGTCGCGCTGGCCGTCGGCGTAGTGCACGCGGTAGATGTGGGCCATGCCGCCCGAATGGATGCATTCGTCGATGGTGAAGCCGTCCACGACCTCCCCGGGCTCCAACAGCTTCATCGGCCGTGCTCCAGGCGGTCCGCAAAGAATTCGTGCAGGCCGGCACGGCGAATGGCGTTGGCCGCCGCGAAGTGGTCATACGCCACGCGGTAGAAGGTGAGCTGCGCGCGCTCGGTGTCGAACAGGCTGTACATGGCCCGGGTGTTGCCGTCACGCGGCTGGCCGACCGAGCCCACGGTGCTTAACCATTGGCGGTGTTTGGGCACGGGAACGGCCACGCCGGGCTGCGGCACAAAGGGCATCAGGCCGCCGTCGGCGCCGCGGTAGTACAGGGTTTGCAAATGCACATGACCACCAAACACGTAGCGCACGTCCGGCCATTCGTTGGCGGCGTCCATGCTGGCCTTGGCCGCCCGCTGGTCGTACACGTAGCGCCACAAATGGGGTTCGTTGGCGCTGGCGTGCACCAACAGCATATTGTCCTGTTGCAGGGCCAGCGGCAACTGGTCCATCCACTCCAACTGGGCTGGCGTGAGCTGGCGGTGGGTCCAACTGGCGGTGCTGTCGCCCACCGTCTTGATATCGAGCGGGGGGCTAACCGCCATGGCGTCGTGGTTGCCCTGGATGGCCATGGCGCCTTCCTCGGCCAGCAATTGGATGCGGTCCACCACCGCGCCCGGATCGGCCCCGTAGCCCACCATGTCGCCCAGGAAGAAGAAGCGCTGCGCCTGCTGCGCGCGGGCATGGGCCAGGCAGGCGTCAAGGGCTTGCAGGTTGGCATGGATGTCGGACAGTAAGGCAATGCGCACAGGGTCTCCAGATCACGTGGCCCCGTGGTTTATCGCGGCCATGCACGATCATGCCTGAACTGACTGACGCTAAGGTTTCAAGTTCAGCATGTGCCCCAGGCGCGGGTCGCCTTTGCCGCCGAGTACCTGCTGGTAGGCCGCCTGCACTGCTTCGGGGCCGCTGTGCTGCTCGACGCGCAGCCAGGGGCGGGTCGGGTCCGAAACCCGGGCGGTAAACGCCTGCCAGGATTGCAGCAGGCGTTGCCCCAGGCCCTGCGCGCCCCATTCGCTGCTGCGCTTCTTGACCTGGGCTGGCGCAAAGAATAGCGTGGCCTTGGGGCCTGGCAGGTCCTTGGCCCCGCCCATGTTCTCCACATGCGTGGCGCCAATGGAACTGCTGAACCGCAGGCCCTTGCAATGCGTATGCAGCGCCATGCGAAACGCCGCGTTACCGGCAAAATCCACGTAAACGCTGGGGGCGTCGGGCGCAATCTGGTCCAGTTGGTCGTAGGTCAGCACGCGGTGGTAGCAGCCCAGGCTTTCGCAAAATGCCACATTGCCGGGCGAGGTCAATCCCACCACCTCCACGCCCTTGCGCTGGGCCAGTTGAAAGGCCGTGCCATAGGCGGTCTTGCTGGACGCGCTGGACAGCAGCAACAGCGCGGGCTGCGCCGGGTTGGCGGTGGCGCCAAAGAAATCGTTGTCGGCCAGGAAGTCGTCTATCAGCCACGAGGTGATGAACAAGGGGCGCAGCAGGGCCTGCACATCCTCGCTGTCGGCGGTGTAGAACGGATCGGTGGCGCAGCGCATGTACTGGTTGTAGACCGCGTGCAACTGCGCACGGTGCGGTGCCGCGTCAAAGAAGAAACCGGCCGACACCTTGCCCGGCGTCAGGTCAACGGAGGTGGACATCGGAAAGTAGCCATACAGGCGCTCACCCACGGTCAGCTCGGGGAGGCGTGACTCCAGCACGGTGCCAAAGCCCCAGACCGGAATGCGGCCCCAGGCGACGCCGTCCGCGGCGGAGTCGGTCACCGGAAAGAACTGCCAGTACTGCATGGCGTCGCCCATGGCGGCGTAGGTGATGTTGTTGGACGTCAGCGCGAAGCGCGCAATGCCCACGCGCACCTGACCGTTGGCCAGGGGTGGCAACGGGGTGGTGCGCAGGCTGGTGGTGCCAAGGTGGTCCTTGCGGACCAGGAATTCGGTGGTGGTGGCGGAGGTTTGCATGGCGGCACAGTAATGCAAATGGGCCACCGCCACAAGACGGGGCGGGCGCCTGCGTGACACCCCCTTGCTCTGCGCGGCACGCGCGTCACGGAGCCCGCAGGGGCAGCGTCAATGTAAAGCTGGTCCCCACATCGACCGTGCTGCGCACGTCGATCTTGCCGCCCAGCACGCCGGTGACCTGGTTGTACGTGATGTTGAGCCCCAGCCCGCTGTCGCCAAAGCCCAGTTTGGTGGTGAAGAATGGGTCAAAGATACGCGGGAGAATCTCAGGTGCCATGCCCCTGCCGTTGTCCGACACGGTCAGCACCACGTATCCCTGGGCGCTGTCCCGTTCGGCGTGGATGACGATGCGACCCTGCGCGCGCCCCTCCAGGCCATGGGTCATGGCGTTGCTGAGCAGGCTGGCCAGGATCTGCTCCATCTCGTCGAGGTAGCTGTCCAGCAAAATGCCGTCGGGGACCTGCTGTTCGATGGTGATGTCGGCCGCGGCGTGCCGGGACCGCGTTGCGCCGACCACCAGCGACACCATCTGCGCCAGGTCGAACTGGCTGCGCCGCGATGCCGACTGCTGCACGGCCACGCGCTTGAAGCTCTTGATCAGACGGGCCATGCGCGTGAGGTTGTCGAGCAGGATGGCACTGCCATTGAGGTTGTCTTCCACGAACTGCTCCAGCGTGGTCCGGCGCAGGCCCGTGGCCAAGCTGCTCTGGATCGTCTGGCTGTGTTCTTGCAAGGTGCTGGCCGCCATCAGGCAAACGCCCAGGGGTGTGTTCATTTCGTGCGCCACGCCGACCACCATGGCGCCCAGGCCGGCGAGCTTTTCGCTGCGCACCAGGTCGCGCTGGGTTTCGGTCAGCTTGGCCATGGCCTGGCCCAGTTCCTTGTTGGCCTGTTGCAAGGCTTCCGTGCGCTGGGCCAACAATTGCTCGGCGGCCTTGCGCTCGGTGATGTCGTTCAGGGTTTCGATCGCACCAATCACCCGGCCATTGGCATCGCGCAGGGGCGCGGCCATGAAGTACAACCAGCGGCCGCTGGGCGCCATGTGGGGGAAATAGCCCTCGGCCGCGACCGCCCCGGGGATGAGCTGGGAACGCACGAAGTCATCGCCGTAGTAGCGCCCGATTTCCTCGGTGGAACCGCTGTTGACGATCAGGTTGGCCATCGTGGGGCGTTGGTCCGCATAGAAGCCGCGCCAGCAGTCCAGGGTGCCAATCACGCTGGACGGTTGCACGCCGGTCAAGTGCTCGCAGGCGCTGTTCCAGTGGGTGACGCGGTGGTCCGTGTCGATGACGAAAATGGCGATGGGGCTGCCGTCGATGATTTGCGAGAGCTTGCGCTCGCCTTCCTTGAGCAGGTATTCCATGCGGCGCTGCTCGGTGACGTCCTCGGTAATCCAGATGGTGCCGCTGGACGCCGCCATCGGGTCAATGGCCTTGGCGCGGATGTGCGCCAGGAAGGTGCTGCCATCCTTTCGGCGCATGGGCCGTTCGTCTTCGAACACCGCACCGGCCGCCAGGGCCGGGCCGGCGCGTTCGCCGACCTGCGCATAGTCTTGCGCGCTGGGCCAGTACTGCGAGCCGGGCAGGCCCAGCATGTCTTGCGGCGTGCCCCAGCCAAACAGCTCGGCGGCCTTGGGGTTGCAATGCGCGGTCGTCTGGTCGCTGGTGAAGATGATGCCGACCGAGGCGTTCTCCAGGATCGCACGTTGGCGCTTCTCGCTGGCGCGCAGTGCAATCGTCATACGCTCGGCCAGCGTCGCGGCGCGCCGCTGCATGGCCAGCAGGGAGTAGGTGAGCAGCGCGGCCAGCGCGCTGACCAGGATGCCAAAGGCCATGCCCACGTGCGGCGAGAGCAGGCCCAGGCCTTCCTGGAATTCCGGTTGCGGGCTCAGCATCAATTTCCAGGCACGGCCACCGACCGTCTTGTCGAGCTGGAGCGCCGCCAACGACGGGGCCGTGGTGGCGCTGCCTTGCGCCGCCGTGTCGGACTGGGCCGCGCTGTCAAAGACGAGGGTCTGTTCGTCCTCGTCTTCCTGGTGGTCGATCAGCCGCAGGTGGAGCACGCGCTCCGATATGCCTTGCATCAGCCGCTCCCCTGAGAGGTGGATGAACAACCACCCCACCGCCTGCTCGTAACGCAGCATGCTGTCCTTCGGGTCGATACCACCCGCATAGACCGGCAGCAGCAGGTAGAAGCTCGGCGGCGTGTTCGCGGGCCCCATCACCGGCGGCGACAGCACGGCGTCGTTGGACCAGGTGGCCCGCATGCCGGCTGCGCGCACCGGGCCTTCGCCCGCCAGGTCTGTGCCCGGCGGCATGCTCCCGGAGGCCTCGGCCACGATGAAGCGGTCCCCGTTGTTCACGTTGGTGCTGCGCAAGGGCACGGCTCGCCCCTGCTGCCTTTCCAATTGCTCCAGGTAGGTCCGCGTGGCGTCCTGGCTGACGCGCTCGGCGTAACCGACGGACAAGGCCCCCGGATACTGTCGCATCAGGTCCACCACGCGGTCGAAGGCGCGGTAGCTGCGGGCCCGATCCGCGTTGTCGGCCAGCGCGCCGCGCAGACCCAGCAAGGCGTTGTTGAAGCTGTTGATGCGCAGGCTCAGGCGCTCGGCCAGCGCGTTGCCGACCAAGGCCAACTGCTGGCGCGCGATGGTCTCGTTTTGGTCGGCGTGCCAGCGCACCAACGCCAGCGTCAATGCAAAGCAAACCGAAAACACGCCAGCGGCAAGCAGTGGCGCAAGCCATTCCCGTTTTTTCATCCGCGTCCTTTGCAGTCCACCCGCGCCTTCCCCGAGGGCCATTTTGCGCGCAGCCCCATGCCTGCCGCAAGCATACGGGTCCGCTGGCCCTCTGGCGCGTGCGCCAGCGCCGGATCTGGGGTTAACCCGCGGTGTGGGTTCCCACAGTTGAAAACACCACCACCGTCGGCACAATGTCATGGGCCGTGCGGGCACGGCCTTATCACTACATTGATTGAAACAGGTAACACCCGATGAAGCTTGACGACATGCGCATTTCCACGCGGCTGGTTTTGGGATTTGGAACCCTGGGTTTGCTGCTGGTCTTCCTGGGGGGCGTGGCGCAGTTCAAGGTCTCGGCGATGAATGCACTGTTTGCGCAGGTGGTGACCGAGCGCATTCCAAAGATCGTGCTGGTCAACGGGATCAAGGGCGACGTCACGCTGATCGCCGAGGCCGTGCGCAACATGATCATGATCAGCGACTCGGCCGAAATCCTCAAGGAGCGCGGTCGCATCGAGGGCGCGCGCAAGCGCATCGGCACGCGCCTGCAAACACTGGGTGAGCAGATCACGGCGGGCGAGGGCAAGGCCGTGTTGGACACAGTCATGCAAACGCGCGCCGCCTATGACCCCCTGGAGGCCGAGACCACGACGCTGGCCGGCGACGGCCAGGTGTTCGAGGCCAAGGCCATGCTGCTCGACAAGGTGCGGCCCGCGCAAAGGGCCTACTTTGAGGCACTGGATGGCCTGCTGAAGTACCAGGATGACCTGCTGGACCAGTCCACCGGCGCCACGCAAGCGGCGGCGGCCAGCATGTCGGTGGTGATCGGCAGCACGGTGGCTATCGCCCTGGTGGTGGGCGTGTTGATGGCGTTGTGGATCATCCGCTCCATCACCGGGCCGATTTTGCAGGCGGTGGGCATTTCACGCGCGGTGGCGTCCGGCAACCTGGGCATGCAATTTGACAGCTCGGGCAAGAACGAAATCGCGCAACTGCTGCAGGCACTGCAGGACATGCAGACCGCGCTGGTGCGGGTGGTGCACAACGTGCGCCAGGGTTCGGACGCGGTGTCCACCGCCAGCTCCGAGATCGCGCAGGGCAACCTCGACCTGTCCGCCCGCACCGAGAGCCAGGCCAGCGCGCTGCAGCAGACCGCGGCCTCCATGGAAGAGCTGAGCTCCAACGTCCACCAGAACGCCGACAACGCGCGCCAGGCGAACCAACTGGCGCTCAATGCCACGGCGGTCGCGGTGCAGGGCGGCAAGGTGGTGGGCCAAGTGGTGGACACGATGAAGAGCATCAGCGAATCCTCGCGCAGGATGTCCGACATCATCCAGGTCATCGATGGCATCGCCTTCCAGACCAATATCCTGGCACTGAACGCGGCGGTGGAGGCCGCGCGTGCGGGTGAACAGGGGCGAGGCTTTGCCGTGGTGGCCAGCGAAGTGCGCAGCCTGGCCGGTCGCTCGGCCGAAGCGGCCAAGGAGATCAAGAAACTCATCGACGTGAGCGTGGAGCGTGTGAACCAGGGCAACCATCTGGTGGACATGGCGGGCACCACGATGACCGAGGTGGTGACCAGCATCCAGCGCGTGACCGACATCATGGGCGAGATCAGCATGGCCAGCAGTGAACAGGCGGCAGGCGTCGCGCAGGTTGGCGATGCTGTCACCCAAATGGACCATGTGACGCAGCAGAATGCGGCGCTGGTGGAAGAGATGGCGGCTTCCGCCAGCAGCCTGCAATCGCAGGCGCAAGACCTGGTGCAGGCGGTGTCCGTGTTCCGGCTGGAAGTGGGCGGAGCCCTGTCGTTGCGATAGGAGCCTGGGCGGCAGACTACATCTGCTTGAACAAATGCGAGAACGGCCGGCTCACCGACAAATTTTCGGGTCGGCCCTTGATCTTGACCGTGGCCTGGCCGCGGAAGTCGCGCGACACCGACTCAATCGCCCGGGCATTGACGATGACCGAGCGGTGGATCTGCCAGAAGGCGTCGCTGTCCAAGCCATCCAGAATGTCGCGGATCGGCGTGCGGATCAGCGCATCCAGCGTTTGCGTGGCCACCAGCGTGTACTTTTCATCGGACTGGAAGAACAGGACCTCGTCGATGGGAATCAGCCGCAACTGGTTGCCGACCGAGGCCTTGATCCAGCGCAGGCGCTCGTTCTGGGGCTGCAGGCGGGCCGACAACTGGGCGACCAGCGCGTCCAGGTTTTGGGTTGGCGCGGGCGTGGCCGACAAGCGTTCCTTGAGCCGGTCCACGGCGGCTTGCAGGCGTTCGTCCGCATAGGGCTTCAACACATAGTCCACCGCGTTGGCATCAAAGGCCTCCACAGCATATTGGTCGAAGGCCGTCACAAACACCACGTGGCAACGCAGGTCGCGGTTGGCGGCCAGGCTTTTGGCCAATTCCACGCCGGTCATCTCCGGCATCTGGATGTCCAGAAACGCCAGTTGCGGCCGGTGTTCGTCTATGGCTTCCAGCGCGGCCTCGCCATCGCCCACATCGGCCACGATGCTCAGCTCCGGCCACATGCGGGCCAACTTGGCCTTGAGCTGGGCCCGCAAAATGGGTTCGTCTTCGGCAATGACAGCGGTGATGGACATGGGACTACTGTGCAACAACAGAAAGTGGTACGGGCTTAGGCCCTGCGCCGGGTGATCAACCACCACAGGCCCAGGCCCATCAGTATGAACGGAGCCAGGAAGGGGAACATGGCGATCAGAATCACCGCCGGAACAAAGATCGCCAACCCGGCAAACAGAAAGCCCAAGCCGTAGACCACCGCCAGGATCAAGGCAATGGCCAGTGCGGCCACGCCAAAGCCGATCAGCAAGCCGACCGAACCGATGGCAACACTCTCGATGCCGTCCAGTTGCAGGTCCCCCACCTGTACCGGCAACCAACCCGTCAACAGGCCCACAAAGCCCGCCAGCAGCAGGCCAACCAATACCACCACCAAGACCAGGAAAGTGCGCGCCAGCAAACGGGCCCACAGGCTGTGGGTCTTGCTGGTGGCCCACCAAACGCGCCGCCAGCCCTGGACCGGTGCCACGGGCGGGCTGGCCACGGCCTGGGTGGCGGTCCAGCCCTCGGGGCGGGATGCCTGGAAGGCCGCGGCCGATTGCAGCGGCACTTCTATCGTTGCGACCACGCCCTTGGGTTCGTTGGCAGTGATCCAGAAACGCCCGCTGCCGCCATACAGCGCGGCCAGGCGTTCCCGCAGATTGCTCAGGCCCACGCCGCTTCCCGTCTGAGGGGCTTGGTCCGACAAGCCCTTGCCGGTGTCCTTGACCGCCACCCGCAAGGTTTGGCCACTACCGTCTTGCAAACGCTCCACGACGATGTCGATGCGGCCGCCGTCGCGCAGCGGCTCCAGGCCGTGCTTGACCGCGTTCTCCACCAGCGACGGCAGCATCATGGGCGGAAAGGCATAGGCCAGTAGTTCATCGGGCGCGGTGACGGTAAACGCCAGACGGGCACCCATGCGCATCTGCAAAATATTGAGGAAGGCGCGCACCAGCTCCAGCTCCTGCCCGACCGTGGAAGTGCTCTCGCGCATCTTGGGAAGCGAGGCCCGCAGGTACTGGATCAAATGGCCCACCATCTGGTTGGCCGCGGGTGGGTCTACTTCGTTCAGGGCCTGCACATTGGCCAGCGTGTTGTACAGAAAATGCGGCTCCACCTGCGCCTGCAAGGTCTGCAGCCGTGCCTCGGTTACCTGGCGGCTGACGTCACTCAACTCGGCTTCCCGGGTTTTGCGTTCGGCCAGGGCCAGCGCGTGGCGTGAGCGGCCGATGAAGAACTTGGCGATCAACAACACCAGGAACAGCGGGATGAAGAACGCGATCAACGCGGAGCCGATGGCCGCGCGCCACACATCACCACCGACTTGGGCGCGTATCGTGTCCTTCAGCGCGGGCGGCAAGTCCGCCGGCGCAAGTGCCTTGGAAGGCGACGCTGGTATCGCCGGCACGGTGGCTTCCAGCTGCAGCGCGCGCAATGCGGCCAAGGCTTCGCGGGCGGCGCGTTCCTTGTCGCGGGCCGCTGCAATCAACTGGTCGAAGGATTGCAGCGCGCCGGAGATGTCCACTCCCTTGTCGCGCAAGCGGTCCAGTGCCTCGGTCTTGGTTTCTTCGACGGCTTCGCGTGCTTCGACAGCAGCGTCCAATGCGGACTCCGCTGCGTCGCTGGCGGCCTCCATCGCGGACTCGGCCGCGTCACGGGCGCCGTCGGTCGACGACCAGGTGTCGCCACCGGCCCGCTCCCGCGCCAACTCGTCGCGCGCCCGCTCGATCTCGGCCAGGGCGCGGTCCAGTTCACGCTGGCGCTCGGGGTCGGTGCTGCGCTCCTTGATGGTGGTCACCACGCCCTTGGCCAGATTGAGCGCCTTGTCACCGACGGTCAAACCGATCTCGCGCTGGATGGCATGCCGCTCGGCCGGTGTCTGGCCGCTGTCGACCAGATGGATGACCTGGAACGGAACCGCAAACAGGATCAGCACCGCCAGCGTGGTGACGCCCATGAGCAACATCCCCCACCAGGGGGTTTTGTACAAGAGATTACCGATGGCTTTGAACATGGTGCGAGGGCCCCGCTGCAGATGGTCGTGGACGGCGCAAACGGCTGTTCACGCGCTATGGGGCAGAGAATACGGCGGACGCCCGGCACCCGCCAGCACCAGGGGACGGATTGCAGAATCCGTGGAATGAATGGTTTATTAATGTGCGGCTTGGTCGCCCCAGAGTTGCTGCAGGCGTGCATCACGGCCGCAGCTGTAGCGGTAGTACTTGTAGCGCACCGGGTTCTTCTTGTAGTAGTCCTGGTGGTAGTCCTCGGCCGGGTAGAACGGGCCGGCCAGCACGATGTCGGTAACGATGGGCTCCTTGAAGGGCTTGGACTTTTCCAGCGCGGCGCGCGAGGCCTGGGCGATTTTCAGTTGCGCCTCGCCGTGCGCAAAGATCACCGTGCGGTACGGTGAGCCATGGTCGCAGAACTGCTGGTCCTTGACCGTGGGGTCGATCGTGTGCCAGTAGTAGGCCAGCAGCCGCTCGTAGCTGACCTTGGCCGGGTCGTACACCACTTCCACCGCCTCGGCATGGCCGGTGGTGTGGCTGGAGACTTGTTCGTAGCTGGGGTTGACCGTGTTGCCACCGGTATAGCCCGAGGTCGTGGAAATCACGCCAGGGACCTTGTCAAAGTTCGATTCCACGCACCAGAAACAGCCACCGGCAAAGGTGGCCTTGGCGGTGCTGGCGGGCTTGGGTGCGGGCGCTTGGGCCAACACGGAGAGGCTGAAGGCGCTCAACGTAACGAGGAAGAGGTGGCGCAATAGGGTCATGGAAAGGCTCCGTTGGGGTGGGGTGTTCGGCGTTGGTCGGCGCAGACCGCGAAATCTTTCAGTCTGGCCAAGCTTGCGTGTCCCTGGTGGCCGCCATGCTACTCCCCAGCCAGCACAAAGGATCCGCAAAACCATGGGGAGGCACCTAGAATTGCGACGGCCTCGGTGGCCGAGGACGACTTTGGAGACGCCTTGGCGATTTACCCTCAAACCCAGCGCATCTCTCAGACATGTTTCTCGCCATTCCTTTAGAGTCCCGCCCCACGTGGCGCAATCCGCCGTGGATGACGGTGTTGCTGATCCTGGTCAACGTCTTCATTTACTGGGGGCCGCAGCATACCGAAGCAGTCAAGCTGGATAAGGCCCATGCGTTCTACTTTACGAGCACGCTGCCCGATATCGAATTGCCGGCCTATGTGGAGTTCTTGAAGCAAAAGAACTCACCGAAATTTGACACCGCCAACCGTTGGCTGCAAAAGCATGGTGGTGAACCCTTGCTGGACATGATGGAGAGTGACGCCGCATTTGCCGATCGCCTCGACACAGCGCGCAACACACCCAAGGTACTGCTGGCTCCGACCGCCCCCCAGTTCCAGGATTGGCAGGCCCAGCGCCAGGCCTATCTCAAACTCAAGCCC
>Ga0207976_100295_pt1 | contig 24358 bp, 25 predicted proteins | sample LakWasMe94_HOW11_2_FD_183916 | JGI IMG/M metagenome (GOLD analysis project Ga0207976, IMG submission 183916) | Freshwater sediment methanotrophic microbial communities from Lake Washington under simulated oxygen tension - Sediment Metagenome... | ecosystem: Environmental > Aquatic > Freshwater >... | reverse complement strand
GGCGACGAGGCCAAGTCCGGCGACCAACGGGTGCCCTGGCTCGGCGATATCCCGGGCTTGGGTCGGCTGTTCCGCTCCACTTCCAGCCAGCGCACCAAGCAGAACCTGATGGTGTTTATCCGCCCGCGAATCATGCGTGACGGTGAGACCCTGGCCCAACTCAGCAGCGAAAAATACCGCAACCTCAAGGTCAACACGTCCCTGGCCTTGCCGGCGCTTTCGCAGAGCAATGCCTTGCTGCAGTTGTTTCCCGCCAGCCGCGAACGCCTGGATGCCGGCACATGGTAAGCAGCCTGTTGCCCTATCGGCTGGCACGCCAGGCCGGCCTGGCGCGGGTGCCGGGCCAGGACGGCTGGAGCCTTTTGCTGCGCGAGGATGTCGACACCGATGCCTTGCAGGAAGTGTTGCGGGTCCATGGCCTGCCGTTGGCGGTCGAGCACCTGGACCCGGCCCAGTACGAATTGCGCCTGGGCAGCCTGTACCAGGCCGGGGAGTCGGCCACCGCGGCCTTGATCGAAGGGATTGGCGAACAGGTTGACCTCGACAGCCTGATCAGCGAGTTGCCGCGGATCGAGGACCTGCTCGAAAGCGACAACGAAGCGCCGGTGATCCGCCTGATCAACGGGCTGTTCGCCGAGGGCCTGCGTTTGCGGGCGTCGGATATCCATATCGAAACCTTCGAGCAGAGCCTGGTGGTGCGGCTGCGGGTCGATGGCCATTTACGTGAGATCCTGCGGCCGCCCCGGGCCCTGTCGGCGATGCTGGTGTCGCGGATTAAGGTCATGGCACGCCTGGATATCGCCGAAAAGCGCCAGCCCCAGGACGGGCGCATCACCCTGCGTTCGGGCGGTCGCGAGGTGGATATCCGGGTCTCGACCTTGCCCGGCATCCACGGCGAACGGGTGGTGATGCGGGTGCTCGACAAGCAGGCCAACCTGCTGGACCTGAACAACCTGGGCATGCCGGCCGAGGTCGAGCAGGCGCTACGTGCCTGCCTGTCGCGGCCCAACGGCATTCTGCTCAGCACCGGGCCCACCGGCTCGGGCAAGACCACCACCCTCTATGCCAGCCTCAATGCGCTGAACGACGGTTCGTGCAACATCCTCACCGTCGAAGACCCGGTGGAATACGCGATCACCGGCATCGGCCAGACCGCGATCAACCCCCGGGCCGGCATGACCTTCGCCAGTGGCCTGCGGGCGATTCTGCGCCAGGACCCGGACGTGATCATGCTCGGTGAAATCCGCGACCAGGATACCGCGCAGATCGCGGTGCAAGCCAGCCTGACCGGGCACCTGGTGCTGTCGACCCTGCACACCAACAGCGCGGTGGGCGCCGTGACCCGCTTGCGCGACATGGGCATCGAACCCTTCCTGATTGCCTCCAGCCTCAAGGGCGTCATGGCCCAGCGCCTGGTGCGGCGCTTGTGCCATTGCGCCACCCCCGTGCCGTTGCAGGCCGCCGAGCGCCAGCTGTGGCCGGAACTGGCGCAGCTGGAGCAGAGTTTTCACCCCCAGGGTTGCGAAGACTGCCAGGGCAGCGGCTACAACGGACGCATCGGGCTCTACGAATTCATCACCCTGGATGCCGGGCTGATTAGCCTGCTGTATGACGGCGCCAGCGAAATGGCCATGCACGACTACCTGGCGGACAAGCGCCAGAGCCTCACGGCCATGGCCACCGAATGCCTGCGCCTGGGCCAGACCAGCCTCGAGCAAGTACTGCGCGCGGTGCGTGACTGATGCCGACTTATCGCTACCAGGCCCTGGACCTGCTCGGGCGCAGCCGCAAAGCCAGCATCCAGGCGGAGAGCGAGCGCCATGCCCGGCAGTTGCTGCGCGAGCAGGGGTTGTTCGCCCGCGACTTGCAGGTGCAGCGCGGGAGCCTGTCGAGCCCGCGCGGGCAACGCTTGAACCATGGGCAACTGTGCGAGCTGACGCGGCAGCTGGCGACCTTGCTGAGTGCCGGCATTCCCCTGGTGGATGCCCTGGCCACCCTGGAGCGCCAGCTTGCGGAGCCGGCGATTCGCAACCTGCTGGTGGCGGTGCGCGGTGCCCTGGGCGAAGGCCTGAGCCTGGCCCAGAGCCTGCGGCGCCAGGGCGGGCAGTTCAACACCCTGTATTGCGCGCTGGTCGAGGCCGGGGAGCGCTCCGGCAAATTGGCCCCGGTGCTGGAGCGGCTGGCCGAGCACCTGGAGCAGGTGCAGAAGCAGCGGCACAAGGCCCGCACGGCCCTGGTGTACCCGGCGGTGCTGATCCTGGTGTCGCTGGCGGTGGTGATCGGCCTCATGACTTTTGTGGTGCCCAAACTCACCGAGCAGTTCAGCCATACCGGGCAGAGCCTGCCCCTGATTACCCGAGTGCTGATCGGCGCCAGCGAAGGCCTGGTGCTGCTCGGCCCCTGGTTGTTGGCCCTGGCTTTGGTGCTGGGGCTGGGCGCCCGATTGTTGCTGCGCCAGGCGCCGTGGCGATTGCGCCGCGACCGCCTGGCATTGCGCCTGCCACGGGTCGGGGCGCTGTTGTCAGTGCTGGAAAGCGCCCGGGTCTCGCGCAGCCTGGCGATTTTGCTGGGCAGCGGTGTGCCGTTGCTCGAATCCCTGGAAGTGGCGACCGCCACCGTTGGTAACCGGCAGATTCACCAGGCCCTGGAAGCCGTGCGCGAGCAGGTCGAAGGCGGCGTGACCCTGTACCGGGCGCTGAGCGCCAGCGGGTATTTTCCGCCGATGCTGCTGAACATGGTGGCCAGCGGCGAGGCCAGCGGCACCTTGCCCGACATGCTCGAACGGGTTGCCGACAACCAGGAGCGCGGTTTTGCGCGGCAGGTCGACCTGCTGCTGGCGCTGTTCGAACCGCTGATGATTCTGCTGATGGGGGCGGTGGTGCTGTTCATCGTGCTGGCGGTGTTGCTGCCGATCATGCAGCTCAACCAAGGCCTTACTTTCTGAAAAAGGAGATCCATGCCATGCCTGGCAATCGTGTGTTCAAGCGCCGCGAGCGCGGTTTCACCCTGATGGAAATCATGGTGGTGATTTTTATCATCGGCCTGCTGATCGCGGTGGTCGCCCCCAGCGTCCTGGGCAGTCAGGACAAAGCCATGCGCCAGAAAGTCCTGGCGGACCTGGCGACCCTCGAGCAGGCCCTGGACATGTACCGCCTGGACAACCTGCGCTTCCCCAGTTCCGAGCAGGGGCTGCTGGCCCTGACCAGCAAGCCGAGCGTGGAGCCGTTGCCCCGCAGTTGGCGCGCCGATGGCTATATCCGGCGCCTGCCCCAGGACCCATGGGGCAACGCCTACCGCTACCGCACCCCGGGCCAGCATGGTCGGGTGGATGTGTTCTCCCTGGGCGCCGACGGCCAGGAAGGGGGCGAAGGCACCGACGCCGACATTGGTAGTTGGGACCTCTAGGCATGCCGCGCTGCGACGGTTTCTCGCTTCTGGAGATGCTGGTGGTCTTGTTGATCGTCGGGTTGTTCAGCGCCCTCGGCGTGGCTTCGCTGGATGCCGGCCAGGCTCCGATGCGCCAGGCCCTGGCGCAATTGGCCAATGACGCCCGGACCCAAGCCGCCCAGGCCCGGCATGGCGGACAACTGCTGGGCTTGCGCTGGAACGGCCGGCAGCCGGAGTTCGTGCGCTGGCAGGTGGCGCAGGGCCGGGGAGCCTGGCGCGTCGAGAGTGCACGCTCCACGCCCTGGCCGGCCCAATTGCAGCCCGACTGGCCTCGAAGCGCCGAGCCGCAGGTGATTTTCACCCCCTCCGGATTGGCCCGCCCCGTGGCCTTGACCTGGCGCTGGCCCGAGGGCAGCCAGCGCTGGCAATGGCGCGCCGACAACACCCTGGAGATTGCGATCCAGCCATGAAGCGCCAACGAGGTTTTACCTTGCTCGAAGTCACAGTCGCCCTGGGGATCGCCGCATTGATGGCGGTGATGGTCAGCCAGCTGTTGCGCCAGCGCATCGCCACCCATCAGGCGGTGGCGCAACACCGTGTCGGCAGTTTGTGCGCCCGGGAGCTGGAGGCGCGCTTTGGCGTGGAACGCTACTGGCCGCAGATCAATGCGGTGGGGGGCGAACTGCGCCAGGGCCACACCACCTGTCGCTGGCAATTGGCACTGGGCAACACCGGGGTCAACCGCCTGCGGCGCGGGGAGCTGACGCTGTTCGCCGACCCCGAGCAGCGCCAGCCCCTGGGCCGGTTCAGCTTGTTTCTGGTGCGCCCATGAGGGCAGCGCAGCGCGGCTTGACCCTGATCGAGTTGCTGGTGGCGATGGCCTTGACTGCGGTGCTCGGGGTGCTGTTGGCGGCCCTGGTCAATGGCTGGATCAAGGTTCGCGAGCGCCTTGAAGAGCCTGGCAGCGAGCCCCGGGTGCTGGAGTTCTGCCTGGCCCTGGAGCGGCGTTTCGATGCCCTGGTGCTGCGTCAGCTGTATGAACAGCGCCTGCCACTGGGGCTGACCTGGCTGGATTGGCAGCCCGGGCTCGGCCACTTGCAGTGGGTAGCACTGGGCGCCTGGCCAGCGGCTGACGCCACATCGCGGGTGCAGCGCCAGCGCCTGGTGTTCGACCCCCGGCAACGGCGCCTGAATCTCCTGACCTCGGCCGACCTTTACGCGGCCGGCATGCCGCGCTGGGAGTTGCGTGAGTCGCTGGAAAACATCGACCGGGCCACCTTCAGTTTTTATCAGGGCACGCGCTGGCTGGCCTTTCCTTCCACCGTTGCCGCCCAGCCCAACCGTGGCGTGCGGATCGAGTTCGAGCACCAAGGAGCGCCTTATGTCTGTACCTTTGCCTTGCCCGACACCCAGCCATGAGCCGCAGCATGTTTGAGCGTCTGCGGGCCAAGCCGCGACAGTGGCTGCTGGTGCGGCCGCCGACCAGCGCCGACGCTGGCTGGCAATGGCTGCACTACGCCGCGCAGCAGCCTAGATCCAGCGGTGACTGGCCGCCGCCGGCCGCCTATCTGGAGCTGCCCGGGGCCTTGATCATTCCGGCGCTCGATTGCAGCCATTTCTGCCTGCCGGCGCCCCCGGGGCTCAAGCGCCATGAGTGGCCGCAATTGTTCGAAGACTATGGGCAACAGCCTGCCGAGCAGTTGCTGGTCAGTTGTCTGTCCCGGGATTCCGGGCACCTCGAGCTGCTGGTGATGCAGCGCCAGCAGGTGCAGCAGTGGCTGGCCGAATGTACGGCGCTGGGGGTGCAGATCACCCAGGGCTGGGCCGAGCTGCAATTGTTGCCGCAGCCTGAACCCGGGCACGGCGTGTGTTGGCAGCGCGAGCAGTTGCTGTGCCTCAAGCGCGGTGGCCAGGCGCAGCCCGGGCAGTGGCTGGTATGGCCAAAAGTGCTGGGCGCGACCTTGCCGCTGGCCTGGCGCGAGCTGCCCGTGGAGCCGCTTGCAGGCACCTGGCCCTCGCGACTGGCGGCGCTGGAACAGGTGCCCGGGGTGCTGGAGGGCGCGCGTCCGCTGCTTGGCCGCGGGCGTCGCTCTCCGCGGCTGACTGGGTTGCAGCGCCGCTTGCTGCTTGCTTGCGCGTTGTTGGCGGTCTGCTGGGGCACGGTTTATCTGCTGCAGACCTGGCAGCAGCTCGCTGACTGGAAGGCTCAGGTCAAGGCCGTGGCCGGGCCGTCCAGCAGCCCGCTCCAGGCACGGGGCGCGCTCACGCGGTTGCAGAACCAGGACACCGACTGGCGGGTGCGTCAGCAGCAGATCGTCACCCTGGAGCAGGCGCTATCGGCCTGGCTGCAACAGCAATCGGGCTGGTCGGTATCGAGCAATCATTTTGACGGCCGGCTCTGGCGCGTGGGCCTCAGTGGCAGCGGGGTGCGGCCATCGCCTGCCGAGTGGCAAGCGATGGCCCTGGCGGCCGGGGCCCAATGGCGTGCCGAGCCCCAGGGCCCTGGCGCCGACCTGTTGTTGAGCTTTGATCTGGGGGAACAGCCATGAGCGTATGGATGCTTGCGTACCTGGACAGCTTCAAGCAATTGGCCCCGGCCCGGCGTTATGGCGTGCTGATCGGCTGGGCCCTGGTGCTGCTGTTGCTGCTGGTGCTCTTGACCCGGCCACTGCTGGCGGCCTGGCAAGAGGCGCGCCAGTGGCAGGCTTTGGCCCAGCAGGCTCGCACCCTGGCGCCGCGCCCGGTGTTTTCCAACGAACACTGGCAGGCCCTGGCCGTCTCGCGGCAGTGGGTCCTGACCCATGTCGAACGCCAGGGCGAACACTGGCAGTTGCGGGGTGAACTGCCCGGCCCCCAGGCCTTGCAGCAGTTGCTGCGCACGGTGCAGGAACAGGGCGGGCGCCCGATGCAGTGGAGCCTGGCGCGTGGCGCGCAAGGCTACGCCTTCAGCCTGGAGCTGGCCGCCGGAGTTGAGGGGCCATGAACCGCCGCATCGCCTGGGGCGCTCTGGTATTTGCCTTGACCCTGTTGCTGAAACTGCCGGCAGCCTTTGTCGCCCGCCAGGTGCCTTGGCCAGCGCAATGGCAGCCCGACGGGGTCTCGGGCAGTGTGTGGCATGGCCGGGCGGCCCGGTTTGCAAGCCTGGGGCCGCTGGAGTGGGAAGTCCGGCCCTGGGCGCGGGAAGTGCGGTTGAACCTGGGGTTTCAACAACGGTTCTGGGAGGGCTCGATCCGCGGCTGGCCCTGGAACTGGCAGGCGCAATTGACACCGCGCGCGGCCAGCGCGATGCCAGCGACGGCATGGGTGCTGGACGGGCGCTGGCAGGGGCGGCTCCAGGTCAATGGCGCCGGGCGTCGCTGTCGCAGTGCTGAAGGTGAATTACTGGGCAGCGAGCTCGCGCTGCTGAGCCCGTGGCAGATCAACCTGGGCAGCACCCGGATCGAGCTGCAATGCCGGGATGGGCTGCAACTGTTGGCAGACTTGCAACTGCCTGGCGAACACGGTTTCAAGGTCGAGGCCGACCTGCAACGCCAGCGCGTGCAGGTGGACGGGCGGGTTGAACCGGATGCGGCCGTCATCCCGCTGCTGGTTCAGGCACGCTGGCTGCAACCCTCGGCGCAGACCTTCAGCAAGGTCCTGGGTAAACCCTGAGGGCTGTGCGGCACAAATCACTGCTCGGCGTTGCGGCTGTGGCGGTAGTCGCTGACGGCTTCATACACCGCTTTGCGCAGGCGGTTGATGCCGCCAATCGGGCGATGTTCTTCCAGGCCGAACCAGGGGTTGAAGGACTGGTTGTCGCAGGCCAGGTTCTGCGCCGGGGTATCGAAATCCTGGGGCGCAATCCTGACCTGGGCCACGGTCTCGAACGGGGCATCGCTTTCGCGCCACTCGATGCTGGTGTCTTCCAGCGGCATGTATTTGCTCGGGTCCTGGCGCTGGATCTGCAACACGAAGCAGGCCGCCACTCGGTCGGTGGACAGTTGCTGGGTCAGGGCGCTGCGCAGGAAGTTGGGCAGGTCCTGATTCTGCGCCGGCAGCTCGTAGCTCGGGCAACTCGCCGGATCCGGCGCGACCCGGAATTTGGCATTGGCGCTGCCGAACTTGTAGGGCGATACCGAGAAGTAGGTGGTCTGGGTCGGGCTGGTAGGCGCCGGTGACAGGGTGGCCAGGGCGATAAACAGATGACGCACCTGCCAGCTGCGCGGATCCCAGCCGGGGAGGAACGCCAGGACCTTCTTGCCGTCCGCCTGGGCCGCGACGTTCTGCGCGTATTCCGCCACATCGCTGACGAAGAAGTTGGGATGGTTGAACATCACAAAATCCTGCTCGGTGCGCAGCGGTTGCTCCTTAAGCAATTGCGGACCCGACACGTCGAGCAGCTTGATCGCCATGCCCCGTGCATCGCGGATGCTGTCGAACTGCGGGTAGGCATTGCCGTTGGACAGGCGGATGTTCGCTTGCCAGGTCTTGCCCGGTTCGGCGAAGACCCCTTGGCGCAACTCGGGGGCCAGTTGCTCCAGCACCTGAACCTCGGCCTTGACGCAGCCGTGGGCCTTGGCGTGGGCGTCGCGCAGGTAACGGGTGTTATCCCGGTGCTGATCGACGATGCGCACGGCGGTCTGGATGATGTCCTGGGTCATGGCGGCTTCGCTGGGCGGGACCTGTTCTTCGGTCGAGACCGGCCCCTGGTAGCGCCAGATCGACCAGGCGCTGCTCAACGCCCAGCCGAGCAGGGCGATCAGCACCAGCAGCACAAGTGTCTTGAGCAGCAGCGCACCGATGCGCAGCCATAAGGTGATCAGCATCAAACCGTCCTTTCGATGATGGGCAGGGTCATGGCAGTTGCGCCTCCAGCGGCCCACCCAGCACTTTCAGGTATTCCAGCAGCGCCCAGCGTTCCTCGGGTTGCAGCAGGCGGCCGATCACCCCGTTGCCACGCTTGCCCGAGCGGAATTCATGGCCGCTGTTGTGGTTGCCGCTGATCCGGGTGTCGAACAGAAAGCCGTTCTTGAACGGCTCGGTGCGGTAACCCAGGTGCTTTGGATCGTATTCGAAGGTGCCTTTATAGAAGGTGCTGGCGCGTTCGGCCTGAGGCGAGAGCAACTGGTACAGGCTGGGCACCGAACCGTTATGCAGGAAGGGTGGGGTGGCCCACACCCCAGCCAGAGGCCGGGCCTTGTAGGCCCGCAGTTCGCGAACGCCGATCGGCAGGCCGTAGCCGTCGAGCCGCGGACGCTCGGCCGGAGTCACCTGGGCGTCCCGGTAGGCGCGCTCCTCGACGAACGCTGTGACATAGGCCAGGCCCTTGGCCACGGACAGCTGGCGCATGTCCAGCGGTTCGCCGGGCGTTGGGTGCAACTCGACATTCGACTGTGCCAGTTCCGCGGTATCCCATTGCAGCGCGCTCAGGTCATAACGTTGGTCGGCAATGTTGTTGGCGGTATTGGGGTCGGTACCGATCACCGCAACCGGCAGCATCTTCAGTTGCTGCACTGGACGCCCGTTGACCTCGGTGACCGATGGGACATGGCAACCCGCACAGTTTTCCGCGAACAGCGCTCGCCCCTTGGCCGCCAGCGGCTTGTCGATGTTGCCGAACAGTTCTTCGGGCCAGGTCGGCGGTTTCAGCCGTTGCAGGGTTTCTTCGATGCGATTGAGGTCGCGCACCCGAACGCTCGACGGGTAGCGGGCATCGCCCTTGAGCGGCTGGCCCTGGGCATCGAAGAAGTTCAGGGTGGCGCCGACGCCCAGCGCCTCGCCGATATTGCGGGCCATGGGTTGCTGGGCCGAGCCGTTCCACTGCACCCAGTCGAAGGTCCAGATGTCCCATAGCTGGGGATAATCCACCGGTGCGTTGGCCACCCGATAGTTGTCGGGGGAAATGGCGTCACCGAAGCTGGCATTGGCGATCCGGCCAAAGGCATCGGTACGCCCGGGGCCTTCTTCGGTGGGGTAGAGGCCACGGTGGGTGTCGTTCCAGGCAACGCGCAGGAAGGTGTCCAGCGACGCCTTGAGGTCCTTGCGCAGCTGTTCATGTTCGGCGTCGTAGTTCTGACCCAGCACGTTGCGGGCGAACCGCTCGAATTTCCACGGGTTGTAATAGGTCGACGCTAGGCTGGCGACCAGCGCCTGGCCAAAGCTGCCGCCGCGCAGGGTGGGCACGCTGGAGGGCAGTACATGCTGCGCCGAACCGCCGTCGACCCGCAGGGCCTGCTGGTTGTAGCGCAGCTCGCCGGTGTGGCAGGCGGCGCAGGTGATGTCCAGGTACTGCTGCGGGCTGCCAGGGTTTTGATGGCGGGTGAAGCCGACCGGCAGGTTCGCCGGATTATCGGTGCTGGCCTGTTGTGCCGGATCCACCAGAAAGCCGAAGCGGGCCAGGTACTGCGGTGCGGCGAAGCGTTGCGTGGAGAAGGGCAGTTCCAGGGCGGCGAACCACTCATAGCGCAGGCCCTTTACCTGAGTGCCCTGGGGCGTGAAGTAGTAGGTCTGGCGATCGGTGGCGCTCCATTGATCCTGATAGTGCACCTGCCGGGCGGGCACATAGTCGGGCAATTTCGGATTGGCCACGTAATACAGGACTACGGCCAGGGCGACGCCGATCAGGGCGAGAATCAGCAGCAAAACACGGGATAAGAGGCGCAAGATGTACATCCTTGTCGAATTGTGGCTCTCTTATGCCTCAGGGCAAACTGCCGGGCAAGTGGCCATTACGTCAGATTTCAGCCAGGTGTCATTACTTTGTGTGTGATGCATTCTTCCCCGCACTCGTTGTAATGGCCGGCAAAATGCTTTTAAACACGTGAACTTATCGGGTTAATCCAGCTCTCATGCCGGTAGCCATTGGTCGTGGCCGCCTGATAAGCTCGCGGCTTTACTCGAATGCCCTTTAGGCGCATGAACAAGGAAATAGCATGAAACAGCATCGGTTAGCGGCGGCGGTAGCCCTGGTTAGCCTGGTACTCGCGGGTTGTGACTCGCAGACCAGCGTGGAGCTGAAAACCCCGGCGCAGAAAGCTTCCTATGGTATCGGCCTGAACATGGGCAAAAGCCTTGCCCAGGAAGGTATGGATGATCTGGATTCCAAAGCTGTAGCCCAGGGCATCGAAGATGCCATCGGCAAGAAAGAACAGAAGCTGAAAGACGACGAACTGGTCGAAGCCTTCGCCGCGCTGCAAAAGCGTGCTGAAGAGCGCATGGCCAAGATGAGCGAAGAGTCGGCGGCAGCCGGCAAGAAATTCCTCGAAGAAAACGGCAAGAAGGCTGGCGTGACCACTACCGCCTCGGGCCTGCAGTACGAAGTGCTGAAGAAGGCCGATGGCGCCCAGCCTAAGCCGACCGACGTGGTGACCGTTCACTACACTGGTACCCTGACCAACGGCACTGTGTTCGACAGCTCGGTCGAGCGCGGCAGCCCGATCGATCTGCCGGTCAGCGGCGTGATTCCGGGTTGGGTCGAAGGCCTGCAACTGATGCACGTCGGCGAGAAGTACAAGCTGTACATCCCGAGCGATCTGGCCTACGGCGCACAGAGCCCGAGCCCGGCCATTCCGGCCAACTCGGTTCTGGTGTTCGAGCTGGAACTGCTGGGTATCAAGGATCCAGCGAAACAAGACGCCGCCAAGTAATCTTCGTCTGGTTCAATGACAACGCCCCGTCCTTACGGGGCGTTGTCGTATCTGGTCGTTGGTCCGGGAAAAAATGCGAACCCATGGCATAAGGCATAGTCTTAACAGGACGCGCTGCGGCTAGCCGCATGAGGCTGCCAAGTCAATGAAATTATGGGTTTTTTTATGTGAGTAAAAAACGCCCGATCTGAGCCGAGCCCTTGTAAAACGGGGCTTTCAGCTGTGAAAAGCGGCTCTGTTCACAAGGTTATCCACAATTTGTGTGGATAACATTTCAGTGGGAGTGACAATGAAAGCACCCTGGAATTTTGCCCGCTTCCTGCCCCTGGCCGGCCGCTTGCTCAGCCGTGGCCGGCTGCCGACCTTGTTGTTCGCTGTGGCCAGCAAAGGCGCCTTGCAAGGCGGCCGCCTCGGCAAGCTCAAGGACGATCTGCGCCTGCTGCAGGCCCTGTGCCTGGCTTACTGGCGTGGCGAGTACCGTGCCATCAGCCCCAAGGCGCTGGTGTCGGTGGTCGCCGGCCTGATGTACTTCCTCAGTCCGCTGGATGCCATCCCGGACTTTCTGCCCGTGTTCGGCATGCTCGATGACATCGCCGTGCTGGCCTGGATCATGAAAACCCTGGACGGCGAACTCAGCGCCTTTCGCGCCTGGCGCAATCGCCAGCAACCGGAGAAGCTGGCGGTGGTGGAGCGTTTGCCCGACACCCCGGAACAGCTGCAATTGGAAGGTCCGAAGAAAAACTGAGGTGAATTCGGATCCATACAACGATGCCCCCGCGACCTTAGTGACTGTTAGGATTACACTTCATAAGGAAAAGTCCGACTCGTTATGTGTCGTCCTACGGGGTAGTAATGGATATTCAGATAATTGCACGCGATGGCGAGCCCGAGTATGCGGTTCTGCCATGGGCTCAGTATCAGGCTTTGCTAAAGGCCGCAGGTATCACCGATCAATCTCCGCGAGAGGCCAGGGGGCCTGTCGCGACCGCAGCCGACCAGCCGCTTCCGGGTCTGGATCAACTCCGCAGTTTGCGTGAAACCAAGGGAATCGCCATCGAGGCGCTTGCCCGTACGGTAGGTATCAGTCCGTCATATCTGGCCATGATTGAAAGCGGTGAGCGTCAACCGGACGCCGCTATACGCCGTAGCCTGGCCTGGGAATTGACGGTTCCGGGTTGGAGGGATGAATCGTGAGCGTAAGGATCAGTCGTCAACATTGGGATGGCCTGTTGGGGGAACTCGACCAGGCCCGTCGGCAACGCCATCTTTTGACCTATCGCGCTCTGCTTGAGCGCTTGCAGCTACCCAGCCCCGCGATGCAGACCCTGACGGCGGCCCTTGAGCATCTGGCCGCGCTGGATGCGCGTGCGGAGCAGCCGTTGCGCAGTTCGCTGGTGATCAGCCAGGGGGCGAGCCGTTTGCCACGCACCGGTTTTTTCGAGTGTGTGGAGCGCCTCGGGCGTTTTTCCGGGCCTTCCGACGGGGTGGCGGCCGCCTCATGGCATGCCTCGGAAGTGGTGCGTGTATTCGAGTACGAATACCCCGAGTCGGCGGAGGCCTGAGTGTACTGGCGCCTCAAGGCGCGGGCCGGCTACTGGCTGGCCCGCCGGTTGTTTCATTGGCCCTGGTTTGTGCGTCAACCCCGGGGCTGGCACTGGCTGGAGGGGCAACTGGCGCGCATGGCGAACCTGGGGGACGTCGGCGCACAGAGCTTTTATGGCCATATCCTGACCTTTCGTGGCCAGGGCCTGGGGGCTCGCGAAGAAGGCATACGCCTGTTGCGTCTTGCTGGGCTGGCCGGGGACGCCAAGGCGGCCTATCAGATGGGCGTCATCAGCCTGGCCGGTTCACCCAGCAAGGCTGCGGATGCGGCAGAAGCGGCCCGTTGGTGGACGCTGGCGGCGAAAGCCGGGCACCCCCTGGCCGGGGTCAAGCTGGCGCAGCTGAATCAGTCGAGTACGCCGGATCCGCTAGCGGGGCCGCGTCAGCCGTAAAGCCGCCGGCCACCTGGCGGCTGTCGATCACATGCATGCTGTAGCCCGGCACGTTCTTGGCGTGGTGCTTGGCTTGCGAGGCCAGCTCGGCCAACTGGCTGGCATCGAGTTGTCCACAGACCTGTGGATACAGATGCACCACGCCGATGGACAGTGACAGCAGGGCGAACTCCTGGCGAATGCCCTGGCGGTTGGGGGCGATGAAGCAGCCGGCTTCCAGGTGTTCGTTGCGGTAGAAGCGCCGGCACTGGCTGTGGAAGTCGTCCAGCAGCTGGTTCAGGCGCTTTTGCCAGTCCTCGGGGCCCAATACCAGGAGAAAATCGTCACCGCCGATATGGCCGACGAAGTCACGGCTGGGGTCCACCCGGTCATTCAGGCACTGCGCCAGACACAGCAGCACTTCATCGCCACGGCCGTAGCCATAGATATCGTTGAAGGGCTTGAAGCTGTCGATGTCCACGTAACAGATCAGCGATTCCCGACCTTGTTGCAGCAGGTGGGTCAGGCACTGCTGGATCGGCACGTTGCCAGGCAGCAGGGTCAACGGGTTGGCATAACGCGCCTGCTGGATCTTCAGCTCGGTAATCAGCTTGAGCACATCGATCACCCGGCCCAGCCCCAGGTAGCCGCCGTTGAGGGTGATGATGAAATCCTCCTCGATCCGTTGCCGGGCGCGGCTGGTGATCAAGCGGCTGACCTGTTGCAGCGACTGGCTGAGCTCCACCGCGAGGAAGTCATCGTTCATCAGGCGGCTGATGGGCTTGCGGGCAAACAGGTCGGTGGCGAAGGGCTTGAGCAGGGCGTCGGACAACGAATGGCGGTGCACGATGCCGCAAGGCTGGCCCTGTTCGTCGAGCACCGCCAGCGAGTTGAGGTTGGCCTGGCGGCGGAAGGCTTCCAGCACCGTGGCCGTCGGTATGTTGCGCGCTACCGCTGGTTGTTCGTTGAGCAGGGCACTGAGGTCGCTGCCTTCGTCGTTGAGCGTCGCGGGAGTGCTTTCGCGCTTGGGCAGCAGGTTGCGGCCATCGCGGGGTGGATGTTCCTGGGGACGGCAGAGCAGGTACCCCTGCAGCAGGTCCACGCCCATTTCCGTGAGCACCTCCAGCTCTTCCGCCACTTCGATGCCCTCGGCGATCACCTGGGCGCGGGAGGCCTTGGCAATTTGCAGGATCGAGCCGACGAATTCGCGCTTGAGGGCATCCTGGTGAATGCCGTCGATGAAGTGCCGGTCGATCTTCACATAGTCCGGACGCAGTTCCGACCACAGGCGCAGGCTCGAATAACCGGCGCCGAGGTCGTCCAGGGCGATTGAGAAACCCATGTCCCGATAATGGTGCAGCGCATTGTGCAGCAGATGGAAGTCATCGATCGGCGTCTGCTCGGTGAGTTCGATCACCACCTGGCTCGGCGGGATACCGAAGTCCTGTAGCAATTACAGGGTGCGGCCGGGCTGGTGGGCGGCCTCCAGCAATGATTCCGGAGATACGTTGAGGAACAGTTTGCCGGGCAACTGCTGCTCGCTGAAACCCTTGCAGGCGCTCTGGCGGCAAGCGATCTCCAGTTCGCTGAGGCGTCCGACCTGGCGGGCCACGGCAAACAGGGCGACAGGGGAGTGCAGCGAGCTGTTGGACGGGCCGCGGGTCAAGGCCTCATAGCCGAGAATGCGCCGTTCGGAGAGACAGATGATCGGCTGGAACAGACTGTGCAAACCGCTTTGAGCCAGAATTGAGCTCAAGGCGCTCAGCTGTTCGGTTGTGGTCATGGCGATCTCTGTCGATAAAAAAAGGACCGGGCGCGCCCTTGATTCAAGAGCAGCGCCCGGTCCTTTATTTCACGACAGAATGATGACTGTTTGATGACGCTCCGAGGAGCGTCAGCATTAAATTGCCATCATCTCAGTGCTTGGCTACCGCGGTGTTGAGCTTCAGGTAATCGAGGAGGATTCGCCCGGTTTCACTCAGGTAAGCGTCGTCTTCCGGCTTGGTCTTGTCCGGATCAGCGGCCGCGATGGCGTCCTCGTCTTCTTTCTTCAGCTCCTTGAGCGGCTCTTCACCCTTGGCCTTGCGGCGGATGTTTTCCAGCGCCAGTTGCTTGGCCTCGATGTCGGCGTGCTGCGCCCGACGTTCGGCTTCGTTGAGGCTGACGGTTTTTTCCGCCATCAGCTTCTTGGCCAGGGCCAGCTTGTCGCGGATGAAGACGAACTCGGCGTCCTTGGCCGAGCGCGCGTCATGCTCGGATTTCAGCTGCGCGAGGAACGGCTTGAACGGATCCACCGCCGGCTTGATGGCCGGGCGAATGGTGTCCCACGGCATGGCTTCGGGCAGGGCGCTTTCGCCGATTTCCTTGGTGTCGATGATCGACGGGTAATCGATGTCCGGCAGCACGCCCTGATGCTGGGTGCTCTGCCCGGAAACCCGGTAGAACTTGGCCAGGGTCAGTTTCAGCTCGCCATGGTTGAGCGGCTGGATGGTCTGCACGGTGCCTTTGCCGAAGGTCTGGCCACCGATGATCAGCGCGCGGTGATAGTCCTGCATCGCACCGGCGAAAATCTCCGAGGCCGAAGCCGAGAGACGGTTGACCAGCAGCGCCATCGGCCCTTTGTAGAAGGCGCCAGGGTTTTCATCTTCGAGCACGTCGACCCGGCCGTCGGCGTTACGCACCAGCACGGTAGGGCCTTTGTCGATGAACAGGCTGGTCAGCTCGGTGGCTTCCTGCAGGGAGCCGCCGCCGTTGTTGCGCAGGTCGATGACCACGCCGTCGACCTTGTCTTTCTGCAACTCGGTCAGCAGCTTCTTCACGTCACGGGTGGTGCTCTTGTAGTCCGGATCGCCGGCACGGAAGGCCTTGAAGTCCAGGTAGAAGGCCGGGATCTCGATCACCCCGAGCTTGTAGTCCTTGCCGTCCTGCTTGAGGTTGAGGATCGACTTCTTCGCCGCCTGCTCCTCCAGCTTCACCGCTTCGCGGGTGATGGAGACGATCTTGCTGGTCTGGTCGTTCGGTGCGTTGCTCGCCGGGATGATTTCCAGGCGCACCACCGAGCCTTTCGGACCGCGGATCAGCTTGACCACTTCGTCCAGGCGCCAGCCGACCACGTCGACCATTTCCTTGTCGCCCTGGGCCACGCCGATGATCTTGTCCGCCGGTGCCACCTGCTTGGTCTTGTCCGCCGGACCGGCCGGCACCAGGCGCACGACCTTGACCTGGTCGTTGTCGCTCTGCAACACGGCGCCGATGCCTTCCAGCGACAGGCTCATGTTGATGTCGAAGTTCTCCGCGTTATCCGGCGACAGATAGTTGGTGTGCGGGTCGTAGGACATGGCGAAGGTGTTGATGTACGCCTGGAAGATATCTTCGGCGCGGGTCTGGTCCAGGCGGGCGAGCTGATTCTTGTAGCGCTTGGTCAGCGTTTCCTGAATCTGCTTGGGTTCCTTGCCGGCAATCTTCATGCGCAGGACTTCGTCCTTGACGCGCTTGCGCCACAGGTCGTCGAGTTCTGCGGTGGTCTTGAGCCAAGGCGCGTCCTTGCGATCGATCAGCAAGGATTCCTTGGTGGTGAAGTCGAATTTGTCGACGCCCTTGTCCAGCTCGGCCAGGGCAAACTCCAGGCGTGCCTTGACGCGGTCCAGGTAGCGTTTGTAGATGATGAAGCCGGCGTTCAGGTCACCGCTTTTCAGGAAGTCGTCGAACTGGGTTTTCCACTTGTCGAATTCCGCGATGTCGCTGGCCATGAAATAGCTGCGCGACGGGTCCAGCAGCTTCAGGTAGCTGTCATAGATGATCGCCGAGCGCGCGTCGTCCAGCGGTGGCTTGCTGTAATGATGACGCTTGAGCAGCTCGACGACATTGAGGCTGGCAATTACCTCGTCGCGATCCGGCTGAAGTTTGTCCCAGCTATTGGCTGCGAACGTATTGGTCGACATCGGCAGCAGACCGAGACCAATGAAAAGAGCGAGGGCGGTGCTGGGGAACAAATGCTTCATGCTGATTCGACGCGGGGGCAATTGATAACGCATATTAGGCCGTCTTTGAAGTCGCCGGTTCCACAAGGGCCGGTCGCATAATGCAAAAAGCCCGGTGCTACAGCTCCGGGCTCAGTCCAGACTCACTATGGAGGCACTGTGAAAGCATTGCAAGGCGTTGAAGGTCATGTGGAGTGGGTTGAAGAGCCGAGTCCGACGTGCGACGTAGGACAAGTGCGAATCCGCGTGGCGGCTGCAGGGTTGAACCGGGCCGACCTGTTGCAACGGGCCGGGCTCTATCCACCGCCGCCGGGCGCCAGCAAGGTGCTGGGCCTGGAGTGCTCGGGCGTGATCAGCGAGGTCGGCCCGGGTTCTGCGTGGCAGGTCGGTGATCGGGTCTGCGCGCTGCTGGCCGGTGGCGGCATGGCCGAGGAAGTGGTGGTCGATGCCCGTCATGTCCTGCCGGTGCCGGAAGGGCTGTCCCTGGCGGAAGCGGCGGCGCTGCCCGAGGTATACAGCACCGCCTGGCTGAACCTGTTCCAGCTGGCGGCCCTCAAGCCGGGGGAAAAGGTCCTGCTGCACGCTGGCGCCAGTGGCGTCGGTTCGGCCGCGATCCAGTTGTGCAAGGCGTTTGGCAACCCGTGCTGGGTCAGCGTCGGTTCCGCCGACCGCCTGGTCTACTGTGAAGCGCTGGGCGCCCAGGGCGGTGTGGTGCGCACCGATGGCCTGGAAGGCCTGCGGGATTTCGGGCCGTTCGATGTGATCCTGGATCCGGTCGGCGCCAACTATGCCGCGCACAACGTCAAGCTGTTGGCCCTCGATGGGCGCTGGGTGCTGATCGGGCTGATGGGCGGGCGCGAGGCCCAGCTGGACCTGGCGCAGATCCTCGGCAAGCGCATCCAGTTGCTGGGTTCGACCCTGCGCAGCCGCAACGAGCAGTTCAAGGCCGATCTGTTCAGCGACCTCAGCCAGCATGTCTGGCCGCTGTTCGCCGAAGGGCGCCTGAGCCCACAGCTGGCCATGACCTTCCCGATCAAGGACGCCGAGGCGGCCTTTGCCGAGCTGGCGACCAACCAGGTGTCGGGCAAGCTGGTGCTGCTGATCGACGAGACTCTGGCGTGATCCTGTAGCCGCTGCCGCAGGCTGCGATAAGCCCGAAGGGCTTCAGCGATCTTCAGATCTTGCGCCCACGTTGTGGGCGATCGCAGCCTGCGGCAGCGGCTACAGAGGCGTTTATTTCCACTGGTGGATCGGCCAGCCGGCCTTTTCCGCGTGTTCGCGCAGCACCGGGTCCGGGTTGACCACGTGCGGGTAGTCGACCTTCAGCAGCAACGGCAGGTCGTTGCGCGAATCGGAATAGAAGCTCGCGCCTTCGAGGTTTTCTTCTTCGGCATCCAACCATTCCAGCAGGCGGGTGACCTTGCCTTCGCGGTAGGTCAGGGTGCCCAGGGTATTGCCGCTGTAGACCCCGTGCAGCACCTCCAGCTCGATCCCCAGGACTTCGTCGATGCCCAGGCGTTCGGCAATGGGCTGGACCAGATGGGTGCCCGAGGCCGAGATCACCAGGATCCGGTCGCCGGCCTTGCGGTGCGCGGCGATGGCCTTGCAGGCGTCGCTGAAAATGATCGGCTCGATCACGTCCTCGACCCAGGGGCCGACCAGGTGCCCGACCTCTTCCGGGGTACGGCCGGCCATCGGCTCCAGGCTGAAGGCCATGAACTCTTCCATGGCCAGCTTGCCGTGGCTGTAGGCGTCCATCAGCTCATTGTTGCGGCGCATGAAAGACTCGCTGTCGACCCAGCCCAGGCGCCCCATCTGTTCGCTCCAGAGGGTGGCGCAGTCGCCGTGGATCAGGGTCTCGTCCAGATCAAAAATTGCCAGGGCCATTAGTGCAGTTCTCTCCGAGAACAGCTTCAAGCTATAAGCTTCAAGCTGCAAGAATTGGATTTAGGTGCTTAGCAGTCTATCTATAACTTGAAGCTCGCAGCTTGAAGCTTGTCGCTGCCGTCAAGCTACCTCACAGAGGGCCGTGGGATCGATGGATAGTGCCAGGCGTTGACCGTCGGGGTGCAGGTCGTCCGGCGAGCGGTTCAACACATCCACCACCAGTTCCACGCCACGGGCCTCGACCCGGTAGCGGATCACGTTGCCCAGCAGGCTGTGGCTGCGGATCTGCGCATCGGGTTCGCCGTCCTTGCGCAGTTCGATGGCTTCGGGGCGAATCGCGATACGCCCGTTGATCGTCCGCTGCAGCAGCCTGCTGGCGCTTTCCGCATCCAGCAGGTTGTAGTTGCCGATGAAGCCGGCGGCGAACACATCCACCGGTGCGGTGTAGAGCGTCTCGGCGTCGCCGCTCTGGACGATCTTGCCCTGGTTCATCAGGAAGATGCGGTCGGACATGGTCAGGGCTTCTTCCTGGTCATGGGTGACGAAAATCGTGGTCAGCCCCAGTTCGCGCTGGATCTGCCGGATCTGCTCGCGCAGGTGCTTGCGGATCCGTGCGTCCAACGCCGACAGCGGCTCGTCCAGCAGCAACAGGCGCGGACGGGTCACCAGCGAGCGGGCCAGGGCCACGCGCTGGCACTGGCCCCCGGACAGTTGATGGGGATAGCGGCTGGCGAAGTCGTGCAGCTCCACCAGGCGCAGGACTTCGAGCACGCGCTTGCGGCTCTCGTCGGCGTTGACCTTCTGCATGCGCAGGCCGAAGGCCACGTTCTGTTCCACGGTCATGTTGGGGAACAGCGCATAGCTCTGGAACACCATGCCGATCCCGCGTTTCTGTGGGCTCAGGGGCACGATGTCGTGGCCGTCGAGGAGGATCTTGCCGGCGTCCACCGGGGTCAGGCCGGCGATGCAGCGCAGCAGGGTGGACTTGCCGCAGCCGGACGGGCCGAGCAGGGTGACGAATTCGCCCTTGTGGATTTCGCAGTTGATGTCGCTGAACACCGGGGTGCCAACATGCCCTGATGGAGAGTAGCTTTTTTGCAGGTGTTGGACGCTGACGAAGCTCATTGGCTTTTGTCCTTGTTCAAGATGTTGGCGGCCCAGGTCAGAACCAGCACAAAGAAGAAGTAGGAAATCACCAGCGCGCTGGTGAAGTGGCCGCTGCTGTTGCGCATGTTGTTCAGGTAGACCTGCAGGGTTTCGTAGCGGGTGCCCACCAGGATGTTGGCGAACACGAACTCGCCGAACAGGAACGAGAACGACAGCAACAGGGCCACCATCAGGCCCTTGCGCAGGTTCGGCAGCACCACCAGGAAGGCCGCTTGCCAGGTGCTGGCGCCCAGCAATTGGGCGGCGTCCATCAGGTCGCGCAGGTTGATCGCCTGCAGGTTGTTGGTGATCGCCCGGTACATGAAGGGCAGGGCCACGGTGAAGTAGCAGCCGACGAGGATCCACGGCGTGCCGACCATGGCGAACGGCCCGGAACCATAGAGTTGCAGCAGGCCCACCGAGGACACCACCGGCGGCACCGCGAACGGCAGCAGGATCAGGATGTTCATCAGCGCATCGAGCCGCGGGAAGTGGTAGTGCACCACAAACAGCAGCGGCAGGATCAGCACCACCGACAGGATCAGGGCGCCGACGCAGACCAGCAGCGACTGGCCGAAGGCACTCAGGAAGCGCGGGTCGCTCCACAGCTGGATATACCACTTGAAGGTAAAGCCGCTGGGCAGGATGGTCGCCGACCAGCTGCTGGCGATGGAGTAGATCAGGGTCCCGGCCAGCGGCAGCAGGAGGATGGCGAACAGCAGGTACACCACGAGCCGGTGATAGAGGGCGGCGGAGCCGGGTTCAGCGCGAGACATGGTAGCTCCTCTTCAACAGCAGCTGATGGACGATGGTCACCAGGGTCATCAGCGCCACCAGGACCACGGCCAGGGCGCTGGCCATGTTTGGGTCCAGGGAGATGTCGCCAGAAACCATGGCGGCGATACGGATCGGCAGCACGTTGAAGTTGCCGGTGGTCAGCGCATAGACCGTGGCATAGGCGCCCAGGGCATTGGCCAGCAGGATCACGAAGGTCCCCAGCAGCGCCGGGGTCAGCACCGGCAGGCCGATGTGGCGCCAGAACTGCCAGCCACTGGCGCCGAGCAACGCAGCGGACTCGCGCCAGTCTTCGCGCAGGGCGTCGAAGGCCGGGTAGAGCAGCAGCACGCCCAGGGGGATCTGGAAGTAGGTGTAGAGGATGATCAGGCCGGTCTTGGAGTACAGGTTGAAGTCCTGAATGATCCCCGCCTGCTTGAGCATGATGGTGATGCTGCCGTTGAAGCCCAGCAGGATGATGAAGGCGAACGCCAGGGGCACGCCGGCGAAGTTGCTGGTCATGTTGGCGAAGGCGTTGACGAAGTTGCGCAGCTTCGAGTCGACCCGGCGCAGCGAGTAGCTGCCGAGAATCGCGATGACGATACCGAACAGGCTCGACCAGAAGCTGATCTCCAGGCTGTACTGGATGGCCTGCAGATAGAACCTGGAACTGAAGATCTTGTTGAAGTTGGCCAGGCCCCAGCCGAACTCTTCCGATTGCAGGCTGTTGACCAGCACCCAGAGCAGCGGGGCGATCTGGAACACGATGAAGAACAGAGCAAAGGGCAGCAGACAGAGGATCGCCAGCCATTTGCCGCGGGTGAATGCATTCACTTCAGCAACTCCCGGCATACAGGTTTGTCGTGGGGCACGCCGAGCAATTCGCAGATGGTGCCGCACAGCTCGGTCTGATCCGGCGTGGCGACAGGGCTGAAGCTGAACGCATCGCCGAGGACGAACAGCGGCACTTCCCGTTCCTCGGGCAGCAGGCCGTTGTGGGAGCGGTCGTTGTTCATGCCGTGGTCGGCCGTCACCAGCACCTGGTAGCCGGCGTCGAGCCAGCCTTGCAGGTAGTCGGCGAGGATGATGTCGGCCGTGCGTGCGCTGTTGCGGTACTGCGGGGTGTCGAGGCCGTGCTTGTGCCCGGCGTCGTCGATGTTCATCGGGTGCACCAGGAGAAAGTTCGGCTTATGGCGCAGCCGCAGGTGCTCGGCGTCGGCGAACAGGTGGGAATCGGGGTAGTGGTCGTTCCAGTAGAAATGCCCGTGCTGGATCGGCAGCTTCTTGTTGTCGGTATGCCGGTCCCGGGCCGGCTCGAACGGCGAGCGGTTGTACAGCTCGCTGATCCAGTGATAGGCCGCGGCGGCGGTGCCGAGCCCGGCGGCGCTGGCATAGTGGAAAATGCTGCGCTGGTTGGACAGGCGCGAGACGTTGTTGTGCACGATGCCGCTGTCCAGCGGCGGCACTCCGGTCAGGATGCATTCGTAGAGCGGTCGGGACAGGGCCGGCAGTTCACATTCCAGCTTGTACAGCGCTGCGCGTCCTGCGCCGACATAGGCCTGAAGGTGTCCCATGGCATGGCGGGCGACCTCGTGGTTGAGGCCGTCGAGCACGACAAGGATGACGTTGTGCTTCATAGGGCGGGTGACTCCGCAAGGCAAGACAAAACAATCCTGTGTAGGAGCGGAGCTTGCCCGCGATGGCTTCACTGCGGTTTAAGACAGACCGCAGTGCCTGCATCGCGGGCAAGCCTCGCTCCTACGGATGCAGCATTACTGCATGTTGATGATCACTTCTTCCTGCCATTTCTGTGGCAGGGCCTTGGAGGTCTTCTCCCAGGCGTCGGCGTCCTTGATCGGCGTGACTTTCTTGTACTGCTCGTTGGGCAGCAGGTTGGCCTGGACTTCGGCGGGCAGGGTCAGGTGCTCGGCGCGGATCGGACGCGCATTGCCGCGCGCCAGGTTGATCTGCCCGGCATCGCTGAAGATGTATTCACGGGTCAGCTTGGCCGCGTTCGGGTGCTTGGCGTACTTATTGATGATAGTGGTGTAGCCGGAGATCACCGAGCCGTCCGACGGGATCAGCACGATGTAGTCGTCCTTGTTGACCATCTTGTTGCGGTAGCTCAGGCCGTTGAAGTCCCAGACCACACCGACTTCCACTTCACCCTTTTCCATGGTGGCAATGGTCGGGTTGGCCAGCGACAGACGACCCTGCTTGGCGATCTCGGCGAACATCAGCAGCGCCGGCTGGAGGTTCTTTTCGTCGCCGCCCTTGGCGATGGCCGCGGCCAGCACGCCGTTGGCGGCCTGTGCCGCGGTGCTCACATCGCCGATGGAGACCTTGTATTTGCCTTTCTCCAGGTCGGCCCAGCTTTTTGGCGCTTCGGAACCGTGCAGCAGCTTCTTGTTGATGATGAAGGCGATGGTGCCGGTGTAGGCCAGCGCCCAGTTGCCGTCCTTGTCCTTGGCCCAGGCCGGGACCTGGTCCCAGGTGCTTGGCTTGTAAGGCTGGACCACGCCCTGCTTGACCGCGATCGGGCCGAAGGCCGCGCCCACGTCGCCGATGTCGGCGCTGGCGTTGTCTTTCTCGGCGGCGAACTTGGCGATCTCCTGGGCCGAGCTCATGTCGGTGTCGATGTGCTTGAGGCCGTAGTTCTTGGCCAGGTCTTCCCAGGTCCCTTTCCAGTTGGCCCAGTCGTCGGGCATGCCGACGCTGTTGACGGCGCCTTCGGCTTTCGCCGCGGCTTCCAGGGTCTTCAAGTCGGTATCAGCGGCCATGGCGGCGGTGCACATGGCGATGGTCGAGCCTAACAGTGATGCCAGGAAAAGCTGTTTCATCCGAAGCTCCTTTGGGCGTGTTCAACGCTGCATTTGTCTAACGTTGTTGGTCTAGGTCAGCAATACCTGAGCCAATTTAAGCCGGCTGGATGACACTTTGATGTCGGCATCAGTCCTGCAAGGCATTCGCGGGCGGCAGGCGCGGGGCTGCGAGATAAGCGTAGACCAAGGCTAAACGGCTGATATGAAAGGACTTGGCCAGCCAATTGCAGGCCTCAGGCAGAGCCGTTAGGCGGCTTTGTCATCTGTCAGTCATATGCAGTGCCTAGGCTCTCGGTGAAGGCTGAGTGCCTTTTTTCCAGGCACGTTTTGCCCTGAAACAGTGCTGGTCTAGTCCAGATAGGTAACGTTGATGCGCGAAGAGGCAGTCAAGGCGGTGACAGCCATTGGGCAGGTCCTGCAGGAACAGATCGATCACGGGTTGTTGGCACCCGGTAGCAAGCTGCCGGCCGAGCGCAAGCTCAGCGAGTTGTTCGGTACCACCCGGATTACCGTGCGCGAAGCCTTGTTGCAGTTGGAGGCCCAGGGCCAGATCTATCGCGAGGAGCGACGCGGCTGGTTCGTCTCGCCACCGCGCCTGGCCTACAACCTGATGCAGCGCAGCCACTTTCACGCGATGGTCAGCGCCCAGGGGCGGGTGCCGTCGACCGAGATGATTTCGGCGCGCCTGCAACCGGCTTCAGCGGCGGTCTGTGCCTGGCTGCAGCTGCCGGCGTTGTCCAGCGTGATCCAGATCCGTCGGGTAC
>Ga0207976_100289_pt1 | contig 24819 bp, 29 predicted proteins | sample LakWasMe94_HOW11_2_FD_183916 | JGI IMG/M metagenome (GOLD analysis project Ga0207976, IMG submission 183916) | Freshwater sediment methanotrophic microbial communities from Lake Washington under simulated oxygen tension - Sediment Metagenome... | ecosystem: Environmental > Aquatic > Freshwater >... | reverse complement strand
AACTGCGACCGACCGCAAAGCAGGAGTAGCCGGTGCGAACGCTGGAGGTCCTGCGGACCTATCGCAGCCTTCGGCAGCGGCTACAGGGATTGCGGCGCGGCTCAAGAGCCCGACACGGACTCTGTAGCCGCTGCCGCAGGCTGCGATCGAGCGCGAAGCGCTCGCTGAATCAGGCCACACGATTCCGGGCCGGAGCCACAGGGATGGCGTCAACCCGGGGTCAGGCATTCCGGGGCATTGAGCTTCGGATCGTTCACCAGGTTGGCCAGCACCCGCTCGCGCAAGGCGGCCGGTGGGCTGGCCAGCAAGGCTTGCAGTACCGGTAATGGCGTCTGTGGGTCGAGCCAGGCTTCCTGGCCCTGGGCATCGAGGATCAATGGCCGACGCTGACTGGCCGCTGGCTGGGTGACCACCGCGGTGCTCAGCCAGACCTGCTCCTGCACCGGATAGGCTTCCCAGATCGCCGCGAAGAACAGCGACGAGCCCTCCCCTGGCGTCAGCCAGTACGGGCGCTTGCGGGTGCCGCCGCGCCATTCGTAAAAACCGTTGGCCGGCAGCAGGCAGCGGCGCTGGCGAAAGGCTTCGCGAAACATCGGCTGTTCGGCCAGGGTTTCGGCGCGGGCATGGGCGGGGGTGCGCGACAGATCGGTCAGCCAGGGCGGCGTCAGGCCCCAGCGGGCGCGGGCGAGGTTGCGCTGGCCGTCGCTGCTGCGCAGGATCAGCACCGAATCGTTGGGCGAAATATTCCACTGCGCCTGCTGATCCGCCGGAAATCCGGGCAAGGCGGCAAACGCTTGGTTCCAGCGAAACAGGGCATAACGTCCACACATGGGGCAAACAACTCTCGGAAAATCGGCGGCCAGCCTAACAGATCAGCACGCCGGCATGATTGGCCGGCTCGTCGCCGGGCATCGGCAGCGCGGCATTGTAGGCGGCGATCAGTTCCCGAGCGTATTGCGCCTGGTCGTTATCCACCGCCAGCCCGAGCAGGCCGAACATCGGCAACTCCCCGGTACCGCCGAGCAAATCCCGTCCCACCAGGTGTGCCTCGACCCCCTCGCTGGCCAGCATGCCCAGGAGCAACTCCCCTTCCAGCAGGTTTTCCGGTTCGTAGATTCGCTGCATAAAGCCCCCGTCAGTCGTTTTCGCTGCGCACGTCGAGCATCCATTCCTGACCGTCGGTCTGCAGCGTGAACACAATGGGCCGACAACAGACCGGACAGTCCTCGATGTACTGCTGATCGCCCCCGGACAGATCCAATACGGCCTCGGCCTCTTCACCACAGTAGGGACATTGATAGCGCTCGGTTTCCAGCATCGCGGCCTCCGGAGTGACTTGTGCGTATAATCGCCGGTCTATTTGCAGGGCTATTGAGATCTGAGCTTACTTTTCAGACCGCGCCCGGCTATTTTTCGATCCAAACCTTTTCTTACCTAGCCGTTTCCAACAAGAGAGCATGATGGGCGAATTCGATGCCATCCGACCTTACGACGACAGTGAAGTACCAGCGGTGCTGGCTCGACTGCTCGGCGACAAGGCGTTTCTAGATATCCTCACCCACTTCCGCTTCCCGCGCTTTGCCGGCGCTTTCGGCTGGCTGCTCAAACCCCTTATAGCTCATCGGCTGCGTCGGGAGTTCGCCGCGGTCACTTCGGTGGCGACCCTGCAGGACAAGGTCGAGTTCTACGTCGACCACACCATCGAGCGCGCCACCGACGGCGTGACCTACACCGGGGTCGAGCAATTCAAATCCGGCAGCGCCTACCTGTTCATCGCCAACCACCGCGACATCGTGATGGACCCGGCCTTCGTCAATTACGCGGTGTACCACGCCGGGTTGCCAACGCCGCGCATCGCCATCGGCGACAACCTGCTGCAAAAGCCCTTCGTCAGCGACCTGATGCGCCTGAACAAGAGCTTCATCGTGCACCGTTCGATCACCGGACGCCGGGAAAAGATGGCCGCCTATCAGCTGCTGTCGGCCTACATCAACCACTCGATCCGCAACGATTGCGCATCGATCTGGATCGCCCAGGCCGAAGGCCGGGCCAAGGACGGCGACGACCGTACCGAGTCGGCAATCCTCAAGATGTTCCACATGAGCCGCAAGGACGAACCGTTCGGCGAGGTCATCCAGTCGCTGAACCTGACCCCGGTGTCGATCAGCTACGAATACGACCCTTGCGATCAGGCCAAGGCCCGCGAGCTGTATATCCGCGCCACCACCGGCAGCTACACCAAGGCTCCCGGCGAGGACGACATCAGCATCGCCAAGGGCATCACCGGCTATAAAGGTCGGGTCCATGTGAACTTCGCCGCGCCGATCAGTGAGCTCTTCGAGGACACCAAGCAATTGGCGGTGGAGATGGACCGGCAGATCCTCGGCGGTTATCGCCTGTTCCCGGTGCATTACCTGGCCTACGCCCAGTGGAGCGATGCCGACCCGGCGTTGCAGGTACCGAGCGCGGCCCAGGTGTTCCCGGCGGACGAACTGGCCAAGGCCCAGGAAGAGTGGCAACGACGCCTGGACGCCTGTCCGGAGGAGCATCGCCCGTACCTGGTGCTGCAATATGCGACCCCAGTGCGCAATCAGTATCGGGTCAAGGCGGGACTGGCCTTGCCATAACGCTCACCGCACACGACAACGGCGCCTTCGGGCGCCGTTGTCGTTTCTGTACCTTGATTGCGAGCAACGCCCCTTGTTGGAGCGAGCTTGCTCGCGATGACGATCTCAGGACCTGGTCAGAACCGGGTACTGATCCACGACACCAGCAACGCCAGCCCCAGGCAGGCAAAACCGAAACGGTAGAAGAACCGGTTCATGCGCAAGGTCGCATCGTCCAGCACCTGCGCCGGCAGCTCCTGGGAGCGGGATTGGCCCTGGGCGGCCAGATTGGCCAGCGCGCGCTGCTCGCGACGCCGGGTGGCGTGCAACAACCAGCTACCGGGAAAGGCGAACAGCAAGGCAAGAATATTGATCAACTTGGCGGGGTGGGCGCTGAACAGCGACCAGATCAGTTGCAGCGACATCACGAACCTCGAATGAAACCGGATAACGAGCCCTGGCGGCTCGCGGCGCGGATTTTACCCAAAGGCCCACTTTCTGCCTGGGCTTTCCGACAGATAACAAGCCGCCGGCCGGTTAATTCGTCCTGTCATACGTTCGTCATCTAAACAGGCCAGTCTGGCACCCCTCGAAACCGACACGGAGCTTGTCATGCTGCACGCAGAAAACCAGGATCGCCTCTACCTGATCGCCCCCAGCGACGAACAGGAAGCCTTGGTCGGTGGCCTGGCCTTCAACGTCCAGGACCGCCACTGGCTGGTGTATTGCGCCCTCGGCGGGCACCAGCATGCGGACCTGCCGGAAACCGATCTGCTGACAGGGGTCAGCGTGCTGGATTTTTACGTCGAGGCGGCGTGAGGCCTGGCTCGAAACAAATCGACAGCCAATAAAAAAGCCCGGCTTCTGTGGAAGCCTGGCTTTTTTATGTACGGCGCCGAGAGCGTCAAGCAAGGCCCTTTGGGCCTTATCGTCCGAACGCGGCCCGAGCCTACGGCAGCGGCTACAGGCTCACATCATTCGCCGAGGATCTGGCCGATGCTCGGGTCCTTGAACAGACGGGTCAGAGCATCGCTGAGTACGTCGCTGACCAGCTTGGTATTGGTTTCCTGGTTCGGCGCCATGCCGAAACGCTGGTCCAGGGACGCGCCGTAACGACCGCTGTAGCGGCGGTTGGCGCTCTGCACATCGGAACGGAAGGTCGCGCCGATGGTGGCCTCAGTCACGTACAGGCCTTCCTTGGGCGACTGATACTTCAGCTCGGCCAGGGTCACGGTCAGCTGTGGGGCGTTCAGCGCGTTGGCGGTCGGGGTAAAGCCCAGCAGGCGTACCGCGGCTTCGGCCTGGGCCTGCAGCTTCGGCAGGATCTGCGCACCCTGGACGGTAATCGCGCTGGTTTCAGGGTACAGCCCGCCACGGGTCCCCAGGGTTGGCGACGGACGGCCATCGACCACTTTCACAACCACGGGCTGGCCATGGCCGACCGGCGCGAGCTGAGTGGTGAGCTTCGGTTCCGGGCTGAGTTGTTGTGGACTATGGGCGCAGCCAGCCAGCGTCAAACTGGTCACAGTGATCAAACCGAACAACAGGCGTTGCAACATGCTCATTTCTCCAGGAATCAGGCACAGACAGGCCCGCAGTATAGCGGTGCACAAGGACGGCAAACCAGCGCCAGGCATGACTTAGTCAAGACTCAGACAGGTCCCGTACAAGTGGGCTCCTGTAACCTGCCGTTCACTCGCAATACATCATGATGTAACGGCTCAAGGGTATTTTTATCGTCAATGACACATTCAGGTACCTGGTCATGAACTTCTTCCGCTCGTTGTTCGCCCCGCGTCAACAGTTTCGCAGCTTCGCCCTGCTGGACAGCCAGGGACGCTGCCAGGCTTTCAAGCACTGCCTGATGGCCCCGATAGGTGAAGGCTGGGTGGAAATCCAGGAGATTCGCCTCAACTGGTTGCACCAGGCGCTGCCTGCCAACGCCCGGGTCAGCCCGCGCGGCATCCGTTCCACGGTGCAGCCGATACTGGCCACCTGACCAAAAGCCTAATAAAAGTCATTAAACAGGATCATTTCTGCGCGTTTCTTCGTTACAATCTCCCCCCGATTATAAGGACGTCTCCTGATCGGGCCTCGCAGCATCGCTGATGCATCAGCTTCAGCTCCCCCGCATTGCCCACAGAGAGCCGCCCACACAGATCGAGTGAAGCCGGCGTGCTTGCTGTTCATCGTGCAAACTACCGCTTTTCGCGCATCTGCAGAGCTGCCATTGCTCGGCCACTGAGCTGTTCGCCCGTTAATGCCACGTGCTCCATGTCGGCATTCACCCCTCGGGCCGGTGCCAGGCTTGGACAGCCCTTTTTTGAGGTTCACGTCTTCAAAAGAGCGTGAAAAAACGGGTTTTCACAACTTCACAAGAGTGTGGCAAGCAAATGAATAGTTTTGCGTCTGTACTGGCACCATTAGCGTCTACAACAGCCCGATTACACAGGACCGAGCACGCCTCAGATACTTGCGCTTGAAGCCTGTCCGCTACGGATTTGGTTGCACAAACGGACTCTTGACCATAAGTCGAATTGCCTGCCCTGCCCCGAAATGCGTTCATACGCGGATCAGGCCCGGTTGGTAGCGTCCGTCGAAGTTGCAAAAAATTGCGAAGATTCGGACATGGCGATCCTGGCCATGAGTGACCCGGGGCATAACGTGAACCGCCCCCCTACTCCTGGCAGCTATGCCGTCAATTTGGTGCTGCAGATTTTGGAGACGCGTTAATGGCGCATAACGAAGCAGTAGACGTCGTATTGGTTGGGGCCGGCATCATGAGTGCCACCCTCGCTGTACTGCTCAAAGAACTCGACCCCGCGATCAAGCTGGAAGTCGTCGAACTGATGGATTCGGGTGCCGCGGAGAGTTCCAACCCGTGGAACAACGCCGGTACCGGCCACGCCGGCCTCTGTGAGCTGAACTACACGCCGCAGGCCGCCGACGGTTCCGTCGATATCAAGAAAGCCGTGCACATCAACACCCAGTTCGAGGTGTCGAAGCAGTTCTGGTCCTACCTGACCAAGAAAGGCACCTTCGGCTCGTCCAAATCCTTTATCAGCCCAGTGCCGCACCTGAGCTTCGTCCAGGGCGACAGCGGTGTGTCCTTCCTGAAGAAGCGCTATGAAGTGCTGAGCAAGCACCACGCTTTCGCGGACATGGAATACACCGAAGACAAGGCCAAGATGGCCGAGTGGATGCCGCTGATGATGCCGGGCCGCCCGGCTGACGAAACCATCGCCGCCACTCGCGTGATCAACGGCACCGACGTCAACTTCGGCGCCCTGACCAACCAGTTGCTCAAGCACCTGACCAGCGCACCCGATGCCCAGGTCAAGTACTGCAAGCGCGTGACCGGTCTGAAACGCAACAAGGACAACGGCTGGACCGTCAGCATCAAGGACGTCAACAGCGGCAACAGCCGTGAAGTCGACGCCAAGTTCGTGTTCCTCGGCGCTGGCGGCGCGGCGCTGCCGCTGTTGCAGGCTTCGGGCATCGAAGAGAGCAAAGGCTTCGGCGGCTTCCCGATCAGCGGCCAGTGGCTGCGTTGCGACAACCCGGAAGTGGTCAAGCACCACCAGGCCAAGGTCTACAGCCAGGCTGCGGTCGGTTCGCCACCGATGTCCGTGCCGCACCTGGACACCCGCGTGGTCGATGGCAAAAAGTCCCTGCTGTTCGGACCTTACGCCGGCTTCACCACCAAGTTCCTCAAGCACGGTTCCTTCATGGACCTGCCGATGTCGGTTCGCGCCGGCAACATCGGCCCGATGCTGGCCGTGGCAAAGAACAACATGGACCTGACCAAGTACCTGGTCAGCGAAGTGATGCAGTCCATGGAGCAGCGCCTGGAATCCCTGCGTCGCTTCTACCCTGAAGCCAAGGCCGAGGACTGGCGCCTGGAAGTGGCCGGCCAACGGGTGCAGATCATCAAGAAAGACCCGAAGAAAGGCGGCGTGCTGCAGTTCGGCACCGAGCTGGTCGCGGCCAAGGACGGCTCCCTCGCCGCCCTGCTCGGCGCTTCGCCGGGCGCTTCGGTGACCGTCTCGATCATGCTGGAACTGATCGAGCGCTGCTTCCCGACCAAGGCGGCTGGCGAGTGGGCCAGCAAGCTCAAGGAAATCTTCCCGGCCCGTGAAAAGCCCCTGGAAACCGACGCCGCGCTGTACCGCAAGATCAACAGCGAGAACAACGTCAGCCTGGAGCTGGTCGAGCAGAGCAGCGAAGCCGAAAGCTACGCTTAAGCCGCGCTCATGAAAAAACGCCCCGCTCTCTTGGAGAACGGGGCGTTTTTTTATGGCTGCTTAAAGGCAATCGCAGCCGGGGCGGCGCATTTTCAGCCGCGGGCTTTTTCGATCAGTTCGATGTAGTCGGCGGCGTTGCGCTGGTCCTGGATCAGGGCCACGAAATCCTTGCCGTGTTCGTCCTTGCCGTCCAGGTCGTAGCCAGCCTCGACGAAGAACGCCAGGAAACGCTCGAAATCGTCGATACGCAGGCCGCGATAGGCCTTGATCAGCTTGTGCAGGGACGGCGAAGTGGCGTCGACCGGCTCGAAATCGAGGAACAGTTTGATCTGCGCATCGCCGATCTCGTCACCAATCACTTGTTTCTTATCTTTACGCATTGCCGACTCCAGCTCGCAGACATTTCACGGGGCAGGCAGTTTACCCCCAGGCCGCGTCAGGCCTCAACGCGAGCGTACCGCGCCGGTGTGCAGATCGGCCCAGATGTGGCCGTTGGCGTAGCTGAGGAACTGGCAATACACCGTGTCGTTGCGCAGCAGGTCCATCACCACCCGATACTGGGCCAATGGATAGAACAGAGTGAGGGTCTTGCTCTTGTCGTCGAACTGCGGTTTTTTCAGGCTTTTGCTCTCACCGTCGAAGTTCACCAGCACCTGGCTGATGGTCGCGCCCTTGTTCAACGGCTTGCCCTTGAGGCGGATCAATAGCGGCGACGTGACCGGGATCGGTTGCTGGTTGGACTGGCGCTGGCTGCCGATGACCACCGAGTACTCGGTGACCTGCAACAGCTGTTGCTGCTCGGGGGCGGCATCACGCAGGGTCAGGTCATCGGGAGGCAGGAACTGCCCGTGCATGGGCACCGGGGCAGCAGCCAGGGGCAGGCTCAGGATCAGAAGAAAGGCCGCGCAACTGCGAATCAAAAGGCTCATGACAGGCTCCGGACACAAGGCCTGGCACTCTAGCATGGGTCAGCACAGATGTTTGCAGGCGCGGCTACAGCTCAAGCGCGAGGATGGCGCTCAGTCGAACTGGGCGCGCATCCAGGCCTGGTATTCGGCCACACCCGGCTCACCCTCGCGGGGCGCCCAAGCAGCCTGTTCACCATCGCCGACCGGGCGATAAGGCCCGGCCTTGCATTCGAACATCAGGCTATCGGGTTCAAGCACCACCAAGCCGTGATAGACACCGACCGGCAGGTCGACGCCCATGCAATCGCCACCCGCCTGCAGCACACGCTTGGCCAGCACCTGACCGGCGTCGTCGAAAACCAGCAGGCCCAGGCGCCCCCTGAGCACCAGCAGGGTCTCGGCCTTGTCGCCACTCAAGTGGCGATGAGGCGGGATGTAGGTGGATGGCTGCAGCCCCACCGCCATGCGATGACAAGGCTCTTGCATCTGATGGAAGTTGTGGTGGTAGCGACCACGGGGGCTGGCCGAGGCTTTTTCGGTCAGTTCGGCAAACAGCGACTGATCCAGAAAGCTCGGCTCGCTCATGATTTACATGCCCTTGACGGCAAAAATGCCGGCAGCGTTACGCCAGTAACCCTTGTAGTCCATGCCGTAACCGAAGATGTAACGGTCCACGCATGGCAGGCCGACGTAGTCGGCTTTCAGGTCGGGACGGGCCTTGCGGTCGTGGTCCTTGTCGATCAGCACGACAGTGTGCACCGCACGGGCGCCGGCATGTTTGCAGAAGTCGATGATCGCGCCCAGGGTATGACCCTCATCGAGGATGTCGTCGATGATCAGCACGTCACGGTCGATGAACGACACTTCCGGCTTGGATTTCCAGAACAGCTCGCCGCCGCTGGTTTCGTTGCGATAGCGGGTGGCGTGCAGGTAGGACGCTTCCAGCGGGAATTTAAGGTGGGTCAGCAGCTTGCCGGAGAAGATCAGGCCACCATTCATCACGCAGAAAACCACCGGATTGCGCTCCGCCAGTTGTTCATTGATTTGTGCACCGACTCGGGCGATGGCCGCCTCGACCTCAGCTTCGGTGTACAGGCAGTCAGCCTCGCGCATGATTTGACGGATATGCTCGAGATCAGCGGACATGGCGCTCTCCAAGGGGTGGCAGTTTCGGAAAAGCGAGCAAAGGTACGCATCCGGCCCGGTCAGATCAAGCGTTTCTGGACTAACGTACTTAGATGTCTATAGGACAACACCCTCGGATAGATTAATCTAGGCCGGTTTTTTTGCCCGCCGCCGGAGCCTTTCCCTATGCCCATCCGTGAGATCCGCCATCCGCTGATCCGACACAAACTTGGCCTTATGCGCCGCGCCGACATTAGCACGAAGAACTTCCGCGAGCTCGCTCAGGAAGTCGGTGCCCTGCTGACGTACGAAGCCACCAAGGACCTGCCGCTCGAATCCTATGAGATTCCGGGCTGGTGCGGCCCTGTCCAGGTCGAGAAGATCGCCGGCAAGAAGATTACCGTGGTGCCTATCCTGCGCGCCGGTATCGGCATGCTCGAAGGCGTGCTCAGCCTGATCCCGGGTGCCAAGGTCAGCGCCGTGGGCGTGGCCCGCAACGAGGAAACCCTGCAGGCGCACACCTACCTGGAAAAACTGGTTCCGGAAATCGACGAACGCCTGGCCATGATCATCGACCCGATGCTCGCCACCGGCAGTTCCATGGTCGCGACCATCGACCTGCTGAAAAAGGCTGGCTGCAAGGACATCCGCGCCATGGTGCTGGTCGCCGCCCCCGAAGGCATCGAAGCCGTCGAGAAAGCTCACCCGGACGTGACCATCTACACCGCTTCTATCGATCAGAAACTCAACGAGCACGGCTACATCATCCCGGGCCTGGGCGATGCCGGCGACAAGATCTTCGGCACCAAGCAGAAGGACGCCTGAGCATGCAGGATGAGTTCAACGATCCGCTCTGGCGCCAGGTGCTGTCTGGCGCGCAGATGCTCTTCGTGGCTTTTGGCGCGTTGGTGTTGATGCCGCTGATTACCGGTCTCGACCCCAACGTGGCGCTGTTCACGGCGGGTCTCGGGACTCTGTTGTTCCAACTCGTGACCGGGCGCCAGGTGCCGGTATTCCTGGCCTCCAGCTTTGCCTTCATCACCCCGATCATTCTCGCCAAGGGCCAGTTCGGCCTGGCCGCGACCATGGGCGGCGTGATGGCGGCCGGTTTCGTTTATACCTTCCTGGGCCTGGCGGTGAAGATCAAGGGCACCGGGTTCATCGACCGGCTGCTGCCGCCGGTGGTGATCGGTCCGGTGATCATTTCCATCGGCCTGGCCATGGCGCCGATCGCCGCCAACATGGCGATGGGCAAGGCCGGCGACGGCAGCGAGCTGATTCATTACCAGACGGCGATGATGATCTCGATGCCGGCGCTGCTGACCACCCTGATCGTCGCGGTGTTCGGCAAAGGCATCTTCCGCCTGGTGCCGATCATCTCCGGTGTACTGGTGGGTTTTGCCCTGTCGTTCTACTTTGGCGTGGTCGATACCGCGAAGATCGCCGCGGCGCCCTGGCTGGCCCTGCCGCACTTCACCGCGCCGGAGTTCAACTGGCAGGCGATCCTGTTCATCGTCCCTGTGGCCCTGGCACCCGCCATCGAGCACATCGGCGGGGTGATCGCGGTCGGCAGCGTGACTGGTCGCGACTACCTGAAGAAGCCTGGCCTGCATCGCACCCTGCTCGGTGACGGCATCGCCACCACCGCAGCCGGCCTGTTCGGCGGTCCGCCCAACACCACCTACGCCGAAGTGACTGGCGCGGTAATGCTGACCAAGAACTACAACCCGAAAATCATGACCTGGGCGGCGGTCTTCGCCATCAGCCTGGCGTTCATCGGCAAGTTCGGCGCACTGCTGCAAAGCATTCCGGTACCAGTGATGGGCGGGATTCTCTGCCTGTTGTTCGGTTCGATCGCGGCGGTGGGCATGAACACCCTGATCCGTCACAAGATCGACCTGAGCGAAGCCCGCAACCTGGTGATCGTTTCGGTGACCCTGGTGTTTGGGATTGGCGGGGTGTTGATCGCTACCGGTACCGGTCCGGACGACTTCGGCCTGAAAGGAATCGCCCTGTGCGCCATCGTCGCGATTGCGCTGAACCTGATCCTACCGGGCAACGATGGCTGGAAGAACAAGAAGGCTGACGAGCCGCTGATCTGAGGATCTGCGTCAACCGGAAAATCTATCGCGGGCAAGCCTCGCTCCTACAGACGGTATTGACCGTAGGAGCGAGGCTTGCCCGCGATGCCTTTTACAACGCCAAAGGCGCGCGCTCGCACAAGGCGTTCAATGCCTTGGCCCATTGCGGGTCGTCGTTCAGGCACGGCACCAGCACCAACTCCTCCCCTCCCGCTTCGCGGAACTGCTCGCGACCGCGATCGCCGATCTCTTCCAGGGTCTCGATGCAGTCGGCGACGAACGCCGGGCACATCACCAGGATCTTCTTCACCCCCTGCCGGGCCAGCTCATCCAGGCGCGCCTCGGTGTAGGGTTCGATCCATTTGGCACGCCCCAGACGAGACTGGAACGACACCGACCACTTGCCGTCCGGCAGCCCCATGCGCTCGGCGAATGCCCGGGCCGTGTTCAGGCACTGGCCGCGGTAACAGGTGGCGGCCACCTCGGGGGGTGCATCGCGGCAGCAATCGCCTTCCAGGCTATGGCCGGGATTGAGCTTTTTCAGGTGCCGCTCGGGCAAGCCATGGAAGCTCAGCAGCAGATGATCGAAGTCTTGTTGCAGGTGCGGCCTGGCACTGGCCACCAGCGCGTCGAGGTACTCCGGCTGATCGTAAAACGGCTGCAGCACCGAAAGCTGCACATCCAGCTTCCTGTTCCGGATCACCCGCCGGGCTTCCTCCACCACGGTGGTCACGGTGCTGTCGGCGAATTGTGGATAGAGCGGCGCCAGGGTGATCCTCTTCTGCCCCTGGGCCACCAGGCGCAGCAACGCCGACTCGATGGACGGCTCGCCATAACGCATCGCCAGTTCCACCGGGCCATGCTTCCACTCGCGGGTCATGGTTTCCTGCAGACGGCGGCTGAGCACCACCAGCGGCGAACCCTGCTCCCACCAGATCGAGGCGTAGGCATGGGCCGATTGCTCCGGACGCTTGATCAGGATCAGCGACACCAGCAGCCGCCGGACCGGCCATGGCAGATCGATCACATAAGGGTCCATCAGGAATTGATTGAGGTAGCTGCGCACATCCGCCACCGAGGTGGAGGCCGGCGAACCCAGGTTGACCAGGAGCAACGCGTGATCGGTCATGCAACATCCTATTTCAGAGGCGGCTGGACAGGTCGTCCAGGGCCGCGCGCAAATCAGTGAACTGGAAAGTGAATCCGGCGGCCTGCAACCGCGCTGGGACCGCGCGCTGACCACCCAGCAACAACAACGACAACTCCCCCAGGCCGACGCGCAAGACGAGGGCCGGCACCGGCACTATGGCCGGCCGGTGCAAGACGCTACCCAGGGTCTTGGCGAACTCGCGATTGCGCACCGGCTTGGGCGCGCAGGCATTATAAGGACCGCTGGCATCACTGCGGTGCAGAAGAAAATCAATCAGGGCGATTTGATCCTTGATATGAATCCACGGCATCCACTGCCGACCGTTGCCGATCGGCCCGCCCAGGGCCAGTTTGAAGGGCAGCAGCAAGCGCGACAAAAAGCCGCCCTCGGCCGCCAGCACCAGGCCCGTGCGGATCAGCACCACACGCACACCCATGGCTTCGGCACGTTGCGCGGTCTCCTCCCAGGCGATGCATAACTGGCTGGCGAAATCCTCACTGACCGGGGGCGAATCCTCGTTCAGCTCGCGCTCCCCGCCATCGCCATACCAGCCCACGGCCGACCCGGAGATCAACAACCCAGGTTTCTGCCCCCGGCTTTCCAGCCAGGCCAGCAGCTTTTCCGTCAGGGTAATGCGGCTGCTCCAGAGCAACGCCTTGCGCTTGTGGGTCCAGGGCCGATCGGCGATTGGAGCTCCCGCCAGATTGATAATGGCGTCGACCGGCTCCTCTGCGAGTTCGTCCAGGCGGGCGATGCCGCGGACCTGGGCGCCACACAGTTTGGGCACCTCGGCAGGCCGACGACTCCATACGGTCAACCGATGGCCCTGGGTCAGCCAGTGACGGCAGAGCTGACGTCCCATCAAACCAGTACCGCCGGTCAGCAATATGTGCATGACATCTTCCTCGCGTGGCGTTTTACCCGGATCACTAGTCTATTTTTATAAGCAGGGATCTTTTCAATCGGGCAGGCTCTGTGTTTAACAATAGGACACCCTGTAAAACCGATAACGCCGAAAGTTATACCAAAAAACAAAACCGTATAGATTTTAACGACGGCGTCTGCACAGAAAGGTAAACGAGGCCCCTATGACCGTACCCATCGCAATAATCGGTACCGGCATCGCCGGACTCTCCGCGACCCAGGCGCTGAGAGACGCCGGGCATGTCGTGCAACTCTTCGACAAGAGCCGCGGCAGCGGCGGGCGTATGTCCAGCAAGCGCAGCGACGCCGGCGCGCTGGACATGGGCGCGCAATATTTCACGGCCCGCGACCGGCGCTTCGTCACCGAAGTCCAGCGCTGGCAAGCCAATGGCTGGGCCGCCGAATGGGCGCCGCAGCTGTACAACTTCCATGGCGGCCAGCTCACCCCGTCGCCGGACGAACAGACCCGCTGGGTCGGCACCCCACGCATGAGTGCCATCACCCGCGGTTTGCTGGGTGATACGGAGGCGCATTTCGCCTGCCGCATCACCGAGGTCTACCGCGGTGAACAGCATTGGCACCTGCAGGATGCCGAAGGTTTCACCCACGGCCCGTTCAGCCATGTGATCATCGCCACGCCGGCCCCCCAGGCCACTGCCCTGCTGGCCGCCGCGCCGAAACTGGCGAGTGCCGCCGCCGGGGTGAAAATGGACCCGACCTGGGCCGTCGCCCTGGCATTCGAGACCGCGCTGGAAACCCCGGTGGAAGGCTGCTTCGTACAGGACAGCCCGCTGGACTGGCTGGCCCGCAACCGCAGCAAGCCAGGGCGCGACAACAGCCTCGACACCTGGGTCCTGCACGCCAGCAGTGCCTGGAGCCGCCAGCACATCGACCTGCCGAAAGAAGCGGTGATCGAGCAATTGCACGGCGCTTTCGCCGAACTGCTGCACAGCGCCATGCCCGCCCCGACCTTCAGCCTCGCCCACCGCTGGCTCTACGCTCGCCCGGCCAGCAGCCATGAATGGGGAGCCCTGGCGGATGTCGACCTGGGACTCTATGTGTGCGGCGACTGGTGCCTGTCCGGTCGCGTCGAAGGGGCCTGGCTCAGCGGGCAGGAGGCCGCCCGCCGGTTGCACGAAAACCTGTAAGCGCATCACTCCGCGTAACCTTGCTGCTGTCGCAATGGACAGCAGCCTGCCTTCTCCGCTCAAAACCCGAAACACACTTCTGCTCATCGGACTGTTCCGCGATGAAGAAAAACGCGCGCTTATGCGTTAACAGTCAGCAGTCGAATGGGCATAGCCCGGCGACCGTTGAATGAGTAGGAAATGGCTCGAAAAGTCCCAGAGCACGAACCTGTACAAAATATTTAATTTGCACACCTTTGACCCTATGATGAGGCAAAGTTGTACAAACCCATATTTTCGTACATGAAATCCCAGAGCCTTCCACATGCCCGACAGCCCGACCCAGGCCGACAAACCGAGAATCGCCATCAGCGCCTGCCTGCTGGATACGCCTGAATCACGCCAGTACCGTCCCGGCCTGGCGCCGCTGGTGGTGTCGCTGATCCTGCTAATGCAGGAATCCCCATGCAATTGATCTGGCTACGCAGCGACCTGCGTCTGCATGACAACACCGCGCTGAGCGCCGCGACCCAGCGCGGGCCGACTGTGGCCGTATACCTGCTGAGCCCGACGCAATGGCAGGCGCATGACGATGCGCCGTGCAAGGTCGACTTCTGGCTGCGCAACCTGGAGCAGTTGAGCGGCGACCTGGCCCGGCTGAACATCCCGCTGCTGATCCGCGAGGCGCCAAGCTGGGAACAGGCACCCCAGGTGCTGTTGCAGCTGTGCAGGGAACTGGCCATCAAGGCTCTACACGTCAACGAGGAATACGGCATTCACGAGAGTCGCCGCGATACAGCGGTGGCCAGCCTGCTGAAGAGCCAGGGCGTGAACTTCCACAGCTACCTCGACCAGTTGCTGTTCCGGCCCGGCAGCGTGCTGACCAGGAGCGGTGGCTATTTCCAGGTCTTCAGCCAGTTCCGCAAGGTCTGCTACAACCGGTTGCACAGCGCCCTACCGCCACAGGTCGCGGCGCCCGGGGTGCAAGCCGCGCTGAGGATAAAGGCCGATGTGGTGCCCCGGCAGGTCGAGGGTTTCCCCACACCCACCTCGCACCTGCAAGCGCTCTGGCCAGCCGGTGAAACCGCGGCGCAACAACGCCTGGCGCATTTTGCCGAAGCGCAGCTCGACCACTACCAAGCCGAGCGCGACTTCCCGGCCAAGCCCGGCACCAGCCAGCTTTCGCCCTACCTCGCCGCCGGCGTGCTGTCGCCACGCCAATGCCTGCACGCGGCCCTGCAAAACAACCGCGGCGAGTTCGCCAGCGGCAGCCCCGGCACCGTCACCTGGATCAACGAACTGCTCTGGCGCGAGTTCTACAAACACATCCTGGTGGGCTATCCACGGGTGTCCCGGCACCGGGCCTTCCGCCCGGAAACCGAAGCCGTGGCCTGGCGCGATGCCCCCGATGAGCTGGCGGCCTGGCAACAGGCCCGCACCGGCCTGCCGGTCATCGACGCCGCCATGCGCCAGTTGCTGGAAACCGGATGGATGCACAACCGCCTGCGGATGATCGTGGCCATGTTCCTGACCAAGAACCTGCTGATCGACTGGCGCCTGGGCGAACGCTTTTTCATGCGCCACCTGATCGACGGCGACCTGGCAGCGAACAACGGTGGCTGGCAGTGGAGTTCATCCACCGGCACCGACTCGGCGCCCTACTTCCGGATCTTCAACCCGTTGAGCCAGTCGCAGAGGTTCGACAGCCAAGGGACTTTCATCAAGCACTGGCTGCCGGAGCTGGCGGGGCTGAATGAAAAAGATATCCACAACCCGGCCGCCATGGGCGGCCTGTTCGGCGTGGCCGGTTACCCGCCGCCGATGGTCGAGCTGTCGATGTCCCGCGAGCGCGCCCTGGCGGCCTTCAAGAACCTGCCTTCGCGGCCGGGTGCCGAGGGGTATCGGGAATAAGGGGGCGGCAGGCATCCGTCAGTGGTTTCACACAGCCTGCGGCCACTGCCTTACACTGCGCGCCTATGACCACTATTCCTGTCACCCAGATCGCCGAAGCGGCGGTCACCTGCTCGAGCTGCGCGGCCTGCTGCTGCCAACTGGAAGTGATGCTGATCACCGAAACCGGGGTGCCCGAACGCTTTATCGACACCGACGATTGGGGTGGCGAAGTCATGCTGCGACTGGATGACGGTTGGTGTGCCGCGCTGGATCGCAACAGCATGCTGTGCAGCATCTACGAACAACGGCCGCTGATCTGCCGGGAATTCGAGATGGGGGAAGTGGACTGCCTCAACGAACGCCGCGGCATCGCCACGGCGTATCGCTGAAAGGGTCTTACAACGGCATGGTGTAATGCAGCGAGTAGCTCTCTACACCGTCGTTGGGCGTTGTGATACCAGCGTTGGAATAGTGCGTGGCACGGATACCGACTTCATGCCCGCCGTTGAAGCGCAGGCCGAAACCGAAGCGGTCCTCGAACTGGAACGCCGAACCGAGCTTGTTGTCCTCCACCTCGGTGTTGGCGAACACCGCCACGCCGATCCCCGCCTCGATGTAAGGCTTGATATTCTGCCCGGCAAATTCGTACACCAGTACCGGCGAGAACGACAGGCTGTGGTTGCTGGACGTCTTGTCGCCATCCCAGAAGGTATAGGCACCGCTCCAGTAGCCGGTCAGACGACCGACATCGCTTTGCAACCAGCTTTTGTCCCAATCGAATTGCATGCCCAGGCGATAAGCCTGGGTCGAATCACTGGTCTGTCCCACCGAAAACTCGACGCCAGCCGCCTGTGCCGAAAAACTTTGCCCCAACAGCGCGGCCGCAAGCGCAGCCAAATAAAACATTCGTCTCATCAGGAACATCCTTTTCAAACGATTCGTATGGTGTTGTACAGATGTCACACACACGGTAGTAGAAATTCGCGCTGAAACGGAAGTTCAGTGCAAACACCATCTCTGCGTGATTCTTTTATAGAGCGAAGCTTTGCACCGCTCCCGCCTCTTTCCAGAGCAGCGGCAGAATATGTTTGAAATGATGCGGATCGCCACTGGTCCAGAACTGAGTCTGGCGTGCCGGCCCCGCAGCCAACAGGTCGCGCTCGCCGAGCAGGCGCTCCAGTTGGCGGGCAACCGCGGCCCCGGTATCGATCAGGCTGATGTCCTCGGGGATCATCGACTTGAGCAAGGGCTTGAGAAATGGATAGTGGGTGCAGCCGAGGATGATGGTGTCGCAACCGGCCGCCAGCAGCGGCTCGACATACCCCAGCAGCAGTTGGCGCAACGCGGAGCTGTGCAGATCCCCGGCCTCGATCCGTTCCACCAGGCCCGGGCATGGCCGGGTAATGACCTTGATGTCGGTGGCGAAACGATCGAGCAAGGCGGCGAACTTGGCGCTCTGCAAGGTGCCGGTGGTGGCCAGCACGCCGACCACGCCGCTGCGGGTGGCGGCAGCAGCCGGCTTGACCGCGGGCTCCATGCCGATGATAGGCCAGTCCGGGTAGTCCCGACGCAGGTCGGCGACAGCGGCCACGGTCGCGGTGTTACAGGCCAGGACCAGCGCCTTGGCCCCCTGCTCGCGGAAAAACCCGGCGACCAGGCTGCAACGCTGGCGGATGAATTCGGGGGTTTTCTCGCCATAGGGAATGTTGCCGCAATCGGCCACATACAGCAGCGACTCATGGGGCAGGCGCTGCTGGATTTCCGCCAGCACCGACAGGCCGCCGACGCCGGAGTCGAAGACACCGATCGGCGCTTCACGCATGCTGGTCTCCACAGACGCTGCAGCCCGGGTCACGCTTGACCCGCAGTTCACGAAAGCGCGTGCCCAGGGCATCGATCAACAACAGGCGGCCCACCAGAGGCTCGCCGAACCCCACCAGCAGCTTCAAGGCCTCGAGGGCCTGCAAGCTACCCACCAACCCCACCAGCGGCCCGACCACACCGGCTTCGCTGCAGGTCAGTTCGGCTTCGCTGCCGTGCCCATATAAGCAGTGGTAGCACGGGCTCTCGGGGCGGCGTGGGTCGAACACCGACAGCTGCCCCTCCAGGCGAATCGCCGCGCCGCTGACCAGCGGCTTGCCGGCAGCGACGCAGGCGGCGTTCACCGCCTCGCGGATCGAGAAGTTGTCGGTGCAATCGAGCACCAGGTCCACCGCCGTGACCGCGGCCGCCAGGGAGTCGGCATCCAGCGCGGCGCGATGGGGCACCAGCTGGATTTCGGGATTGATCGCGGACAAGCGACGCATCGCCGAATCGACCTTGCTCAGGCCGACGCTGTCGGTGTCATGGATGATCTGGCGTTGCAGGTTGGTCAGGTCGACCGTATCGAAGTCGGCCAGGTGCAGCTCGCCGACACCCGCGGCGGCCAGGTACAAGGCCACCGGAGCGCCCAGGCCGCCGAGGCCGACGATCAATACGCGGCTGGCCTTGAGTCGCAACTGGCCATCGATGTCGACGTGCTGCAACAGAATCTGCCGGCTGTAGCGCAACAACTCCTGATCGTTCAGCACGGCGGGCTTCCTAAGCTGATGCGTTCATGACCGCCCAGGTCGACACGGCTGTGGACCTCGGCAAACCCTTGGCTGAGTAACAGGTCGCGTACAGCCGGCGCTTGATCATAGCCATGCTCCAGCATCAACCAGCCGCCGGCCTCGAGGTGCCCTGGCGCCTGGGCAATGATCAGGCGCAGATCGTCCAGCCCGTCCTTGCCCGCGACCAGGGCGCTCTCCGGCTCGAAGCGCACATCGCCGGCCGCCAGGTGCGGGTCGGCGTCGGCGATATAGGGCGGATTGCTGATGATCAGCTGATAACGCTCGCCTTGCAGGGCGCTGAACCAATGGCTGCTCAGCACCCTGACATTGTCCAGTTGCAGGCGCTGGCGGTTGCGTTCGGCCAGGGCCACGGCTTCCAGCACCCGGTCGACCGCGGTGACCCGCCACGCCGGGCGCTCGCTGGCCAGGGCCAGGGCGATGGCGCCGCTGCCGGTGCCCAGGTCGAGCACCTTGGCCGGCGTGGCGGGCAGCAGTTCCAGCGCCGCTTCCACCAGCAATTCGGTGTCGGGGCGCGGAATCAGGGTGTGGGGCGCCACTTCCAGGTCGAGCTTCCAGAAGCCCTGCTGGCCAAGGATATAGGCCACCGGCTCGCCGGAGCGGCGCCGCTGCAGGTAACTGGCGAAGGTCAATGCCGCTTCGCTGGGCACGATCCGCTCGGGCCAGGTGTGCAGGAAGCTGCGCGGCTTGCCCAGGGCAGCGGCCAGCAGCAACTCGGCATCCAGGCGGGCCGTGGGCGAATCGGGCAATTGGGCGGCGCGCAGCAGGCTGGCGATGATGGTCATTTGTGTTTACTCGCCCAGTGCCGCAAGTTGATCGGCCTGGTATTCGGCCAGAAGCGGTTCGATCACGGCCTCGACGCCACCGGCGAGGATTTCATCGAGGGAATAGAGGGTCAGGTTGACCCGGTGATCGGTCACCCGGCCCTGGGGAAAGTTGTAGGTACGGATGCGCTCGGAACGGTCGCCCGAGCCCACCAGCAGCTTGCGCTCGCTGGCGATCGCATTGGCCGCGGCGCTGGTCTGCTGGTCGTTGAGCTTGGCCGACAGCCAGGACATGGCCCGTGCGCGGTTCTTGTGCTGGGAACGTTCTTCCTGGCACTCGACCACGATTCCCGACGGGATGTGGGTGATGCGGATCGCCGAGTCGGTCTTGTTGACGTGCTGGCCACCGGCACCGGAGGAGCGGTAGGTGTCGATCCGCAGGTCCGCCGGGTTGATCTCGATGGCTTCCTGCTCGTCCGGCTCGGGCAATACCGCCACGGTGCAGGCCGAGGTATGGATGCGCCCCTGGGACTCAGTGGCTGGCACCCGCTGTACGCGGTGGGCGCCGGATTCGAATTTCAGCTTGCCGTAGACGTTCTCGCCTTCGACACGGGCGATGACTTCTTTATAACCGCCGTGCTCGCCCTCATTTTCCGAGAGGATCTCCAGCCGCCAGCCACGCCGCTCGGCATAACGCGAATACATGCGGAACAGGTCGCCGGAGAAGATCGCCGCCTCGTCGCCACCGGTGCCAGCGCGGATTTCCAGGAACACGTTGCGCCCGTCGTTGGGATCCTTGGGCAGCAGCATGCGTTGCAGGGTGTTTTCCAGCTCGACCAGTTGTTCCTTGGCCTCGCGGACTTCTTCCACCGCCATTTCGCGCATGTCCGGATCGCTGTCCTTGAGCAGCGCCTGGGCGCCTTCGAGGTCGGCCTGGACCTTGAGCACCTGTTTATAGGTCTCGACGATCGGCTCGACTTCGGCGTACTCCTTGGAATAGGCGCGGAACTTGGCCTGATCGGAAATGACTTCGCCGTCGCCAAGCAACGCGGTCAGTTCCTCGAAACGGTCCTGGAGGACATCCAACTTATTGAGCAGTGACGCTTTCATTGCGGTTTTTTATCCGAAGAGTCCGAAGCGCCCTCACCGAGGGCAAAGAGTTCCTGGGCCATGGCCAGCGCATCCAGGCGGCCTTCAGCGGTCAGTTTTTTCAACTGGACGCTGGGCGCATGCAGCAATTTGTTGGTCAGGCCGCGAGCCAGTTGCATCAGGACGTCTTCGGCGCTGCTGCCGTTGGCCAGCATGCGCTGGGCCTTTTGCAGTTCCTCGTCGCGCAGGCGCTCGCTCTGCTGACGATACGCCTTGAGCACATCCACCGCAGCCAGCTCGCGCAGGCGCACCATGAAGTCTTCGGCGCCGATGTTCACCAGTTCTTCCGCCGCCTGCGCCGCGCCTTGGCGGCTCTTGAGGTTTTCGGCGACCACTTCGTGGAGATCGTCGACGGTATAGAGGTAAACGTCGTCCAACTCGCCGACTTCCGGCTCGATATCCCGGGGAACGGCGATGTCCACCATGAAGATCGGCTTGTGCTTGCGCAGCTTCAGCGCGCTTTCCACCGCGCCCTTGCCCAGGATCGGCAACTGGCTGGCAGTGGAACTGATGACGATGTCGCTGTGCACCAGCTCCTGAGGGATATCCGACAGCAGCACGGCATGGGCTCCAAACTGTTCGGCCAGGGTGCTGGCGCGCTCCAGGGTGCGGTTGGCGACCACGATGCGCTTGACCCCAAGGTCATGCAGGTGCCGGGCGACCAGGGTAATGGTCTCGCCGGCGCCGATCAGCAGCGCCTGGCTGCGCTGCAGATCGCTGAAAATCTGTTTCGCCAGGCTCACCGCGGCAAAGGCCACGGAAACCGGGTTTTCGCCGATGGCGGTATCGGTGCGCACCTGTTTGGCGGCACTGAAGGTGGCCTGGAACAGCCGCCCCAGCAGCGGGCCAATGGTTCCAGCCTCACGCGCCACGGCGTAGGCGGATTTCATCTGCCCGAGGATCTGCGGTTCGCCCAGCACCAGCGAATCCAGCCCCGAGGCGACACGCATCATGTGACGAACGGCCGCATCGTCTTCGTGCACATAGGCACTGGCGCGCAGGTCTTCGAGGCTCAGATGGTGGTACTCGGCCAGCCAGCGCAGCACGATATCCGCCGAAAGGTGATCCTGTTCTATATAGAGTTCACTGCGATTGCAGGTGGAGAGGATCGCAGCTTCGCGGCTGTCGGTGAGGCGGCAGAGCTGCTGCAAGGCCTCAACCAACTGCTCAGGGGTAAAGGCCACGCGCTCGCGGACGTCTACTGAAGCAGTCTTGTGGTTAATACCGAGTGCGAGGAAGGCCATTCAAGGTCGCTGATGATGTCGAGAAGCCGACAATTGTCCTACTTCGAAAGATTCAGAACAACCACTGCCGACTATTGTCCCAATAGACTGCCTCTGTAAGGCATCCGCTGAGTCTCGGTTATGTTTGGCCGAAGGCTTGTGTCATGATGATCCGACCGCAGGTTAGTCGTCCTCTTCCTATATGAATAGATCTTCCGCGTTGCTCCTCGCTTTTGTCTTCCTCAGCGGCTGCCAGGCCTTGGCACCCGTTTCACCGGACGGTACACCGCCGGTCGAAGACAGCACACCGGCTCCTGAAAAGCCCAAGGTTTACTCCTCGTTCAGCGAAGACACGATCTTCAGCCTGCTGAGCGCGGAACTGGCTGGCCAACGCAATCGTTTCGACATTGCCCTGGACAACTATGTCACCCAGGCCATCAACACCCAGGACCCGGGCATCTCCGAGCGGGCGTTCCGCATCGCCGAATACCTGGGCGCCGACCAGGCCGCGCTGGACACAGCCCTGATCTGGGCGAAAAACGCCCCGGACGACCTGGAAGCCCAGCGCGCCGCCGCCATCCAGCTGGCCCGCACCGGGCGTTACGACGAATCCATGGTCTATATGGAGAAAGTCCTGCAGGGCAAGGGCGATACCCACTTCGATTTCCTCGCGCTGTCGGCCGCCGACACCGACCAGGACACCCGCAACGGTCTGATGAAGAGTTTCGACCGCCTGCTGCAAAAACACCCGAACAACGGCCAACTGGTCTTCGGCAAGGCGTTGCTGCTGCAACAGGACGGCGACACCCGCGAAGCCCTGAAGCTGCTGGAGCAAAACCCGCCGGAAGAAGGCGAAATCGCGCCGATCCTCCTGCGCGCCCGCCTGCTGCAGAGCCTCAGCCGCGCCGACGAGGCCCTGCCGCTGCTGGAAAAAAGCATTCGCAAGTACCCGGACGACAAGCGCCTGCGCCTGACTTACGCGCGCATGCTGGTCGAGCAGGATCGCATGGACGACGCCAAGGCCCAGTTCTCCAGCCTGGTCCAGCAGTATCCGGAAGACGACGAGCTGCGTTACTCCCTGGCACTGGTCTGCCTGGAAGCCAAGGACTGGGCAGAAGCCAAGGGTTACCTGGAAGACCTGATCGCCCGGGAAAGCCATGTCGACTCGGCGCACCTGAACCTGGGCCGCATCGCCGAAGAACTCAACGATCCGCAAGGCGCGCTGGTGGAATACGGCCAGGTCGGCCCAGGCAACGACTACCTGCCGGCACAATTGCGCCAGGCCGATATCCTGATGAACAACGGCCGTACCGCCGAAGCCGAAAAACGCCTGGCCGCGGCCCGCGACACCCAGCCGGACTACGCCATCCAGCTGTACCTGATCGAAGCTGAAACCTTGTCCGCCAATAAGCAGGGCGACAAGGCCTGGAAGATTCTCCAGCAAGCCCTGCAGCAATATCCGGACGACGTGAACCTGCTCTACACCCGTGCGATGCAAGCCGAGAAGCGCAACGACCTGGCGCAGATGGAAAAGGACCTGCGCCTGATCATCAAGCGCGAGCCGGACAACGCCATGGCATTGAACGCCCTCGGCTACACCCTGTCGGATCGCACGACCCGCTACGCCGAAGCCAAGGCCCTGATCGAACAGGCCCATCAGTTGACCCCGGACGATCCGGCGGTGCTCGATAGCCTGGGCTGGGTGAACTATCGCCTGGGCAACCTCGCGGAAGCCGAACGCCTGCTGCGCCAGGCGCTGGAACGCTTCCCCGACCAGGAAGTCGCCGCGCACCTGGGCGAAGTGCTCTGGGCCAATGGCAAGCAACGCGAAGCCAGGCAGATCTGGAGCAAGTTCCTCAAGGATCAGCCCGACAGCCCAATCCTGCGCAGCACCATCAAGCGCCTGACCGGATCAGAGACTCTTTAAGACTATGTTTTTGCGCCACCTTATCGTTTTCAGCTTTATCGCTCTGCTCGCCGGCTGTTCGGGTTTCGGTACCCGTGAATCCGTCGAGGGTCACGGCAGCCCCGCGCTATGGCGCGAACACAAACAGCAGTTGGTCGGCCTCGACGGTTGGCAGATCAACGGCAAGATCGGCATTCGCGCGCCCAAGGATTCGGGCAGTGGCACGCTGTTCTGGCTGCAGCGCCAGGATTACTACGATATCCGCCTGTCCGGCCCGCTGGGTCGTGGTGCCGCCCGCCTGACCGGCCGTCCCGGCAAGGTCGCGCTGGAAGTCGCCAACCAGGGACGTTATGAAGCGCCGACCCCGGAAGCCCTGCTCGAAGAACAGCTGGGCTGGAACCTGCCGGTCTCCCATCTGGCCTGGTGGGTTCGCGGGCTGCCCGCCCCCGACAGCAAAAGCCGCCTGACCCTGGATAGCGACAGCCGCCTGTCCAATCTCGAACAGGACAACTGGCAGGTCGAATACCTGAGTTATGCACAACAGAACGGTTACTGGCTGCCCGAGCGGATCAAGCTGCATGGCCACGACCTTGATGTCACGCTGGTGATCAAGGAATGGCAACCACGCAAGCTGGGGCAGTAAGCATGAACGCACCGCGACTGACCCTGCCCTCCCCGGCAAAACTCAATCTGATGCTGCACATCCTCGGGCGCCGTGAAGACGGTTATCACGAACTGCAGACGATCTTTCAGTTTCTCGATTACGGCGATGAAATCACCTTCGCCGTGCGCGATGACGGCGTCATTCGCCTGCATACGGAATTCGCCGGCGTGCCCCACGACAGCAATCTGATCGTGCGGGCGGCCAAGCAGCTTCAGGCACAGTCCGCTTGCCCACTGGGCATCGACATCTGGATCGAGAAAGTCCTGCCCATGGGTGGTGGCATCGGTGGCGGCAGCTCCAATGCGGCGACCACCCTGCTGGGCCTGAATCACCTCTGGCAACTGGGCTGGGACGAAGATCGCCTGGCCGCGCTGGGCCTTTCCCTGGGCGCCGACGTGCCGGTTTTCGTGCGTGGGCATGCGGCTTTCGCCGAGGGCGTAGGAGAA
>Ga0207976_100288_pt1 | contig 24820 bp, 16 predicted proteins | sample LakWasMe94_HOW11_2_FD_183916 | JGI IMG/M metagenome (GOLD analysis project Ga0207976, IMG submission 183916) | Freshwater sediment methanotrophic microbial communities from Lake Washington under simulated oxygen tension - Sediment Metagenome... | ecosystem: Environmental > Aquatic > Freshwater >... | reverse complement strand
CAAGGTGCTGGCTTTCAAGGTGGCAGATTTCAAGGGGCTGGCACTTGAGAGCGGGCTGAGCTGGAAGCAGGTCGAGCAGGATGAGTCGGCGGCGCTGGCATCCACGGCCACGCCGGCCAGGGCCAAGGTCAGGGAAAGCAGGCAGGTTTTCAGGGTGTTCATGGGCTGATCCTCATGTTCAACAGGGACTACATGACAAGTGAGTGCACTCAGTTGCCGTCGTTACAGTTGTTGGCGAACTTGCGGTAATCCAGGGCCTGGGTGCGGCCCTGGGAATCGAGGTAGGTCATGCGCGCATTGACCACGCCGCAGCTCGGCTCGGCGTCTTCGCTCATCGACAGGACTTTCTGGATATCCAGCTGGGTGCCGTAGCTGTAGGTCTGGGCCTGCACCCTGCTTTCGGCGCGGGCCGACAGGGTGCAGATATTCAGGGCGGCGAACAGGCAAGCGGCGTAGAGGGCGGTGCGTTTCATGATGCTTTCCTCGGGCGACAATGGGTTTTGGTGGCGAGGCGAGTGGCCGTGCCTCGATGGAGCCCATTGAATGCGCGGGAGGTATCGCGCTTGTGTCGGCAAACCGCCCTTGCGGTCTCCCTGCGTATCCACGCCGCCGGGGGATACAGAGCGATACAAAAGCGCCGAAAAAACCTTGTTTTGCATCGCCGTGTGTTCAACAAGGCGCCAGATACACTGCAATACAAAGGCCCGCAGGCAAGGCCGGCCGGGCCCTATAAACTAGCTAGCACGACCCTATACAGAGGCATCCCCATGGATCATGTCGATCACGTATTGATAGTCGATGACGACCGCGAGATCAGAGAGCTGGTAGGCAACTACCTGAAAAAGAACGGCCTGCGCACCACGGTAGTGGCTGACGGGCGGCAGATGCGCAGCTTCCTGGAAACCACCCCGGTGGACCTGATCGTGCTCGACATCATGCTGCCCGGCGACGATGGCCTGCTGCTGTGCCGCGAGCTGCGCGCCGGCAAACACAAGGCCACGCCGGTGCTGATGCTCACCGCGCGCAACGACGAGACCGACCGCATCATCGGCCTGGAAATGGGCGCCGACGATTACCTGGTCAAGCCGTTCGCCGCCCGCGAGCTGCTGGCACGGATCAATGCCGTGCTGCGCCGCACGCGCATGCTGCCGCCGAACCTGGTGGTCACCGAAAGCGGCCGCCTGCTGGGCTTCGGCCGCTGGCGCCTGGACACCACCGCGCGCCACCTGCTGGACCAGGACGGCACCCTGGTGGCCCTGAGCGGCGCCGAATACCGCTTGCTACGGGTGTTCCTCGACCACCCGCAACGGGTGCTCAACCGCGACCAGTTGCTCAACCTGACCCAGGGCCGCGACGCCGACCTGTTCGACCGTTCCATCGACCTGCTGGTCAGCCGCCTGCGCCAGCGCCTGCTGGACGACGCCCGCGAACCGGCCTACATCAAGACCGTGCGCAGCGAGGGCTATGTGTTCTCGCTACCGGTGGAGACCCTCGAGGCCACGTCATGAAGCTGGCGCTGCACTGGCCGCGCACCCTCGCCTCACGGCTGTCGCTGATTTTCCTGATCGGCCTGGCGCTGGCCCAGGGCCTGTCGTTCGCCGCGCAGTCCTACGAGCGCTACCAGAGCGCCAAGATGACCATGCTCGGCAACCTGGAGAGCGACGTCTCGACCTCCATCGCCATTCTCGACCGCCTGCCCGCCGCCGAGCGCCCCGCCTGGCTGCAACGCCTGCAACGGCGCAACTATGGCTACCTGCTCAGCGCCGGCGAACCCGGCCAGCCCCTGGACGGCGACGATGTACCGGTCTCGGTGAACTCGATCAAGAGTGCTCTCGGCCGCGACTACGAGCTGGCGTTCAACAACATTCCCGGCCCGCGCCAGCACTACCAGGCCCACCTGCGACTGGTCGACGGCAGCCCGGTGACCATCGACGTGCGCCCGGCGCTGATGCCTATGTCGCCCTGGCTGCCGGCGGTGCTGCTGGGGCAATTGCTGGTGTTGATCCTCTGCGCCTGGCTGGCGGTGCGTATCGCCGTGCGCCCGCTGACCCGGCTGGCCCAGGCCGTGGACAGCCTCGACCCCAATACCCACGGCGTGCACCTGGACGAAAAAGGCCCGATCGAAGTGGTGCACGCGGCCAAGGCTTTCAACGCCCTGCAGGCGCGAATCGGCGCCTACCTCAAGGAGCGCATGCAACTGCTGGCGGCGATCTCCCACGACCTGCAGACGCCGATCACCCGCATGAAGCTGCGCGCCGAGTTCATGGACGACTCCACCGAGAAGGACAAGCTGTGGAACGACCTGAGTGAAATGGAGCACCTGGTGCGCGAGGGCGTGGCCTACGCCCGCAGTATCCATGGCGCCACCGAGGCCAGTTGCCGCATCGACCTGGATGCCTTTCTCGACAGCCTGGTGTTCGACTACCAGGACACCGGCCAGGACGTCGAGCTGACAGGCAAGAACGGCGCGCTGATCGACACCCGCCCCCACGCCCTGCGCCGGGTCCTGGTGAACCTGGTGGACAACGCCCTGAAGTTCTCCGGCGCAGCGCAGATCGAGGTCCAGGCCCAAGCCGGCGATCGCCTGTCGGTCAAGGTCCTGGACCGTGGCCCGGGGATCAGCGAAGAGCAGCTGGCGGAGGTGCTCAAGCCGTTCTATCGGGTGGAAAGCTCGCGCAACCGCGACACCGGCGGCACCGGCCTGGGCCTGGCCATCGCCCAGCAACTGGCGGTGGCCCTGGGCGGCTCGCTGCGCCTGAGCAATCGCGAAGGGGGCGGCCTGTGCGCCGAACTGATCCTGGTCAGCGGCAACCAGGCCAGTCTCTGAACGCTTTGCTACACAGGCATACATAACCGCCCTTTGCCGACACAGCCGATATACACGGCCTTGCAAGACTCCTGGGACGCGCCGCGACAGCGGCGCCCAACCTCAAGGAGCCTCTCATGCCCACTCAATCCCTCCCCTTGCGTTTCCACGGCTGGCGGCTGTTCAGCCTGCTGGCCGCCGTCGTGCTGCTGATGACCGCGCTGATCCTGCTGCTCGAGCCGGACCTGGTCGAGGCCACCCGCAGTGCGATCCGCGCCACCGCGCGTTCGTCCTTCGTGCTGTTTCTGCTGGCCTTCACCGCCTCGGCATTCGCCGTGCTGCTGCCCTCGCCGCTGGGCCAGGCGCTGGTGCGCGAGCGCCGTTTCATCGGCCTGGCGTTCGCCTTCTCGCACCTGGTGCATGCGCTGCTGATCTACAGCTACGGGCAACTGACCCCGGAGTTCTGGCCCAGCCGCAGCACCCTGGGCAACCTGCCCGGGTCCGTGGGTTACCTGTTTATCCTGCTGCTGACCCTGACCTCGTTCAAAGGCCCGGCCGCGCTGCTCAGCCGTACCGCCTGGAAACGCCTGCACACCACCGGCATGTGGGTGATCGCGGCGATATTCGCTTTCTCCAATTTCAAACGCATTCCGCTGAGCGCCTGGTACCTGCTGCCCTTCGCCATCACCTGCTCGGCCATGACGATCAACCTGTTGGGCAAGCTGGCCCAGGCCAACAAACGCCGGCAACGCCAGGCCCTGAGCCCACGCTGAACTCAACCGCGCCACCCTGTAGCCGCTGCCGCAGGCTGCGATCGACGCCGCAGGCGGCGCTGCTTTTCCACTTTGCACAGGAGACCCACCCCATGATCCTCACGCTTTCGTCCGCCCTCGACGGGCTGCAGCGCCACCTCAATCGCGTCTCCTCCTGGGTCGCGCTCCTCAGCCTGCGCCTGTTGCTGGCCTGGGAGTTTTTCGAATCGGGCCTGGAAAAATGGCAGGGTGAAAACTGGTTCCAAGAGATCCAGTCCGCCTTCCCATTTCCCTTCGACCAGTTGCCGGCGAGCCTGAACTGGCAGCTGTCGATGTGGGCCGAACTGCTGTGCGCCCTGGCGCTGCTGCTGGGCCTGGGCACCCGCTTCGCCGCGCTGGTGCTGATCGTGGTCACGGTGGTCGCCACCGCCGCCGTGCACTGGCCGGCCGAGTGGTCGAGCCTCAGCGAACTGGCCCAGGGTTACGCCATCAGCAACAAGGGCCACGGCAACTTCAAGCTGCCGGTGATCTACCTGGCGGCGCTGCTGCCGCTGCTGTTCCAGGGCCCGGGCAAGCTCAGCCTGGATACGTTGATCGGGCGCCTGCGCCACGGGCGCTGATGCCTCGGGGCAAAAAAAGCCGCAGCGTGAGCTGCGGCTTTGGTGTTTCTGCGGGGTGGAACGTTCGATAACAGGCGCATATCCCTGTAGCCGCTGGCGCAGCCTGCGGCTACACAGGGCCGATAACGCCTTGGCCGTGCATCTGTTGCAGCAGGTTCAGGCCATTGGCGAGAAAGATCTCAAGGTCGTCGATACCGGCTTCCAGGGCCAGGCCTTGCAACTGGTCGCGACCCGATAGCAGTGGAAACGCCTCGATACGTTGCAGCAGGCGCCAGGCCAGCGGGCTGAGTTCAGAGAAGTGCACCCGGTAGTCAGCATCGCGGCGGATCAGCAGCAAGGTCGGTGCATCCCCAGGCTCGGTGGGACGCCAGGCCGGGCCCAGGCGCTGCACCGGCCAGGCGTAGGCCAGCGGCCAGGCCAGGGGCGACAGGCGCAAGGGGTGGGTCAGCAGCCGCTCCGGGTCGCTGGCCGGAAGCGGTTCGGCCTCAGCCTGCTGCAGGGCCATTTCGATCCACTCGTAATGGCTCAGCTCCAGCATAAAGGCCGGCCAGCCGGCGTCCTGCAAAGCGGCGGGCGCGGAAGCCATCCAGGCCACGAACTCGCCGGCGATCTCGCCGAACTTCGGCGTGGCGCAACGGTGCTCGCGCAGGAACACCCGCAGCAGCCGGCGCCAGTCCGCCTCGCCCAGTATCGAGCGCAACACCGGGAAGGTGTTACCGAGCAACGACAGCAGGTTGTCGAACACCAGCTCGCGGTAAATCTCCACCCGCGCGCGGTCCATCCCGGCGGGCGGCGCGCGGTGCTCGGGGTCGCGTAAGTAAGCGGTCAGGGCCTGTTGCTGGACGTCGAGGGCGATCAGCGGCTTATCCATGGGCCAGCCTCCCCTGCGCCTGACAGGCATCGGCCTGCAACTGGCGGATACTGTCCAGTTCGCCCAGCAACTCGGCGAATGGTGGGAAGTTGAAGTCCCGTTCCAGCAGGGTCGGCTGCACGCCAAACAGCTGGTAAGCACGCGCCAGCAAGTCCCAGACCAGCGGCTTGACCGGCGCGCCGTGGGTGTCGATCTTCAGGCTGTCGGACTGGTCGTAGTGCCCGGCCACATGCATCGCCACCACCCGCTCTGGAGGCAGGCCGGCGAGAAAGGCCTGGGGCTCGAACCCGTGGTTCACCGAGTTGACGTAGAGGTTGTTGACGTCCAGCAACAGGTCGCAATCGGCTTCGGCCAGCACCGCGTTGGTGAAGGCCAGCTCGTCCATGTCCTGGCGCGGCGCGGCGTAGTACGAGACGTTTTCCACCGCCAGGCGCCGGCCCAGCACATCCTGGGCCTGGCGGATGCGCGCCGCGACATGGCGCACCGCCTCTTCGGTGAACGGCAGCGGCAACAGGTCGTAGAGGTGCCCGTCGTCGCCGCAGTAGCTCAGGTGTTCGCTGTACAGCGGCACATTAAAGCGGTCGAGGAACTGCCGGACTTCCCGCAGGAACCCCAGGTCCAGCGGCGCCGGGCCACCGAGGGACAACGACAGCCCGTGGCAGCTCAGCGGGTAACGCTCGGCCAGGGCGCGCAACGCGGCGCCATGGGCTCCGCCGATGCCGATCCAGTTTTCCGGCGCCAGCTCCAGAAAATCAAAAGCGCCCGCAGGCGCCGTATTCAATGAGTCGAGCAAGGCACGACGCAAGCCAAGCCCCACGGCTGCCGAAACCGGCTGCCGTGGGGCCTGGGCGGATAACGCGATATTGCAGGGTCGTATTGAGGGAGGCATGGGTCCATCTCCTGGTTGCCCCGGAAAAAATCGGGGAGCACCTGGGTGCACCCCGCCACCGCCGATCAGGACTCGATCGCCGCACCGCACTTGCCTTCGCCACATTTGCCTTCGGCCGAACCGGCCTTGGCCGCCAGGTACTGTTTGGCTTCGCTCAGGCTGATGGCGCCATCGTGGTTGGCGTCGATCTTGTCGAACTCGGCGGCGCGCTCGGGGGCGGCGGCGATGAACTCCTCGCGGGACACCTTGCCGTCGTGATTAGTGTCGGTCTTGGCGAACTTGTCTTCGCCGCACTTGCCTTCAACCGAGGTCTTGACCCCGTCCGCCGCAGCCAGGGTGTAGCCCTGGGACAGCTCGGTCATGCTCAGCGCCGAAGCGGCGGTGGACAGGCCCAGGCCGCCGACCAGTGCCAGGCCGAGCGCGACGTTGGAAACATTGGAGAGTTTGAACATGCTGATACCCCTTCGATGGATTGACTAACGGTTCCCGCCATCGACACCGAGGAACTCGGTGCTGGCGAGTGGACGTAGTTAATCCGCGGGGTGTATCCGGGTTGTGTGCGCAACCGGTGCCAGGACAAGCAGGTGTATCAGCGCCGGGCCGATACACACTCCGATACAAGGCCGTCGACCACCCGGCCTGCTGAACGCGGGTTCAACTGGCCGGATTGCAACGCGGGATATCCTGCAGCGAAGGGTAAACCGGCAGGCCCAGGCGCTCGCCCATCGCGACCAGGGCATCGGCACTGGCGCAGGCACCGCCGATGCGCAGCAGCGCGTCGCAACGCTGCAACTGATGCCGCGCACGCTCCTGGAACCGGGCGCCAGGCTCGCCGGCAGCGCTCGAATCCTCCGCCGCCAACCCCAGCCTTTGACCGAACACGGGGCTGTGCCCGGCCTCGAACAGCCGCGCGGCACAGTCGTCCAGGCTGGCGACCTGCTGCGCCAGCGCCGCTGGGTCTTCTGCCCCCGAGTACCGAGGCGCGACCACCAGGATCGTCAGCCGACGCGACGGCATCAAGCGCAGTTCCAGGTATTGCAGGAGCATGATGGTCTTGCCATCGACGATCTCGCCGCTGCGCACCATGTCCAGCGCCTGCTGGTAACCCAGCTCCAGCACCTCGATGTCCTCGCCCTCTTCCTCCAGGCCACCACCGTCGCCGATGCGGTCGTCGGGGGAATACTCGCCGATGAAAAAGTGCAGGCGCTCGGTAACCGAGCCGGGGCTCATGAAGGCTTCATAGACCTTCTCCACTGCGCCGACGCGGTAGCCGGTTTCCTCTTCGGCTTCCAGGCGGATCCGCTGTTCCGGGCTGGCATTGTCCAGCAGGCCGGCGGCGGTCTCGATCAGGTAGCCGCTGTGGTCGTTGACGTAGGTCGGCATGCGGAACTGGCGGATCAGCAGCACCGTGCGCCGCTCGCGGTTGTACAGCAGGATGGTCGCGCCATTGCCGCGGTCGTAGACCTCGCGGGCCTGCGCCTGCCAGCTGCCGTCGCGACGTTGCAGATCGAAGCTGTATTTCTTCAGCAGGTACCAGTTGTCGGAGAGCATCTCCTCGGCGGTGATGCGCACGGGTGCGGCTTGCATGGTCTTCCCCCTTGGCAATTCGGTGTCGTTCAACCCGTCACTGATGGGCGCCGATCGAGCGCCAGGCAGCCTCGGCCAGTTCCTGGCGATAGGTGCTCGGGCTGCTCTGGACCCGACCGGACAACCAGGCGCGGCAGTAGTTTTCCGCCTGCCCGACGATCAGCGACGGCAGCAGCTCGGCGGGTATCCGTGGTAACTCGTCGGCCCGCGTGTGGGCCGTCAGCCATTCGCGCAACTGGCGGTTGCGCGCCTTGTTGCGGCTGGCCAGCTCTTCGGCGAACGGGCCCTTGGCGACCGCATACCGCGCCTGGAACTGGAACCGCGCCCATTCGGGCTGGGCGTCGACCCAATCCACATAGCTGTGCACCAGCGCCTGCACACCCTGCTCCAGGGTCTGGGCGTCGCTCATGTAGCGCTCGCGCAGGCCGGCCTGATCGTCCAGCGCGGCGAAAAACAGCGCGGCCACCAGCCCTTCCTTGTTGCCGAAGTGGTGATAGATCGCGCCGACGCTGGTATCGCAGGCCGCGCGGATCATTTCGATGGTGGTGGCTTCGATGCCCTGTTCGTTAAAGCACGCCAGGGCTCGGCGGAGGATGTCGCGTTTGAGTTCGGCCCTGCGGCCGGGGTAGCAGCGTTCAAGCAGATCGATCGTGTCCATTGCCCATCACAAACCAAGGTCCAGGGAACAAGGCGCGCACGCCTCAGTGAATGGTGGCGCCAGCTTGACATATTTCGCGAAAGCCGAATATTGTTCTTTTACAGAATATTATTCTGTAAACCCTAAAAACAATCCCGATACGAGGCATCACCATGAGTCAGGTTCTCAGCATGTTCAGCGCCGCCGGCCCGGAAAAATTCAGTCAGATGGCCTGCCAGATGGCCCCCTACTTCAGCACCATCAATCCGTTGATCGCCGAGCTGAGCGCGGGACGTTCGGTGGTGCAGGTGCCGTTTCGCAAGGAGATCACCAACCACCTGGGCACGGTGCACGCCATCGCCCTGTGCAACGCCGCCGAACTGGCGGCCGGGGTGATGACCGACGTGTCGATCCCGGCCGGCGCGCGCTGGATTCCCAAGGGCATGACCGTGGAATACCTGGCCAAGGCCAAGACGTCGGTGCGTGCGGTGGCCGATGGCGGCGCGGTGGACTGGAACAGCAGCGGCGACAAGATTGTCACGGTGGAAATCTACGATGACGAAGACCTCAAGGTCTTCAGCGCGCGCATCACCATGAACGTGAAAACCGCCTGACGCAGAAACGACAACGCCCCTCATGAGAGGGGCGTTGGCAATGACGCAGTAAGCTCGCTTACACCTGGATCAGGTTGGCGATCTTCACGTCCGGATCCACATCGGCTTCGTAGTCGACGCCGTCGATTTCGAAGCCGAACAGGCGAAGGAATTCCTGCTTGTAGCCGGTGAAGTCGGTCAGCTGGTAGAGGTTTTCGCTGGTGACTTCATCCCACAGCTGCTTCACGCGGTCCTGGATGGCGGGTTCCAGTTCCTTGTAGTCGGCACGCAGGCGGCCTTCCTGGTCGATGATCGGGTTCGGGTTGTACAGGCTGTCCTTGTACAGACCGTAGACCTGCTCGATGCAACCTTCGTGACTGCCCTGCTCTTTCATGACCTTGAACAGCAGCGACAGGTACAGCGGCATGATCGGGATCGCCGAGCTGGCCTGGGTCACCACGGCCTTGAGCACCGATACCCGCGCGTCGCCGCCCAGCTCCGACAGTTCCTTGCGGATGCCGATGACTTTCTGGTCCAGGTCCTTCTTGGCTTCGCCGATGGAACCGTTCCAGTAGATGTCGTGGGTCAGCTTCTCGCCCAGGTAGGTGAAGGCGGTGGTTTTCGCGCCTTCGGCCAGTACGCCGGCTTCGTGCAGCGCGTCGATCCACATCTGCCAGTCTTCGCCGCCCATTACGGCGATGGTGCCGTCGATTTCTTCCTGGGTGGCAGGCTGCAGGGTGGTTTCTTTAACGATTTCCTTGTCGGTGTCGACACCGCGCAGGGTCACCGACTTGCCCAACGGCTTGAGGGTCGAGCTCAGGACTTCGCCGGTTTTCGGGTGGGTACGACGCGGAGCGGCCAGGCTGTAGACCACCAGGTCGATCTTGCCCAGGTCGCGCTTGATGGTTTCGATGGTCTGGCGCTTCACTTCGTCGGAGAAGGCGTCGCCGTTGATGCTCTTGGCGTACAGGCCTTTTTCTTCGGCGAACTTGTGGAAAGCCGCGGTGTTGTACCAGCCGGCGGTGCCGAGCTTGCCGTCAACGCTGCCGCGCTCGAAGAACACACCCAGGGTGTTGGCGCCGCAACCGAAGGCGGCGGTGATACGTGCGGCCAGGCCGTAGCCGGTGGAAGCGCCGAGCACCAGTACGTTCTTTGGCCCAGCGTCGATGGTGCCTTGTTCGGTGACGTAGTCGATCTGTTGCTTGACGTTGGCTTCGCAACCGACCGGGTGGGTCGTCACACAGATAAAGCCGCGAACGCGGGGTTTGATGACCATACACAATCTCCCAATTTCAATATGCCAAGAGCCAATACGGGCTGCAGCAGCGTCACTTGTTCAAGTCGTAGACGCTCGGAACGTCCTCGCGTCACGCCTTGGGCTTTCAATGAGTGCAGATTTGCCCGCCAGCATAAGTTCATTCCGGGGTTTGGGCCAGAAAACGCTGAGATTGCTCCATGGCCTGTACAGCCTGGGAAAAGCGGTGGTCATTTGTTCAAGCGGTGGGCATCGTAGGCGTCCAGGGCCTGATAGGCGGTGTAGGTCGCCTGCGCCGCGACCAGGCCGGCCAGGCCGAAGGTGGGCACCAGGCCGAACTTGCCGAACCCCTGGGGAATGGGGATGGCCTTGGCGATGGCATCCGCCAGCACCTCCCCCGCCACCGTGGTCGGGGCCATGCCGTGACCGCCAAACCCCACGGCATGCCACACACCGTTGGCGTCCTGGCCGATCTGCGCCATCTGCTGGCGACCGTAGCTCATCAGCCCGCCCCAGGAATACTCAATCTCCACGCCGGCCAGTTGCGGGTAAACCGTGACCAGATCCGCCTTCAGCAGGCCGGCAATCGCCTGCGGGCCACGGTTGAGGATGGAAATGCGCCCGCCCCAGAGAATCCGGCTGTCCGCCAGCGGGCGGTAGTAGTCAAAGGCAAAGCGGGTGTCGTAAATGGCCGACTCGCAGTTGATCGAATCCTTCAGGGCCTCGCCCAGGGGCTCGGTCGCCACCACGTAGGTAGCAATCGGCAGCGTCGCCCGTTCCACCGGGCGGTACAGTCCGCGGGCATAACCACCCGCGGCGAACACCACCTGCTCGGCCAGCACTTCGCCGCCCGCGGTCTTGACCAGGTACTTGCCGCCCTGCCGCTCGATCGCCAGGGCCGCGGAGTGTTCGTGGATATCGATGCCGTAGCCGGCGACAGCCGCCGCCACGCCATACACATACTTGAGCGGGTGAAAGTGAAAGGCATTGCTCTCGAACAAGGCGCCAAAGTAGCGCTCGGTCTTGAGCTTTTCCCGCAACTCGCCCGGCGCTACGTACTGCCAGTCGACGCCATAGACCTCCTTCATCAACTGCCGAGGTTTTTCCAGGCGCGCCGGGTCGTTGAACCAGTTGGCCAGCAGCACGCCCCTGTCGGTCAGGTCGCACTGGATGCCGTATTGCCGGACGCGCTGGCGGATCAGCTCGACCGCATCGATGGTCAGCCGGTAGAGCCGCCGCGCTTCCTCACGGCCCAGGGTCTTGAGCAGCTCGGCATTGCCCAGGCAGTAGCCGCCGAACACAAACCCGCCGTTGCGCCCCGAGGCACCGTGCCCCACGGTGTGGGATTCGAGGACCACCACGTCCTTGACGCCGCGCTCGGCCAAACCCAGCGCCGTGGAAAGCCCGGCCAGGCCGCCGCCCAGAATGCACACCCGGGTCTCCACCCGGCCGCCGAGCGCCGGATAGGCGGTCTTTTCAACCGTGGCTTCGTAATAACTTTCGAGAAACTCCTTACTCATCACTTGGCTCCGAGCTGGGTCATGTGCACAGGAAGATCCGTCTCGTGGTCCAGAGCCGATTCCGCTGACGGGCAACATTCGGACTTGTTGCGAATCATTGAAAAGCTCATGTCGTCGAACCTGACGAACCTGGACTTGCTGATGAGCTTGTGGGCCAGCCAGATCGCCAGGAACAGCACCAGACCAATATAGGTGGCGGTCATCCCGGCCCAATCGATCGAGTCGCCGAGCAGGGCTTGATAGTTCTGCCCCAGGGTGACGAACAGGCACAGGACAAAGGCGAAAATCGGCCCGAACGGAAAGAACCGCGACACATAGGGCAGATTGCCCAGGTCATGGCCCTGGCGCACATACCCACGACGAAACCGGTAGTGGCTGACCGCGATGCCCAGCCAGGCGATAAAACCGAGCATGCCCGAGGTGTTGAGCAACCAGTTATAGATCTGCCCCGGGCTGAAAATGAAGGTCAAGAAGCACAGGGCCGCCACCGTGGCGGTGGCCAGCAGCGCCCAGCGCGGGGTGCCGGATGCGCTCAAACGGGCGAAGATCGCCGGCGCCTTGCCTTCCAGGGCCAGGCTGTAGAGCATCCGCGAGGAGGCATACATGCCGGAGTTTCCGGCGGACAGCACCGAGGTCAGGATCACCGCGTTCATCACCGCGGCCGCGCCGAGCATGTCGGCCCGTTCGAAGATCAGGGTAAAGGGGCTGACGCGGATATCGGACACCCCATTGCGCAACAGGCTGGGGTCGTTGTAGGGAATCAACAGGCCGATGATCAGGATGGTCAGCACGTAGAACAGCAGGATCCGCCAGAAGATCTGCCGCACCGCGCGCGGCACGTTTTTCCCGGGGTCCCGGGTTTCACCGGCGGCGATACCGACGAACTCAGTGCCCTGGAACGAAAACCCCACGATCATCGCCACCCCGACCAGGGCCCCCAAGCCGCCGACAACAGGCGCATCGCCAATCAACCAGAGCCTGGGGCCGGCATTTTCGCCGCCGCTGAGAATGCCGAACAACATCAGAACGCCCACCGTGATAAACAGCAGGATAGTGATGACTTTAATCAGGGCGAACCAATATTCGGACTCACCGAACAAGCGCACCGAAGCCATATTGAGTGCGGTGATGATCAATAGAAAACCCGCACTCCAGATATACCCCGGCACATCGGGAAACCAATAAGCCATGATGATCTGCGCGGCCACCAGATCCACAGCAATGGTCACCGCCCAGGCATACCAGTAGTTCCAGCCCAGGGCGAAGCCGAAACTTTCATCGACATACTTCGAGGCATAAGTGGAAAACGAACCAGTGACCGGCATGCAGGACGCCAGTTCACCGAGGCTGGTCATCAGAAAGAACACCATGGCGCCAATGACCACAAAGGCCAGCAGCGCTCCGCCCGGCCCGGACTGGGCAATGGTCGAGCCCGAGGCGACGAACAGCCCGGTGCCGATGCTGCCGCCAATGGCGATCATGCTCAGGTGCCGGGGCGTCAGGGTTCGTTTCAGTCCGCCAGTGGTTTTCTCGCTGTGAAAATCGCCGGCCATGTCGCACGCACCCGGCACTTTTGTGGAGTCTGTCATGGATCACCTTTTTATTATATTTAAGCCACCGATGAGTTGACTCACGCGGTATGGCAGTGTCCCTGGATTGTTTTCCTTCCCCACTAAAGCCCACAAAAATACCGCTGACAAATGATTTTCCAGCATCACATCAGTCGCTTAGGGAATACGCCGGCGATTACAAGTCCCAAAAAGACCGAGCCATTAACCAAGTGTCATTAGCGCTCAACTTAAAATCAGAAACCGTCAGGCTTAATTCGCTTTCCACCGCAAAGAATAGAAACCTCCGACACACTAATAACTTGACTGAGAGCAAATATCCCCTATACATCCATCCCCCTGGCATCAAGGGATGAACTCACAACGTCAAGAGTGAACAGCGAGATTATGTGCAAGCCAGCTTGGTCCAGCGCTCGGCCCCTTCACAGCGGCGCGCCCACCGGCCAGGTCCTGGCGCCTCGGAGCGGCTCAGCGTGATCATTTCCCATAATGGCAATGTTTACCTGAAACTCCGTCTCCATCCTTCAAGATAGTCACGAACTCTCCATCAGGCCTGGTAACAGCCACATCATTACCCTTGATTCTGAAGAACACATCACCATGTGCACCGTTCGCTCCTTGCCCGGCAAAAGTCCCAGGAATTACCTTTTCAGGGTTATTTCCTATGTCATTAATTCTATCAAGCACAATTTTTCGATCTGCTGGGTTGGCAGCATTACCGCCATAATCTTTAACGTGCTTACCAAGCTTTTTACCTATCTGGTTCGAGTCCACCTTAAAGGCGGCACCAGCCCCCACACCACTTATAGGGACAGACGTGCTCCCGGGTTTAGGTAATAAGCCAGAAACCTCTCCTTTTGCATCAACTAATTATTAATAGACTCTCTACGACGGTACACAACTCTGCCCACTTCCGAAAGCCCTGGAAGCCTTTCGCTTCCTACGACCAACTCAGACCTGCATCTCAAGCTGGCGCCCTGATATGCCGTGTATTGGCAAACGACATCTTCAATTTCATCAACATCCTCCTCAATGTTCTCTTCAAGGTAGAACTTCAACACCCATTCATCGCCATCCCTTAGCAATGTGACCATCCTAAAATTGGCAGATATCGCCCCCACCAACGCTTGAACGAGCATTAACACCTGGAAACTCCATTCATCCAGCTCAGGCTGAGCACTCATTTTTGACTCCAGTTTGGATTTGTGGGAACAATGCTTGGGCTCTTTGTCCCCTTAATAATAAACACATTGGTCGCCTGCTCAGTTATACCAACACCGAGGTTAACGTTAGTGCCAGTAACGCCTTCAAATTTAACCACTGGGAACCCCTGAGCATTTTTCCCAAGGACTCTCACCTGACCGGCGTGGTAAGCATCCAGCACTTTCTGAGCATCAGAGACACTGCTTAGGAAACCACCGCCTCCCCGTGCCTCAAGCTGTTGTGTCCCAGCAATATGACGAAGCTGCTTCTGGCTTATCTTGGTGGATATCTCAGGAAAGTCTTTCGGTGTAAGTATTCCTTTTGCACCCTGCAGATACTTTATCGCCTTTTCAAGCTGCGCCAACCCCGCCGGCTCAGTCGCACCTGGCAGCTTAGGTTTAGCCTCCCAACGACTATTCGCCGCTCCGCCGCCGCCCAGCAACGCCAACCGATCCATCGAAGGCCCCCAGTCCGCGATCTGCTTGGCCAGGTGTTCCGCCGCCGCCACTGACCGGCCTACCAGCTCCGCTTTGTAGTTTTCACAAACCTCGGTCTGGCATGGCATCGCCATCAGTTCATCCAAGCCCGCAATGATGCCAGGGAGCTTGTCTTTTGCTAAAAGCGGACTGCTGATTTGCATCGCGTACTGGGTGTTGTAAAGGCTCTCCTCGTTATATTTTTCATTCTTCCATCTGGATTCCTGGCACGACGTATTCGTACCGCAATCCCGCATGTCCTTGGCAAAAGCCTTGACGTCCGAATGCTCCAGATAGTTATAAACCGTCCCCTGCTGTGCGACCCAGCCTGCAACCTCTTGATCTTTGCTGCTGCCGCCAACTCCCGCCGCGACAGTCATTCCGATCAACTGCGAAGTCATCGCCAGTACGCGATCATGAGCCTCGCCAGGGAACATCTCTGCGCCAAAGGTCTGGATCAACGCCTTGTTCGCACCGGCAGCGATTGCGCCAGAGGCAAAATCACCGCCGGCAGCCTCTGCAATCAAACCACCGACAATGGCATGCACTGCGACCTTCGTGGAAAGTCCTGTTCCGCTTAAGTGAGTACCAACACGCTCATAAATAGCCCCAGATACCAGACTGGCAGTCAGATCGATGGCAGCCTGACCAACATTTTTGATGAAGCTGCCACCATTCGTAGCCGTTTTCAGGGCAGAACTAACGGCAATTTGTCTCCCAAGATTTGATGCGGTGAAGCTACCGCTGACACCGGCGAGCTGCGATGCAACACCACTGATACCTGCAATCGCGTAGCCTTTCAGGCTTTCGTCAGATGTAACATCCTTGACGACATCACCTAGATTTCCTTTGTTATTGACCGTGCTTGTCGCGCCTTTCACGGCAACAGCGGAAACCACGGAGTTCGCGGCGATCCCGGTTGTTGTCGTGGAGGCGGCGCCTACAAGTCCGGCACCTGCTCCCCAAGTAAAGTAGGTGACGATGATAGCGATGACCAATGCAGCGCCGCCGCCTAAACCTGAGTGGCTGTACTTGAAGCTATCGTGGACTTCCTGCACCTTGCGCCAGTCCACATCGCCGCGCTGCTCGGCCTCTTTCAACCAAGCCAGTTGCGGATCTGCCTGCACCATTGCGTCGATGGTCTGACTGACCGACTTCTGGTCGATTTGCTTGATGTCAATGTTCAAGCCATCAACAGCCTGGATAGCCAATTTCCCCTGAGCGACGATTTCGGTCTGCCGCAAAGTCTCGTCGGTAGAGCCTTTGCCTTTGGCACTGGTCCAAGCCAGGCTGTTGCTGCTCTTCTCGTGACTTTCCTGATGCAGGTCCTTAACCCCCTCGAAGGTTATCGCTCCACCGCTTTTCAGCGTCAGGTCCTGACCACTGTCAAGCTTGGCCGCCTGGTAGCGCTGGTCTCCCTCACTGATCAACGTGAGGTCTCCTCCAGCGCTGATCTCACTCCCTACATGATTGACCTGGGTGATCTCGTCTCGGCGAGTCCTCTTGCCAAAACCGGTTTTGTTTTTCCGGCTGTAAAGCGAGTAGTCGCTGTCCTGGGCCGCCAGTAAATCAAGCTCCCCACCAGCGACCAGGTAGGCTTCATCGCCGGAGGTGATGCGACTTGAAATCAGCGCGATATCCTTACCCGCCGAGATGGCCACATCGTTTCCAGCGGAAATAGAGCTGCCCACCTGTTGGATGTGATCTTCCTGGGCAGTGACTTTCTTGCTCTTGAAATACGAGTGTTCTTCGTCCGCTGCCGAGCCCACAGTGACGTTCTCGATCGCCGCCATGGCGATGTCACGCTTGGCCTCGAGCTGACTGGCGACGATGGCAAGATTACGTCCAGCCCCGACAGTCATATCGCGACCTGCGGTGAGTCGTGATTCGTACTGGGTGATTTGTTCCTTGGTATTGTTGGTGCCGTTAGCCTCGGTGTTGTGCTCGACCGCTGAGGTAATGGCCACATCACGTCCGGCGCTGATGGACATGTCTCTGCCAGCTTGCAAGGTGCTGCCGATGTTGGAGACATCACGCCCGGCCTTGATCGTCAGATCATTTGCGGCCTCTATCCGGGCCGCGCTGTCGAGAAATTCGCGATGCTGATTCCAGACACCGGCCTGTGCATCGTAGGTATTGACGCTGCGCTCATTGATGACGTCGCCATTCAGGGCTGTAAGACCGACATCACGCCCCGAAATAATCCCCCCCGCTTTATTCACCAGATTATTGCCAGCCAGCAGATCAAGACGGTTGCCCGCTTCGATCAAGCCACTGTTCACCAAATCTGTTCCAGCAATAGCGGCCAGATTTTCGCTGGCCCGCAAGGTGCCCGAATTATTCAGGTCCTTGCCGGCAATCAGCGAGATATCCGTGCCTTGAATCAACGCCCCATTGGCCGCCAGACGTTGGTTGGCATTTGCCAGGTAAAGCACTGGCACCAGTACTTTCTCACCATTCACCTCGTGCTCTTCGAGCCAGACGATGTCATGGGTCAGCGCTGCGACTTGCTGAGCCGTCAAGGTGACGCCCATCGACAGGTTCAGTTGTTCCTTGCTGGCGATGGCATTGTTCATCAGGTACTTGAACATGGCCTCGTCAGAGGTCTGGCCATCGATGTAACGTTGTCCGGTGCGAGCAAGAACGGCCTGTTGGATCAAACGCTGTTCATAAAGGCCATCCCCCAGGCGCTTGGCGCTTTCATCCGGGTTGTAACCAAGGTTCGACAGCAGGTAATCCGAGCTCATGAACTGCTTGAGGTCGGTGAGGACCGGGTTGGTTTCGATCAGGTATTTATGAGGTCTGGACTGGACGCTGCTATCAGACAACCCTTGGACGCGGTTGACGGTGATGGCAGCAGGCTGAGTCGATTGATCGACGACCTGGGTCGCCTGGCTGGTCGTATCATTGGTCGTGGAACGACCTGGCAATGTAGCGCCCGAGACAGGATCCGAGTTCGCAACGGTCGTGTTGATCGTACTGGCACTGGTGCCGAGGTTTGCCGCCTGGCGGGTCGTCGATATCAGCTCGACCGAGCTGGCAGAAACCTGGGCGACATTACCGACCTGGATCTCCCGAGCCTGGCCAACAGGTAGAGCTTGCTGACGTTGTGCAGTGCCGAGGCTGGCGCCGCCCATGGTCCAGCTTTGCGGACCGCTGGCCACTGGCGTGCTGCTGTCTTGTCCGCTCAAACGAAAGAGGCCGTTCTGTCCAGATGGCAGGCTGAAGCCAGGTAAACCCAGAGGGTTGACCTGCGACTGACGCAACTCTGGCGGCAATAGGCTCGCCGGGATAAACACGGCTTGCGAAGCGCTAGAAACGGCGGTATTCGATGCCTGGTTCCGCCCTTGACTCACCGTGGAGAACGGGGTGATGACGCTATTGTTCAAGGAGGATGAAGCGTTGATTGAAACCTGCCCACCGGCCTGGATAACAGCCGGTGCATTGCCCAATGCGCCTGTCACTTCGCGATTCATCAAAGGCAGCGAGTCAAGCCAGGTTGGAGCCGCTACCAGGTTGTTCGGGTTATAGAGCGAAGCTGGGCCGTTATAGCTGTAGTAATCCTCTATCCCCGTAGGGCTGTACAGAAAATAGGGCTGGTAAGCCGCTGAGCGTTCTGTATTGATTTCGTAGCCGTCGGTAAACCAGTAGACCTCAACGAATCCACCGGTCCCGCTGTCAGATCTAGGGACATTGCGTACATAAGGCACCAATTTCCAGGTCGTGGTTTTAGCCGGAGTGATCCCCCAGGCTGGTTCGTACTGCTGATATTCAATCGATGGGAAATCCGGGTTGTTACGCTGGTTGTATTCAAAGAACCCGTCAGTGACGAATCCCGGCATGTTGCCCCGAGACTCATAGGTGCTCTTCACCGAGTACGATCCGACCTGAGCCGCCTGATTCTGAAAGTCATCAGCAGTAATCGAAATATTTCCCACCGCGGAAATCGTGCTGTAAAGGTTCGAAACCTTGCTCCCGGTTATCCGGATATTTCCCCCAGCCGTCATCAAGGAACTGGCGCTGTCCTCCCCCGCAATGGCTTCAAAGTTCTCGGTCAACACATAGGCGCCTGAACCTTGAAAAATCTTGTTGTCTTCGTTCCAGCAATCGTGAAGGCAGATGGCCCCTAAAGCGCCCGAGATCTTCTTCGAGGAATAAGTGAAACGGTCCTTGGTGTTTTCAAAAGTCGTGGCGGAAAGCGAGAAATCCCCGACAGACTCCATGGTCGAGGATCGATTGGAAACCAGTCGCGCTCTCCCCCCTGCTCCGTCGGCAGCAATATCGATCCCGCCCAGGCTGTAGACATCGGCATACAGGTTGTTAAAGTCCGTCACCCGCAATGCCATGTCTGCGCCACTGAAGATCAGCCCATGATCGTTCAGCAATGAAGGTGCATTCACCGTCAGGTTTTGCCCACTACCCAAGGTTCCATAGTTCTTCAAGGTGTTGGCATTGGTTGTCAGGGTAGTGGCGGAAGTGATTCGACCGTAGTTGCTCAACTGGCCGGCGACGTTCACCAGGGTGTTACCGCCACCCGCGATACTTCCCGCGCTATTCAAACTCAGTTGCGAGGCTGTCAAATCGAGAGTGCCCAGGCTACTGACCCGGCCATTGCCGTTGTAGGTACCAAGGCTCAGGCTCAAGCTACCGTCACTGGCAATCAAACCGTCGTTGTACCAATTGCCGCCCGTACCGACGAAGCTGTCGGAAGCCAGCAACTGGCCGCTCGCGGTCTGGCTGAAGCTGTTGACGTTGACATTCAGGCGTCCGGCCTGGATGACGTTGCTGTTGCTCCAGTTATCGGCATTGAGGGTCAGGCCGCCACGGGTGACGATGCTGCCGCCAGCCCCGGTGACGTTGGCGGTGGAGATGTCGAAGGTGCCGGTACCGACATGCAACAGGCTGCCGCCGCCATTGAGGAAGCTGCCGACGCCGAGGCTCAGGTCACTGTTGGCGCTTTCCAGGGTGCCGTTGCGGTTGTCGAACAGGCCGCCGATCTGCAAGTTGGTTTGGCCACTGGTGCCCAGGGCGCGCAGTTTTCCGGTCTGGTTATCCAGGCTCGCGGCCTTGATCGCCAGGGTGCTGTCGCTCTCGATGATGCCCAGGCGGTTGTTCAACGCTCCCGTAAGGTCGAGGTCGATCCAGTTGCCGGCGATCTGGCCATCGTTGTCGCCACTGTTGTCGAAATGGTTGCCACTGACCTTGACCCGGCCCTTGGCGTAGAGACCGCCATTGCGGTTGTCGAAGTCGCGGGTGCTGATGGTCGCGTCGCCGGTTTGCGCCGCGATGCGCCCGCCATAGTTGTCGATGCCGCCCAGTGCACTCAGGTTCAGGCGCTGGGCCTGGGCGATACCGCCCTGACGATTGTTGTTCAGGTCGTAGCCGTTTTTCAGCACGCCGGTCAGTTGGGCGGTAAACGCGCCTTGCAGGCTGGAGAGCACGCCGCCACGGTTATCGAGGTTGCCGGCAGTGATGGACAGGTCGCCGGCCTTGGCCAGAATCCGCCCACTCTGGTTGTCGATATCGCCGCCCACGCTGAGGTTCAGGGCGCCCTGGCTCTGCAGGGTGCCTTTGCCATTGGCGAGGCTGCCGGCCTGGACTTGCAAACCACCGTTCTGGCTATAGATCAGGCCGTCGCCACCGTTCTGAATGGCGCCTGGTGTAGTGAGGGTCAGTTGATCGTTAGCTGCGACCGTGCCGCGATTACGGTTATCCAGGCCACCGGTGAGCAGGCTCATCAGGCCCTGGCTGGCGAGCTGGCCACCCTGGTTGTCGATACGTGTCGAGCGCTGCAGCCGCAGCGGTCCGGCACTGGCCAGCTTGCCGTTGGTATTGATCAAGGCACCGAGCAGGTCCAGGGTCACGGCACCGTTGCCGACCAGGTTGCCGCCGCCGTTATCCAGGGTGGTGCCAGTGAAGCTCAAGGCTTGCTGGCCGTTGACGGTGCCAGCGGCGTTGCCCAGGGTCATCGCCTGCATCGTCAGGGTGGCGCCACTGTCGATCAGGCCGCCCAGGGCATTGTTCAGCAGGCCGCCGACTGTCAGGGTCTGGGCAGCGCCGCTGGAGAGGATGCCGCCGTTGCTGTTGTCCAGGCTCGCCGCACTGACGCTCAGGGCTTTCTGGCTGACCAACGCCCCGGCGCCGCTATTGAGGATTGCCCCAGTGACAGAGCCCTCCACATCACCATTGCGGCTCGACAGGGTGCCCTGGTTGCGGTTGTCCAAGCTTGCTGCCGTGACGTTCAACCCTTGCCAGCCGGAGATCAGCCCAGCCTGGTTGAGCACAGTGTTCGCACTCACCGTCAGCCGCTGGTTGCTGATCAGTTTGCCAGCGCTGTTATTCAGCTCACGGGCGTTCAGGTCGAGGTTTTGGCTACTGGAAAGTTCGCCGTTCTGGTTATTCAGGTCACGCAGGTGATCGATGCTCAGCGAACCGGCGGTGGTGATCAGGCCGCCACTGTTGTTCAGATCGCCGGTGGCCGCGCCGAAGTCGATGGCAATGGCGCTGCCCAGCAAAGAACCGTTCTGGTTATTCAGGCCGCCGCTGCTGAGGGTCAGTCCGGTACTGGCGTTGATCAGCCCCTGGTTCTGGTTATTCAACAGCCCGTCGAGCTTGAGTTCGAGGTTGGTGCGACTGGTCAGCGTACCGCCGCCGTTGTCCAGGCTGGCAGCCTTGGCGTCGAGTGCCGCTGCCGCGATCAAGCCTTTGAGGTTGCTCAGCGCCTGGTCGATGCGCAGGGTCAGCCCCTGGTTGCTCAACAGTTTGCCGTTGCTGTTGTCCAGGCGCTCGGCGGCCAGGCTGAAGGCCTGAGCGCTGGAGATCTCGCCGCCCTGGTTGCCGACGCCCTTGAGGTTCCTGAGCATCAGCAACGGAGCGTTGATCAGACCATTCTGGTTGTTCAACTGACCGTGGTTGAGGTCCAGATCCAACGCCGTGTTGCTGAACAGCTGGCCGCCCTGTTGCTCCAGGCCGCTGACGCTGGCGCTCAGTTTGCCGGCACTGGCGATACGGCCCGTGTCCTGGTTAGTCAGTTGCGCAGCGGTCAGATCCAGACTGGCACCGCTGCTCAGTCGCCCACCGTGGCTGTTATCGAAGGCCCCGGTGTCGACCACCACCGCACCCTTGCCACTGAGGCTGCCCTGGTTACGGTTATCGAGGCTGGCACTCTTGAGCCTGAGTTCGGCGTCGGTAACGATCTCGCCACCCTGGTTGGTGAGCACGCCAGTGCTGGCCACGGTCAAGGCTCCAGCGCTGGATACACTGCCGGCTGTGTTGGTCAGATCCCTGACCTTAATCCCGAGCGTGCCCTCGGCGCTGAGCAGGCCCTGGCTGTTGTCCAGGTCACCTTGCAGGTCGACCTTGAGATTCTGTTGCGTGCGCAGGGAGCCACCACTGTTGTTCAGGCCGCTGCCCGTCAAGGTCAAACCGGACTTGCCGGACAGCAAGCCTTTGGCACGGTTGAGCACCTGATCGACCGTCAGCGCCAGCACGCCCTCGGCGAATACCTGACCGCCATCGCTGTTATCCAGCGAGTTGCCGATCAGCGTGACACCGGCCTTGCTCGACAGCTCGCCACCACGGTTGTCGACCGCGTCGACCTGCATGTGCAAAGCATCGCTGGCCCCGAGCAGTCCACCCTGCCGGTTGTCGAGTCGAATGCCGGTCAACCGCAGAGTGCCAGTCGCCACCAACTGACCAGTCTGATTGTTCAGGCTCGCCACGCTGGCGGTGACATTGGTCTTGCCGGCGATCTGGCCGTGACTGTTGTCGAGGTCATCGACGCTCAGTTGCATATCGCCGTCGGCAATCACCGTCCCACGCTGGTTGAGCAATCGACCATCCACCGTCAGTTCCAGCGCGCCATGACTGCTGAGCATGCCGTCGGTGTTGTCCAGGCTGGCACTCTGCGTGTCAGGCCTTTGAGATTGTTCAGCACCTGATCGACGCGCAGGCTCAGTCCCTGGTTGCTGATCAGTTTGCCGTTGCTGTTGTCCAGGTTGCGCGCGGCCAGGGTGAAGGCTTGGGCGCTGGAGATCTCACCGCCCTGGTTGTTGACGTCCTTGAGGTTTTTCAACAGCAACAGCGGTGCGTTGATCAGCCCCCTCTGGTTGTTCAACTGCCCCTGATTCAGGTCCAGGCTCAGCGAGGTCTTGCTGAACAGTTCGCCGCCCTGCTGATCGAAACCGCTGACGCTGGCGGTCAGCGCCTTGTCGCTGGCAATTCGGCTGGCCACACCGTTGCTCACCTGTGTCGCGATCAACTGCAAAGTATCGCCGCTGGTCAGACGCCCCGCCTGGGTGTTGTCGAAGGTGCCGGTGCTGATCCGGGTCACGCCCTTGCCGCTGAGCAAGCCACTCAGACTGTTGTCCAGGCTCTGACTCTTGAGGGTCAACGTGCCGTCGGTGGTGACGGAGCCGCCCTGGTTCGCCAGGGCGGCCACTGTTGTCAGGTCCAACGCACCGGCACTCGACAGGTTGCCGAGGTGGTTGTCGAGGCTCGCCGCATTGAGCGTCAGGCTGCCCTCACTGCTGATCAGGCCCTTGATATTGCTCAAGGCGTTATCCAGGCGTATGTCCAGCCCTTGCTGGGTCACCAGGCTGGCGCCACTGTTATCCAGGCTCTGACCGACAACGGTGGTCGCGCCTTTGCTGAACAACAGGCCCTGGGTCTGGTTGATGATCTGCACCACTTGCAGGCCCAGGTCGGTGCCAGCCAGGATCTTGCCACTATCGCTGTTGTTCAGACTCTGGGCTTCCAGATGCACATCGACGGCACTGGAGATTTCTCCGCCGCGGTTGTCCACCTTCTCCACATTGAGCTTCAGCACTTTTGTCGCGCCGACCAGCCCCCCTTGAGTGTTATCCAGGGTGCCGCCGCCCAGGGCCAGATTGCCCTGGGCCACCAGTTCGCCGTCCTGGTTGGCGAACTGCACCACCGTAGCGCTCAGATCGGTTTTGCTGGAGATCCGTCCGCCGCCGTTATCGACACTGGTGGCAGCCAGTTTTACCGGGCCGACGGCGCTGAGCAGGCCGCCGCGGTTATCCAGGCGCGAGCCTTCGAAAGCAATCCCCGCCTGGCTGTTGAGCAGACCCTGCTGACGGTTGTCCAGCACCCCGACCGTCAGTTGCAGGTCTTTGTCTGCGCGCACTTTACCCACGCGGTTGTCCAGCACATCGCTGCGCAAGGTCAGACGATCCTTGCCTGTCAGAGCACCACCGCGGTTATCGAAGCTGGCGCTCTGCAGGTCGATCAGGCCTTTGGCGCTCAGGTCGCCGCCCTGGTTGTCGAACAGCCCCGCGATGCGTGCTGTCAGGCTGCCGTCGCTGACCAGGCTACCTGCATGGCTGTTATCCAGACTGGCGGCGTTGATGCTCACGCCCACTCCGGAACCCAACACACCGTTCTGGTTGTTCAGTGCCCCAGTCAAACCGATGTTCAAGGCAACATCGCCCGTCACCTGGCCATCGCTGTTGTCCAGGCTCGCGGCCTTGAGTGTGGTGTCGGTGGCGCTGGAGACTTCGCCGGCGCGATTGTTCAGGGCGCCATCGAGGGTCAGGCTCAGGCCCGCTTTACTGGTGAAGGTACCGTCGGTGTTGTCCAGGCTTGCGGCTTTAGTATCAAGCCCGGTGGCGGAAACCAGACCATTGGTGTTGTTCAATGCCTGGTCGAGACGCAGGGTCAACCCTTGCTTACTGATCAGTTTGCCGTTGCTGTTATGCAGATTCCGGGCGACCAGGGTGAAGGCCTGCGCACTGGAGATTTCACCGTTCTGGTTATCGACGTCTTGGAGGTTCTTCAACACCAGCAGTGGCGCATTGATCAGGCCGCCCTGGTTGTTCAGCTGTCCCTGGTTCAGGTCCAGGGTCAACCCGGCGCTACTGCTGAGCTGGCCACCGTTACGCTGGTCCAGGCCGCTAACTGTGGCGGTCAGGGCTTGGTTGCTGACAATCTTCCCGGCGTTGCGGTTATCGACCTGCCCCGCATGCAGGTTCAGTGCTCCGAGGCTGTTCAGCTTGCCAGCCTGATTGTTCACTCCGCCGCTG
>Ga0207976_100286_pt1 | contig 24992 bp, 21 predicted proteins | sample LakWasMe94_HOW11_2_FD_183916 | JGI IMG/M metagenome (GOLD analysis project Ga0207976, IMG submission 183916) | Freshwater sediment methanotrophic microbial communities from Lake Washington under simulated oxygen tension - Sediment Metagenome... | ecosystem: Environmental > Aquatic > Freshwater >... | reverse complement strand
GCGGCGCTCCAGCTCCACCCGCACGGCGCCCTTGCGCGTGCGGGGGTGTTGGGGGGCGTCTTCGTGCAGCACCGGGAAGGCATCCGGCCCGTAGTTGTAGACGGTGCCCGGCAGCACCACCGTGGCGCCGTGCGCCCGGGCCGCTGCAATCGTGTTGTCGATCATCGGCAGCACAAGCTCGCTCCAGCGCCGGTAGCCGGGCGGATTGACCGCGTGCACGATCACCTGGCAACCGGTGGCGGCGGCCATCACGTCGGCCCGGGTCATCGCGTCGCCCCGCATCCAGGTGAACCCGTCACGCTGTTCTCTGGCCTGCGCAGCGTTGCGGTGCAGTGCCATCACCTCCCACCCCCGGTCACGCAGCTGGCGCGCCACCTCGCCGCCAATGCCGCCGGTGGCGCCCAGAACCAGTACCTTGGGGCGGCTGCCCGTGGGGTTGTTGCTCATCTCGATACTCCTTCAAAAACCTGTGGATGGAGGCAGTGTCCGCGCCAGGGCGATCCAATGGAATTGCTGAAAATGAGTGCTTAGCTATACATTTATGTATGGACCAACCGGATCGCCATGACATTGGCTGGGAGCTGTACCGTTCGTACCTCGGCGTGCTGCGAGAGGGCTCCTTGTCGGGCGCCGCGCGGGCCCTGGGGGTGACGCAGCCCACCGTGGGCCGCCACATTGCCGCGCTGGAGCAGGCCCTGGGGCTGGTGCTCTTCACGCGCTCTCAGCAGGGCCTGCTGCCGACCGAGGCCGCGTTGGCCTTGCGCAGCTACGCCGAAGCCATGGGCCACTCTGCGGCGGCGCTGGTGCGCGCGGCTGACAGCCAGGGCGATGGCGTGCGCGGCACGGTGCGTGTGAGCGCCAGCGAGGTGATGGGGGTCGAGGTGCTACCGCCCCTCCTTGCACAGTTGCAGGCCGAGCACCCCGCATTGACGGTGGAGCTGGTGCTGAGCAACCGCGTGCACGACCTGCTGCAGCGCGAGGCCGACATCGCCATCCGCATGACCGAACCCCGGCAGGACGCGCTCATCGCCCGCCGCGTGGGCACCATCCCGTTGGGCCTGTATGCCCATCCGCGCTACATCGCCGCCCAGGGCATGCCCGCCACCCTGGCCGAACTGGCGCAGCACCGCCTGATCGGTTTTGATGCAGAAACCCCTTTTTTGCGTGCGGCCCAAAAGGCCCTGCCTGTGTGGCGGCGAGATCGGTTTGCCGTGCGCAGCGACAGCGATGTGGCGCAGCTGGCCTTTATCCGCGCAGGCGCCGGCATCGGCATTTGCCAGGAAGCACTGGCCCTGCGCAGTGCCCCCGCACTCGTGCGGGTGCTGCCGCAGCAGCTTCAATACGGGCTGGAGACCTGGGTAGTGATGCACGAGGACCTGCGCACCAGTCCGCGCTGCAGGCGCACGTTTGATGCGCTGGTGGTGGGGCTGGAGCAGTACCTTGTCGAGGGACCAGGCAGCGACGAATCGGGCGACTAGTCCGCTGAATCGGATGGGCGTGGAAGGCTGCGATTTATCAAGCAGCTGAAGATGCCCATGCAGATACGTTGGAAGTTTTTTCAACGGCCTTTGTTGCTAAGAACCTGCGTGCCATTGCGCTGCACCGCCACCGCCTTCACCAGGTCCCAGGCCGCTTGCGCCACAGGCGAAAGCGCGCGGTGCCTCCGGTGTACCAGCATGATCTCGCGGTCCACGCGCGGCACCAGGGGCCGAACGGCCAGCCGTGCCAGGCCTTCGGGCGGCAGAGCCAGGGTGGGGATCACCGAGATGCCCAGGCCTGCGTCCAGCATGCGGAAGATGGTGGTGGGGTGGCCCACCTCCTGAGCCACCGTGCAGGCCACGCCGTGCTCGGCCAGGGCGCGGTCGATCAGGCGGCGGCTGCCGGATTCGTGATCCAGCAGCACCAGCGCTTCGCCCTGCAGGTCGGTCCAGCGCACCTTGCGTTTGCCCGCCAGCCGGTGGTCGGGCGGGCAGGCCAGGCAAAAGGGTTCGGTGAGGATGGTCTCGCAGTGCAGCGCCTCTCGCTCGCTGGGGTCGATGACCACGCCAAAGTCCACCTCGCCCGACAGCACGCTGGCCAGCACTGCGCTCTGGATGCGGTCCAGCAGCACCAGCTCCAGCCCAGGCAGGGTGCGCTGGCAGTCGGCGATGCAGTCGGGCATGAGGTTGGCCGACAGCGTGGGGCTGCTGGCCACGCGCACGCGGCCGCGCCGCTCGGTGGCCAGTTCCCGCAGGTCCAGCAGCGTGTTCTCCAGCTCCTCCAGCACGCGCGGCAGGCGAGCCGACAGGCGCTGGCCCGCATCGGTCAGCGTCACTTCGCGCGTGGTGCGGTTGAGCAGCTTCAGGCCCAGCTGGGCTTCCAGCTCGGTGATGCAGCGGCTCACGGCCGGTTGGGTCAGTCCCACCGCATCGCCGGTGCGGCTGAAGTTGCGGGTGGCGGCCACCGACTGAAACACGTGCAGCTGGCGCAGAGTGATATTCATGCGCTCGAATCATAAATCCATCAGAGAAATCCATTTCTCTTTGGAATCAGGCTGCGGTCCAATGCGTGTCTTTGGGGTTTGTGTGCCCCATGTCCTTTTGCATTTTTTGCGCTGCCGCTGCGCTGTTACCCATGGCCCGTTCCCGTTTTTTCCCTGACAACTTCACCCTGGCCTTGCTGGGCACCGTCACCCTCGCCAGCGTTTTGCCTGCATCGGGCGTGGCGGCCCAGGCGCTGGAGGGGATCACCGTGGCTGCGGTGGCGCTGCTGTTCTTCTTGCACGGGGCCAAGCTCTCGCGGGACGCCATTGTGGCGGGGCTCTCGCACTGGCGGCTGCACCTGGTGGTTGTGGGCACCACGTTTGTGCTGTTCCCGCTGCTGGGCTGGGCGCTGCGGCCGGTGCTGCTGCCGCTGGTCACGCCCGGGCTTTACACCGGCATCCTGTACCTGTGCGTGCTGCCAGCCACGGTGCAGTCGGCCATTGCGTTCACGGCCATGGCGCGCGGCAACATGCCGGCGGCCATCTGCAGCGCGTCGGCATCGACCCTGCTGGGCATTGTGATCACACCGCTGCTGGTGGGCCTGTTGCTGCCCGAGGCGCAGCAGCAGGCAGGCACTGCGCAGCATGACACGCTGGCTAACATCGGCCGCATCACCTTGCAGTTGCTGGTGCCCTTTGTGGCGGGCCACCTGCTGCGTCCGTGGATTGGCGGTTTTGTGCAGCGCCGTGCGGCAGCGCTCAAGCTGGTGGACCAGGGCTCTATCCTGCTGGTGGTGTTCACCGCCTTCAGCGCAGCGGTGGTCGAGGGGCTGTGGCGGCAGTTGCCAGCGTCTGCACTGCTGGGCCTGGTGGTGGTGTGCGCCGTGCTGCTGACCCTGGCGCTGGTGACCACCACCTGGGTCGCGCGGCGCATGGGGTTCTCCAAGGAGGACGAAATCACCCTGGTGTTCTGCGGTTCCAAGAAGAGCCTGGCCAGCGGTGTGCCCATGGCCAAGGTGCTGTTTGCGTCTCACGCGGTGGGCGCCATCGTGCTGCCCATCATGGTGTTCCACCAGATGCAGCTGATGGTGTGTGCGGTGTTGGCGCAGCGCTATGCGCGGCGCAGTGCGTAGATGCTGGTTTGCTATCTTTTATGTAGCTGAAAGCGCATAGGGAATATGCGCCTGCAGCCCAAAAGGCTTCAACTTTGCTCGTTGAGCGTGCGCAGGCGGCTGGGCGCCAGGGCGCCGGCCGATTCCAGAATGGGGTAGGCCACCGAGCACAGCAGCGAGTTGATGCGCTTGAGCTCGCTGATCAGGTCGATGTGCAGTGAGCTGGTCTCGATGCTCTGCACCGTGTTGTCTGACAGGCGTGCCAGGTGGGTGGCCGAATAGGCGTGTTCCAGGTCGCGAAAGCGCGCTTTTTCTTCGAGCAGCTTTTGTGCGTCGCGCACGCTGCCGTTCAAGAACACGCTCATCGCCAGCCGCAGGTTGTCGATCAGGCGGGCGTGCAGCTCGTTGATCTCTTCCATGCCTGCCTCGGAGAACTGGCGGCCCTTCTTGATCTTCTTGTCCTCGATGTCGATCAGCACCCGTTCGATGATGTCGCCGATCTGCTCCATGTTGATGGTAAAGCTGATGATGTCGGCCCAGCGGCGGCCCTCGCGTTCATCCAGGGCCTCGCGCGAGATCTTGGTCATGTAGTACTTGATGGCCGAATACAGGCCGTCCACCTCGTCGTCGAGCTTGCGCAGGTCTTCCGCCAACTGCAGGTCGTCCGTGCGGATCACCTTGTGCAGGCCCAGCAGCATTGATTCGACCACGTCGGCCTGGTGCAGGGCTTCGCGCGCCGCGCATGAGATGGCGAGCGATGGCGTGGCCAGGGCGGAGGGGTCCAGATGCTGGGGACGGGTGCCTGCGGCCGCCTGCGCCTTTTCCACCGGCAGCAGGCGCTGCACGGCCCGCGCCACCGTACCTGTCAGGCCAATGCAGACGATGCCCACCACGATATTGAAGGCCAGGTGGAACAGCACCACCAGGGCGGCGGTTTCGGGCACGTAGGGCCGCACATGCTGAAGCCACAAGCCGGTGAGCGGCGTCATGATGAGCACGCCAATGATCTTGAAGAACAGATTGCCCAGTGGCACCTGGCGTGTCTGCACGTTGGACTTCATGGTGGTCAACACCGCCAGCACACCGCTGCCCAGGTTGGCGCCCAGCACCAGACCCAGCGCCACGTCTGCCGGAATACCGCCCGAGCCCGCCAGCGCCGCTGTGAGCAGCACAGTGGCGAGACTGGAGTACGCCACGATGGCCAGAATGGCGCCGGTAAAAATCTCCAGCAGCAGATCGCTGGTGAGCGCGCCCAGCAGCGTGCGCACGGTGGGCGACTGGGTGAGCACCGTGGTCGATTCGGTGATGAGGCGCAACGCCAGCAGCATCAGCCCCAGGCCGATCAGCACCCGGCCCACGCGGCCCACGGCGGTGTCCTTGCGCGAGATGAACAGTACCACGCCCACAAAGATGAACAGGGGCGACAGCCACGACAGATCCATGGAGAACACCACGGCCATCACGCTGGTGCCCACGTCAGCGCCCAGCATCACGGCCAGCGCCGCAGGCAGGCCCACCAGGCCCTGGCCCACAAAGGACGACACGATGAGCGCGGTGGCGGTGCTGGACTGCACTACGGCCGTCACGCCAATGCCGGAGAGCACAGCGGTGAAGCGACTGCTGACGCTGTGCGCAATCAGCTGGCGCAGGTTCGCGCCGAAAACACGCAGGATGCCGGTGCGCACCAGGTGGGTGCCCCAGATCAGCAGCGCCACGGCTGCCAGGAGATTGAGGAGATGCTTCATGAAAACCGTTGTTTCTTCTTCTTGTGATGGGCGCAAACCCTGCGATGACCAGACCCAGGGGCCAATGCAAGAACCGCGCACACCGGGCTGTCATAAAACTGACACATAAGCATACTCCTGATTCCATAGCGCTGGAGCAGATGCCCATGTCGGCGCTGGGTGCGTTGCTGCGCACAAACAGCGCGGCCCGCATGCAGCGGGCCGTTCAGGGGGAACAAAGCCAGCGTGGCCTCAACGCTCGCGCCGCACCCGCAGCAGCTCGTCCAGGATCAGGCAGGCCGCACCCACCGTGATGGCCGAGTCCGCCAGATTGAACGACGGGAAGTACCAGCCCGCGTAGTGGAACTGCAAGAAGTCCACCACATAGCCGTGCATGAGCCGGTCCACCACGTTACCCACCGCTCCGCCGAGGATGCTGGACAGCGCAAAGCTGAACAGCTTCTGGCCCGGGTGCGCGCGCAGCTGCCACACGATGAAGATCGTGGCCGCCACGCCGATGCCGGTGAACAGCCAGCGCTGCCAGCCGCCCGCGTCCGACAAGAACGAGAACGCTGCGCCAGTGTTGTGCGCGCGCACGATGTTGAAGAAGCTGGTGATGAACGTGGAGTCGCCCAGCTGATAGTGGTTGAGGATCAGCGTCTTGGTGATCTGGTCGGCGCCCATCAGCAACACCGCCCATGCCAGCCATGGCCACATGCCCGCGCCGGTGCGTCCGGCCTGTGCTGTGCGCGCCATCACGCGTGCGCCCGGCTTTCGCCGTCGCCGTGGAGGTTGCTGGTGCAGCGGCCGCAGATGGTGGGATGGGCGGCATCGCTGCCCACATCACTGCGGTAGTGCCAGCAGCGCTCGCACTTCGCGTCGGAGCTGGGCTTGACGCTGATCTGCAAAGCGCTACCAGCTACTAATTCAATAGCGGAGGTGATGAAGACGAACTTGAGGTCATCGCCCAGGCTGGCCAGCAGTGCGTGGTCCTCCGGCGCAGCCGTGAGGGTGACGGTGGCCTGCAGCGACGAGCCGACCTGACCGGCGGCGCGCAGCGCTTCGATCTCCTTGTTGACCGCATCGCGGATCTCGCGGATGCGCGCCCACTTGGCCAACAGGCCTTCGTCGGCACCGGCACCCACGCCCGCCACGTTGCCGTAGGTCTCCAGGAAGATGGAGTCGGAGTTGCCAAACACCTTCCACGCCTCTTCGGCCGTGAACGACAGGAACGGCGCCATCCAGCGCAGCATGGCGTGCGTGATGTTGTAGAGCGCGGTCTGGGCACTGCGGCGGGCCAGGCTCTTGGGCGCCGTGGTGTACAGGCGGTCCTTGAGCACGTCGAGGTAAAAGCCGCCCAGGTCTTCCGAGCAGTACAGCTGCAGCTTGGCCACCACGGGGTGGAATTCGTAGACCTTGTAGTGCGCCAGCACCTCGGCCTGGAACTCGGATGCGCGGGTGAGGGCGTAACGGTCGATCTCCAGCATCTGGTCGAACGGCACGGCGTCCTTGGCCGGGTCGAAATCGCTCACGTTGGCCAGCAGGAAGCGCAGTGTGTTGCGGATGCGGCGGTAGGCGTCCACCACGCGGGCCAGGATCTTCTCGTCGCCCGCGATGTCGCCGGAGTAGTCGCTGGCGGCCACCCACAGACGGATGATCTCGGCGCCCAGCTTCTTGTTGATTTCCTGCGGGTCGATGCCGTTGCCCAGCGACTTGCTCATCTTGCGGCCCTGGCTGTCCACGGTGAAGCCATGGGTCAGCAGGCCGCGATAGGGCGCGCGGCCTTCCAGCGCGGAGGCCAGCAGCAGCGAGCTATGGAACCAGCCGCGGTGCTGGTCATGGCCTTCGAGGTACAGGTCGGCCTCAGGGCCGGTGTCGTGGTGCACCTCGGGGTGCGTGCCGCGCAGCACATGGCTGAAGGTGGAGCCGGAGTCAAACCACACCTCCAGGATGTCGGTGCTCTTGGTGTAGTGCGGCGCGTCTTCGGCGCCCAGGATTTCCTCGGTCGTCACGCGGCTCCAGGCCTCGATGCCGCCCTTTTCAACGATGTCAGCCGCCTGGTCCATGATTTCCATGGTGCGCGGGTGCAGCTCGCCCGAATCCTTGTGCAGGAAGAACGGGATGGGAACGCCCCAGCTGCGCTGGCGCGAGATGCACCAGTCGGGCCGCCCGGCGATCATGTCGTGCAGGCGGGCCTTGCCGTTCTCGGGGTAGAAACTGGTGTGCTCGATGGCATCCAGCGCGATCTGGCGCAGCGTCTTGGCGGGCTTCATGCCGGGCTTCGTGAACACGCCTTCGCCCTCGTCCATGCGCACGAACCACTGGGCGGCCGCGCGGTAGATCACCGGCGTCTTGTGGCGCCAGCAGTGCGGGTAGCTGTGTGTGATGTCCTTGGTGGTCATCAGGCGGCCTGCGTTGCGCATGGCTTCGATGATCACAGGCACGGCCTTCCAGATGTGCTGGCCGCCGAACAGCGGGAAGTCGGCCGCGTAGGTGCCGTTGCCCTGCACGGGGTTCAGGATGTCGTCGAGCGCCATGCCATGCGCGCGGCAGGAGTTAAAGTCTTCCAGACCGTAGGCGGGCGAGGAGTGCACGATACCCGTGCCGTCGTCGGCCGTGGCGTAGTCTGCCAGGTACACGGGCGACAGGCGGCGGTAGCCAAAGCTGCCGTCCTCGCTGGCCACGTCGTACAGCGGGTGTTCGAATTCCAGGCCGCCCAGGTTCTTGCCCAGGGTGGAGGCCAGCACGCTGCCGGTGAGGCCATAGCGCTCCAGGCACGAGGCCACCAGCGGCTCGGCCACGAGCAGGATGCGCTCGCCCGTGTCCACCAGCGCGTAGCTGATCTCGGGGTTGAGGTTCAGCGCCTGGTTGGCAGGGATGGTCCAGGCAGTGGTGGTCCAGATGACCACAAACGCATCCTTGACCAATGCGGGCAGGCCAAAGGCGGCTGCCAGCTTGGCGGGGTCGTGCGACTTGAAGGCCACGTCCAGCGTGGTGCTCTTCTTGTCCTGGTATTCGATCTCGAACTCGGCCAGCGAAGAGCCGCAGTCAAAACACCAGTACACGGGCTTGAGGCCCCGGTACACAAAGCCGCGCTCCATCACGCGCTTGAAGGCGCGGATCTCGCCCGCTTCGTTCGCGGGGTTCATGGTCTTGTAGGGGTTGTCCCATTCGCCCAGCACGCCCAGGCGCTTGAAGTCCACCATCTGCTGCGCGATCTGCTCGGTGGCAAACGCGCGGCTCTTGGCCTGCATGTCATCGCGGCTCAGGTTGCGGCCGTGTTTCTTCTCGATGGCGTTCTCGATCGGCAGACCGTGGCAGTCCCAGCCAGGCACGTACAGCGCGTCAAAGCCTTCGAGCTGGCGCGCTTTGGTGATCATGTCCTTGAGGATCTTGTTGACCGCGTGGCCCATGTGGATCTGGCCGTTGGCGTAGGGCGGGCCGTCGTGCAGGATGAACTTGGGGGCTCCCCGGCGGGCGTCGCGCAGGCGCTTGTAGACGCCCTGGTCTTCCCAGTCCTTCACCCAGCCCGGCTCGCGCTTGGGCAGGTCGCCGCGCATGGGGAAGGGGGTGTCGGGCAGGTTCAGCGTGCTGCGGTAGTCCGTGGCGGTGGATGCGGGGGTACTGGCGTTGTCGGACATGAAGGAGCCTTAAAACGGGGCATTCCGGGGCAGGCCCGGAGCAATGCGGGGGAACAGGGGGCGAAACGCGGGAGGTGTAGTGCCTGCAGGGCAGGCGCTGCGCAGGCAGCCCCCTAAATTCGGTCGCGCGTGGTTTGGCGCCGGGTCTCGGTGTGGTTGGGAGCGGCGTGGGCCGATGCAAAGTAGGCGCGCGCATCCGCACAGTCATTCGCGATACCCGTCGTCAGGGCGTCCAGACTGTCGTACTTCAGTTCGTCGTGCAGTTTGTGCAGTAGTTCCACACGCACGATTTTACCGTACGCCCCTTCGGCACCCAGTTCGGCAGGCCAGTGCAGGCAATGGGTTTCCAGCAGCACGCGGCCGCCGTTCACGTCATTGGGGTCCAGGGAGGGGCGCACGCCCAGGTTGGCCACACCCGGCAAGGGCTCGCCACCGAGACCATGGACCAGTACGGCAAAGATGCCGCTGGCGGCGGGTTTCCAGTGCGCAAACCGCAGGTTGAGGGTGCGAAAACCGTCGCCCGCGCCTTCCGCCGTAGCGCCCAGTTCGCGCCCCAGCTTGCGGCCATGCACCACATGGCCGCTGATGGTGTAGGGCCTCCCCAGCAGGCGTGCCGCCGCCTCCATGTCGCCCGCCGCGAGGGCTTGGCGCACGGCGGAACTGGACACGCGCAGGCCGTGCACCTCGTAGCTGTTCATGCGCGCTACGTCGAAGCCCTTGGTTTGCCCGGCCGAGTCCAGCATGGCGTAGTGGCCCGCTCGCTGGCGGCCAAAGCGGAAATCGTCGCCCACCAGGACGTAGCGGGCGCCCAGGCCGCGCACCAACACCTCGTCGATGAAGGCCTCGGGCGACTGTGCGGCCAGTCGCGCGTCAAACGGTAGCACCACAGTCTGCTGCACACCGCAGCGTGCCAGCTCGGTGAGCTTGTCTCGCAGGGTGCCGATCCGGGCTGGTGCGAGTTCCGGCTTGTGGTGTGCACCGGCAAAGTAGTCGCGTGGGTGGGGCTCGAAAGTGAGCACACAGCTCTCCACCCCCCGGTGTGCGGCCTCGCTGTTCAACAGGGCCAACATGGCCTGGTGACCTCGGTGTACGCCATCGAAATTACCGATGGTCAGCGCGCAGGCGTCAGCGATGCCAGGGTGGTGGAATCCGCGAAAGATCTTCATCGGTTTGTTATCTTTTTGATAGCGGTCTGTGCAAGCGCAATAAGCGCAGGACGCCAATTTGTCATGAAAACGGAGTATATTGTGACCCACGGCTGGCCCCGCGCAGGGCTGCCCGCGAGACATCTGCGTTCCGATCCTTGTGTACTTTGTGTTCCAGGAGGCGTGTTTTGAAGGTCTTGAAGCTGTCAGCCCAAGGGCTGCCCCAATCGTGGATTTCGCTGGAGCAGGCGGTCATTCATTACGCCGCCGGGGAAGTGCGCTGGGAGTCTGGTGCCCAGATTGCCCGGTTCCGGGGCGGGCACAACGCCATCTCGGGTGAGCAATCGGTGATCGCCATCAACAGCATCATCGGCACCAAGGGCGTGCCCAGCATCAATCCGTTCGAGCTCAAGCCCAGCCTGACCAACAGCAAGCTCTTTGCCCGCGACCGCAATGTGTGTGCCTACTGCGGCGGGCACTTTCACGAAGAAGACCTGACGCGCGAACACATCGTGCCCTTCGCCCGCAACGGCCAGGACCACTGGATGAACGTGGTCACGGCCTGCCGCCCCTGCAACCACCGCAAGGGCCCCCGCACGCCAGAGCAGGCGCACATGCCGCTGCTGTATGCGCCCTATGTACCCAGTCTGTGGGAAGACTTCATCTTGCGCAACCGGCGCATCCTGGCCGATCAGATGGAGTTCCTGATGGCCCACGTCCCCAAGTCCTCGCGTCTTTTGGCGTAGAGCGGCTGATACGACCCCGCTGGCGTCGTTGCTCCGTCCTGCCGTACTTTCAGTACTGTCTGCGACGGAGCGCCTAGCCATCGGGGCAGTCTTGACCGCTCTTGGGGGCGTGCTACACGGTGCAAAGACACGGTGCAGCGCCTATTCCTTTAGTAAGTCAGTTCGAGGAACACCAGGTGGCCGCTGGCAGCGGGCCAGGTCTGTCCCACCACGCGTTCGCCATTGAATTCACCCGCAATGCTGCGTACGCCCCCCGCAGGCTTGAACTTGGCAGATGCCACGCCAGCGCCGGCGCCAGCGGGCACGCCCGCAGGCACTGCACCATCAAGCAGCATCTTGTCGCGCGCCGGGTCCAGGTAGCCGCGCGGGCGGGTCAAGGTCACGACGCTCTCGGCGCCCTTGTCGGCATCGGCCATGCGTTCTGCGCGCAGATGGATGAGGTCACTACTGCGCGGAAAGCCGCTGCGGTAGATGTGGGTGGTGGCATATCCAGGCGCAGTGATCACGAACTCGATGGGTGCGCCAGGTGCAACCACCAACGGACCCCATTGGCCATCTGCACCCACTGTCTTTCGCAGCAGCGGGTTGCCCGTGCGAGCACCAGTGGCGGAGTCAGTGGCGTACACCTCCAGCTGGGCACCCGCCAGGGGCAGGTTGTTGCTGAAGTTGCCGGTCTTGGGGTCGGCAGAGTCCACCCCCAGGCCCGTGACTTTGCCGTTGATCACTACGGATTTCTCCGCGGCGATCTCGGTGCGTGCGGGGGCCTTGCCGGTGATGAAGCGGTAGGTGGCTTCAAACGCAGCGGGGGAGTAGGAAGTCTCGCGGTGGTCGATGCGTGGAATCACCACGTTGGTGGCACCCTTGAGTTCGGGGCCGGTGGCGGTCACGTTGGTGGGCGTGCCTTTCTGGCCGATCCACAGGCCGTCGGGCTGGGCGAACTTGTCGTTGTTGTCCGAGCGGATGGTCAGCCATTTCACCGGGCCGCTCACTTCGTCGCCCGCAGCGTTCTTGGGGGCATTCAGCGCTTTGAGGAAGGGGCCTGTGCCCGAGAACTCGTTGCCTTCTCGGAACCCCGGTATCGCCCACACGCCGTGGTTGGGTGTGCCGCCGAGGATTGCGTGGCTCACCGTCTTGTCGCCGCCCCCGTTGTAGATGTAGTTGCGGATGGCATTGCCGCCGCGCGAGTTGCCGACCAGCACGACCTGGCGGGCGCCTGTGGCTTTGAGCACCTTGTCCACTTCGGCCTTGAGGTAGGCCATGTGCTCTGCAGCCGAGGTGCGGCCCGGCTGGGGCTTGGCGTCCTCATCGCGCGACAGGGGGTAGGGCACGTCGATGGCGTGCAGGCGCTCGCGGGGCCAGCCGTTGGACTCGAACCGCCAGACGGTGGTCTGCCACAGCGCGGCGGTGTCGCCGTTGCCATGCACAAAGACGATGGGCGGTGCTTCTGCCAGGCTGGGGCTCTGGGTGGCGCAGCCTGCCAGCGCCAGGCCGGCGGCCGCAGCGGCTGCCAGCAAGAGGGATCGGCGTGGCAACAGGAATGCGTGATTCATGGGGGAGTCTCCAAAAAGAAAAAATGCCCGTGGACTGGGTAATCCACGAGCATCGTTTGCGGGTGTTACGCGCCTGCGTCAGTTCACATCAGGCAAACACGCCCGCCGTGTCTTGCATGCGGGCGGACACTTCGCCCAGATGGTGCAGCGTGTCGCCAAAAGTCACTTCCAGCTGCGTGAGCTTCTTGAAGTAGTGGCTCACGATGTATTCGTCCGTCACGCCAATGCCACCGTGCAGTTGCACCGCTTGCTGGCCGACAAAGCGCATCGATTGGCCCAGCTGCACCTTGGCGCGGGCCATGGCGGCACGGCGTTCGGCGGCGGGGGCGCCCAGCTTCAGGCTGGCGTAGTAGCTCATCGAGCGGGCCAGCTCCAGCTGCATCTTCATGTCGGCCACGCGGTGGCGCAGCGCCTGGAAGCTGGCAATGAACACGCCAAACTGCTTGCGCTGGTTCATGTATTCGACCGTGATGGCCACGGTCTTGTCCATCACGCCCACGGCTTCGGCGCAGGCGGCGGCAATGCCGGTGTCCACGGCCAGTTCCAGCGCGGCCAGGCCGTCGGTGGTAATGAGCGTGGCGGGGGCGTTGGCCAGCTGCACCTCGGCGGCGCGGCTGCCATCTTGAGTGACGTAGCCCTGCGTGGTCACGCCGCTCGCAGTGCGTTCGACCAGGAAGAGTGCAATCTTGCCGTCGAGTTGCGCAGGCACGATGAAGGCGTCGGCCTTGTCGCCAGTGGGTACTACGCTTTTGATAGCTGTTACCGCATATCCTGATTGCGCTTTGGCCGCTTTTGCATCGCAAACGTCCAGGCGGTAGCGCGTCTTGCGCTCCTGCTGGGCCAGCACCACCAGGGCTTCGCCGCTGGCCACGCGGGGCAGCCAGGCGCCTTGTACGTCGGCCGGTGCGTAGTGCGACAGCACACTGCTGGCAATGAAGGCTTGCGCAATCGGCTCCAGCACAATGCCGCGGCCCAGTTCTTCGGCCACGACCATCGCATCAATGGCGCCCTGGCCCATGCCGTCGTGCGCTTCGGGCACGGTGAGGGCGGTCAGGCCCAGCTCGGCCAGTTCGCCCCAGGCGGCGCGGTCAAAACCGCCGGCGGCCACGGCAGCGCGGCGGCGCTCGAACGTGTAGCCCTTGTCCACCCACTTGCGCACGGCGTCGCGCAGTTGTTCCTGGTCGTCAGAAAAATCGAAATCCATTTGTCTCTCCTTGTGCCGGTTGTGGCGCCATGGCGCCCTCAACAACCAGCGAAGCTCTATCGGGAACCCCCTCCCGGAGGGGGCACGGGGGAGCAGTCCTGTCGCGCAAGGCGCGGACCGTACTGGGCGTCAGCCCAGAACGGTCTGCGCCACGATGTTGCGCTGCACTTCGTTGGAGCCACCGTAGATGGTCGTCTTGCGCAGGTTGAAGTAGGTGGATGCCAGCGGCGCGTTGGCGGTGTCGCCGCCGGGGAAATTGCCTTGCCAGCCAGCTTCCATGGCCTCTTCGATGAAGGGCATGGCAAAGGGGCCGGCGGCCAGCATCATCAGCTCGGCGTAGCGTTGCTGGATCTCGCTGCCCTTGATCTTGAGCAGGCCCGCGATGTCGAGCGAGTTCTTGCCCGACTTCTCGGCGGACAGCACGCGCAGCACCAGCATTTCCAGGGCGACGATGTCCACTTCGAGCAGGGCGATCTGGTCCCGGAAGCGCAGGTCATCCCACACGCCTTCGGTCTTGGCGATGCGCTTCAGGCGTTCCAGCTCGCGCTTGCTGCGGTTCACGTCGGCGATGTTGGTGCGCTCGTGGCTCAGCAGGTGCTTGGCGTAGGTCCAGCCCTTGTTCTCTTCGCCGATCAGGTTCTCGGCAGGCACTTCGACGTTGTCGAAGAACACCTCGTTCACCTCGCACTCGCCGTCCAGCAGCTTGATGGGGCGCACGGTGACGCCCTTGGACTTCATGTCGAGCAGCAGGAAGGAGATGCCGGTCTGGGGCTTGCCCTCGGTGCTGGTGCGCACCAGGTTGAACATCCAGTCGCCATGCTGGCCCAGGGTGGTCCAGGTCTTCTGGCCGTTGACGATGTATTTGTCGCCCACGCGCTCGGCGCGGGTCTTGACGCTGGCCAGGTCCGAGCCCGAACCAGGTTCGCTGTAGCCCTGGCTCCACCAGACTTCGCCGCTGGCGATGCCGGGCAAAAAGCGCTTTTGCTGCTCGGCGTTGCCAAACGCCATGATCACCGGGGCCACCATCACGGGGCCGAAGGGGATGATGCGGGGCGCACCGGCCAGCGCACACTCTTCTTCAAACAGGTGCTTTTGCACGGCCGTCCAGCCCGGGCCGCCAAACTCTTTGGGCCAGCCAAAGCCCAGCCAGCCTTTTTTTCCCAGAATCTTGGCCCAGCCCTGCATGTCCTCGCGGGTCAGGCGCAAGGCGTTGTGGACCTTGTGAGAGATTTCTTTGGGCAGATTGGCGTGAACCCAAGCGCGAATCTCTTCGCGAAAGGCCTGCTCTTCGGGGGTGAATGCGAGATCCATGCGGTGCGTCTCCTAGTGATACTGCATTTGTAGCACGGTCGTTCGTTTTATTCCTGTCCGGGTGGCGACATTGGACTGAACTCAGGGGAAATGCCCAGCTCGGCGCACAGGCGCTGCACGGTGTTGCGCAGGCTTGCCACTTCGGCCTCCAGGGCGTCCACACGGGCCTGCAGCGCGGGCGATGGGCTGGCGCTCGCACTGCCTGCGGGCGCATGGCTGGCGGTGGTGTCCACCGGCCCGCACATCAAATGCGCCCAGCGTTGCTCGCGCGCGCCGGGAGCGCGGGGCAGCTGCACGACCAGCGGGCCACCCTTTTCGGCACTGCGTTCCTGCAACTCGTCCAGAAAGGCTTCGACCGACGAAATGTCCGCAAACCGGTACCAGCGCTCAGCGTTGATGCGCAGCTCACCCGCCGTCTGCGGGCCGCGCAACATCAGCAAGCCCAGCAGCACGGCCGACTGCTCGGGCACGCCCACGCCGCGCTGAAAGTTGTGCTCCCAGCGTGTGGTGCGGTTGCCGCTGCTCTCAAACGCCAGCGTCAGCAGCTTGAGCGAATCCAGTGCCTCCTGCGCCTCGGCGTCGCTGAGGTTCATCACCGGGTCGCGGCTGGTTTTCTGGTTGCAGCCGGTGACCAGGCCGTTGAGCGACATGGGGTAGCTGTCGGGCACGGTGCGCGCCTTTTCCATCAGGGTGGCGAGCACGCGGGCTTCGTTGGGGGTAAGGGGGCGGGTCGCAGGATCAAAAGGCATGGCTGGGATAATCCGGGGCAATTTATGAAGAACATCGTCATTCTGATCTCTGGCGGCGGCTCCAACATGGCCACCATCGTCCGCACGGCACAGCAGGAGCGCTGGGAGCAGCGCTACGGCGCCCGCGTGGCGGCCGTCATCAGCAACAAACCGGAGGCCGCCGGGCTGGTGTTTGCGCGCGAGCAGGGCATCGCCGCCGAGGCGCTGGACCACAAGGCGTTTGCCAGCCGCGAGGCTTTTGATGCCGAGCTTGCGGCCACCATCGACCGCCACCAGCCTGCCCTGGTGGTGCTGGCGGGGTTCATGCGCATCCTGACGCCAGGGTTTGTGGCGCACTACGCCGGGCGGCTCATCAATATCCACCCTTCGCTGTTGCCGGCCTTTACCGGGCTGCACACGCACCAGCGCGCCATCGACGCGGGCTGCAAGTTTGCGGGCGTGACGGTGCACCAGGTGACGGCCGAGCTGGATGTGGGCCCCATCCTGGACCAGGCCGTGGTGCCGGTGCTGCCGGGCGACACCGCCGAGACGCTGGCCGCCCGTGTGCTGACCCAGGAGCATGTGATCTACCCCCGCGCCGTGCGGGCGCTGGTGCGCTCCCTGTAGGAGGTGAGGTCGGGGCGAGGCAGGCCGGGCGCGTGGGGTGCCCACCGCTCCCACGCTGGCAGGGAAATTGCTACTGAATTTATAGCTATCAAGGCATGATGCACTAGCGCATCTGGCCGATTTGGATCAGATTTCGTGTCCCAGGGCCCATCCACCAGCCCCGGGGCCGGTTTCTGGCTCGCACAGCTCGTCAACTGACGGGCGAATCGCACTGTGCGGCCAGAAATCAGGGGTGCCCGGAGGGCGCCGCCGGGTCGTTCACACCTTGTCAGGCCACGGCGCTCAGACTGCTGGTGTTCGACGCCGTGCGCCAGTCGCTGGCGGCGCGTTCGTACTGCTGCCGCGCAAAGTCGGCCAGCCGCGCCAGGTCGTTGCGGCCGGTGGACTCGGTGCTGGTGGTGGACTGCACCTGGCTGGTCAGCTGGTCGATGAACGCCTTCGACTCGCTGGCGCTGATGCTGGCATCGCCGTCGGTGTCGATGGCGTTGAACAGCGCGGTGATGGCGTCCTGCTCGGCCGTACTGGTTCCGCCCGCCAGGCGCTCGGCGGCGGAGACCTTGCCATCCTCGTTGGTGTCCAGGGGGTCGTAGCTGGTCGCCGAGCTGCTGTCGGATGCGGCGTCAGCGCCACCTGCACCCCTCGGACCACCCGGACCACCCGGAGGTGGTGGCATGCCGCCCATGGCCTGCATGTCATCGGCACCCGCGCCGGGGCCTGAGGGGCGGCCCGCATCGAACTCGGCCTGCGTCAGGCTGCCATCACCGTCGGTATCCAGCTGGCTGAACACGTCGTCGCTGCTCACGCCGGTCTGGCTGGCGGTGCCGCCGGACATGGCCTCCAGCAGGGCCTGCAGCTCGGTCTTGCTCACGGCGCCATCGCCGTCGCTGTCCACTTTGCCAAACAGGTCGTCGCCCGCCTGGCCGGTGGCGCTGGTGGCCGAACTGCTGCCTTCGCCACCGCGCGACTGGGCAAATGCCATGGTGGAGGGGGGCGGTGGCAGCACGCTTTGCAGAGTCTTGCCCAGCTCGCCGGCGTTCAGGCTGCCGTCGCCGTTGGCGTCGTATTGCTTCACCAGGTCGGCCGCGCTGGTCTGGCCGCTGGCGCCGGTCTTCTTCGCCACGTTGTCCAGCAGGCCCTGCAATTCGGTGTCGCTCACGCCGCCGCTACCGTCGGTATCGATCTTGGACAGCAGCCGCTCCGGCGAAGGCCCCGGGCGCGATGCCCGCTGCACGCTCGCACTGGACCAGGCACTGCTGACGCTACTGATGGTCGTCATCGTTGTTCCTTTCGTTCCAAAGGTGGACCGGTGCCGGGCCCTCCACTGCGGAAGCCCTCAGCCATGGCCCGATCCCATTCTTGGGTGCGCGTGTCTCCAGGGTTTGTCCGCTTTGTACCAAGGCCGATACAAAGGGCAGATGCAAGGCATGAACAGGGGGGCAAAGGCCCGCCAGATTGCCCCGAGCAGGGTGCGCAGCCTCCCTAAACTTGGTGCGTTCTTTTGTGCCTGTGCCTGCCCATGCAACACATCCTGGTGGTGGACGACGATGTCGAGATCACCACACTCCTCACCGACTACCTGACCCGCTTTGGCTATGCCGCCCACGCGGCCTGTGACGCGCAGACGATGCGCGCCCAGATGGCCGCCCAGCCCATCGGCCTGGTGGTGCTGGATGTGATGCTGCCCGGCACCGACGGGATCACGCTGGCAAGGGAGCTGCGTGAGCGCTCGCGGGTGCCCATCATCATGCTCACCGCGCGCGCCAACCCGTATGACTGCGTGCTGGGGCTGGAGATGGGCGCGGACGATTACATGGGCAAACCCTTCGAGCCGCGTGAGCTGGTAGCCCGCATCCAGACCGTGCTGCGCCGCACGCGCGGCGCCGAGGCACCTGTGCGGCAGGGCCCCGACGAAGTGGTGCGGTTTGATGGCTGGACGCTGCACAGCCTGGAGCGGCATCTGGTGTCGCCCGGGGGCATGGTGGTGCCCTTGTCGAATGCCGAGTTCCGTTTGCTGTGCACCTTTTTGCGCATGCCGCGCCGCGTTTTCAGCCGCGACCAGCTCATGGAGCAGGCCCGCGGCCGGGCCATGGATGCATTCGAGCGCAGCATCGACCTGCTGGTGTCACGCCTGCGCAGCAAGCTTGCGGACGACCCGCGGTCGCCTTCCATGATCCGCACCGTGCGCGGTGCCGGGTATCTGTTCAACGTGCAGTCGCTGCAAGGGCAGGTAGGGTGGCCCCACTGACGCCCACGCAATCGCAGCTGCGCGCTGCAGTCCAGCGCTGCACGCCTGACACCCTGTTTGGCCGGCTCGCTCTGCTGCTCATCGCCGCCGTCATCGTGAGCCATGTGCTGGCGCTGACGCTGATGTTCGAGCTGCGCCCTGCCCATCCAGGCCACCCGCCTGGCCCGCCGCCGCACGCATTGGCGGCCGATGGGCGCCCATTGCCGCCGCCGGGGCCCGCACCGGGCTTGTGGAACGCACCACCGTCGCTGCAGCTGGGCCTGTTGCTGGACATCAGTGTGCGCCTGGCCGCATTGGTGGCTGCAGCTTGGTGGGCTGCGCGCTGGCTGTCGCGCCCCATGCGCCGGCTGGCCACGGCCGCGCAAGAGCTGGGGCGCGACATCCACCGCACCCCTTTGCCCGAGGACGGCACGCTGGAATGCCGCGACGCCAGCCGTGTGTTCAACCAGATGCAGGCGCGCATCCGCCAGCAACTGGCCGAGCGCGACCGCTTTGTGGCGGCCGTGTCGCACGACTTGCGTACGCCCCTGACGCGGCTGCGGCTGCGCACCGAAAGCCTGTGCGACGCCCAGGCGCAGCAGCTGTTTCGGCGCGACATTGCCGAAATGGACGCCATGATTGCCTCCACGCTGGATTACCTGCGCGGCGTGGCGGGTGCGGAGGCTTGGGTGCATCTGGATGTGCAGGCCCTGGTGGACAGCATGGCGGACGACCAGGTGGCGATGGGCCACGCCGTCACCGTGGCGGGGCAGGCTGCCCCCTTGCGCGTGCAGGCCGTGGCACTGCGGCGTTGCCTGGACAACCTGGTGGGCAATGCCGTGCGCTACGGCGGCAGCGCCGAGGTCACGCTGCACGATGCGGCAGACGCCCTGACCATCGAGGTGCGTGACCACGGCCCGGGCCTGTCGCCCGAGGAGCTGGACCGGGTCTTGGAGCCCTTCTACCGTGTGGAGGCATCGCGCAATCGCCAGAGCGGCGGGGTGGGGCTGGGGCTCACCATCGCCAGCGACATCGTGCGGCGCCACGGTGGCCAACTGGCGCTGCGCAATGCACCGGGCGGTGGGCTGGTGGTGGTCGCGGTGTTTCCGCGCGCTGTTGCCGGATATCAGTAGGGCTCAGGCGGCGGGAGCTTCGCCCTCCCATTTTTCAAACCGGGGGCGCAGCACGCCATCGATGAGCACTTGCTCCTCAAACATGGCGGCCGGCCGCACCCACAGGCCGCGCTGGCCATACAGCGCGCGGTACAGCGTCATGGGCTCCAGCGTCTCGCTGTGGCGCACGGTGTCGATCACTTCATAGAGCATGCCCTTGTAGTGGCGGTACAGGCCGGGTGGCGTGCGGATGAGCTCGGGCAGGTCGTCGTCGTTCATGGTGTTGCGGTGGCGTGAATGGTTAGGATGGCGGCTGAAAAAAATCAACCAGAGTGAGGGACGCCCGTGGATCAGGCAGATTTTGTGCACATGGTGCGCATGAGCGAGCATGCCAGCGCCGAGAACAGTCGCGCATACCGCCGCAGTGTGGCTGCGTTTGCCGCCCTGGGTTATGCATGGGTGCTGGGTTGTATGGCACTGGCTGTGGGTATTTTGCTGTGGGTGGTGCCCCAGTTGCTGCAGGGGCGCTTTCGTTTCGCGATGCTGTGGGCTCTGCTGGGTGCAGGGGGGCTGCTGTGGGTGAGCCTGCGTGCGCTGTGGGTGCGGTTTGATGAGCCCCAGGGCGTGGAGATCACAGCACTGGATGCCCCCGACCTGTTTGAAGCGCTGGCGCGCATCCGCCGCAAGATCAAGGGCCCCCCCATCCACAAGGTCACGCTGACCGACGAGTTCAATGCCAGCATCCAGCAACTGCCGCGTTTTGGGCTGCTGGGCGGCGCCGTCAATCACCTGAGCATTGGCCTGCCCCTGTTGATGGCACTTGACCGGCCGCGGTTCCTGGCGGTGCTGGCGCACGAGTATGGCCACCTGCGGGGCGACCATGGCCGCTTTGCGGCCTGGATCTACCGCACGCGCCTGTCGTGGATGCGCCTGAACCACAGCCTGGCCGACGATGAAGGCCCGGTCGCTGCCGCCACCCAGCTGTTCATGCGCTGGTACTTTCCGCGCTTCTCTGCCAAGACCTTTGCGCTGGCCCGCCAGGATGAATACGAAGCCGACCGGATCGCTGGCAAGCTGCTGGGTCGCGACGTGACCGCTGCGGCCCTCGCCGAGATCGAGATCCGGGGCGCGTGGCTGCAGGCAGAGTTCTGGGGCAGCCACTGGTGTGCAGCGGCGGGCAATCCATTGCCGGTGGGCCCCTATCGCAGCATGCGCCGTGCCCTGGCCAAGGCCCCCGAAGCAGCCTTTGCCAACGACGCCTTGCGCCAGGCGCTCAAGCGCCTGAGCAATCTGGACGACACCCACCCCGGCCTGCGCGACCGCATCGAGGCACTGGATGCCACGCCCACGCTGCCTGACTGGTCGCGCGGCAACGCTTTGGCCCTGTTGGGGCCGGATGCCAAGCGCTGGGTGGCACATTTCGACAAGCAATGGTGCCGCGACAATGCCAGCGAATGGAAGCAGCACCACGCCTGGCTGGGGCGCGTGCGCGCACGCGCCGAGGCCCTGGGGGCATCGACGGCACAGAGCAGTGCGGCCGACCTGGTGGAACTGGCCCGCCTCAAGCGCCACCTGGATCCGCATGCCGATGTGCGCGCCCTGTACGAGCTGGCCCTGCAGCGCAGCCCCGAATACCCTGCTGCGCTGCGTGGACTGGTGCCTTGCCTGGCGGACGATGATCGGGAGGGCAAGCTCCAGCTGCTGCACCGGTTGTGGGAAACAGGCAGCAGCGACCGATACTGGGCCGCGCGCACGGCATTGGCCGAGCTCGAGACTCCACGCCTGGGGCTGGACCACGATGCAGCCGCCTTCAAGCAGTGGCGCAAGCGGCTGGAACGCGCGCAAGAATCCGAAGAGCGGGCCTGGGAAGAGCTGTCGGGCACCTCGTTCTTCAGCCAGATCGTGCGGCATGACCTCAGCTCCTTCGAGCTGGCCGAACTGCAATCCGAACTGGCCCGCTGCGCTCCTCTGGCCCGCTGCTGGCTGGTGCGCAAGAACCTGCGCGAGTACCCCCAGCGCAGGGCCTACCTGGTGTTTGTCGAGCTGCCGGGCATGGACGACGAAAGCCGCTACCACCTGTGCCGCGCGCTGGAGCGCAACCTGAGTCTGCCGGGGCCGGCGCTGGTGCTGTGGGCGGGCGAGTCACCGACGCTGCAGCAGATCGAGCGCTCAGCGTTCGAGCCGATCTATACCCGTTGACGCCCAGGCCGTGCATGGAGCGACTTGGCCGTTGAGGTTTGGCTCCCGCACTGGGCGGGTGGGGGCGATGTCGCCAGGTTGGCAGGGAATGGGACAATCGCGGGATGCATCCCAAAGTTCTTCTCGACGCCTGCGCCGAACTGGTCAGGCTCACCCTCACGTTTGAACACCCCGCAGACGCGGTGGTGTCGCGTTTCTTCCGCGACAACCGGGGCCTGGGGCCGCGCGAGCGCGCCACGCTGGCTGAAACGGTTTACACCGTTCTGCGCAAGAAGCTCCTGTTTGACCACATGGCCCCGTCAGGCTCGGGGCCCAAGGAGCGCCGCCTGGCCATCCTGGGTTTCTATGGCCCGCGCGATTTCCTCAAGAGTGCGTTGACCGACCAGGAGAAAAACTGGCTGGACCAGTGCGATGCGGTCACGGTCGATGACCTGATGGAGCGCCATCGCCACAACCTGCCCGAATGGATGGTCAAGCCCCTGAAGGACCAGCTGGGCGATGGCTTCTGGCCGCTGGTGGAAAGTCTGGCCCAGAGCGCCCCCCTGGATTTGCGCGTCAATGCCCTCAAGGACAAGCGCGCCGATGTGCAAAAGGAGTTGGCCAAATCTGGTATCAAGGCGCATCCCACACCGTATTCACCCTGGGGCCTGCGCATTGACGACAAGCCCGCGCTGACCAAGCTCGATGCCTTCACGCGGGGCGCCATCGAGGTACAGGACGAGGGCTCACAGCTGCTGGCCCTGCTGCTCGACGCCAAGCGTGGCGAGATGGTGGTGGACTTCTGCGCTGGCGCTGGGGGCAAGACGCTGGCCATTGGCGCGAGCATGCGCAGCACTGGGCGGCTGTACGCCTTTGACGTGTCAGCTCACCGCCTGGATGCGCTCAAACCGCGCCTGGCCCGCAGCGGCCTGTCGAACGTGCACCCCGCCGCCATCGCCCACGAGCGCGACGACCGCGTCAAGCGCCTGGCGGGCAAGATCGACCGCGTCCTCGTGGACGCGCCTTGCTCGGGCCTGGGCACCCTGCGGCGCAACCCCGACCTCAAATGGCGCCAGTCGCCCAAGGCCATCGATGAGCTGGTGGCCAAGCAGACGGCCATCCTGGACAGCGCAGCCCGCCTGCTCAAGCCGGGCGGCCGTCTGGTGTATGCCACCTGCAGCATCCTGCCGCAAGAAAACGAGGCCATTGCCGAGGCCTTCAGCGCTACACACCCCGACTTCCAGCTGCTGGATGCAGGTGAACTGCTGGAGCAGCTCAAGGTCGAGGGGGCCAAGGGTTTGTGCAGCGGGGGGGCATCGGGCAGTGGTTATTTGCGCTTGTGGCCCCATCTGCATCAGACCGACGGGTTTTTTGCCGCCATCTGGACTAAAAAGGACTGAAACGCTGGAGGCAGGGCTCTAAACACCCTAAACCAGCGTAAATACTGTGGATTCCCCTGATCCGTTCAGAAACGGGCCCTCTAAAATTAATGACCTGTTTCGTTGGTGAGCGGGTTCTCTGTAGTAAGGTTTTTGTGAATATGCTGTTACCCGACTGGGCTGTACTGAACGCCGCCATTGACTGGCTGGGAAATGGGTTGTGGAACCTGTCCTGGTGGCAGATCGTGTTGTACACCTTTGCCACGACCCACATCACCATTGCGGCGGTCACGATCTTCCTGCACCGCGCGCAGGCACACCGCGCGCTGGATCTGCATGCCATCCCCTCGCATTTCTTCCGCTTCTGGCTGTGGATTGGTACCGGCATGGTGACCAAGGAATGGGTGGCCATCCACCGCAAGCACCACGCCAAGTGTGAAACTGTGGATGATCCCCACAGCCCGCAGACCCGCGGGCTGGACACGGTGATGTGGCGCGGCGCCGAGCTGTATCGCGCCGAGTCCAAGAACATGGAAACGATCAAGAAGTTCGGCCACGGCACGCCCGATGACTGGATGGAGCGCAATGTGTACACCCGCTACGGCTGGCAAGGCGTGGGCCTCATGCTCATCCTGAATCTGGCCCTGTTCGGCGCCCTGGGAGCCGCGGTGTGGGCGGTGCAGATGCTCTGGATTCCGTTCTGGGCAGCAGGGGTGGTCAATGGTGTGGGCCACTACTGGGGCTACCGCAACTTTGAGGCGCAGGACGCCAGCACCAACCTGTCGCCCTGGGGCATCATCATTGGCGGCGAAGAGCTGCACAACAACCACCACACCTACCCCACGTCGGCCAAGTTCTCGGTCAAGCCGTATGAATTTGACATTGGCTGGGTGTACATCAGCCTCATGAAGAAAATCGGCTGGGCCACTGTGAAGAAGGTGCCACCCAAGTTGCAACTGGGCGATGTCAAGCCGGTGGCTGATGAAAAGACGCTGGAGGCCTTGATCGCCAACCGCTATGAAGTGATGGCGGGCTATGCGCGCGGTGTGCGCAAGGCGTGCAAGGATGAGATTGCCGCGCTGCAGGCCCGTCAGGCCGATGTATCGGTGCTCAAGGCCGCCAAGCGCTGGCTGCATCGCGATGCCGAGAAGGTGCCGGCGGGGGCCTTGCCCCAGCTGGCTCAGGCCCGCGCTGCGCATCCGGCCCTGGACAAGATGGTGACCATGCGCGAAGAACTGCGTCAGCTGTGGCTCAATACATCGCAATCCCGTGAGCAACTCACTGCCGACTTGCAGGCCTGGTGCCGCCGCGCCGAGGAGAGCGGTATTGCCACTCTGCGCGAGTTCTCCATCAGTCTGCGCGCCGCACGGGCCTGATGTAATGCCTTGGTGGCGCTCTCGGTCGGACCGCTGATCCCGGCGCACCTCCCCATATACCGCTGCAGGGCTTTGTGCCCTCAGCGGTTTTTTATTGGATGTGGACCTGCTGGCTCTCGAAGTTGGTGGGGAACAGGTCGTCGATGGCGGGAGGCGGTGCTGTAGTCATCGGGCTGCGTGGATTGCAGCCATGAAAAAAGCCGCCGGGCTGAATGCCGGGCGGCCTTTGGGATGACAAGAAAGAGACTGAATTACTTCAGCTTCATTTCCTTGTATTCCACATGCTTGCGAGCCTTGGGATCAAATTTCATGATCAGCATCTTCTCGGGCATGGTCTTCTTGTTCTTGGTCGTGGTGTAGAAGTGACCGGTACCCGCAGTGGATTCCAGCTTGATCTTGTCGCGTCCGCCTTTGCTTGCCATGGTGCTACTCCTTAAGCCTGGCCACGGGCACGCAGGTCTGCGAGCACCGAGT
>Ga0207976_100285_pt1 | contig 25079 bp, 19 predicted proteins | sample LakWasMe94_HOW11_2_FD_183916 | JGI IMG/M metagenome (GOLD analysis project Ga0207976, IMG submission 183916) | Freshwater sediment methanotrophic microbial communities from Lake Washington under simulated oxygen tension - Sediment Metagenome... | ecosystem: Environmental > Aquatic > Freshwater >... | reverse complement strand
GCTGATGCTGCGCCTGGATGCAACCCGGCCTGCGATCAATCCGTCCCTTGGCATCCTGAGCCTCAACCCCAGTGCTCCCGGCGACGCCGTTGCGGCTACTGGAGTCGGCGTCCAGGTGGCTGACCGAGTCGGTACGCCGCTGCCCCTGGCCACCCTGCGCGCCAGCGGCATCACCCCGAGCGCCACGGAAGGACAGAGCTACACCATCCCGCTCAAGGCCCGCTACATCCAGACCGCCGGCAGCGTCACGGCGGGGCCGGCGAATGCCTCGGCGGTGTTCACCATCAACTACCAGTAGCGATGGCCGTGGCCCTTCCGCCAGTGCGGGAGGGGCCCCCGGGCCGAGCCCGTTTCCCACTGAGAGCCTTGTTCCATGTCCAGACTTCCATTGCGCGTCCTGGTCCTCGAGGACCATTCCTTTCAACGTCTGTTGGCGGTGAGCATGTTGCGGCAATTGGGTTGCAGCGAAGTGTTCGAAGCCGCCGACGGGGCCGCGGCCCTGGCGCTTCTGCACGAAGTGGGGCCGGTGGATATCGCCTTGTGCGACCTGTGCATGGAAGGCATGGACGGCCTGGAGTTTCTCCAGTGTGTCGGCGATACCCGCCAGGTTGGTTCGGTCATTCTCTGCAGCTCGCTCTCGGCGGATGTGCGCCGATCGGTACGCCAGATCATTTCCCTGCTGGGGCTGGAGTTCCTCGGCGATGTCGGCAAACCCTTGTGCATGGAGGCACTGGAGGCCCTGCTAAAAAAGCGCTTGCATGCGCCTGCTACCAGGCGCTCCCCACCGCCGATTCCGGAGGTGGTTCAGGAAGATGAGATCCGGCGTGCCCTGCAGGCGGGCCAGTTGCAGCCTTATTACCAGCCCAAGTTCGACCTGCGCACGGGGCTGGTCCGCGGCGTGGAGGTCCTGGCGCGTTGGGAGCATCCCTGCAAGGGGGTTCTGTCACCGGCTGCGTTCATGCCGTTGCTGGAGCGATGCGGCCTGATGGATGCGCTGCTGTTCGAGCAGATGGAGCAGGCACTGGACCTGCAACGCCAGGCGCGAAGCCAGGGCCATGCCCTGAACCTGGCCTTCAACCTGCAGGCCGCCCAACTGGCCAACGATGAACTGGCTCCCCGGATCAAGGCGCTGCTGACACGCCATGCCGCCTTTGGCGCGGGCCTGACCTTCGAGCTGACCGAAAACGGGCTGTTGCAGGCCCCGCAAACCAGCATCAAGAATCTGGTGCGCTTGCGCATGATGGGCTGCTGCCTGGCGATCGATGATTTTGGTGCGGGGTTCTCCTCGTTGCAGCGGCTGTGCGTGCTGCCTTTCACCGAGATCAAGCTGGATGCCGAGTTCGTCCGGGCGCTCAGGCACGAGCCGCGCTGCCAGGCGGCGATCGCCAGCACCCTGGCGCTGGGCCGGGCATTGGATATGTCGGTGGTGATCGAAGGCATCGAAACCGAAGAGCAGCGTCAGCAACTTCTGCGGCTGGGCTGTACCACGGGACAGGGTTATCTGTGCGCCCGGCCAATGAGTGGTGGGCAACTGCTGCATTGGCTCGGCAAACAACAGATCTGTGCATGAAAGCCTGGGTCAATGACCGTTGACACCCACTCGCCACAATCCCCCCATTGCTTGGGAAAAGTCCTACATACCGGTTTTATCGTGCTCGATAAGCTTGCGGCGCCTCAGCTGGAGTCAGCTGCACATTCAAATGACGGTTTGCAACGATGACCAACAAGACCCTGCGGATACTGATCGCTGACGATCAGCACTTCCAGCGCCTGAAAATTGAAAAGATCCTCAACCAGCTGGGGTATTTCCGAATCGCCCCGGTGCACTCGTTCGATGAAATCGAAACCCTGACGTGCTGCCCCAGCAAGCCGTTCGATCTGTTGATCATCAGCACCGCACTGGTCGCTGCCCTGGATATCGACCTTGAAGCCTTCTGCCGCGACACCCCGCTGATTCGTCACGCCCTGATCTACGACAGCTGGCAGGCGCAGCTGCCATCCATGCCCGAGCCGCTACCGCCAGTGGTGCAGGTCAGCTTGTCGGGGGCGCCGGGGAGCGAGTCGCTCAAGCAACTGATGGCGATGATCGATCCCCCACCACAGCGCCATGGGCTGCAGGTTCTGCCGTGGTTGCGCGAACTTTCCCGGGGACGGGTCAGTTAGGGCGGGGCGGTTCGGGGTTTTCATTGCCCATGCGATCGCTATCGCGGGCAAGCTCCGCTCCTACAGATTGCGGCCGGTGGCGAGAGACCGGAGGCGACTGTCGCAGGCGCCATACGGCACTTGCCATCCGCTTTACGTTAACGTCAAGATGCTTCGGCGCGGTTTCTGCCGTGGCGCAGGTTTTGCTTCTGTAAAGGCAAGGCTGGCCACGGGCCAAACTTCCCTTTACTGCCATCTGAACCGGGTGTAGACATTGGCCTTGGCTTGCGTGCCCCTCGCAATCCAAGGGAATGGACCGGGGAGGGCCGGGCGGACCGATTCGGAGCGCTTGATGACTCTTATAAGAACAACAACGGGCGAGCTGCAGCACAAGGCCGGGCTGGCCCGGAAAAAACTCCATCTGGAAGGCGAAGTCCCCGATGGCGTATTGCGGGCGGAAATCGATGCTTCATGGCGGCGCAGCCTCAGCCATGGCGTGCACTTCAATGGTCAGCCGGAGCTGACCCTGGAGTCCGGCGCCAGCCTCGAGGTGCTGCTGTCGAGCAATCGCCTGCTGCTCGACGCGGCGATCCCCGCCATCGACTACCTGGCCGAGCGCCAGGGCCAGGACGGCCTGATCATCCTGGCCAATGCCGACGCCACCATTCTGTCGATCGAGGGCCGGGCCGACCGGCTCAAGGGCAGCGGCGTGCAGGACATCACCCTCGGCGCCTGCTGGAGCGAAGCCACTCGCGGCACCAATGCCCTGGGCACGGCGCTGGTGGAAGCACGCACCACCCTGATCGATTGCGGCGAACATTACCTGGATCGCCTGAGCCATTTTTCCTGCACCTCGGTGCCCATCCATTGCCCCCAGGGCGAGATCCTCGGCGTGCTCGACCTGACCCGCGAAGGTCCGCTGGGGCGCTTCCAGGACAGTTCGACGCTGCTGGCCATGGCGGTCAGCCAGATCGAGAGCCGGGTGTTCAACGCCTCTTACCCGGAGCAGATCGTCCTGGCGTTCCACAGCCGCCGGCAGTACCTGGAGTCCCCCTGGCAAGGCCTGCTGGCCCTGAGCCTGGGCGGGCAGATCCTCGCGGTCAGCACCCAGGCCTGCCAGTTGCTCAATGCGCCGCGCTCGGCCCTGGTGGGCCGGCGCTGCGAGGAGTTCCTCGGCGTCGACGGCCTGCAATTGCTGGCGCGCCTGCAACAAGGCGGCATCGGCAGCCTGCAGACCGCCAAGGGCGAGTTTTTCTACAAGACCCTGCGCGCGCCGCAACGCTCGATCAATGTCAGCAGCGTGCCGCGCAGTGCGCCGAAGAATGCCCCGAGCCATCCGCAACTCGAGGTTTTGGCCGGCAGCAACAGCCGTTATGCCCGCGCCCTGCACATGGCCCGCCAGGGCCTGGCCAATGCCTTGCCGGTGTTGCTGCTGGGGGAAACCGGCACCGGCAAGGAGGTCGTTGCCCGCGCCCTGCACCTGGCCGGCAGCCGCGCCGACAAACCCTTTATCGCGGTGAACTGCGCGGCGATCCCCGAAGGCCTGATCGAGTCGGAGCTGTTCGGTTATCGCGAGGGCGCTTTCACCGGTTCGCGCCGTGGCGGCATGATCGGCCGCCTGCAACAGGCCCATGGCGGCACCCTGTTCCTCGATGAAATCGGCGATATGCCGCTGGCCTTGCAGGCGCGCCTGCTGCGAGTGTTGCAGGACCGCAAGGTGGCGCCGCTGGGCGCTGGCGAAGAGCAGGACATCGACATTGCGCTGATCTGCGCCACCCACCGCGACCTCAAGCAGCAGGTGGCCGACAAGCAGTTTCGCGAGGACCTGTTCTACCGGGTCAACGGCATCAGCGTGATGCTCCCGGCGCTGCGCGAACGCGAGGACTTCGACGCGCTGCTGGACGTCCTGCTGGCCAAGCTCGGCAGCCCCGGGGTGCTGCTGGCCGAGGACCTGCGCCAGCTGCTGGCCGGCTATCACTGGCCAGGCAATATCCGCCAGCTGGAGATGGTGCTGCGCACGGCGCTGGCGATGCGCGAGGAGGGCGAAGCGGCCCTGAGCCTGGACCATCTGCCCGACAGCATGCTCGACGATCTCAATGCCAGTGAGCGGCCGGCCACCGGCAGCATCCGCGAGAACCAGCTGGAGCTGATCCGCCAGGCGCTGGACAGCCACCAGGGCAATGTTTCCGCCGCCGCCGATGCCTTGGGCATCAGCCGCGCGACCCTGTACCGCAAGCTCAAGCAGTTGCGCAGCTGATGTCGCGCCTGCTCAGCCGGCTGGTGGACAGCCCTGACCCCGCGGCCCTGCAGGCCGCCTTGCGCTGGTTGTATGGGTTTGTCCGCCCGCAGCGCCTGGCCATCGCCGGGCTGCTGGCGCTGTCGGTCTGTGCCTCGCTGCTGGTGCTGGTGCAGCCGTGGCTGACCAAGCTGCTGATCGACGACGGCCTGCTGGCGCGCAATTTCCCGATGCTGGTGTGGATCGCCGGGCTGATGATTCTCGCCGGGCTGCTGGGCACCGCGCTGTCGGGCATCAACCGCTACCTGCACACGCGTCTGTCGGGGCGGATTCTGTTTGCCTTGCGCGATGATCTGTACCGGCATTTGCAGCGCCTGTCGCCGGGCTTCTATGGGCAGCGGCGGATCGGCGACCTGATGTCGCGACTCGATGGCGACGTGGCGGAGATCCAGCGCTTTGCCGTCGACTCGCTGTTCTCCGCGGTGTCCAGCGTGATCGGCCTGGTGGTGGCCCTGGCGCTGCTGGTGACCCTGTCCTGGCAGCTGTCGCTGCTGGCGCTGCTGCTGATCCCCCTGGACCTGCTCTGGCTGCGCTGGATGCGGCGCAAGGTCGAGCGCGATGTGCGGCAACTGCGCGAGCGCTCGGCGGACATGTCGTCGTTCATGGTCGAGACCCTGCCGGTGATGAAGTTCATCCAGAGCGCCGGCCAGCAGCAGCGCGAAGCGCAGCGCCTGGAGCGCCTGGGGCAGGGCTACATGAGCCAGTTGCTGCGCCTGCAGGTCAGCGAGTTCTTCACCCAGGCCGTGCCCGGCACCCTGACCTCGCTGTCGCGGGCCTGTGCGTTTTTGATCGGCGGCTATTGGGTGGTGCAGGGCACCTGGCAACTGGGCGCGCTGATCGCCTTTTCCACTTACCTGGGCATGGCCGTGGGGCCGGTGCAGAGCCTGCTGGGGCTGTACGTGGCAGTCCAGCGCATGACCGTCAGCCTGGGTCGGGTCATGGAGTTGCGCGGCGAACCACCGAGCGTGACCACGCCGCCGCAACCGCTGCCGATGCCCAGCGGCGGCGAGCTGTATTTCCGTGATCTGCACTTCAGCCACCCGGGGCGACCCAGCACCCTGCGCGGCATCGAGGCACGGATTCCCTATGGCCTGAAAGTGGCCCTGGGCGGCGGCTCCGGGGTCGGCAAGTCAACCCTGATCGACCTGCTGCAACGCCACCACGACCCGCAGTCCGGGCAGGTGCTGCTGGACGGTGTGGACCTGCGCCAGCTCGACCTGTTCGAGTTGCGCCGGCGCATTGCGGTGGTCAGCCAGGACATCGTGCTGTTCCGCGGCAGCCTGGCCGACAACCTGGCCTACAGCGTGCCCGACGCACCGCGCGCGGCGGTGGCCGAGGTGGCGCGGCTGGCGCAACTGGACAGCCTGATCGAGTCGTTGCCCGAAGGCCTGGACAGCCCGTTGGGCGAGCGCGGCCAGCAACTGTCCGGCGGGCAGAAACAACGGATCGCGATTGCCCGCGCGCTGCTCCAGGCCCCCTTGATTCTGGTGCTGGACGAAGCCACCTCGGCGGTGGACGAAAGCACCGAGCGCGAAGTGATAGAGGCCATCGACCGGCTGTTCGCCGGGCGCACGCGGATCCTGATCAGCCACCGGCCCTCGACCCTGGCCGACGCCGACCTGCGCTTCGAACTGGTGGACGGCGTCTTGCAGTCGGTGAAGGTGCCCCATGAAGCCTGAGCTGCGGATCGGTGTGGTCGACAGCGGGCATACGGCTGCGCAACGCCCGCAGGTGGTGGCCGGGCGGCGCTTCTATCTGGTGGAGGACGGGGTGGGCGTGGGTGACTTGCGGGAAGACCCCCTCGGCCACGGCAGTGCGATCATCGAGGCGATCCGCGAGCGGGCGCCCAAGGCGCGTTTCTGTGTGGCCCAGGTGTTCGACCAGCGCGGGGTGACCAGCGCCCTGCAGATCGCCAGCGCCCTGGACTGGCTGGTGAGCCAGCAGGTGCGGCTGATCAACCTCAGCCTGGGGCTGCGCCAGGACCGCAGCCTGTTGCGCGAAGCCTGCGCGGCGGCCCTGGCCCGCGGCGTGCTGTTGTGCGCATCAAGCCCGGCCCAGGGCGAAGGCGTATTCCCGGCCCGCTACCCGGGGGTGCTGCGGGTGACCGGCGATGCCCGTTGCACCCCCGGCGAATGGTCGTGGCTCGACAGCCAGCAGGCCGATTTCGCCGCCTGTGTGCAGGGCTGCCATCCCGGCCAGTCCGGCGCCAGCCTGGGCTGCGCGGCCTTGAGCGGGCATATCGCCGGTTACCTCGGCGAACACCGCGACGCCAGCAACCCGCAGGTGGTCCAGTGGCTGCAGACCCATGCCCGTTATCACGGCCCCGAACGGCGCGGCTGGACATGAAGCCGCTGCTGATTATCGGCGCCGGTCCGGCGGGCGCCGCGGTGGCCCTGGGCTTGCGACGGCTGGGTTACGAGGTGGCGCTGGTCAGCGAGTGGCGGCGTTTCCCGGCGCTGGAAGGGGTGTCGCTGCGGGTGCTTGAAGCCCTGCGTGGCGCCGGCCTGGGGCGCGCGCTGGAGGCTGGGTTGCAGGCGTCCCAACGCCAGGTGGCATGGAACGGCCAGAGCCATGCGCAGAACGTCGAATACCTGCTGGATCGCCCGCGCTTCGATCGCGGCCTGCGCGAGGATTTGCGCGAGGCCGGGGTCGAGCTGATCGAAGGCCGGGTGCTGGAGGTGCAGTCGTCCTTGAGCGGGCATCGGCTGCGGATCGAGGGGCAGGCCGAGCGCTTCGCGGACTTTCTGGTGGAGGCCCGTGGGCGTCAGGCGCCTGCATTGAGTAAAGAGCTGGGCAAAGGCCTGCGGGGACCGGAAACGCTCAGCCTGCTCAACCGTTGGCAGGGCGCGCCGGGCCCCACCGCCAGCGCCGTGCACAGCCTTGAGGACGGTTGGGCCTGGATGGCGCGCCAGGCCGATGGCCAGTGTTACTGGCAACTGACGGTGGACGTGGCCAGCGCTGCACTGCCGGGCAAGCCGCAGTTGCTGGATTACTGCCGCCAGCGGCGCCAGGGTTCGGCCCTGGCGCGGGAGTTTTTCGCTGACGGGCCGGTGCTCGATCTGCAGCTGCACGCGCGCAGCAGCACGGCGATTCTCTGCCCGCAGGTGTGTGGCGATAACTGGATTCGCGTGGGCGATGCGGCCATGGCCGTGGACCCGCTGTCGGGCAACGGTATCTTCCAGTCGCTGTCCTCGGCGTTGCAGGCGCCGGCGGTGATCAACACCCTGCTGCAACGGCCGGAACGCGCGGCCCTGGCGCAGCGCTTCCATGCTCAGCGGGTGGAGCAATTGTTCCTGCGCTTCGCCCGCATCGGCCGCGACTTCTACGCCGACGAGCAGCGCTGGGCCGAACGGCCTTTCTGGCAGGCGCGACGGCAGTGGCCGGACCGCGAGCCGGCGCACTCCATGGCGGACTTTTCCGCCCTGCGCATCGAACGTGCGCCGGTATTACGCGAGGGCCTGGTGGACGAAGCCGAGGTGGTGATCACCCCGGACCAGCCGCTGGGTATCTGGCATGTGCAAGGGGTGGAACTGGCGCCGCTGTTGCGCCGCTTGCCCAACGAACCGGTGCAACAGCTGCTGGCGGGGTTGAGCGAGACGCAGGACAGGGCCGTGCGTGGCTGGTTGCTGGGGCAGGGGTATCGGCCCTGAGGTGAAGGGGCGGCCTGCTGTCGCCGCTGCCGCAGGCTGCGATCGATCGGCGGATGTGTGGTGCCTGGGCGATTTATCGCGGGCAAGCCTCGCTCCTACAGAAGATGAGACAACCCTGTAGGAGCGAGGCTTGCCCGCGATCCGCGCAGCGGCCATCTGAGCCCCGTCGTTCCTGACGAAGCGCTAACAAGCCAGGGTCCGGACAGACCCCCGGCTTGCCATGGCTAACGATCAGCCAGCGGGATTGACGTACACCCGGTGGCCGCCTTTCCAGGTTTCACAGACCTTGATGTCCCTGATGCTGGTGGCCGGCACTTTTTCGTCGAGTGGGTCTTGCTCGAGAATCACCAGGTCCGCGAAATTGCCATCCTGCAACGACCCGGTCCAGCCCTCGGCGTGGCACTGCCAGGCCGCGTCATAGGTGATGGCTTTCAAGGCCTGCTTGCGCGTCAGGCATTCGGCCTCATTGAGGATCGGTTGCAGCCTTGGGTCGTGGACGAAACGCCCCTGGGCATCGCGAATGCCTTCCATCTTGCGGGTCACTGCCTGTTCCATGGAGCGCAGCGGCCCCAGGGGCGTTACCGAACAGTCGCTGTGCAGGGTCATTCTCAGGTTGTGGTCCAGGGCCGATTGGCACAGGTCGAGCATCTGCTCGGCCTTGCCTTCGAAGATCGCCTGTTTGAAGGAATAGCCCCAGTAGCCGACATGACCGATCAGGAAACTCGGCGACAGGCCCAGGCGCTGCAGGGTCTGCAGGGTGTTCGCGGTCAGCAGCGAGCAGTGCTCGATGCGGTGGCGTTTTTCCAGGGCGCTGCCGCCTTGCAGGGCATCTTCATAGGCTTGCAGGGTGAACTCGATGGCCCGGTCGCCGTTGGCGTGGATCATCAGCGGCCAGCCGGTTTCGACGGCATTGCGCACCACGGTCTTGTAGGCATCGGGTGTGGTGACCGGGGTGTGGTCCTGGTCGCAGAAATTGAAATTGCCCACCGGCCGCGTCGCCTCGCAGCAGTAGCGCGTGGCCTGATAGCCCGTCAGCCCCTGATTGGAACCGTCCGACACCAGCTTGACCGAGCCCTGATAGAAGCGCTTGGCCTGTTCCCGGCTGACCGGCTGGTAGCGCGGCAGCTTGCCGATGGCCTCGGGCGTGCCATCGCAGGCGGCGGCGTAACCGATCCGCAGCTTGCGGGGGCGGGTCAGGAAGTAGGCGCCCAGTACCCGCTTCGACTGGGAGTCCATCATCGCGTCGTAGAGCAAGGTGATGCCGCGACGCGAAGCCTTGTCGAAGTAGTCCTCGAGGTGCTTGAAGATATTCAGTATTTCCAGCTGCTGCCTGAGGGGAATGCTCTTGATGGCGGCCAGCACCTCGGCTTCCTGCAGGACACCGTTGTCGGCCCTGACGCCGGTCTTCTTGAACACTGCATCGCTCGCCGCGGTGTTCAGGTAGGCGGTGTGCATGGACGCGCTGATCAGCAGCATCGGATGCTGCTTGTCGATGGTGTCCAGGTTGCCGACGTCATCGCCGGGGCCACAGTGAAAGGTGATGAGTTTGTTCAGGCCGTGGGGGACGACCTGGAAGGGCATCAGCGCCGGATCGACCTGATGACCGAGGATCCAGGTCGAGTTGTCCTTGGGCAGGTTGCTCTGGATGGTGTTTTTCAACCAGAGCCAGTCATAGGTGGGCCGCAGTCGCTGGTTCTTGTGCTCATCCGGGTTGTCGCTATCGATGGCCCCCAGGTTCAGCCAGCCTTCCGTGGCGCAGCTCTGCACGATATGGGCGTGGGGTTCGATCAGGCCGGGCAACAGGGTCTTGCCGTTCAGGGACTGCTTCTTGTAGGTGATGCCCAGGGTGTTCATGCGGGCTTCGACGGCGGCCAGGGTACCGGAGGCGACCACGTCGCCGGCGTGGATGCCCAGGGCCTCGACCCGTTCGTCCATGTTGCCGTCGCGCAAGGGGTAGATGGTGCCGTTGGTAAAGATGATGGACTCGCCGGCCGGTTCCTTGGCCAGTTCATTGGCCTCCTGTGGCTGGCTGGCGCTATGGCCGACTGGGTTGAGTGTGTCCTTCAGGGCGTTCCAGATGGGGTTGTGGCATCCGCATTGGACGTGGTCGTGATCATTTCCATTTGATCCCATGATGCTTTCCTCAGGTTTTCGGTGGTGATGAGGTGTGCGTTGAAGGTGGCTGAGCCAGGCTCGCAGGGCAGCTATCGAGCCGGCTCGGGCTGAGCGTAGCAGCCGTTCGGGGCGCGGACCGGGCAGCAGGTCGGCGACCCTGAACCAGTCGTCGGGAGACGCCGGACCAACCCCGGCGCCCCCGTGGAGAAGCGCTTGCGCGAGTGCGAGGCGCTATGGGTTGTCGCGGATCAGAGCTTGATCAACACCGATTTCAGCTCGGTGTAGTGCTCGATCGCCGCATAACCCATTTCCCGGCCCACGCCGGACATCTTGTAGCCACCGAACGGCAGCGCCGGGTCGAGGGCGCTGTGGCAGTTGACCCAGACCGAACCGGACTTGATCCGCGGGATCATCCGGTGCACCGCCGCCAGGTCGTTGGACCAGATGCTCGCGCCCAGGCCGTAGGGGCTGTCGTTGGCCATGCGCAGGGCATCGGCTTCGTCGTCGAAAGGAATCGCCACCAGCACCGGGCCGAAGATCTCTTCCTGTACCAGCGAATGCTGCTGGTTGACGTCGACGATCACCGTCGGCTTGACGAAATAACCGGGGCCAAACTGCTCGCCGCCGCAGGCGATGGTGGCGCCGCTTTCCCGGCCCATTTCGATATAGCGCCAGACCCGTTCCTGCTGCCGGGCCGAGATCAGCGGGCCCATGTCGACGCTGGTATCCAGGCCGCTGCCGAGCTTCATGGCGTTGGCGATGCCGGCGATATCGGCCACCACATTGTCGAAGTGCTTGCGCTGCACATACAGCCTGGAGCCGGCGCAGCAGACCTGGCCCTGGTTGAAGAAGATCGCGCTGGCGGCACCGGCCGCGGCGCTGCCCAGGTCGGCATCGGCCATGACGATGGTCGGCGACTTGCCGCCCAGTTCCAGGGTGACCCGGGTCATGGAATCCATGGCGATCTTGCCGATTTCCTTGCCCACCGCGGTGGAGCCGGTGAAGGTCAGCTTGTCCACCAGCGGGTTGCGGGTCAGGGCCGAGCCTGCGGTGATGCCAGTGCCGGTGACCAGGTTGAACACGCCGTCGGGGTAACCGGCTTCCTGCACCAGTTCGGCGAGCTTCAGCGCGGTCAGCGGGGTTTCGTCGGCCGGCTTGAGCACCACCGTGCAGCCGGTGGCCAGGGCCGGGCCGAGCTTCCAGCAGGCCAGCAGCAGCGGGAAGTTCCAGGCGACGATGGCGCCGACCACGCCCACCGCCTCACGGCGGATAAAACTGTGGAACTGCTGGTCGGGCATCAGCGGCACTGAGACCTCGACGCTGCTGCCTTCGATCTTGGTCGCCCAGCCAGCCATGTAGCGCAGGAAGTCGATGGCCAGTTGCACGTCCATGACCTGGGCCACCGCGGCGCTCTTGCCGTTGTTCAGGCATTCCAGTTGCGCCAGCAACTCGGCGTCGCGCTGCATCAGGTCGGCGAGTTTCCACAGCAGGTTCTGCCGTTCCCGCGGGCGGGTGCGGCTCCAGGGCGAATCGTCGAAGGCCTGGCGCGCAGCCAGCACCGCGCGGTCGACATCGTCCACCGTGGCCCGCGGCACCACGCACAGTTGCTCGCCCGTGGCCGGGTTGCGCAGGGGCATGGTCTGGCCGTCGGCGGCCTCGACCCATTCGGCGCCGATCAGCATGCGCGGGGCGCGCTGGATAAACGCGGTGGTGGCGGGGAGCAGGGTTGCAATAGCCATGACGGAACCTCTTGTTATGCGTGAGGCGAGGGCTTTCGCAATGGCTGTGCCAGTTTCGCGAGGGCGGCCGGAAGGCTGGTATATCGGGGTGTGGGCGCTGACAGGCGGCCAGCGGTAGGGAGGTGATGTCGCAATCTGAGACGCTGATGAGACGGTTTCGCGGAGCCAGGCGTCGACAGCTACCGTCAGCTATCGGGATTGGCGTAAACCTTGTGGCCGCCTTTCCAGGTTTTGCCCACCTGGATGTTCCTGATGGTAGTCGCCGACACTTTTCATCGAGTGGAACCGGCTCGAGGGTCACGAAGTCGGCGAAATGGCTGTCTTGCAAGGACTCGCCTGCCAGGCAGCGTCATGGGCGATCTTCGGTTGCCAACCACTGCTTGCGCGCCAGCAAGGCCATGGTCGCCCCTCATGGAGCGTTTCAGAGCGGCGTCGCGTAGATTGATCGAGGTCGGAAAATGCGGCCTTGAGCCGCTGCCTGAAGCGATCAAGCCTGCATCCTGGCAGGCCTGTGCGCTTCAGGGGCCGGACAATCGTGCCCGAGGCCGGGCACCTTATCCTTGCTCGGACACCTCTTCTTGCGAGTCTTCGTCCGCTGCGTCGGTGGCTTGCTCAGGCTGCGGGCAGTAGTCTTGCGGGTTCGCGGGCCAGAGCACCTGGTCCTTGCCGTCACGCACCTGCTCGGCCCCACACTCGAGTCGGCTGATCTGGAAGCTCGGAGTGCCGTCCAGACGATAGAGCGCCTTCAGGGTCCGGGATTGATCGTCGCCCGTGCCCTCCAGTTCATAACCGAAGATCGCTCCGCGCGCTTCGTCGATCACCAGTTCCTGCCATTTGGCCGGGACCAGGCGTTTGCCCTTGAGGTCGTACAGGGCGAAAGTCGACAGGACCGAGGTGTCCTCCATGGCGCGCAGGTATTGGCCGCTGGCGTCCAGACGGATATTGACGTACTCACCCGGCTCGATCAGCACCTTGCCCGTCGCGTCCATCACACCCAGGGTCGGCACCTGGAGCGGCTCGCCAAACATGGAGACCTGCTTGGTCGGGGAGCCGGCGTTGCTGAAGACGAAAAGGTCGTCGTTGAGTACACCTATTTGGGAGTAGGTGGGCTTGAACAACTCAACGCCTTTGTTCACGTCGAAAATGCCGAAGGTCGCGCTGAAGGCACTCTGCAGTTTGCCGATCTGGGTATAGCCGGGCACGTTGAGAATCATGCCCAGGGTGCTGTAGCCGGCAGGTTCCGCCGAATCATAGACAGGCTGGATCAACCACTCGCCGTTGCGTCCGATCAGTCCGGCCTTGGCTGTTTCGCCTTCGGCGGCACTGGTTTTGACCAGTGCGCCTTTCTTGCCAAAGACCTCGCAGGAAGAGAAGGTGGCCTGGATCACGGTCTTGCCCTGGAAGTCCAGGTAGCCGCAAGGGCTGTCATACTTTTCCTTGAACGCCACCCGCCCTTCGCTCGGCACGCCCATCCAGAAATACTTGAGCTCCGTCAACAGCGTGCCCTTGGCATCGGCCAGGCCGTTACCCTTGCCGGACGACTCGACCACCATGTGCTCGCTGGCGAATGCGGAAATGCGGTCGAACTCGACTTTCTTCTGCTCGTGGCTGTTGACGTTGATGGCCCATTTCTCGTCGCCGCGCTCCGCGGTCATCCAGCCGCCGGTCTTGTTGAAATCGCCCTGGACCACGCTGGAGTCGAACACCGGCTCGGTGATCAGTTGCCCGGTGGCACTCAGGAAGCCGCGCTTGCCGTCGACTTCATAGACGATGAGCTGGTTTTCCCCAGCGACATACAGATCATCGAATCTGGCTGGCTGGATTTCCTTGCCCTGCTCGTCCATCACGCCAAACTTGTCGTTCTGGCCGACCCCATAGTAACCGGGCGTCAGAAGCCTCAGAGCGTCGGTGAAGTGCTCCTTGATGATCTGCTTGCCATCGGCGCTGGCCAGGTTCCAGAAACCGTCTTTGGCAAAGATGAAGGTGTTGTTGAAAGGCGCGGAAATGACATTGTCATAGTCATTGTCGGCGCTGACCAGAATGGCTCCGTTCTGGTCCAGGACCGCACATTCTCCGTTGACGCACAACGGAATGGTCATCGACGCCAGGGCCGGGACGGGCGCTGCAGTTTGGGGCTTGCTCTGGTCCTTGCAACCGGCCAACGCGAGAACGGACAGCGAAAGCACCAAGGGGACGAGACGGACGACGGTGTTCTTTTCCATGGGTAGAGGGTTTCCTTGTAATTGATCATCCGTGGTTGCCCTGTCGCGAGGGTGTTCAGGACTGCCAGGGCGGCCCATGTTAAAGGAGAAGAAAGCCAAGACAAGCAAAAGCCCGCACATTCGAGGACTTTGTTGTGGGAGGGGCGTTGGAGAGGTTGCCCGCCAGGACATAGCACCGCCGCTGAAGCGTTATCCGCTGGACAACCCGGTCTGGAAAGACTGGCTCAAGAGCGGTCCGCGGGCAGAGGTGTCGGTGGGCGACTGGCACTTCAATGGTGAGGGCTTTGGCAACCCCTGCGCTAGTTTTATATGATTATCAAGTTGTTGATTTAAAATGGTTTTATCTGATTTTTTGAGATCGGTCCGGATACAAACTGTCGCAATTTGCCAATGCCCGAGACAGTCCTGGCCTGAACTTATGGGGCCCGGATTCGTCGTAAGGGGGCTCGTTGTAAAGGGGCATTGAACAAGGAGATGTGCAGTGAAGATTTCAACGATCCTGGGAACCACCTTGCTGCTGGCGCCGTTTTTCGCCCAGGCCGCGGTAACCCCGGCCGAGCCGGAACTGCCGGCACACCAGAGCAGCCTGGCCAGCTACCGCTGCGAGGGTGGGGTAGCGGTGCAGGCGGCGTACCTGAACATCGATAACGGCGCCTCGTTCGCCACCCTGTATTACAAGGGCCAGCTGATCCCGATGCATATCGCCCGCTCAGGTTCCGGCGCGCTGTACGTCGCCGACGACGAGCAGAACAGCTACCGCTGGCACACCAAGGGCGACAGCGGCTTGTTGAGCTTCCTGGAAGCCGACCACACCGCCAAGGAACAGCAGCTGCTGAAGGACTGCAAGGAGCAGAAGGTCGAGGCGCAATAGCGCCTCTCCTTCAGCCTCCTGTAGGCGCCAGCGTGTCCATCACGCAGACCCGAGGGGCGCGCAACCGCTCCCCGGGAATATCGACCTGGAAGCGTTGACGAGGGGGGAGGGGGCTAGAAGCTCGACGTCAGTGCCAACTGCGCGTCAGCGACAACGTAGCGGACATAGCGGTAATCCCGAATAAAGCTGATTTTGCCATCGCGCCACTCCAGCCACATTATGTAGCTCGGTTTGGCATCCGTACGGTTTTCAAAGACCGCAATGACTTCGCGGTCCTCAAGCCATGCGGGAACAAGCCGAATGCCATCGATTTTGGCGTAGGTGCTGAAGAACATCCCGACATTGCTGGCGCCGACACGAACGGGATGAGTCGATTGGTTCAACCTTACATCGTCGGCCAGGAGTGCTCTCAGGCCGTCCCAATCATGCTTGTTAAATAACCTCACGTAATTCGCCACGGCATCCGACACAGGCCTTGCAGGCAATTGTTCCTCGGCCGCCATGCCGTTGATCTCGCGCAGCCGCGCACGCGCGCGCGACAGATGAGCTTTCACCGAGTCCACTGTCAGGCCAAGCAGGTTCGCAATTTCCGCCAGTGGTTCGTCGAGAACATCCTTGAGAATGACGACGCTGCGCTGAATTACCGCAAGCTCCATGAACTGTGATATCGCAGTCTTGATCGTTTCCTGGCGCATCAGTATCTCCATCGGGTCAGGGACGGCGGCGTCCGCGACTTCGTTGGCGGCATCGAGCGGCTCGACAGAGCGAATAGTCCGACCGCGCAACAAGTCGAGCGCCCGATTGTGCGCGACTCGGAACAGCCAAGCGCGAAGTGTGCGAACGTCTTGCATTTCGTCAGAACCAAGCAATGCCCTGGTAAGCGTGTCCTGCACGACGTCTTCCCCCTCGATGATCGAGCCCATGAGGCGCGAACAATAGCGGTGAAGCTCCGGCCGCAACTTTTCGGCCAAGGCAGTGAGCTCGGTCCGCCGCGTGTTGTCCGCAGGGCCTTGGCTTTCACTCAAGCTGTTGCTCCTTCTATGACGGTAACGCCGGCGTCGCCGTTGAGAGCGAAAACGATGCCATCGGCAAACTCTGGATTTTCCAGTACCGAGATCACCAGATTACCGAAAGCCCTGGGCGGCATCGGCGAACCGAAGCGAACGACAAACTCTTCAGGTGTGATGCTCATGGACCTTGCATAAGCACCTGCGGCCGCATCCCCGGTCCCTGTGCCCAGGATCATTGTCCGTGGAACGAGCACTTGAAAGAGGATGCCGAGTCTTTTCTCTTGAGAGACCCCATTGGCGTACTTCGTCATGAACCAAAGCATACGTTTGGAGCCGCCGTAGCCTCCCGACATTTGTGAGCCGTTCTCGGCTGCGCCACTTGATCCGACCAAGACTCGGCTTCCGGGCTTGAGTGGGACGTTAAGTGCTGCCTGAAGCCAGTACAAGCCGGCTTTGACATCCGTCTCCCAGGCGGCGGAGAAATCCTGCCAGCTCAATTGGTCCAATCGGCCCATAGGGGGCGGTGTGCCGGCGTTCAGCACCAAGATATCAGGGCGGATATCCCTGACAATTCGGTGGGCGGCAGCTTCGTCGGTGATGTCCGCCGAAATAGTGTCTACGCCTAGTCGATCAGCGACAGCGCCAAGCGCCTCCGCGCCACGCGCAACGACGGTCACTTTTGCACCTTGGTCGACGAGGGCTTCAACCAGCCCCAGGCCGAGACCGCGACTTCCACCTGTGACGACGACTTTTTTATCTTTCAGACTCATTTAACTGCACTCCAGGGTTTATCCAGGTGCGGTTAAGACGATTGAGGAGGTAAAAAAGAGTCAAGCCAGCTCGCCATGCGCATCTCGATCAACCGAGAACAGTGTCCCAAGATCCCGCCATGTGCGGTTTTGGGGGAGAAAAATTCCCAACCGGGTGAACGAGGGTCGCCCAAGGTCCTGGGGGGATGCCGGTGTGCGCCAGACGCCTTGCCCGTTCAACTGGCTGGAGAGAAGTTGGCATGGATGCTCTGGCCTTTGCGTCGAACGCCAGCCTGTCATCGCGAGCAAGCTTGCTTCTACAAGGGGAATGTCATTCCTTGTAGAAGCGGCCGTTCGGCACTCGCGGGCTCGCGAAAAAATCGCAAAGACAGCACCGGTTTATCGGTTGAATCGCTCCACCAGCGAGTACTGGGTGGTGGCGGTCTGGGTCAGTTCCTTGCTCAGTTCGGCCGAGTGGTGGGCCTGTTCCGAGGTCTGGTCGGCCAGTTGGGCGATGGTGCTGATGTTGCGGCTGATTTCCTCGGCGACGGCGCTCTGCTCCTCGGTGGCGGCGGCGATCTGGGTGGTCATGTCGGTGATGTTGGCCACCGCCTCGCTGATGCCCAGCAGCGCCTGGTCCGCCTCCAGTACCCGGGCCACGCCTTCCTCGGCCTGGCGCTGGCCGCTTTCCATGCTCTGCACGGCGTTTTGCGAGGAGCTCTGCAACTGGGTGATCAGCTCGTGGATCTGCTGGGTGGATTGCGCGGTGCGCTGGGCCAGTTGGCGCACCTCGTCGGCCACCACGGCGAAACCGCGGCCCATGTCACCGGCGCGGGCCGCTTCGATGGCGGCGTTGAGCGCCAGCAGGTTGGTCTGGTCGGCGATGCCCTTGATCACATCGACCACGGTGCCGATCTCGTCGCTGTCCCTGGCCAGTTGCGCCACGTTCTGCCCGGTTTCGCCGACCACCTGGGACAGGCGTTCGATGGCTTCACGGGTATCGCGGGCCACTTCGCGCCCGCGTCCGGTCAACTGGTTGGCGGCCTGGGTGGCGTCGGCGGTGCGCTGCACATGGCTGGCCACTTCCTGGGTGGTGGCGGCCATCTGGTTGACGGCGGCGGACACCTGCTCGGTTTCCAGCCGCTGGCGGTCCAGGCCCCGGGAGCTGTCGCTGGCCAGGGTATCGGAGCGGCTGGCCAGGACATTGAGCTGTTCGGCGCTGTCCTGCAGGCGGGTGAGGCAGGTTTTCAGCCGCGCGTCCTGGCTGACGAAGGCGGTTTCCAGGCAGGCCTGGGGGCCGTGGGCGTCGCTGTACATCTGCGCGAGCAACGGGTCGCAGGTGGACGAGTCGGCGAGTTGCAGCAGGCGCCGGGCGGCATTGTTCTGGCGCTGTATCGCCAGCAACGCCAGGGGCACGGAGATCCCGGCGGCCACCGCCAGCGCCAGGGGCGGCTCCAACCAGAGGCCGCTCAGGCCCCCGGCCAGGCCCGTGGCCAGGAAGGGCGCCCAGCCCAGCAGGGCCGGTTGCCAGCGATGCCGGCGGGGGATGGCCGGCTGCTGACGGTTGAGGCGCTGGTAGAGGTCTTGCGCGCGGCGGATCTGTTCGGCGCTGGGTTTGACCCGGACCGACTCGTAGCCGACGATCCGGCTGCCGTCGAAAATCGGCGTGACGTAGGCGTTGACCCAGTAATGGTCGCCGTTCTTCGAGCGGTTCTTGACGATGCCCATCCACGGCTGGCCCTGTTTCAGCGCCGCCCACATATGGGCAAATACCGCAGGGGGGACGTCGGGGTGCCGGACGATATTCTGTGGAGCGCCGATCAGGTCATCGCGGTCGAAACCGCTGATGTCCACGAAGGCATCGTTGCAGTAGCTGATGACGCCATGGGCGTCGGTGGTGGAGATGAGTTTCTGGTTCGACCCCAGAGCCACTTCACGTTGTGTAACGGGCTGATTGTTTCTCATTTCCAGATTGCTCCCTGTGTCCTACAAAACCCATCGGCACGAGTCAGAACAATCTTAGCTAAATGTTAGAAAATTCCTTGCATAACAATTAGTTGCATTCCCATCTGCGAGGAATTCTGAATACTCCCGAGCGGATTTTGCAGGTCGTTGAATCTGTTGGGAAAAGTCTGGCGCTGGAGTGGGCTCGCCGGAGCGAGCCGGTGACGGAGCTTATCGGGCAAGAACCCGCTTCAGCTGTCGTGGGCGCCGAGGGCGTATTGCAGGACTTGCAGGGCGTGGGTAAGCCGGGCCTTGCGTTTGTCGATGATGCGCGGGTCGCCATAACGCTGCGCGGCCTCGAGTTCCATCTGGCGCAATATCACCTGGTACTCGGCCTGGCGCAGGGGCGGGTTGTGCTCGAAGTGCAGGCCGTCGCAATAGCGGCTGAGGGGTTCCAGCGCCCGTTGCAGGCCGGCCAGCTGGCGGTACTCAGGGTCGGGCAGGAGTTTTTCCAGACTGCTCTTGATGGCCTCGCCGCGGGTCAGGCAACTGCTGGTGGCTTCCGGCGGGGCCGGTTCGGGGGCTTCCTGGGCGTGGCCCGGGCTGGCTGCAAGGCCAAGCAGGGCCAACAGGGAGAGGGAGGTGAGGGCGTTCATGAAGGTCCTTGATGCGACAGGCGTGCGGGGCGCTATCTTCAAGAGCCAACGCGCGCCGGACCATCAGACACAACTGAAAAAGCCTTAGGTTATTTCTGAGTTGCTCGGTCAGACCGGGCTTAACTCGGTCTCAGCGCGAACCGAGCATTCGCTCGATCACCGCCCACAATTGCGGGTCGTTGAAATCCTCGACCACCAGATGGGCGCCGGCGGCCAGCAGGACCTCGGGGCGCTGGCTGGTGGCCAGGCCGACGGTGAAGATCCCGGCCCCGACCGCGGCAGTCAGGCCGGGGATCGAGTCCTCGAAGGCAATCCCGGCCTCGGCGCTGGCACCCAGGCATTCCAGGCCGGTGAGGTAGGGCAGCGGATCGGGCTTGGCCCGCGGCAATTCCTCGGCCACCAGCACCGTGTCGAAGCGATCGCCCAGCCCCAGCACGTCCAGCATGTGCTCGGCATTGGCCCGTGGCGCATTGGTCACCACACAGATGCCTATGGCGTGTTCCCGGGCGAAATCCAGCAGGCGCAACAGGCCCGGCATCGGCGTCAGCTGCGGCGACAACTGGCGAAAGCGCACCTCCTTGCGGTCGGCAAAGGCCTCGTGCTCGGCCACCGAGCGCTGCGGAAACAGGTAGCGGCACATGTTGGCATTGGCCTGGCCACTGACATGGGCCTCGAACTCTTCCTGGGTGAACACCCGGCCATCTTCCTCCAGCAACAACTGCTGCAACGCCAGCAGGTGCAGTTGGTCGGTGTCGGTCAGGGTGCCGTCGAGATCGAAAAGCAGGGCATTGAGCATGGCGCGATTCCTGTCAGGGCCAGTGGCTGAAGCGGTTAAGCCAGGCATCGTAGCAGCTGCCGAGGAGGGCGCCACAGCCATTTCTCTGGGCGATTCAGAATGCTCCTAAAGCCGTGAGCGGCGGTCGTTGATAGCGTCACAACGCTGACCATCGGGTCAGTTGTTTTCATGGATCGCTACCTGAGGTGATAAATGCTTTCCGCTGCTCGCCTGGGCGACAAACATATCTGCCCGCTCCCCGGTCATGGCATCACCCCGATCGCTTCGGCTTCCGCCGATATCAACATCAATTCCATGGGCGCCGCCCGCGTGGGTGATGTTTGTGGTTGCGGTGCGGTTATCACCACGGGATTTCCTTCCATTCTTCTGAATGGTCGTCCCATGGCTCACTTAGGCAGCCCTACCAGCCACGGTGGAACGATCATCACCGGATCAACAGACACCTTCGGCGACTTTGTCTTAGGACCGGCTCCTGATGCTGCCATCATCAACTTCGCCATGCTTGGGGCATTTAGCGCGGATGGCTCGGTTGATGATGAAAAGATGGCGACCTTGTTGGCCGACCCGAACCTGATCGCGAAGGCAACCGCTGCCAAGGCCTTGCTTGATCCAAGCGCGGCCCCCAAACAATCAGGTCAAACTGCAGGGGCTGCCGTTTGTAATGACCCCGATATGATGGAAGAGCTGGCGAACTACATTGCTGGCGAGATGAATGCCAATATCAAGCATCCGTCAGTTCTGCTTATGAAAGCCCTGAACAGCTTTGACCCGGTAGAGGAAACAAGAAAGTACGCAGCCCTGCCTTTTTACATGCGGTTCGGTCAAGGCCCAGATTTCTACAACTTGGCGCTTGGAAAAAAGGCCAAGGCTTTTGCTATCTGGACTGAGCGAGTGGGGCAGGACCGGCCTTGGGATCACAAGCCGAAGCTGTTGAGGCTATTTGGCGGAAAGCCTCGGCACAAACAGGGGGGCTACGATTATTTCTATGATATTTGGTCGAACATCCATTACGGATATGTAGGCAGTGCCGGAGGGCTTTCTGAGAATGCACTCCTGGATGGTGCCGGTGCTGAGCAGATCATCTCGGACTCGGTGCGAAAGGTTAAAGAGTTGATGACAGAGCCTCCCAGCCAAAGACGATTTCCCGGGCCGCATCGTTCACCTGATGTTGACGGGCTGAGGGCATGGGATGATGCTCCGGACCGCATTTCGATTAGCATTGGCATGAAGCTTTACAAGCAACATCCCAACGGGAGCGTTACAGCGAAAATGATCATGGACGAAGTACTTGCAGTTACACCGGAGGAATGGGGGGATGCTGCAAGTGAGCACAAATGTGAAACCCATTAGATACGGGCGAATCTTCGCTGTTCTTCTTCTCTTGCTACTTTCCCCCTTGGTGTTCTGGTATGTCGCTACCCCTACAGTAATTGTCTACTACCCCAAGGAAGCGAAGGAAAAGCTTGGGAGTGTCTGGAATACGCAGCACAGGATATACAGGGGCGGGCGCGGCGGTTTGTACCCTGGGGAGGTTACGTTGGATTTTGGCCACATATTCCCCAATGAGAACTTCTTTATGGAGTTTTACTGGTGGGGGGACAAGGTCCGTAACCATTGCGTCAATATCACCCCCAAGTGGCCCACCACTCGTATCTACCTTGATGTGGACGGCAATATTGATATCCGTCCAGGGAGTGGCACGGATACGGATCGTTTGAAGCAATGCATCACGGACACCGCGAAACCCTGACTCCATCTGCATTCATCCCCCGCCATCCACCTCTCCCTTCCTATGCTTAGCTCTCAAGACCCCCCTGCTTTCCCGGGGCGTGGGTGGTCTCGTCTCAGAGTGGAACAGTTGTCGCGAAATTAAACGCGGCCGGCTGGCGATTGTCTGGGAGGTGCGTCCTGGAACTCCAGCAAGCCCTTGATAAAACGCATCATTTGTAAGCTGGCACGCTCCGTGTATTGCCTCAGACGTTTCTCTTGCCTCCGTGCCCGGCGCCACCGGCCATGGCAGAAACCATAAAAACGACGCACAACAATAATAAAGCTCGCTAATAAAAAGCTCCTTAAAAAGAGCTCCGTGGAGGTCCGACCTTGATCAAGAGAACACTCCGAGCAGGCATGTCCAGCGGCCTGCTGGCGCTGGCGGTCTGCGCCGCCTTGCATTCCCCTCCCAGCCTCGCGGCGCGCGATGCCCAGGCCATCCTCAAGGAGACCTGCCAGGGCTGCCACACCCCGCAAGCGGGTGGCGCCCTGAGCCGCATCAGCCACCAGCGCAAGACCCCGGAAGGCTGGCTGATGAGCATCGCCCGCATGCAGGTCATGCATGGCCTGCAGATCAGCGACGACGACCGCCGCACCCTGGTCAAATACCTGGCCGACACCCAGGGCCTGGCGCCGAGCGAAACCGACGGCGTGCGTTATGCCCTGGAGCGGCGCCTGAACACGGTGGAAAAATTTGACGAGCAGACCAGCCAGATGTGCGGCCGCTGCCACTCCGGCGCACGGGTCGCCCTGCAGCGGCGTCCGGCCCAGGAGTGGGAACGCCTGGTGAACTTCCACCTCGGCCAATGGCCGTCCCTGGAATACCAGGCGCTGTCTCGCGATCGCGACTGGTTCGACCTGGCGCGCAAGGAGATGGTGCCGCTGCTGGCCAAGCGGTATCCGCTGGACAACCCGGCCTGGGCACAATGGCTGAGCAGCGCGCCCAAGGCCGAAACCCTGGCAGGCGACTGGAGCTTCAGCGGCCACCTGCCGGGCAAGGGCGAACTGGCCGGGGTGATGAGCGTCAGCGCCGAGGGCAATGACACCTTCAAGGTCAACGTCAAGGGCCAGTACGCCGACGGCAGCCCGTTCAACGGCGAGGGCAGCGCGATTCTCTACAGCGGCTACGAATGGCGCGGCAATGTCAGCATCGAGGGCGTGACCCAGCGCCAGGTGTTCGCTGCCAAAGGCAATGAATTGCAGGGCCGGATGTTCGAGGCCGAGCACGACGAGCGCGGCCTGGACTTTATCGCCGCCAAGCAGGGCAGCAGTCGTTTGCTGGCGGTGCAGCCGGGTTATCTGAAGGCCGGCGCCGAAACCGAGGTCAGCCTGATTGGCAGCGGCCTCACCGGCAAGCCGAGCTTTGGCAAGGGCGTGGAAGTGGTCGAAGTCCTCGAGCAGAGCCCGCAGCGGATCAAGCTCAAACTCAAGGCGGCTGCCAATGCCCAACCGGGCCTGCGCAACGTCACCGTCGGCACGCTGAAAGGCCCGACGCTGTCGGTCTACAGCACAATCGCCGAAGTCAAAATCGTGCCTGAGTTCTCGGTGGCGCGCATCGGCGAGGGTGGTGGCTCGACGCCCAAGGTCCAGGGCCGCTTCGATGCCGAAGCCTGGGGCAAGGGCGCCGATGGCAAGCCGTACCGCATCGGCGTGTTCCCGGCGCAGTGGAAGGTCGAAGCCTTCGACGAGCGCGCCAAGGAAGACGAAGACGTCAAGTTCGCAGGCCAGATGCAGGCCGACAGCGGCGTGTTCATTCCGGGCGATGCCGGGCCCAACCCGCAGCGCAAGATGTCCACCAACAACGCCGGCAACCTCAAGGTGATCGCCGCCGTCGATGATGCAGGGAAATCCCTGACCGGCGCAGGCCACCTGATCGTCACCGTGCAACGCTGGAACAATCCACCCATCCCTTGAGGCGCGGTCCGTGGCTTACGACACCCTTTCGGAATGACCGCAGGCCCCGCGAAAAGGGGGCCGGCACAGGAGGTTTGCAATGGGCGCTATCTTGAATCTGGTCGAACGCAACCTGCACGAAGTGCAGGTCGATGCCGACCGCATGTTGTTCCATATCCCCAGCAGTTCGCTGTTCGCCAGCGACGAGTTGACCGGCACCATCATAGACACCTTGCGCGGCCCCGGCTGCACCCCGGAGGACCTGGTCCAGCGCCTCGGCGCACGGTTCAACGACGAGGAAATCAACGAAACCCTGCGCGAGCTGATCGCCCTGGAACTGGTCAGCGACGGCTCGCCATTGACTGAGGAATGGACGGTCAAGCGGGTTGAGCGCACGGCGATCAACACAGTGGTGCTCAACGTCAACACCGGCTGCAACCTGAGCTGCACCTACTGCTACAAGGAAGACCTGGACAAGCCCTCGGCAGGCAAGAAGATGGACGTCGAGACGGCCATCGCCTCGGTGGAAATGCTGCTCAAGGAATCCCCCGACGAGGAGCGTTTCACCGTGGTGTTCTTTGGTGGCGAGCCGCTGAGCAACCGCAAGCTGATCGAGTACATGGTCGACTACTGCGAGCAGCGTTTTCGCGAGGCGGGCAAGTTCGTCGAGTTCGTCATGACCACCAACGCTACGTTGCTCACCGAGGAGACGGTGGACTACCTGAATGCCCACCGCTTCGGTTTGTCGGTGAGTATCGACGGGCCGAAGACCGTGCACGACCGCAACCGCATCACGGTGGGCGGGCAGGGCACCTATGACGTGGTGCGGCGCAAGGCGCAGATGCTGCTGGCGCGCTACGACAGCCGCCCGGTCGGCGCGCGGGTGACCTTGACCACCGGTGTCACCGACGTGGAAACCATCTGGGACCACCTGTTCAACGAACTGGGTTTCGCCGAGGTCGGGTTTGCCCCGGTGACTTCGGGCGATATCAGCAGTTTCAACCTCACGGGCGAGGAGCTGATCGAGGTCTTCGCCAGCATGAAGCGCCTGGGTCGGCGTTACCTGGAGGCGGCCCTGGAGCATCGCAATATCGGTTTCTCCAACCTGCACCAACTGATCACCGATATCCACGAAGGCCACAAGAAGGCGCTGCCCTGTGGCGCCGGTCTGAAGATGCTGGCGGTGGACCACAAGGGCGAGCTGAACCTGTGCCACCGCTTTACCG
>Ga0207976_100280_pt1 | contig 25625 bp, 29 predicted proteins | sample LakWasMe94_HOW11_2_FD_183916 | JGI IMG/M metagenome (GOLD analysis project Ga0207976, IMG submission 183916) | Freshwater sediment methanotrophic microbial communities from Lake Washington under simulated oxygen tension - Sediment Metagenome... | ecosystem: Environmental > Aquatic > Freshwater >... | reverse complement strand
CTCGCCGCCCGGGCAAAACGATTGGCGCCCGGGATGACGAACGCCACCACCAGCCCGCCGCCGAGCAGCGCGCCCCCTTTGAGAAATCCACGACGCGACGCAGTGATCATGCCTTGTCCCTCTTAATGCCGACTCAGCCGATTTCGGCGGCGCGTTTGACCGCCGCGCGGATCCGTGGGTAGGTGCCGCAGCGGCAGATATTGCCGGACAGCGCCTGGTCGATATCGCTGTCGGTGGGCGACGGGATCTTCGCCAGCAAGGCCGCGGCCGACATGATCTGCCCCGACTGGCAGTAACCGCACTGCACCACGTCCAGCTCGGCCCAGGCGCGCTGCACCGGGTGCGAGCCGTCCGTCGACAGGCCTTCGATGGTGAGGATCTTCTGCCCGTTGGCCACCGCCGCGGCCGGGGTCACGCAGGAACGCAGCGGCGCGCCATCGACGTGCACGGTGCAGGCGCCGCATTGCGCCATGCCGCAGCCGAACTTGGTGCCGGTCAGGTGCGCCACATCGCGCAGCACCCAGAGCAGCGGCATGTCCGCGGGCACCTCGAGCTGCTGGTCCTTGCCATTGATATTGAGTGTCAACATGCATAGTTCCTCAGGCCGAGGGGGGACAGGATTCACGGGATCCTGGAGCGGCGTCGCTGTGGCCAAAGGCCTACGCGCGCCGCGAGGTTTTCCATACAGCTAAGCGCAGTTTGCCGAACAGGCCGAATTCTGCGACCGCCGGTCACGCCCAACCGCCCTGGACGGGGCGGCCGGGCGATGACCACAGCATCAAAAATCGGTGGAGGCCGACAGCGCCCGCCAGGTCGCGGTTTCCTGCTCGACGTAGGCGTTCTTCGCAGCGATGGCGCCCAGGGTGTCGGTGCCCAGGGGCAGGCGCAGCGGCGGTTGCCCGGCTTCGACCAGGGCGATCATCGCCTGCGCCAGTTTGTCCGGGTCGCCCGGCTGCTGCTGGTTATAGGCCTTGGCCTGCTGGCGTACCTCACCGACGGTGGCGCTGTAGTCGGCGATCGATGGCGGCGACTCCAGCAATGAATTGCCGTCGAGGAAATCGGTGCGGAAATAGCCCGGCTCGACCACCGTGACCTTCACGCCCAAAGGCGCCAGCTCGCTGTGCAGGGCTTCGCTCAGGCCTTCGACGGCGAACTTGGTCGAGCAGTAGACGCCGTAGCCCGGCCCCGACTGATAACCACCAATCGACGAGATATTGATCACATGGCCGCTGCGGGCGGCACGCATATGCGGCAGCACCCCGCGGGTGACATTCAGCAGGCCGAACACGTTGGTTTCATAGACCCGGCGGATCTCGTCGCCGCTGGCCTCCTCCACCGCGCCGAGCAGGCCAAAGCCGGCGTTGTTGACCAGCACATCGATACGGCCGAAATGCTCGACGGCCATCTGCGCCACATCGCGGGCCTGGGCCTCGTCGGTGACATCCAGTTGCGCCGCCAACAGGCCCGGCTGCACGCCGAAACGCTCGCTGAGCGACTGGGCATTGCGCGCGGTGGCCACCACCGCATCGCCATGGGCCAGGGCCGCGGCGGTGATTTTCGCGCCGATGCCACGGGAAGCCCCGGTGATCAGCCAGACACGTTTGAAAGTCATTTGCGAAGTCATGATCGGTACCTTGTGAGAAGTGAGTGAGTACAAGGTACGCAAGCGCATTGGCTGGAAAAATGGCCTTGTGCTACAAGCACTATGAACTTGTCTTTCATAATGGCCTTGCAATGAACCAGGACCCTTTCGACGGCCTGACCGAGTTTCTCGCCGTCGCCGAACACAAGAGTTTCACCCTCGCCGCCACCCAACTGGGGGTCACCCCGACCGCCGTGAGCCATGCGGTAAAGACCCTGGAGCGACGCACCGGGGTGCTGCTGTTCCAGCGCACCACCCGCCGCGTGGCCCTGACGGAAGCCGGCAGCAGCCTGTTCATCCGCCTGCGCCCGGCCGCCAGTGAAATCGGCGACGCCCTGGCGGTGCTGGGCAGCTATCGCGACCGGCCGATGGGCACCTTGCGCCTGACCGCGCCACGGTTGTCCGGCAAGCGGCTGATCGAACCCTTGATCTCGCGCTTTCGCGCGGCCTGTCCCGACGTCAGGCTGGAGATTTCCCTGGACGATGCCGCGGTCGACCTGGTCAGCGAGGGCTTCGATGCCGGTATCCGCCTGGGCGAGTCGATCGAAAAGGACATGGTCGCCGTGCGCCTGACCCCGGACCTGCAATGGTCGGTGGTGGGCTCTCCGGACTATTTCGCCCGGGCCGGCAGGCCGCAGACTCCGGAAGAACTGACCCGGCACCAGGGCATCGGCTTTCGCTTCCTCACCTCGGGCACGACCCATCGCTGGGAGTTCCGGCGCAACGGCCGGGATTTCACCGTCGGCGTCGAGGGTGCGCTGGTGGTCAACGATCGGCACTTGCTGGTCGCCATGGCGCGGGGCGGACAGGGGCTGGCCTACGCCTGCGACTTCGAGGTGGCCGACGACCTGGCCAGCGGGCGCCTGGAATCTGTGCTGCAGCCTTTCATCCCACTGAGTTCGGGCCTGTACCTGTACTTTCCCAGCCGCACCCAGAGCCAGCCGAAACTGCGCGCCTTTATCGATATGGCCAACGCCTGGGTGGCCGAGCAAGGGCGGCGATCCTGAGCCGGATGCGCCGGCTCGATGCCACTCCTCGCCCGGCTGCGCTTTGTCGATCTACGGCAGCCCCGGCCGCCCCCGGGCTGGCTACGCTTGCTCAAGCGTGGACCATCCGCCGAGGAGAACCGTCATGTCGCACATTCACCGCATCACGCCCTGCCTGTGGTTCGACCATCAGGCCGAAGCCGCCGCCCAGTTCTACTGTTCGGTCTTCGAGCACTCGCGCATCACCGCCCTCACCCACTACGGCAAGGCCGGCTTCGAGTTCCACGGCCGCCCCGAAGGCTCGGTGATGACCGTGTCCTTTGAACTCGATGGGCAGACCTTCACCGGTCTCAATGGCGGCCCGGTATTCCAGTTCAACGAAGCGGTTTCGCTGCAGGTCAACTGCCAGAACCAGGGGGAAATCGATCATTTCTGGAGCGCCCTGTCCTACGGCGGCGATCCCCAGGCCCAGCAGTGTGGCTGGCTCAAGGACAAGTTCGGGCTGTCCTGGCAGATCGTGCCCTGCGCTTTGAACCACTGGATGACCGACCCGGACACGGCCAAGTCGCAGCGGGTGATGCAGGCCCTGCTGCAGATGAAAAAACTCGATATCGCCGCGCTGGAGCGAGCCTTCGCCGGCGAGACCTAATACACTCGCAGACCGACGCTTGCCGATGGGATGCCTTTGATGAAGCCGAGCTTGAGCCCCAGCCTCGATACCGCCCCGCAGTTCTGGCGCGATGCGGCGCTGCCCTTTATCGAGGCCCGCTCGATCGCCGACGGGCGCAAGGTCTGTTACGCCCGGCATGCCCACGAGCATTTCTCCATCGGCGCCATCACCGCCGGGCACAGCACTTACCTGCACGAGCAGGCGCAATTTCGCATCGGCGCCGGCACCGTGGTGCTGATGAACCCCGGCGAAGTGCACGCCTGCAACCCGATCGACGACCAGCCCTGGTCGTATCTCATGCTCTATGTCGATACCCCCTGGCTGACCGATCTGCAGCATCAACTGGGGTTCAGCCAGGACCTGGGCTTTCGCGCCTTTTCCACGCCCCACAGCGACGACCCCGAACTCTATGCCGGGCTCAACCGCCTGTATGAGGTGCTGGTGGACGAACAGGCCGAGGTCCTGCAAAAACACAGCGCCGCGGTGGCGTTTTTCAGCGACCTGCAACAGCGCCTGAACCCGGCAAGCCGGCCGCCGCGCGAGAGCAACCAAAAGCTGCAACGGGCGGCCGACTACATTCGCCAACACTGCACCCGTTCGCTGAAGCTGGAGGAAATCTGTCAGGCCGCCGAGCTGTCGCCGTCCTACCTGATCCGCGCCTTCAAGCAGCATTACGGCATGACGCCCCACGCCTTCGTGGTCAACCAGCGGGTGCAGTTCGCCCAGACCCGGCTGCGTGACGGCGAGCCGATCGCCGACGTGGCCCTGGAAGCCGGCTTCGCCGACCAGGCGCATTTCCAGCGGGCGTTCAAGCAGCATCTGGCGGCGACGCCGGGGCAATATCGCGGGTGATTCATCGCAGCCCGCAAGCCGCTTCTGTAGGAGCGAGCGGGCGGCGATCCGACTTGCCCGCGATAGCCACGACACTAAATGCCCGGCACACCGCTCAGATGCTCAAGGCAACAACAGATACACCGCGCTCGCCACCAGCAGCGCCGCCATGCTGCGGTTGAACAGGCGCATGCCCTTCGGGTTGCTCAGGTACTGGCGCAAGAAGGTCCCGGCGTAGGCCCAGCAGGCAATCGACAGGTAGCAGATCACGAAGTACACCAGGGCGAACTGCCACACCAGCAGCGCCTCGCCATTGGCGGCAAAGGCCCCCATGCCGGCGACGCAGGCCAGCCAGGCCTTGGGGTTGAGCCATTGCATGATCGCGCCGTACAGGGCCGACGGCGCCTTGGCCTGGCCGTCGCTGCTCAGCCGGCCGTCGTCCAGCGCCAGCTTCCAGGCCATGAACAGCAAGAAGGCCACCCCGAACAGCTGGATACCGCGGGTCAGGAACGGCCACAGCCGCAACAGCTCATGCAAGCCCAGGCCAATCAGCACCAGCAGCAGGACAAAACCTAGGGTCGCGCCACCGACATGCCGCAGGCTGGCGCGAAAGCCGAACTGCGCGCCGGAACTCAGGGCCACGATATTGACCGGGCCGGGGGTAATCGAAGAGGCTAGCGCGAAGGCCGCCATGGAAAACACTATGCTCATCACACACCTTCAAAGGATCAATCGGAAAGTCCGGTGCCCAAGGTAAGTGCGCAGGCCGACCAGTGTATTGAAGAAAAATACCCCCTAGCGTTCGGACGAATCCCATGCTCGATACCCCCTCCTCCGCAACCACCCTCACCGCCCGCCTGCTGCTGCGCGCGCCAACGGCCGCTGACCTGGACGTCACTCACCTGATCCACGGCGACCCACAAACCCAGCGCTACAACCCGACCGGCCCGGACAGCCGCGAGAGCTGCCAGCACCGGCTGCTGGGCTGGATACAACACTGGCAGGACCAGGGTTTCGGCTATTGGGTGGTCTGCGACCGCGCCCAACCCGAGCGGGTGCTGGGGTTCGGCGGTGTCATGCACAGCCGCTTCGGCGAGCGCACCGGGCTGAACCTGTACTTTCGCTTCGCCGTCGATGCCTGGGGCCAGGGTTACGCCAGCGAAATGGCCGGCGCCGCGCTGCACCTGGCGTTCCGCGCGCTGGGCAAGGCACAGGTGATCGGCCTGGTGCGTCCCGACAACCTGCCATCGCGCCGCGCCCTGGAACGCCTGGGCCTGACCCTGGACGGCGAACTGGACGACTTCCCCGGCCTGGCCCCCAGCCTGCTATACAGCCTCAGCGCCGAACGCTACTTCGCGGCCCAGACCACATCGCCCACTGACGCTGTGCGGAGCCTGTAACCATGAGCCAGATCGAACTGCACCCGGCCCAGCGCGACGAGCTGGAATGCATCGAAAACCTGATGCAGTTCTTCATGTACGAATTCAGCGAGTGGCTGCCGATCAAGCTCGGCCGCCACGGCCTGTTCCAGATCCAGCCGAAGACCGAATACTGGCGCCAGCCCGGCACCCGTCCCTGGCTGCTGCGGGTCGACGGCGAACTGGCCGGCTTTGCCATAGTCGACGACCAGGTGCACTTTGCCGAGGTGCAGTACAACCTCGCCTACTTCTTCGTGGTCCGGCGCTTTCGCGGTCGCGGCATCGGCCGACAGGTGGTGATGCAACTGCTGGAACTGCTGCCCGGGCACTGGCAGATCTTCCACATCGATGACAACCGGCCGGCCCGGGACTTCTGGGCCCGGGTCATTCCCAGGCTCATCGGCGACGCCTACAGCGATCACGGCAGACGGCTACCCCTGCACCCTGTATAAATTCCACACCCCGACATCACCCCGGCAATGATCGAGGCGCGATTATCAACAGCTTCGCCCGCCGCACAAGGACCGCCCCGGCATGGATTCAATGAGCCTTCTGGACACCGAGCACTGGCGCATCAGCTATCGCCGCGATGCCCGCCACCCGGGCAGCCTGATCGTCGCCTCCCGCGCCCAAGCCAGCGACCTCGTCGACCTCACACCACCGGCGCTGACAACCCTGGGCCAGGTCCTGGCCCTCAGCGAACGCCTGCTGCGCCTGGAGTACCAGCCGCACAAAGTGGTGTTCTACAAACTGGGGTTCTCCAGCGGCTTCAGCGTGCATTTCCACGTGGTGGCGGTGACCCGGGAACTGTTGCAAGAGATAGTCGAACACCCGGATTACCCCAACGAACCCGACGGCAACGACGCCATTCTGTTCGTCAGCCGCGAATACGCCGAACGGGCGCTGACACCCGCGGAACAGCTCGAGCAGACGCAGCAGGTCGAACGCCTGCGCCAGCGGCTGGCGAGTCTGGACGCGCTGGATCAGGCGCAGCAAAACACTTTTATCCAGCGCAAGACCGATGTTTAATGCCGCCATTAAATGGCTATCAATGGATAGTTTTTCGGTTGATCCAATGGCACCACTCATGCCTGGACGACGATAGCTGTTCTATCACCCGTACTTATTTCAAGGACATCGACAATGGGCTGGTTTGACAAAATTTTGGGGAGCGAGGCTGAAGAGGAAAAAAATATTGAGCTTCGCCTTGGCCCTCTGGATCTGAGCATCGTCAGCACGGTCAGCTTTGACTCGATACTCAAAATGTTACTCAGCGGCAAAAGCGTCGTGCAGATCCCGGACGGCGAAATACCGATTCACAGCGACGCCTTCATCGACCTTGCCGGGGATGCCGAATGTTTGTGCCGGTATTACCTAGGCGGCGAGGACGATGGTTATGAGCAATGGGTGCAGATACATACCGTTGTAAATGGCGATGATCATCAGATCAAATCAATAACTTTCTTCACTAAGATTTTTGATTCGGAGATTGATAGCGACAGCGACGAGCGCCTGGAGTGCACGATTGCTCCCTGGCCATTGATTGGGAAGCCCACCTACGTCCACGAAGGCATCGAGTATGTTCGCGAGTGGGGAGCTGAGGCCGCGCAAACCGAGTTGCTGCCTTTATTTGAAGATATCTGTTCAGCAACCGAGTCATTTAGCATCAAACATCGTTCGGTGCTTTACTCCCGCGACATCGGGCTAACCAACCGCAGGGAGTTCCTGCTGTTTTCTCTCGAAGGGGATGATGCCAAGAATCCGAACTTCCATGTCGCCCTGGGCGTCTCCCTCTACCAGACTGATCTACACGTCGCTTGGCCTGGCCCGGATCGATATGCAAACCCTGAAGCATTCCGATAATACTGATTTACAACATGGACCGTTATGCCCGTAAGGAGACCGCTAACAAGGCGTTCATTGGAACGAGCTGTCGTCTTTCTATTCATCGGCCTCTACAAGAGCCAACTGGTGAGCCCTCCTTGCTTTTCCCATAATTTCAGCAGCAATTTCCCCGAAATAACTCACGCGTGAGTTATTGAGTAGTAACAGATTCCCCTGTAATGTTCTCACGCGTGATACGTGAACAGCGGAGTCACCCCATGAAAAAGACCCTCCCGGCCAGTCAGCCTGCTGACCTACCGGCTTCCTCAGAGAGTCGACAAGGAGAGCGCTCGAAAGCTTCCAGCAACAAGGCCCCTAGCAGCAAGGCTTCCGCCAAGAAGCCGTCGAGCTTCTACATGAAGCAGATGCGCGCGGGCCTGAGTGCCGCTGGTTATGTGAAACACGAAACCTGGGTACTTCCGGAAAACCGGAGCGTGCTCAAGCACATTGAGAAGAAGCTGCGCCAACCCCTGATCGGCGGCGCACCGGTATTGGAGAATGACATGATCGCAGGTGAGAACTGGACCATCGACCGCCTCTTCAGCGCCTTGCAGGCCCTGGACGAAGTGACCTCGAACGAAATCGGCCTGAGCCTGATTCAAGGCGCCGAGCCAAGCATCAAGCTGGAAATGCACGACTTCGGCGGCCTGCCGATCTACATCGCGGTGGTCGGCGAGCAGATCATTGTCGACACCGTGCTGGTGGACCTGGAGTCGATCAACGACGTCGCCCGTTTCAATGACGCGGTGCTGCGCAGCCGGGAGATGTTCCCCCTCTCCTCGATCGGCATCGAGTCCATGCCCAACGGCCAGACCGTCTACAACATGTTCGGCGCCCTGAGCGCCAACTCGAACCTGACCAACGTGGTGACCGAGGTCAAGACCCTGGTGGACAACGTTCAACGCGCCACCGAAGCCTTCGAAAGCTTCTTCAACTGATTGCCGAGAATCCGGAGTACGCCTACATGACTCAGTCCATCTGGAACAAACTGTTCACCGCCCTGCGCGGCGGCGCCAACGAAGTCGGCGAAGCCATCGCCGACCAGCAGGCCCTGCGCATCCTCGACCAGGAAATCCGCGACGCCGACAACGCCCTGTCCAACGCCAAGCGCGAACTGGTCACCATCATGGCCAAGCACAAGCTGTCTTCGGAGCGAGTGAGCGAATTCACCGCCAAGATCGCCGACCTGGAATCCAAGGCCCTCGCCTCGCTGCAGGCCAATCGCGAAGACCTGGCCCTGGAAGTCGCCGAAGCCATCTCGACCCTGACCACCGGCCTGGAAGCGGAACAAAAGCAAGCCAGCGAATTCGGCGTCTACGCCGAGAACATGCGCAAGGACATCGGCAAGGCCGAAGCGCGCATCCGCAGCCTGCGCCAGCAAGTGGACATGGCCAAGGCCCGGGAAAGCGTGCAGAAGGCCCAGGTCAGCGCCTCGATCGCCAGCGGCGGCGCCAATGGCAAGCTGGAAACCGCGGTCAACACCCTGAACCGCCTGCAGGCCCGCCAGGATCAGCGCGCGGCGGAAATGGAAGCCCAGGAGCAACTGGCCGATTCGAGCAACGGCAACGACCTGGAACGCCGCCTGCGCGAAGCCAACATCGTGCCGGACCAGGGCAGCGCCAACGCGATCCTCGAGCGACTGAAGAAGCAGAAGTCGGCCGAGTAAGGCCCCTCCTGTAGCCGCTGCCGCAGGCTTCGCCAGCGGCTACATCCGCAGTGCCCTTTTTCTGGCCTATGGGAGGGCCTCGATGGCAGTTGCAAACGGTTTCAAGACCCTGGCGGGCCTGGCCCTGGTGATGATCGGCGTGCAGGTGCTCAATAGCCTGAGCGGCTACAGCCTGAATATCTTCGGCCTGATCCCGCGTACCCTGCAGGGTTTGCCGGGGATACTCACCTCGCCCTTTCTCCACGGCTCCTTTACCCACCTGACCGCCAACCTGGTGCCCTTCCTGATCCTCGGCGCCATGGTGATCGCCGAAGGCCAAAGGCGCTTCGTGGTGGTCAGCCTGATCATCATCCTGTTCGGCGGCGCCCTGGTCTGGCTGTTCGGCTTCCGCGGCATTCATGTCGGCGCCAGCGCCTGGGTCTTCGGCCTGTGGGTCTACATCCTCACCCGTGCCTGGTTGCTGCGCAGCTGGAGCAGCCTGCTGGCCGCCGCGGTGACGATGTTCCTGTATTCCGGCCTGGTCCTGGGGTTCCTGCCACGGGCCGGGGTTTCCTTCGAAGGGCATATCTTTGGCGCCTTCGCGGGGTTCATCGCGGCAAAAATGCTTTTATCCGGCGCCAAGCCGATGTCTAATGCCGCGCGGCAATGAGCCATGCCTTGCCCGGGCACGGCGCGCTGCATCACGGATAGATCAGCTCAACAGGAAATCAGGGATTCGATGTCGATTTTCATCTTGCTTCGGGTATACGCGGCCACCTTCTTCCAGCGCTTCGGCTGGATGGGCCTGGCCATCGCGCTCGGCGTGCATGCCGCGACCTCCTACCTCGGCCTGGTGGCCCTGGGCGAGCAGCACCTCACCGCGCCCGCGACCTTCATCTATTTCTATTTCACCACCACCCTGACCGTGGGTTATGGCGACCTGTCGCCGCAATCCGCCGCTGGCCGGGTCTTCGTGGCGGTGTGGGTGATGCTCGGCGGCATCGCGCTGCTGACCGCGGCCATCGGCAAGACCACCAGCAGCGTTATGGACCTATGGAGAAAAGGCATGAAAGGCAAAGGCGACTTCACCGGCCAGACCGGGCATACCGTGCTGGTCGGCTGGGAAGGCGCGTCCAGTGAGCGGGTGATCGAATTGCTGCTGCAGGACGAAACCTCCAACGACAACCTGATCGTCATCTGCGACGCGACCCTCGACGAGAACCCGATGCAGGGCAAGGCCGCCTTCGTCAGGGGCGAAAGCCTGTCGTCCGCCGCCCTGCTGTCGCGCGCCGGAGTGCCCGGTGCCGAACGGGTGCTGGTGCGCACCAGCTCCGACGACCTGACCCTGGCCAGCGTGCTGGCGATCAACCAGCTGCGCCCCGCCGGCCATGTGGTCGCCCACTTCAACGACAGTGAAATCGCCACCCTGGCCGCCTCCTACGCGCCGAAGCTGGAGTGCACCTCGAGCATGGCCATCGAGATGCTGGTGCGCTCCTCCCAGGACCCCGGCTCCTCGGTGGTGATCAACGAACTGCTGTGCGTCGGCCAGGGCGCCACCCAATACGTCATGCGCCTGCCCGAGACTTACGAGGGCCGTTTCGCCGAGCTCTACGTACACCTCAAGGAACGCTACAACGCCACCCTGATCGGCTACCGCGCCCGCGGCGCGCAACACCCGCAGATCAACCCGCACAGCGATACGCGGATCCAGGGCGGCGAACTCTTCTACATCGCTTCCACCCGCCTCAAGGACATCGACAATGGGATGGTTTAAACGCTTTCTGGGACTCCAGGCCCCGGCCACCACAGGCTCGAGTTTTGCCACCGGCCCACTGGGCCTGAGCATGGGCGCGGGCATCCGCTTCGATGCCAGCCTCAAGCTGCTGCTCGCCGACAACAGTCGCGTGGCGATTCCCGCCGACCAGGCGGTCTACAGCGAAGGCCTGGTGGACCTGGGCCAGTCCGAGTGGCTGTCGCGCTACTACCTGGACGACGAGGACTACTGGCTGCAGGTGCACACCAGCGGCGGCATCGACGGCCAGGTCAAATCGATCATCCTGTTCAACTACCTGGGCAACCAGGCCGTCAACAGCGAAGCCGAGCTGCGCCGCCTGGCCGGCCCGGACAGCCTGATCGGCCAGCCCACCTACAGCCTCGACAGCGTCGAATACCAGCGCGAATGGGGCACCGAAGCCGGGCAGACCGAGCTGGTGCCGCTGCGCGAGCAGGTGTCCAAGCCGGATGAGACCTTCGCCTTCGAAAGCCATTCGATGCTGTATGCCCGTGACACCGGCCTGACCAATCGCCGCGAGTTCCTGCTGTTTTCCGTGGAGCAATACGCCGATGGCAGCGTCAGCCTGGTGACCTCCCTCGGCATTTCCCTGTACATGACCGACCTGCAAACCCTCTGACAAGGACCAGAACCCATGCTTGAAGCCCTTTCCATTTCCCTGAACAAATTCGCCGTGGTCGGTTTCCTGACCTACATCCTCGGCGCGGCCGTGCTGTTCGCCCTGTTCCAGTTCGTCTACACCCGCCTGACGCCGCACAAGGAGTTCCAGCTGATCCGCGAGGGCAACATCTCCGCCGCCATCGCCCTGGGCGGCGCCATCATCGGTTTCGCCATCCCGGCGAGCAACGTCATCGCCTACTCCATCAGCCTGCTGGACTTCGCCGTCTGGGCGCTGATCGCCGCCGTGGTGCAACTGCTGGCGTTCCTGATGACCAGCCTGGTGCTCAAGGGCACTTCGCAGCGCATCCGCAACGGCGAAATCGCCGCCGGCATCTACGTCGCCGCCGTGGCCATCAGCGTCGGCCTGCTCAACGCCGCCTGCATGACCCCTTCGCAGAACTGATCGACCGCACGGAGCCCTCGATGAAACGAAGCCAATACGTTCAGCTCTCCCTGGCCGCCTCGGTGGCCCTGGCGATCTCGGGCTGCAACTCGGAGCCGGAGACCCTCGCGGTCCAGCAGAAATTCAACTTCCAGTCGGTGCAGGAATGCGTGGACGGCAAGATCGCCGTGGACGTCTGCTCCGATGCCTATATCAAGGCCATGGCGGAGCACCGCGCCCAGGCGCCGGTCTACGACAACCAGGCCGATTGCGATGCCGACTTCGTCGAAAACTGGTGCCAGATGGATTCCAGCGGCAAGTTCGTGCCGAAGCTGGGCGGCTTTGAAATCAACGCCCAGGGTGCCTTCACCCGCGAGCAGCTGGCCGCAGCTGGGGTCAGCCCCGAGGCCGGCCGCAGCTCGTCGTTCAGCAGCAATGACAGCGGCCTGCTCACCGGCCTGCTGATCGGCAACCTGCTCAGCGGCGGCAACCGCAACTATTACTCCGAGCCGGTCTACCGCTATCGCGACGACCGCGGCAGCTACGCCAACTCGACGCTCAACCAGCGCATCGCCAGCGGCTCGACCTTCTCCAAGTCACGCCAGGCGCAGTCGGGCAGCGGCTTCCGGGCCACCACCCGGCCGATGTCCGTGTCCTCCTCCACCTCTCGTGGCGGCTTCGGCAGCCAGGCCAGTGCCCGCAGCGGCTGGGGCGGCTCCAGCTCCTCGAGCTGGAGCTCGGGACGCTCGAGCAGCTAAGGAACCGCGCCATGAAGAAGATCCTCTGCAACGAACGCCCGGACTGGCGACAGACCGCGGAAAAACTCGGCTTCCTGTTCCATACCATCGACGGCGAAGCCTACTGGGACGAAAGCGCCTACTACCAGTTCAGCCTCAAGCAGATCGAGGACGACCTGGAAGACCCGACCACCGAGATCCATGAGATGTGCATGGACCTGGTGGACCGGGTGGTGCGCAGCGAGGCCCTGCTGGATCGCCTGAGCATTCCGCCGGCCTTCTACGACATGATCCGCACTTCATGGCTCGAGGGTCACCCGCACCTCTACGGCCGCCTGGATTTTTCTTATAACGGCCAGGGCCCGGCCAAGCTGCTGGAGCTCAACTACGACACTCCCACCAGCCTCTATGAAACCGCGGCGTTCCAATGGGGCTGGCTGGAGCAGAACATCGAGCGCGGCCTGCTGCCGCGGCATGCCGACCAGTTCAACAGCATCGACACCCGGCTGCACCAGGCCTTCGCCCAGCTGGGGATCGAACGTCCGTTCTATTTCGCCTCGATGAAGGACTCGGTGGAAGACCGCGCCACCACCGACTACCTGCGCCTGATCGCGGAAAAGGCCGGCATCGAGTCGCGGCATATCGACGTGGAAGACATCGGCCTCACCGCCGAAGGTCGCTTCGTCGACCTGCAGGACCGCTGGATCCCGCACCTGTTCAAGCTGCACGCCTGGGAGTTCATCTTCCACGAACCCTTCGGCGCGGCGATCGCCGCCAGCGACACGCAGTTCTTCGAACCGGCGTGGAAATCCATCCTCTCCAACAAGGGCATCCTGCCGCTGCTCTGGGAGGCCCACCCGGGCCACCCGAACCTGCTGGAGACCCACCTGGACCTGCACCCGCAGCGCGACGTGCCCAAGGGCTGGGTGCGCAAGCCGTTCTTTTCCCGCGAAGGCGCCAACATCGAGTTGCGCACCCCGCAGGACGAGGTGGTCAAGGAAGACGGCCCCTACACCGACGCGCCCTACATCCTGCAGTCCTTCGCCCCGCTGCCGCGCTTTGGCGACAGCTACACCCTGATCGGCTCCTGGGTCATCGGCGACCAGGCCGCCGGCATCGGCGTGCGCGAAGACGACAGCCTGATCACCAAGGACTCCAGCCGCTTCCTGCCGCACCTGATCCTCGACTGAATAGCCGCCGGGGCGTGCAATGCGCCTCGGCCTGTTTCTCCAGGCGCTCAAACTGTCGCAGCACAATAACTATCGCGCGCATGGCTTCATAATATTGTTTCAATGACAGTTACTCAGGCCTGCTCTATATAACTTGCCCCATCATTTATCCGAGTTCCGATACAGACCTTACTTAAAGCTGAACGAACATATGATTCGTGGCAATTTAATCTTGACTTGACAGGTCGGCCTGAGTAAATTGCGCGGGCCGGCCAAACCGGCCTTTTTTCAACTCACTAAAGAAGCCAATGGACACAGTATCTAGACGCTGTCTGGTCGATGCGCTTGCGCAGGGCTGGGCACTTAACCCAGAAAATGACGGGACTCGACTTTTCGGTCGGGTGAGCTGCGCTAGAGCTTGACGCTCCTTCGTAACTTGCCTTCACCGGAGCCAGTCCGGTCGCGAGGCAACTGTTATGAACTTCAAATCCACTGTAATGCCCGGCGTACGCGCCTTCGCATCGACCATGCGGGTCAAGCCCTGCGCTGAGCGCGCTGGCGTTTCCCGGGTCGCCACCCTGTATTCCACCCCCTCCTCGCAAACCCGGCCGCGGGCCAACTGGCGCGTCTGCCCGGTCACCTGCCGGCTCCAGCAACGCTGGAGTTTCGACGACAGCCAGGACCCACAGAGTCGGAGCCTGGCCGGCCTCCTGATGCAGGCCGGCCTGCTGCTGAGCCTGTCCCGGGACTCGCACTTCTAGTTCAACCGAAGGCACTTTCAAGTCCTTCCAGAACGTTTTCCTGAATAAGGAATTCGGCAACTTCCTATTGCCTGCTTAAAACTGAAAGTTGGTGGTAATTGTTATGGACGAAGCCAGTAGTAGGTTCGCCGTCTATTCATGCTCATTGAATAGGCGGCGAACGTTAAAACCAATAAAACGCAACTACCTGAATCGATCGCTTACTTGCGGCTCGACATACGTTCGCTCGTCTTTGAATAGGTGAGTGGTCTGTGTGTCGTGCCGCAAGCCTGCGGCAGGAGCACACGTAATGACTACGGTAAAAACCCGCACCTCCTCCTCGCAAAACCCCACCCGCGACGACACCCGGCTGTCGATGCGCGCCGCCCGCGAAGCGCAGAACAGCCTTGGCGTGACCCTGGACAACGTCAAGTCGAACGCCAACGGCCTGACCGAGCTCGACGCCGAAGGCCGCCTGCAGCGCGACGGCTTCAACGAGGTGGCCCACGACCGGCCGCCCCACGCGCTGGTGCAATTGCTGCAAGCCTTCAACAACCCGTTCATCTATGTGCTGATGACCCTGACCGGCATCAGCTTCTTCACCGACTTCTGGCTGCCCCTGCAGGCCGGCGAGGAAACCGACCTGACCGGGGTGATCATCGTCCTGGTCATGGTCCTGGCCAGCGGCCTGATGCGTTTCTGGCAGGAATACCGCTCGGCCAAGGCCGCCGAGGCGCTCAAGGCCATGGTGCGGACCACCGCCACCGTGCTGCGCCGCGAGCAGATGGGTATGAAGGCCGCGCTGCGCGAAGTGCCGATGCGCGATCTGGTGGTCGGCGACATCGTGCAGCTGTCGGCCGGCGACATGATCCCCGCCGATATCCGCCTGATCGAATCCCGCGACCTGTTCATCAGCCAGGCGGTGCTGACCGGCGAGGCGCTGCCGGTGGAGAAGTACGACACCCTGGGCGCGGTGCAGGAGAAATCCGCCCACCGCACAGCTGCTGCCGACCAGCAGGACCTGCTCGACCTGCCGAACATCTGCTTCATGGGCACCAACGTGGTCAGCGGCACCGCCACCGCGGTGGTGGTGGCCACCGGCGCGCGTACCTACTTCGGTTCCCTGGCACGCTCCATCGTCGGCTCGCGGACCCAGACCGCCTTCGACCGTGGGGTGAACAGCGTCAGCTGGCTGCTGATCCGCTTCATGCTGGTGATGGTGCCGGTGGTGCTGCTGATCAACGGCTTCACCAAGGGTGACTGGGCCGAGGCCTTCATGTTCGCCCTGGCGGTGGCCGTCGGCCTGACCCCGGAAATGCTGCCGATGATCGTCAGCGCCAACCTGGCCAAGGGCGCCGCGGCCATGGCCAAGCGCAAGGTGGTGGTCAAGCGCCTCAATGCGATCCAGAACTTCGGCGCCATGGACGTGCTGTGCACCGACAAGACCGGCACCCTGACCCAGGACCGGATCATCCTCGAGCACCACGTCGACATCAGTGGCAGCCGCTGCGACCAGGTGCTGCAACTGGCCTGGCTCAACAGCTACCACCAGAGCGGCATGAAGAACCTGATGGACCGCGCGGTGGTGAGCTACGCCGAAAACAACCCGAAGTTCAGCGCGCCCGATGCCTGGAGCAAGGTCGATGAACTGCCGTTCGATTTCGTCCGCCGGCGCCTCTCGGTAATCCTCGCCGACGACAGCGGCCATCATCTGCTGGTGTGCAAGGGCGCAGTCGAGGAAATGCTCGACACCGCCACCCGGGTGCGCCAGGACGGCGTCACTGTGGCCCTCGACGCCGGGCGCCGCGCGGCGCTGCTGGAGCTGGCCGAGGAATACAACCGCGACGGCTTCCGCGTGCTGCTGGTCGGCACCCGTGACCTGGCGCCGGGGCAAACCCGCCAGCAGTACAGCGCCAGCGACGAACGCGAGCTGATCATCGAAGGCTTCCTGACCTTCCTCGATCCGCCCAAGGAAACCGCCGGCCCGGCCATCGCCGCCCTGCGCGAGAACGGCGTGACGGTGAAGGTGCTGACCGGCGATAACCCGATCGTCACCGCGAAGATCTGCCGCGAGGTCGGTCTGGAAGTCGGCGAGCCGCTGCTCGGGCGTGATATCGAACGCATGGACGACGCAGTGCTCGCGCGCCTGGTGGAAGAGCGCACGGTGTTCGCCAAGCTCACCCCGCTGCAGAAATCCCGGGTGCTCAAGGCTCTGCAGGCCAACGGGCACACCGTGGGCTTCCTCGGCGATGGGATCAACGACGCGCCGGCGCTGCGCGACGCCGACGTCGGTATCTCGGTGGACAGCGGCACCGACATCGCCAAGGAATCGGCGGACATCATCCTCCTGGAAAAGAGCCTGATGGTCCTGGAAGAAGGCGTGATCAAGGGCCGCGAGACCTTCGGCAACATCATGAAGTACCTGAACATGACCGCCAGTTCCAACTTCGGCAACGTGTTCTCGGTGCTGGTGGCCAGTGCGTTCATTCCGTTCCTGCCGATGCTGGCGATCCACCTGCTGCTGCAGAACCTGATGTACGACATCTCTCAACTGTCGCTGCCGTGGGACAAGATGGACAAGGAGTTCCTGCGCAAGCCGCGCAAGTGGGACGCCAAGAACATCGGGCGCTTCATGCTGTGGATCGGGCCGACCTCGTCGATCTTCGACATCACCACCTACGCCCTGATGTGGTTCGTGTTCGCCGCCAACAGCGTGGAAATGGCCGCCCTTTTCCAGTCCGGCTGGTTCATCGAAGGCCTGCTCTCGCAAACCCTGGTAGTGCATATGCTGCGCACCCAGAAGATCCCGTTCATCCAGAGCACCGCGGCGTTGCCGGTGATGCTGATGACCGGCCTGGTGATGGCCCTGGGTATCTACGTGCCGTTCTCGCCGCTGGGTGAAATGGTCGGCCTGGTACCGCTGCCGTGGGAATACTTCCCTTGGCTGGTCGGCACCCTGCTGTGCTACTGCGTCGTCGCCCAGACCATGAAGACCCTCTACATCCGTCGCTTCAAGCAATGGTTCTGAGGAACTGAGCCGGGACCGCGTCATTGGCCGCAGCGAGACATGTTCACGCTCGGCGATGACGCGGTTCTTCCGATAGCCAGTGGCGCTCCAATCGCGGGCAAGTCGGATCGCCGCCCGCTCGCTCCTACGGTTTTGTGCCGCCCGGAGAACAACCATGAAACCTATCACCGAGCTGCTGGCCCGCGGCGAGCGCACCTTGCGCGCCCTGCTGGTGAGCACCCTGGAAGGCATCGCCGCCCTGATCACCCTGGTCGGCATCCGCCTGTATGCCAGAAGCCTGTTGAGCCGCGCTGCCATTCGCCTGCTGCTGGGCCTTGCCAGCGCCATTCATCGCCGCTGCATCCGCCTGCTGCGATCCGCCAAGCCATGAAACACACAAGGGAGAGTCCTCATGTCGGGAACTACTCTGCTGATCAACCTCGCCGGCTCCATCGCCCTGCTGCTGTGGGGCACCCAGATGATTTCCTCGGCGCTGCTGCGCGGCTTCGGCACCCAGTTGCGCCAGTGGCTGGGGCAGCACCTGAACAACCGCTGGATGGCCCTGCTGTCCGGCATCGCCATCACCGGGGTCCTGCAAAGCAGCACCGCGGTGAGCCTGATGGCCAGCTCCTTTACCGCCACCGGCACCCTGGGCCTGGCCCCCGCCCTGGCGGTGATGCTCGGGGCCAACATCGGCTCGACCCTGGTGGTGCAACTGCTCAGCGTCGATATCTCGATCCTCACGCCGCTGGTGCTGCTAGCGGGCTTTATCGTGTTCCGCCTGCGCGACGATTCGCGCTTTGAAAGCCTCGGCTGCGCGCTGATCGGCCTGGGGCTGATGCTGCTGGCCCTGCGCATGCTCGGCAGCACCCTGGGCGAAGTGGAAGGCACACCGGTGTTCGCCGCGCTGATGCGTGGCCTCGACGGCGACCTGCTGATCGCCCTGCTGGCGGCGGCGCTGCTGACCTGGCTGTGCCATTCCAGCGTCGCCGTGGTGCTGCTGGTGGCGTCCCTGGCCGCCACCGGGCTGCTGTCCTCGGTGACCGCCATGGCCCTGGTGCTGGGGATCAATATCGGCGGCGCCCTGCCGTCGCTGCTCAACGCCGACTCCAGCGTCGCCCGGCGCCTGCCCCTGGGCAATCTGCTGGTGCGCCTCAGCGGTGCCGTCGCGCTGCTGCCGTGCCTGCCCTGGATCGCCCAGAGTGCGCCGGTCGCCGCCCTGGATGCCAGCCTGCAGGTGGTCTACCTGCACAGCCTGTTCAACCTGGTGCTGGCCCTGCTGTTCATTGGCCTGACCGGGCCCATGGCAACCTTGCTCAACCGTCTGCTGCCGGAGCCGCCCCGCGACGTCGACCCGGGCATGCCCCACTACCTGGACGAAGCCGGCCTGGCGGTGGCCAATATCGGCCTGTCCAACGCCGCACGCGAGGCCCTGCGCCTGGCCGACATGCTGTCGCTGATGCTCGATCGGGTGCTGCGCCTGTTCCAGGCCTCGACCCCGGCCGGTGCCGATGAAGTGCGGCGCATCGACCAGTCGCTGGACCTGCTCAGCGCCGCGATCCGCGCCTACCTGGCGGATATCGGCCAGGACGGCATCAGCGACCAGGACGCCGACCGCGCCCAGGAAATCCTGCTGTTCGTGATCAACCTGGAACACGCCGGCGACATCCTCTCCAGCAGCCTGACCCAGCTGGCGGCGCGCCGGCTGCGGCGTGGCGAGCAGTTCTCGGTGTTCGAACTGGACTGCATCGAGCCTCTGCACCAGGCCGTGGTGGACAGCCTGAGCCTGGCGATCACGGTGTTCCTGCGCGAAGACCTGGCCAACGCCCATCAACTGCTGAACCGCAAGGAACTGGTCAGGAGACTGGAAGCCGACGCCAGCCGCGAACACTTTCGCAGCCTGCGCGAAGACCGCACGGCCTGGGCCGAGTCCGGCGACATTTTCCAGCGGGTGCTGCGCGATTACCGGCGCGTGCACCACCACATCGCGGCCCTGGCCTATCCGGCGCTGGAGCGGGCCGGCGAGCGCGACCTGGATAACGCCGAACTGGGCGACGTGCTGCTGGACAACCCGTTGAGCATCAACCCGACGGCGCAGGAGCGCGCACGATGCGCGTCCTGATCTGCGCGGGGCGCCATTACGCCGACGTCCAGCTGTGCCGGCGGGTGCTCGACGCCTTTCAGCGCCTGCATGAAGTGCAGGTGCTGATCCACGGCGGCAGCCAGTTCCTCGGCGCGGAAATAGAAGACTGGGGCCGGGAAATCGGCGCCGACATCGTGCGTTACCCGGCCAACTGGCAGCTGCACGGCAAGCTCGCCGAACGCCTGCGCAACGCCTTCATGCTGCGCGACAGCCGGCCCGACCTGGTCATCGCCCTGCCCGGCGGCGACGACACCGAAGAGCTGGTGGCCCTGGCCAGGGCCGCGAGCATCCAGACCCTGTCAGTGAGCGACTGGCAATGACCCTGTTCCCCACTCGACCACGGAGCGGCCCGCGCGGCGCAGCCGCTTCCCATGCCTTAGCGAGAACCGCCATGTCCAAGTACAACCCTTCCCGCCACAACCGCTTCGCCAGCCTGACCCGCGACCTGCCCCCGGCGAAACGGCGCATGCTGCGACGCAACCTGATGTTCGTCACCCTCACCCTGAGCCTGATCGGCCTGCTGACCCTGGTCGCCAAGGCCAACGCCGCGGGCGGCGCCTATGTGGTGGACGACGGCGCGATCAACGCCCCGGGGGAATGCAACCTGGATATCTGGTACCAAAGCCTGCGCCACCAGGGTTCCAACCATGGCGCGGTGTTCTCCCCGGCCTGCACCTTCGCTGGCCTGCCCTGGTTGCAGGTGGGTGCCGCCATCGAGCGCAGCCGCGAGGACGGCCACGGCGAAACCCAGCTGAGCCCACAGCTCAAGGCGCAACTGTGGAACCGTGAAGACCTGGGCCTGCAACTGGCGCTGGCGACGTCCGCGCATTTCGCCCTCAACCGCGGCCACTCGTTCGACGGTGGCGACATCAGCCTGCCACTGACCTACCAGCCCTTGGAAAGCCTGCGCCTGAACTTCAACGCCGGCTGGGCCCACGCCTATGACGACGGCCAGCAGAACCATCACTGGACCTGGGGCAGCGGCTTCGAATACGACCTGGGCGAACGCCTGACCCTGGTCGCCGAACGTTACGGCCAGCGCGGCGGCGAACAGGCCTGGCAAGCCGGGCCACGGCTGCATCTGGGGGCGAACCTGGACCTCGACCTGGTGCTGGGCGGCCAGCTGAACGAAGGCCGCGACCGCTGGCTGACCAGCGGCGCGACCTTGAGGTTCTAGAGGCTTCTGTAGGACGGCCGGTCGACGCTCGATTGTCGGCGATAGACACGCTGCGGTATGTCTGACACGACACTTCGCGCACAAGCTGCACGAAGACATCTTCTGTAGGAGCGAAGCTTGCTCGCGAGACGGTGTGTCAGACATACCGCAGCGTATCTATCGCCAGCAAGCTTGGCTCCTACAGAAGCGGGAAGCAGGACGTAGGTCTGTCGGCGTCAATGCAGCCTCAGCGTATATCGCTGCGCCGATACAGGCTCAGGCCCACCGCCAGGACCGCGAGCATGCCGGCGCAGCTGCGGTTGATCCACAGCATCACCCGCGCGGAGAAGGTGCGCATGGCATAGCGCCCGCCAAAGGCGTAGGTCGCCATCATCACGCAATTGATCGCCGTGCTGACCAGCGCCAGGATCAGGTACTGCTGCGCCACCGGCTCGTCGGGGCGGACGAACTGCGGCAGGAAGGCGGAGAAAAACAGCAGGCCCTTGGGGTTCGACAGCCCCACCAGCAACGACCGCACAAACGCCCCGCGCCCGCTGCTGGCACTGCCGCCTGTCTGCGCGGCCAGCGCCTGGGTCGGTGCCTTCCACAGCACCCACGCCAGGTACAGCAGGTACGCAGCACCGCCCCACTTGACCAGGGAGAACAACTGCTCGGAGGCTTGCAGCAACGCACCCAGACCGCAGCCCACCGCACCGATCAGCAGCAGGTCGGACAGCATCGCGCCAGCCATGCCGCAACCGGCGATGCGCATACCATGGGTGGCACCGTTATTGAGAGCCAGCAGCATCGACGGCCCCGGGGTCATCATCACCGCGCTGACGGTGACGACGTACAGAAACAATGTGGTGGCGTCCATCCGAACCCTCCGTAAAACCACAGACACTACAGGTCGGCCAGCATACACCAGGCGCGTTCAGCACGGCAGCGAAGCGCCCCAGTCCGCCACCTGGCGGGCGCTGATGCTGACGCCGCCGCACACCACGATCACCACGTCCCGCGCTGCGGCGATGGCCGGGTGATCGAGATAGGCCACCGCCAGAGAGACGCCGCAGGCCGGCTCCACCAATTGCCGCAGATCGTCGGCATAACGCACCACGCCGAGGATCGCCTCGGCATCCGACAACACCAGCGACTGGTAGGTGAACCGCTGGATCTGCTGCAACGGCCAGGCCGCTACCCGGGCCGCCCCCAGGGAACTGGCGACAGTCTCGATCTTCGCCAGCTTGACCGGGTAGCCGGCCGCCAACCCCGCCGCGAAGGAGGCGCTGCCCTCGGTTTCGCAGGCAACGATCAGGCAGTCGTGACGATGGTGGCGCAACAAGCCGGTGAGGATGCCGGCCAACAAGCCGCCACCGCCCACCGACACGACAATCGCATCGACCTGCGGACAGTCTTCGAGGATTTCATCGACCATGCTGCTGTGTCCTTGCCACAGCACCGGGTGGTCGAAGGCTGGCACGTATTCGCTGTCGGCGTCGCTGCTCAGTTGCAGAGCGCGCTCGTTGGCCTGGTCCCAGACCTTGCCGTGCACCGGCACCTCGGCGCCGGTCCGGGCGATGCGCTCGCGGGTGGTTTGCGGGGTGGTCTGCGGCACTACGATGCAGGCTTGCAGGCCGAGGCTGGCCGCCGCCATCGCCGTGGCCAGCCCGGCATTGCCACCGGAGGGACAGACCACCCGGCGCTTGCCCTGCTGCGCGGCCTGGGCACAGAGCAGGCCCAGGCCGCGCATCTTGAACGAGCCGCTAGGTTGCAGGTTTTCCAGCTTGAGCCAGATGCGCCGGGTGGCCGTGGACAACCCGGGATGCAGGATCAGGGGGGTGCGGATATGCAGCATCATGGGCTCCTTGGAGGAAGACGGGTGTCTTGCAACCATAGATGCTCAGGCCTGCCTATGCCGCCTCCCCCGGCCGCTCGCCGGTCAGCGAATCGGCGGTACGCGAATGTCGCCACTGCGGCACTGGGTACGCACACCCTTGCCACAGGCACCGAAGCCCAGGTTCTTGTCCAGGCAGACCCGCACTTCGGAGAGTTCCGGGCCGCTGCACAACACCGCTACGCCCTTGTCCGGAATGCCCGGGTTGGCCTGGCGAAACAACTGCTCGATCTCCCGGGCCTCGAAGTAATGCACGGTGGTCGAAGGTTCCAGCACCTCAGGAATCTTCACCTTGCCCAGGGCCTGGTCGGAGGTATCCAGGTAACCCATGGCGCCCAGGCCGCTGCAAGTGCCGTGCTTGCTCCATTCGTGTTCCAGCAGCTTGCCAGTGGGGAACATAGTCAGGCCCTTGGCCCGCTCTTCGGCGCTCAGCTGGGTCAAGGGCGGGCAGGATTCCGGCCAGCCACCCTTGGCGTATTGCGGCCACAGGCCATGCAGGACAAAACCGTAGCCCTTGCCGGAGCACTGCTCGTTTTCCGGATGGGTCAGGCAAAAGGTCGGCGACCAGGACAGCGACAGCAGGTAGTAGTCGAACACCCCGGCGACCGAGTCGCGCTGCTGCCGCGCCTCCCGTGCCTGGCTGACACCGACGGTGCAGATCATCAACGCGGCCAGTGCCGCGGTTGCAAAAAGTTTTCTCATTGACCCTCTCCTTGGGATGGGGCGGTAAGTGAACGGCCCCCTAGTGACCTGACCGGTATCGGCCAGACACCTTTCTTGGCACGGGGCTGTTGCAGGAAGATGACAGGCCACCTCCCCCGCGGGAAAAGCTGGCCGATGCTAACGAAGCGTTGTAGCAGACAGATCGGGTTGTCGCCATGGCCAGCGGGCGGGCTTCTACCGAATGACCAGGCAAATGTGGAATTTGTAGCGAACCCTCGCTTCTGTAGGAGCCAGGCTTGCCGGCGATAGGAATGATGCGGTGTGCCTGACACGACGCCTCGCGAGCAAGCTTCGCTCCTACAGAGGCAAACCTGGGCTTGGCAATAAAAAATGGTCGCTGGCGCCAATTGCGCAAGATCGTTCAAGCCATTCCCGTCGCGGGCTGGCACAGTCGGTTTCCGTTCCTTGGTTGCAGGCTGTCATGTCCAGCGTTCTTCTTCCCCGTACCGCGTTTCTGCGCGGCGCCGTTGCCATCATGCCGCTGTCCCTGGCCACCGCGCCCTGGGGCCTGCTGGCGGGTTCCATGGCCATCGAGGCCAATCTCACCCCCCTGCAAGGCCAGGGCTTGTCGAGCATCGTCTTCGCCGGCGCCGCGCAACTGGTGGCGATCGGCATGCTCAAGGGCGGCGCGGGGATCTTCTCGATCCTGCTCACCACCCTGCTGCTGACCTCCCAGCACCTGCTGTATGGCATGAGCCTGCGCTCGGTGATTTCCCCGCTGCCGGGACGCTGGCGGGTCGGCCTGGGCTTCCTGCTCACCGATGAGCTGTTCGCCCTGACCAGCCAGCACGACAAGCAGCAGTTCGACCGCTGGTACGCCCTCGGCGTGGGCCTGACGTTCTATATCGCCTGGAACCTGTTCACCCTGGCCGGCATCGTCCTCGGGCGCGCCATTCCCGGGCTCGAACACCTGGGCCTGGACTTCTCCATCGCCGCCACCTTTATCGCCCTGATCACCCCGCTGGTGCGCAACGTACCGACCCTGGTCTGCGTGGCCGTGTCGCTGTTCTGCTCGGTGCTGTTCAGCTACTGGCAATGGGGCTCGGCCCTGGTGCTGTCGGGCCTGATGGGCATGACCGCGGGTTTTCTCTGCAACAAGTTCTACCGGGAGCGCACATGATGGTCTGGGCAGTGATTTTCGGCATGGGCTTGCTGGTGTTTCTCAACCGCTATGTGTTTCTCGAACCGCGCCTGCCGGTGCGCCTGAGCAGCAACGCCCGGCAGTTCCTCGGGTTCGCCGTACCGGGCATGCTCACCGCGATCTGCGGACCGATCGTGTTCATGCCCGAGCACCAGCTGAACCTGGCCTACGACAATCCGTACCTGATCAGCTCGCTGGTGGCCATCGTCCTGGTGATCTACACCCGCAACACCCTGGTCAGCATGCTGCTGAGCATGGCGTTCTTTTTCTTGCTGCGGTGGTGGTTGTAGGAGCTGGCTTGCCGGCGATCGGGGCTGCGCGGGGTGTCAGGCAGGACGCCTCGCGAGCAAGCTTCGCTCCTACAGGTTCGGGGTTTGCCGCGAATCCGGCATACGCCGCAAACCTGTAGGAGCCAGGCTTGCCGGCGATTGGGGGCAACGCGGTGTCACTGACTCACCGCCCCGCAAATCCCCGACCGGCAACCCAGCCCCTCACGACGCCTTGGCCTCCCGCAACAACTGCTGGATCACCTGCTCCTGCGCCTCATAACTCCCCTCGCCAAAATGGCTGTAGCGCACCTGCCCGCGGGCGTCGATAAAGTAGTGGGCCGGCCAGTACTGGTTGTCGAAGGCGCGCCAGATCGCGTAGTCGTTGTCGATGGCCACCGGGTAGCCGATATCCAGCTTGCGCACTTGGGCCTTGACGTTGTCGATGACCTTTTCAAAGGCGTACTCCGGGGTGTGCACACCGATCACCACCAGCCCGTCCTTGGCGTACTTTTTCGCCCAGGCATTCACATAGGGCAGGCTGTGCTGACAGTTGATGCAGTCGTAGGTCCAGAAATCCACCAGCACCACCTTGCCGCGCAGGGCTTCGGCGTCCAGCGGCGGCGAGTTCAGCCATTGCACCGCGCCATTCAGCGAAGGCATCGGGCCCTTGCTCGGCAGCGTCTCGGCGGGCGCCGCGCCGGCCTTGTCGATCAGGTAGTCCAGGGCCTTGGGCACG
>Ga0207976_100278_pt1 | contig 25714 bp, 22 predicted proteins | sample LakWasMe94_HOW11_2_FD_183916 | JGI IMG/M metagenome (GOLD analysis project Ga0207976, IMG submission 183916) | Freshwater sediment methanotrophic microbial communities from Lake Washington under simulated oxygen tension - Sediment Metagenome... | ecosystem: Environmental > Aquatic > Freshwater >... | reverse complement strand
GCGCTTGTCGGCCTTGAGCAGCGGCAGGATTTCTGCGCGCATGTCCACCAGAAAACGCATGCCCTCGGGGAACGCCGAAAACCGCTGCAGCAGCCGCGTGCGGGGTGATACCAGCGCACGGCGCAGGCTGATCTCGGCCTGCCCTTCCTCAGCCGTGCCCGCCGCCGCTTCGTAGCGCTGGCGGGCCGACTTGAAGCGCGTGGCATCCGGTGCGAACTGCTCGCACATCAGCAGCCACATGTCGCGCCTTTCCTCGGGCTCGGCCTTCGCATACCAGTCGGCCACGGCCTGGGCGCGGCGGCCGCCCTCGATCTCGCTCACCTGGGGCGCCACCACCTCCTGCAGGTCGGCCAGCAGACGGCGCAATGCGCGGGGCGACAACGCCTCCTGGCCGCGCCGCAGGGTGGCCTGCAGGCGCTCGTTGGTAGAACGCGGCACCGCGACCTTGGCGACCACATCGGTCACGGTTTTGTCGAGTGAGGCCTTGGCAGACTTGTCGGCGGTCTTGTCCCCCGCCTTGTCGGCGGCAGGCGCGGCAGTGCGCAGGCGTGACACGCTGCGGGTGATCCATTCGGGAGTGCTGTTGATCATGGGGTCAACCTCGATGGCTGGTTGCGGGCTACATCGCGCAGCGCATCGCGCTGGCGCAACAGATGGGTGCGCATGGCCTCCTCGGCCGCGTCGCAGTCGCGCGCCTTGAGTGCGGCAAACACGGCCAGATGCTCTGCCAGGCTTTGCTGCATGCGCCCGGGGGCATGCAGCGTCTTGTGGCGTGCCAGCCGCAGGATCTTGCGCAGGTCGCCAATCACCTGGGCCAGCCAGCGGTTGTCCGCCAGCGTGATGAAGGCCTCGTGGATGGCGTAGTTGGCTTCGTAGTAGTCGGTCATGCGCCCATCGGCCGCGCACTGTTGCAGGCGCTCGTGCAGCAGCTCCAGCGCGGCAATGTCGGCCGCCACGGCCTTGCGCGTGGCCTCGTGTGCGGCACGCCCCTCCAGCAAAGCGATGACGGGAAAGATGTTGTCCAGATCGCTCTCGGTGACCTCGGCCACAAAACAACCCCGGCGCGGCTCATGGCGCAGCAGCCCTTCGGCCACCAGCACCTTGAGCGCTTCGCGCAGCGGGGTGCGCGAGATCTCCATCCGCTCGCACAAGGCAGCCTCGTCCAGAAAGCTGCCGGGCGGCAAGGCGCCCGCAAAAATCTCCTCCCGCAGCCGGGAGGCGACTTCGTCGTGCAGTGAATTCGGGACAGGACGCATGTAAAACAAGGCTCCAGAGCACCAACCCGCGAGGCATCGGCTGTCAGCGGCAGAAGCACGGCACAGGCCGAATGCCTGCAACACACCACTAACAGCCGACAACAGAGGCGATTGCCTCGCCATGTGTGTAATTTCTCATAATTACGCAAAATGACAAGGTGTAAACCCTGATTTGCAGACTTTGGTTACACAAAAGACGGCGGCTGCGGTGGTTGCGCAACGCTGCGTGCCAAATAGCAGCAAGGGTGGCGAACTTTGCTGCTGGGCCCAGGGCGCCGTCGCCGGGCGATCAGAGCCCTGGGCCAGATGAGCTGCCAAGGGTGCAACACCCGCTGCGCCCACCGCACGGTCGCCCCGCCCTCGCGCCCCTCCCCCGCTTCACTCCACGCCCTCAAAGCCTTCCACCAGATGGTCGATCCACACCCGCAGCTTGGCGGGCAAAAACCGGTGGGATGGGTACAGCACCCAGGCCGTGCCCGCGTACGAGGTCTTGTGCTCCCAGTCGGGCAGCACGGTCACCAGGTCGCCCCGCTCCAACGCAGCGCGCGCGGTAAAGCCCGGCAGGCTGGCAATGCCCAGGTGGCTCAGCGCGGCCTCCAGTCGCACCTCACTGTGGTTGGCCACATAGCGCCCGCGCACAGCCACCATGGCGGATTCGCCTGCGCGCTCGAAGCGCCAGTGCCGGTCGCGCTCGTCCTCGCCCAGGGTGATGCAGGCGTGGTGCTCCAGGTCGCGCGGGTGCTGGGGGTGGCCCCGCTCAGCCAGGTAATGCGGGCTGGCGCAGGCCAGGTGGCGCAGGGTCGCCAGCGGCCGCCCGGCCAGGCCCGGGGGTGGCGTATCGGTCACGCGCAGGGCCAGGTCGATGGGTTCCTCGAACAGGTCCACCGTGCGGTCGGTGATGAGCAGTTGCACATCGACCTCGGGGTATTTCTGCAAAAACGGCAGCACCAGGGGGTGAACGAGTTGGCGCCCCACCGCCTTGGCCATGCTCATGCGCACCATCCCCGATGGCGCGGCAGAGTGGGTGTCGCTCAGCGCCCACACCTCGCGCGCGGCAGACACCATGTCCTGGCAGCGGCTGTAGACCGCCGTGCCCGCATCGGTCAGCCGCAGCTTGCGGGTGGTGCGCTCCAGCAGGCGCACGCGCAGCGCCCCCTCCAGGCGAGCCACCTGGCGGCTGACCGCCGACGGGGTGATGCCCAGCTGCCGCGCGGCGGCCGAGAAGCTGCCCGCATCCACCACACGCGCAAACACCGCCATGTCGGGGAGGCTGTCCAGGGGTTGATTGATGCGCATGGGGAACAAGTGCAGTTCTTTGACGGCGATTATCAATGCATGGACGCAAATTGATAATTTCCCCAGCCCATCGTCGCCACGCGCGGCGCCCCACAGCCTCCCCCCCAATCTACGTCCCATGTCACACACCCTGCCCCTGTCCGCCCCTTCCCCGCTGGCCCCGCGCCTTTCTGACCTGGCCTTGCTGCTGGTCGCCGTGGTGTGGGGCACCAGCTATGGCGTGGCCAAGGGGGCCCTGGTGTTCTACCCGGTGCTGGGTTTTTTGGCCGTGCGCTTCCTCCTGACCTTTGTGGTGCTGCTCCCGGCCCTGCTGCGCGCCACTGGGCCCGAGCGGCGCGATGCGTTGGTGGCCGGCCTGCCGCTGGGTGGGCTGATGCTGGGCATCTTTCTGTGCGAGACCTTTGGCCTGGCGCTCACGCAGGCCAGCAATGCAGCGTTTTTGATCAGTCTGTGCGTGGTGTTCACACCGTTTGCCGAGTGGTGGCTGCTGCGCCAGCGGCCCGAGCGTGCCATGTTTGGTTTTGCCGCCGTCTCGCTGCTCGGCGCAGCCCTGCTCAGCGGGGGGTACACCGGCCAGTGGGGTTGGGGCGACGCCCTGATGCTGGCGGCCGCTGTGCTGCGCGCCATCACCGTGTGCCAGACCACGCGGCTCACCCGCCGCCGCAACGCACCCGTGCTGGCCCTCACGGCGGTGCAGTCGGGCGTGATCGGGGTGGGCTGCCTGGTGCTGGCGCTGGCCTTGCCGGGTAAATTGCCCCCGCTGCCGTCGCTCACCCAGGCCAGCGCTTTCTGGTGGGCCTGCGTCTACCTGGTGGCGGGCTGCACGGTGTTTGCCTTTGTGGCCCAGAACTGGGCACTGCGCCACAGCTCGCCCACGCGGGTGGGCTTGCTGACCAGCAGCGAGCCCGCCTTTGGCGCACTGTTTGCGGTGTTCTGGCTGGGCGAGCAGCTCAGCGTCACGGGCTGGGTGGGCGGTGCGCTCATCGTGGGGGCCGCCCTGTGGACGATGGCGCGGCGGGGTGATGCGCGGCATTGATCGCCTGCTTGCCCGCCACTCGATCCAATCACTACCATTTTGATAGCTGCTCGGGCATGAAACACCGGCGCTATCGCCCGTTTTACCTTGAAACCAACGCCCCCACCGGCTGCCGCTGCGCCCACAGCCACATCGCTGCGCCACCCACGATCATGGGGACACACAGCCACTGTCCCATGCTCATGCCCAGCGACAGGATGCCCAGGAAGGCGTCGGGCTCGCGGAAGTATTCGGCAATGAAGCGGAACACACCGTAGCCGAACAGGAAAGCGGCCGCCACCTGGCCGGGGCGACGCTCCTTGCGCGCATACAGCCACAGTAGGATGAACAGCAGTAATCCTTCCATCAGGAACTGGTAGACCTGCGACGGATGGCGCGGCTGCATGGAGCCGCTGTGCGCAAACACCATGCCCCAGGGCAGATCGGGGCTGGCAAAGCGGCCCCACAGCTCGCCGTTGATGAAGTTGCCCACACGCCCTGCCGCCAACCCCGTGGGCACGCAAGGCGCCACAAAGTCGGCCACCTGCAGCCAGGGGCGCCGGCGCGAATGGGCAAACCACAGCATCGAAACCACCACACCCAGCAGTCCGCCATGGAAGGCCATGCCGCCCTGCCATACAGCAAAAATCTCCAGAGGGTGGCTCAGGTAGTAACCCGGTTTGTAGAACAGGCAGTAGCCCAGCCGCCCGCCAATGACCACGCCAGCCACCCCCAGGAAGAGGATGTCTTCCACATCCTTGCGCGTCCAGGCACCAGGCCCCGTGATGGAGGCAAATGGCGGGTGCCGCAGGCGCCGGATGCCCAGCAACATGAACAGGCCAAAGGCCGCAAGATAGGTCAGGCCATACCAGTGCACAGCCAGTGGGCCGATCTGCAGGGCGACGGGGTCGATGTGGGGATAGGTCAACATGGTGGCGGGTATTGTGCCCGCGCTGGGGATGACCCCGCACCCAGGGCTGCCTGCCCCGGGCAGGACCATCGGGCGACCGCAGCCGCGCCAGGGCAATCCGCTGGAGCTATACACCACGTTTCTGAGAAAAAAGCCGAGCAAGCGCTAGTCCATCATGCGCTGACAGCTATCAAAAGTAGAGCACCCATAAAAAAGCCGCGCCCTAAGGGCGCGGCTTCGGTGCGGCGGCAGGGCTCTTTGCCCTGCAAAGCAGCTCGTCAGTCGTCCAGCAGCGACAAATCGCGCACGGCGCCCTTGTCGGCCGACATCACCAGCTTGGCATAGGCCTTGAGCGCGGCCGACACCTTGCGGGGGCGTGGCTGTGCAGGCTTCCAGCCCTTGGCGTTCTGTGCTTCGCGGCGGCGGGCCAGCTCTTCATCGCTCACCAGCACGTTGATCGTGCGGTTGGGGATGTCGATGCGGATGCGGTCGCCGTTCTGCACCAGTCCGATGGCGCCGCCCGCAGCGGCTTCCGGCGAGCAGTGGCCAATCGACAGGCCCGACGTGCCGCCCGAGAAGCGCCCGTCCGTCAGCAGCGCGCAGGCCTTGCCCAGGCCCTTGGATTTGATGTAGCTGGTGGGGTAGAGCATTTCCTGCATGCCGGGGCCGCCCTTGGGGCCCTCATAGCGCACGATGACCACGTCACCGGCCTTAACCTTGTCGGCCAGGATGTTGGCCACGGCTTCGTCCTGCGACTCGGTCACGTGGGCCGTGCCCTCGAACACCAGGATGCTTTCGTCCACACCGGCCGACTTGACCACGCAGCCGTCCACCGCGATGTTGCCGGTCAGCACGGCCAGGCCGCCCTCTTTGCTGAAAGCGTGGTCGTACGACCGGATGCAGCCCTCGGCGCGGTCCAGGTCCAGGCTGGGCCAGCGCGTGTTCTGGCTGAACGCCACCTGGGTGGGGATGCCTGCGGGGCCCGCCATGTAGAAGGTGCGCACGGCCTCGTCCTGCGTGCGCACGATGTCCCACTGGTCCAGCGCGTCCTTGAGCGTGGCGGTGTGCACCGTGGGCACGTCGGTGTGCAGCTTGCCTGCACGGTCCAGCTCGCCCAGGATGGCCATGATGCCGCCAGCACGGTGCACGTCTTCGATGTGATACTTGTTGGTGTTGGGCGCCACCTTGCACAGCTGCGGCACCACGCGCGAGAGGCGGTCGATGTCGGCCATGGTGAAAGGAATCTCGGCCTCGCTCGCAATGGCCAGCAGGTGCAGGATGGTGTTGGTGGAGCCGCCCATGGCGATGTCCAGCGTCATGGCGTTTTCAAACGCCTTGAAGCCCACCGAGCGGGGCAGCACGCGTTCGTCATCCTGCTCGTAATACTGTTTGGCGATCTCGACGATGCGGCGACCGGCGCGTTTGAAGAGCCGCTCGCGGTCGGCATGGGTGGCCACCACCGTGCCGTTGCCGGGCAGCGACAGGCCCAGCGCCTCGGTCAGGCAGTTCATGGAATTGGCGGTGAACATGCCCGAGCACGAACCGCAGGTGGGGCAGGCCGAGCGCTCGACCTCGGCCACATCGGCGTCGGAGTAGTTGGTGTCGGCGGCAATCACCATCGCGTCCACCAGGTCGAGCTTCTTGAACTCCATGACCTTGGTGACCGGGTTGGCCAGGCGGGTCTTGCCCGCTTCCATCGGGCCACCCGAAACGAAGATCACCGGAATGTTCAGGCGCATGGCGGCCATCAGCATGCCGGGGGTGATCTTGTCGCAGTTGGAAATGCAGACCATGGCGTCGGCGCAGTGCGCGTTGACCATGTACTCGACCGAGTCGGCAATGATGTCGCGGCTGGGCAGCGAATACAGCATGCCGTCGTGGCCCATGGCAATGCCGTCGTCCACGGCAATGGTGTTGAACTCCTTGGCCACGCCGCCAGCGGCTTCGATCTCGCGGGCCACCAGCTGGCCCAGGTCCTTCAGGTGCACGTGGCCGGGCACGAACTGGGTGAACGAATTGACCACCGCGATGATCGGCTTGCTGAAGTCATCGTCTTTCATGCCGGTGGCGCGCCACAGGGAACGCGCGCCTGCCATGTTGCGACCGGCGGTGGAGGTTTTGGAACGGTAGATGGGCATCGTGCTGGCTTCTGGAAAATCGCTGAAAAGGAAGCGGGCCGCAGGAATAAAGGCCCCTCGCGCACCCGTGCAACCAACCTCTTGAGCCGTGCCGGGGGCAAACCCATCAATTATCGCCCAGCCCCACAGGCCCGCCCGGGGCGGTGGCGTTGGGGATTGCGGGGGCAGCCCCCACGCGCTGCGACGGCGCTGGCAGAATGATCCATTCTGCTCCAGCCCCAACCCCAAGACCAGGACGCCCCACGATGACCGACTCCAGCAAGCCCTCCGCACCCATCAACCGCCGCAGCGCCAACATCACCCAGGGCAAGTCGCGCGCACCCAACCGCTCCATGTACTACGCCATGGGCTACGAGGAAGGCGACTTCGTGAAACCCATGGTGGGCGTTGCCAACGGCCACAGCACCATCACGCCCTGCAACAGCGGCCTGCAGAAGCTGGCAGACGCGGCCATCGCGGGCATCGAAGAAGCGGGCGGCAACGCCCAGGTATTCGGCACCCCCACCATCAGCGACGGCATGGCCATGGGCACCGAAGGCATGAAGTACAGCCTGGTGAGCCGCGAAGTCATCAGCGACTGCATCGAAACCTGCGTGGGCGGCCAGTGGATGGATGGCGTGCTGGTGGTGGGCGGCTGCGACAAGAACATGCCCGGCGGCCTGATGGGCATGCTGCGCGCCAACGTGCCCGCCATCTATGTCTATGGTGGCACCATCCTGCCCGGCCACTACCAGGGCAAGGACCTGAACATCGTGAGCGTGTTCGAGGCCGTGGGCGAGAACGCAGCGGGCAAGCTGAGCGACTTTGACCTGAAAGAAATCGAGAAACGCGCCATCCCGGGCACGGGCTCGTGCGGCGGCATGTACACCGCCAACACCATGAGCAGCGCGTTCGAGGCCCTAGGCATCAGCCTGCCCTATTCGTCCACCATGGCCAACCCGCACGACGAGAAGATGAACTCGGCCAAGGAGTCGGCCAAGGTGCTGATCGAGGCCATCAAGAAGGACATCAAGCCGCGCGACATCGTGACCCGTAAATCCATCGAGAACGCCGTGGCTGTGATCATGGCCACGGGCGGCTCGACCAACGCGGTGCTGCACTTCCTGGCGATTGCCCATGCGGCAGGCGTGGAGTGGAGCATCGACGACTTCGAGCGCGTGCGCGTGAAGACGCCTGTGTTGTGCGACCTCAAGCCCAGCGGCAAGTACCTGGCGGTGGATCTGCACCGCGCAGGGGGCATCCCTCAGGTCATGAAGGTTTTGCTCAATGCGGGCCTGCTGCATGGCGACTGCCTCACCATCGAAGGCAAGACGATTGCCGAGGTGCTGAAGGACGTGCCGGACGAGCCCCGCGCCGACCAGGACGTGATTCGTCCTATCGACAAGCCTATGTACGCGCAAGGCCACCTGGCCATCCTCAAGGGCAACCTGAGCCCCGAAGGCGCAGTGGCGAAGATCACGGGTCTGAAGAACCCCGTCATCACCGGCCCGGCCCGCGTGTTTGACGACGAACAATCGGCATTGGAAGCCATCCTGGCGGGCAAGATCAAGGCCGGTGACGTGATGGTGCTGCGGTACCTGGGCCCCAAGGGCGGCCCCGGCATGCCAGAAATGCTGGCACCCACCGGTGCGCTGATCGGCGCAGGCTTGGGTGAGAGCGTGGGCCTGATCACCGATGGCCGCTTCTCCGGCGGCACCTGGGGCATGGTGGTCGGCCACGTGGCGCCCGAGGCCGCAGCCGGAGGCACGATTGCTTTCGTCAACGAGGGCGACAGCATCACCATCGACGCACGCCAGCTGCTGCTGGAGCTGAACGTGCCCGAGGCAGAAATCGCCAAGCGCCGCGCCGCCTGGACCGCCCCTTCCCCACGCTATACCCGTGGTGTGCAAGCCAAGTTTGCGTTCAACGCATCCAGCGCCAGCAAGGGAGCGGTGCTGGACGCCTATTGATTGCCGAGGCAAAAGACTGAAGGGCTGCGACGCAGCGGCATGTTCTGCCCCAGCGAGGAATCGGCTGCGCCCTCACCCGCGTCTGACTGCAGGCGGGGCTGGAGCTCCCTTTAAATTGGGTGCCGCTTGGATCGCCACCGAATCCATTGGTCAGTCACCATCCGCAATGGTGCAGTCAGACGCCACGACCAGCTCATACGCATCAGCTCCACCTCTTTTCGGACGGCAGCAGTCACCGCGGCCTCGCGCGCGGTGACATCGCGCACCAGCCGAAGCGTGTTGACGCGCATCCGGTCTGCAGGCGTCGCATCACAGGCGTTTTCATGCCCCTGTCCCCGCGCGCCGTCTACGATCTCGCCAATATCGAAAAAGGCCAGCGGCTGCTCCGCGCAGGTGACGACCATCAAGCCCCAGGGCTCGTGCACATCAATGCCCTTGGGGCCACCTTCACGGGGGTTGTGATGGCCTTGCTGAAACACTGCGTCATCCAGCACCCGTATCGAACGGTGCGGTTCAGGCAGATCCTGCCACCCCGGCACAGCGCGGTAGAACACCGCTACGGTGGGGGCTCCCGCGTCCGCAACAAGCAAGATGCGACCGCCCGCAACAAAGCACAGGCCATGGGGATAGTGGACTCCACCGAGTTGCACTGCCGGCTCCTTGCCGGGATCAAGAAACTCGTCATTGCGGTAGAGCGCTACTGCGTGATGATCGTGATTGCTGACGGCCACCCACTCCCCGTTGGCGTCTAACGCTATCCCGTCCGGCAACTCCAGCCCCTTGTGCATGAGCTGTTGGGCGTCCAGATGGGCAAAGCCGCTCGCGGCATCCAGCAGATGATGGGTTACGTAATGGGAAAAGCCGTTGCATACCCAAAGTTCGTGCAGGTCCGCGCCCAGATCACGTATGCACAAGCTTCCAGGAGTGCTGAGGAGTTCTGTCTCACGCTTACCGATCACCGCCACCGGCCGAAGGTCGCATGCCGAGGTCAGGCCATCTGCCTCAGGCACTTTGAATAGTGAAACATTGCCCTCTCGGCTGGCAACTGCGATGACACTATTGCCCACCCAGCAAACGCCGTGGGGGCGTCTAAGACTAGTGGAGGATATCTCCACCGCATCCGTCAGACAAACCACCTGCCGACCACTCTCGAGCTGACAGTCCAACCCCACGACAAGCAAACGATCCAGAGTGATTGCAGCAAGTACCAAGCGGCGTCCATCGGGCGACCAGCTCACATCTTCGGTTCGCCCCATCGACAGCACGGCATCGAGCAATTCTTGAGGGCCCGTACATGCCACTCTCACTACAGCACTCCTTGCTGCTGGTTATGAAAAGCCAGGGCTTCATCCACGGGTCCGTCCATCACGATGCGTCCATCCTTCATGACCAATGCGCGATTGCAGAAGCTCTTGAGAATGACCTCGTTGTGGGACGCCAGCACCAGGATGGAAACCTGCTCAATCAGGCCATTGATGCGATCCTTGGCCTGGCTGAAAAATTGTGCGTCACCGGCACCAATCATTTCATCCATCAGCAAAATATCGGGAACGACGCTGGTGGACACAGCAAATGCCAACCGCAAGAGCATGCCCTGGGAGTACGTTCTCACAGGCAACTGCAGATGTTCTCCAAGTTGGGTGAACGTCTCTACTGAAGGGATGAGATCCATGGCCTGCCTGCGCGTCAGCCCCATGACGATGCCCCGCATGATGATGTTGTCGTAGCCGGTGGCGTCGACATCCATGCCCAGCATGATGTCCGTTAGGGCTGCCACTCTGCCACCGAAATTCAGTTCGCCTTGCATGGGCTCGTAGACACCGGACAGCACACGCAGCAGCGTGGTCTTGCCAGCGCCATTGGATCCGATCAGGCCGACACGGTCGCCAGGTCGCAGAGACAGATTCACGTCGCGCAGCGCATGCACACTGACCTGTCGCAAACCACTGGATTCCACGCGCGCCTTCTCGCGCCGGGGAAGCCCCAGCACCGTGTTGAGCAACCCCCGAGACCTTGCGGTGAACACGGGAAAATCAATCGATACGCCAGTCAACTGGATATGGGCCATATTTGGATGCTGCAAGGGAACGGGGATTACAACCAGTACACAATCCGCCGACGGATCGCCACGTATTGCCAGAAGAAAATCAAGGCCAGCAGCAGAATCACCCCCAACGCGGCGCCCCAGCTGCTGGGACTTGGGACGGATCCCATAAGGGGGCTACGCATCAGCTCCAGAAACAGCGCCAAAGGGTTGAGATGCACCACCCACTGTGCGCGCTCAGTCAGCTGGTCGGGCACCCACAGAACAGGTGTCACAAAAAAGCTCACCTGCATCAGGCTGCCGAGCGCTACCGTCACATCACGAAAACGAGCCGCCAATCCCCCAAGGATGGCGACGGTGAAAGTGGCTGCCAGCAGAGTCATCAAGGAGGCTCCCAGCAATGCTCCCCACTGCACGTCCCCCAAGCGTCCCGCCCACAACAACACTGCAAGCACAATCACTGCACTGTGCAGCATCAAGATGGTGCATCGGAACACGGTGCGAAAGACAAAGGCCATCTTCGGGTAGGGCGTCTGCTTCAGGAAGGCATCCGACGCGATGTACGTTAGCGCGCCTTCATTGATCAGGGCGCTGAAATACCCGAACAGCACATGCCCCGCACAGAAATATGGCAGGTACCAGTCAGCCGGATACTTGAAAAGCTGCGCGCCAATCAAGCCGAATGCCACGATGAAGAGGGCCGTATTGAACGTAATCCACACTGGCCCCAGAAACGTCCGCCGATACTGCTTGGCAACATCATTCCAGCCCATGAAACACCAAAAGCGCCACGCCAACATGGCATTCCAGACATCTCGCCCAAGCAGTTGAATCTGTCGCTGGCGCGTAGATACATTAGGTGTTGTAGTGTGTTTTGTCATCACAGAAAAACTTAAATCATCGACTCATAGACCTGCAGAGTCTTTTGAGCGCACGCTTGCCAGGTAAATCCACGCACCCTGTCACGCCCGCGAGCTCGCAATTGGCCTGCGAGTGCAGAATCTTCAATAATTCGGCACATCGCGTCTGATAGCTCATCGATACGAAGTGGGTCGATCAGGAGCGCCGCATCACCTGCGACTTCCGGAATGGAGGTTGTATTGGAAGCCACCACAGGCACGCCTGCTGCGAAGGCCTCCAGCACTGGCAAGCCAAATCCTTCATGCAATGACGGAAACACCAACGCCGTCGCACGCTTTATGACTACCTGCAGCTCGGTGTCTGGCAGATGCCCCAGCCATCTAACATGCTTCAGCTGTCCGCTGGAAAGGCGTCCCACGACGTCCTCACACCCCCAGCCGGGTTTGCCGACGACGATCAGTGGACACGCCCTCTGCACGTGCTCCGGGAGGCTGGCGTGGGCAGACAAGAGTCGTCCGATATTCTTGCGCGGCTGCAACGTGCCCACACTCACCAAATAGCTTTCTGGTAGCGAATGCCGAGCCCGCACAGCAGCCCCCTGGGCAGCATCAACAGGCTTCAGCCATTGAGCCCCCACGCCCAACGGGATTGCAGTGATTCGCTCCTCCGGAATGCGAAAGTGGGTCGCAATTTCTTGTCGGGAATAGTCGGATATGGTGATGACATGCTGCGCCCATAACGCAGTCCGCCGCCACAGTTCGTTCTTTAAGCTCTTCAAACGGTATCGCACCCATTCCGGATGGGACAGCGGTATGGCATCGAAAATCGTGGCTACCGTGGGTACACCTCGCAAACGAGGGACGAGATGGTCTGTGGCATGTATCAGATCCACGCCAGTACCCACCGCACGGCGTGCGTGGCCAAAGTCCATCCACGGCAACATGGCAGCCAGCGCTTGGTAACGAAACGAACCAAAGGACAGCGGAGCCGTTACGCCAGTCCAACTGCTTTCAGGAAGATCGAAAAGATAGGGCGTCAGTTGGGCAGATTGAGGCATAGCAGCCATCAATTCGCGGGTGTAGGTACCAATCCCGTCTACCCCACCCTGCTGCATACATCGCGCCAATACGCTTACACCAAAAGCAACCTTCATCAGACTCTCTTTCTTAACCCCAACAGAACAAACCGCATACGACTACGGTTCACAGTGAGACGAAGCGCCACTGATCGATTTTTTCCATGTGCTTTATCTGGTCAGATACTCCTTTTCAAGCCTTCAAGGAATACGCAAAAGACCAGACGGATACGCGGCCTGCGCCGCGAAGAGCGCACCAGCGCCAGTAGGCTCACCGCTCTAGTTTGTCCAAGGAATTTCGCTCGACGAAGGATCGCTGATACCTGGATACTCAGAGGAGAGACTCCAGGCTACCTAACCAGCTCGCAGATGCTGCAGGTCAATTGCAGACCCATGTGTGATTCAAAATTGCCTGACGCTAACCCAGTCCCCAGCAAAGAGTAACACTCACGCTAGCGACGCGAGATTGTCGAGCGTTCGACAAGCCAGTAAAGAACGGCAAACTTTCGCTAACTGGGCAACGGCCGACTGACTAGCTAACGATGGACGAAGGTTAAATCACCCTTGGCGGTGAACCTCACGGAAAACTGCTGCCAAGGCGTGATGGCTTCAACGCGGTTTGCGCGGCTGAATGCCCAGTGCTTCCTTGTGTTTGTTGATGCGGTCTTTCTTGCGCTGATCCATCTTTTCCACGGCCTTGCGCTTGGTGTAGCCGGTGGAATCAGCCCAGGCCCACCACAGCGCTGTGGCCGCGAAGGGCGCCAGCACCCACCACCACGACCACGTGGCCACAGGGCCGATCTCGAAATATTTCAATGCCAGCATGAGAAGGGACAGACCCAGCAGATACATCGCTCTCTCCAAAGAATGCCGCGAAAAGCGGGATTGACCAGGGACAACTGCGTGTCAACCCAAGTCACTACAATCGCATTAAAAGCACTGTAACTCAACCACAGGAATTCCCACCATGAAGCGTTCCCTGATCACACTCGCCTTGACGCTGTCGGTTGCGGCACCCGCGATGGCCGACTTGGCCTTGGCCACCTCCAAGAACTGCATGGCTTGCCACGCAGTGGACAAGAAACTGGTGGGGCCGGCCTACAAGGACGTGGCAGCCAAATACGCTGGCCAGAAGGACGCCGTGGACAAGCTGGCTGCCAAGATCGTCAAGGGTGGCTCTGGCGTGTGGGGCCCAGTACCCATGCCCGCCAATGCGCAAGTGAGTGACGCCGAAGCGAAGAAGCTGGCGGCCTGGGTGCTGACGCAAAAGTAATTTGCTGCCCTTGTGGTGGCCGCGGGTTCTACCGTCCCGGCCCCAGCAAAAAGCCGCGCACGATCAGTGATGCGGCTTTTTTTATGCCTGCGGACGACGCCCGCGCCCCTCTGAGTGCGCAGACAGTACCTGCGCCTTCCAGGACATCACCCACAGGATAGGCCCTACACGATGGGGGTCACCAGCGAATTGCGGGAGCGCAGCTGCTGCTCCAACTGACCCACATAGGCCGCCGTGGTGTTGTCAGACTCCTCGGCGCGCGCGGCGAGGCGGGCCTCCAGGTGGTCCAGCCGCGCCAGAACCGCCGCATGGGCCTGACTGTGCTGGATTTCAAGGAATGTACGCAGCTCCGTGAAGCGGGACGCCTCGGCCTTGTCAGCCAGCTCGCGCTGGGCCTGCATCTCTTTGGTGTGGCGGCGGGTTTCGAGCAGTACGGAGCCCTGCAGCGACAACACGTAGGCCACGAAGAAGATGCCCAACACGGCGGTAAGCGCCAGCATGAGCAATCCGAGCGGCGCTTCAAATGACACCACCCCCAGCGATACCAGGGAAGGGGCGGCCAGCGCAGGCCAGTTCAATGCAGCCAGTGCGGCAATCACCAGCACCGTCAACAGCAAAACGATGGAACGCAAGTGCATGGGAAATCTCCGGTCAGCAGCGCCCGGCCAGGGTGGCCGGTCACGCCATGCTGCCGTTGTAACGCATACACGGGCAATTGCTGCCGGCGCAGGACTGATTGGAGATCACGTCCTACAACGCGCGCTGCAGGCCCGCCGGGTGAGCGGGCCCGCTGCTTCGATCACGTACCGGGGTGATCAACGGGTTTTGTGGCCACATCACATCGCGGCGCGATATGAGCGTCCGCAAACCCCGCAAGCGCTATGCGCTATGCGCTGGCGCCTACGGCGCTGTTCTTGATCAATCAGCCTTGCAGCTTCGATCAAGGGGCGTCGGGTGAGATACCAAGGTTTTGTGGCCACATCACATCGCTACGCGATATGAGTGTCCCCGAATCCGGCAAGCGCTGCGCGCTGGCGCCGTTGCACGGCGCCTTCTTGATCAGTTGGTCTGGGCCAACTGATCCAGAATTGCCGGATTCTCCAGCGTGCTGGTGTCCTGGGTGATGGCCTCGCCCTTGGCAATGCTGCGCAGCAGGCGGCGCATGATCTTGCCGCTGCGGGTCTTGGGCAGGTTGTCGCCAAAGCGGATGTCCTTCGGCTTGGCAATGGGGCCAATCTCCTTGGCCACCCAGTTGCGCAGTTCGTTGGCGATCTGCTTGGCTTCCTCGCCGGTGGGGCGCGAGCGCTTGAGCACCACAAACGCACAGATAGCCTCACCGGTCACGTCGTCAGGGCGGCCCACCACAGCGGCTTCGGCCACGAGGTCGGTCTTGGCGACCAGGGCGGATTCGATCTCCATCGTGCCCATGCGGTGACCGGACACGTTCAGCACGTCGTCAATGCGGCCGGTGATGCGGAAGTAGCCCCGGTCGGCACTGCGCACCGCGCCGTCGCCCGCCAGGTAGTAGCCCTTGAGTTCTTCGGGGAAGTAGCTCTTCTTGAAGCGCTCGGGGTCGTTCCAGATGGTGCGGATCATGCTGGGCCAGGGGCGCTTGATGACCAGGATGCCACCGGCGCCGTTGGGTACGTCGTTGCCCATTTCGTCCACGATGGCTGCGGTGATGCCGGGCAAAGGCAACGTGCAGCTGCCGGGCACCAGCGGCGTGGCGCCGGGCAGCGGGGTGATGACATGGCCGCCGGTTTCGGTCTGCCAGAAGGTGTCCACGATGGGGCAGCGTTCGCCGCCCACGTTCTTGTGATACCACATCCAGGCTTCAGGGTTGATGGGCTCGCCCACGCTGCCCAGGATGCGCAGGCTCGACAGGTCGGAGCGCGCGGGGTGTACCGCCTCGTCAGCCTCGGCCGCCTTGATGAGCGAACGGATGGCGGTGGGGGCGGTGTAGAAGATGGTGCACTTGTGGCGCTCGATCATCTGCCAGAAGCGGCCAGCGTTCGGGAAGGTGGGAATGCCTTCAAAGATGATCTGCGTGGCGCCTGCAGCCAGTGGGCCGTAGGCGACGTAGGTGTGGCCCGTGATCCAGCCAATGTCGGCCGTGCACCAGAACACGTCGTCGGCGCGCAGGTCGAACGTCCAGTCCATCGTCATCTTGGCCCACAGCAGGTAGCCGCCGGTGCTGTGCTGCACGCCCTTGGGCTTGCCGGTGGAGCCGCTGGTATAGAGGATGAACAAAGGGTGCTCGGCGCCCACGGCCACGGGTGCGCATTCGGTGCTTTGCCCCGCCAGTGCCTCGGCAAAGGTCTTGTCGCGCCCGGCCACCATGTTGCAGGCCGTGGCTGTGCGCTGATAGACGAACACGTTGCGGATGGTGTCGCAGCCGCCCATGGCCAGGGCTTCATCGATGATGGACTTGAGCGGCAGCTCCTTGCCGCCACGCATCTGGTAGTTGGCAGTGATGACGGCCACGGCACCGGCATCGATGATGCGCTCGTGCACGGCCTTGGCACTGAAGCCGCCAAACACCACGCTGTGCGTGGCGCCAATGCGGGCGCAGGCCTGCATGGCAATCACGCCCTCAATGGTCATGGGCATGTAGATCAGCACGCGGTCGCCCTTGGCCACACCATGGGCCTTGAGCGCGTTGGCAAACTGGCTCACTCGGGCCAGCAATTCCTTGTAGGTGATCTTGGTGACCGTGCCATCGTCGGCTTCAAAGATGATGGCCGTCTTGTTCTCGGTGGCGGTGCCGATGTGGCGGTCCAGGCAGTTGGCCGAGGCATTGAGTTCGCCATCGGCAAACCACTGGAAGAACGGCGCGTTGGACTCGTCCAGCGTGCGGGTGAAAGGCTTGGTCCACTGCAGATTGCCGCGTGCCTGGCGCGCCCAGAAGCCCTCGAAGTCCTTTTCGGCCTCGGCACACAGTGCGTCATACCCAGCCATGCCGGACACGCGCGCGGCTTTGACGATGGCGTCCGAGGGCGGGAACACGCGGTTCTCAACCAGCACGGACTCGATGGCGGATGTGGGCGCACTCATGGTGTTGTCTCCTGGATCTAATGGGAGTTGGAATTGGGCGGTACTGTCGGGCGCGGCACTTACAGGCCACTGACTGGCGCGAAGCTTACAGAGTACGCCATTGCGGCGCGCCTGTCGCCAAGGGCCGGGCCACCGGCTGCGCAGACCCACCTGCCACCGCAGGGACATGCTGCCCCCCTAAAATCGCGCCTCCTGCAACCCTTTGCGAGTGCCATGTCCTCTCCCCAACACAAGCCCCCAGCGCCGCTGCGCCCCCTGCCTTCCATGATCTTCGCCAGCCGGTGGCTGCAACTGCCCCTGTATCTGGGCCTGATCCTGGCGCAGGCGGTGTATGTGTTCCATTTCTGGGTGGAACTGGTGCACCTGATCGAAGCCGCGTTTGGCAACACGGCGGCCCTGCAGAGCCTGGTGTCCAGCATTGGCTACAAGAGTGATTTCCAGGTCACCGCGCTTAACGAGACCATCATCATGCTGGTGGTGCTGGCGCTGATCGACGTGGTCATGATCTCCAACCTGCTGATCATGGTGATCGTCGGCGGCTACGAGACCTTTGTCTCGCGCCTGCACCTCGAAGACCACCCCGACCAGCCCGAGTGGCTGAGCCATGTGAACGCCTCGGTGCTCAAGGTCAAGCTGGCCACCGCCATCATCGGCATCAGCTCCATCCACCTGCTCAAGACCTTCATCAACGCCGCCAACTACGACCTCAAGGTGCTGATGTGGCAAACCATCATCCATGTGGTGTTCCTGCTCAGCGCCCTGGCCATTGCGCTGACCGACCGGCTGATGTCGCACTCGTCGGACCGCCACTGAGCACGGCGACGGTCCCCACGCTCCCCGGCAACGCCGGGGGAGCCCCCGGGACCAGCATATCAGTCAAAAGTGCCGGTAGCGCCGGTTGCGTATGCGCTGGCAGCTATCAAATTTGAAGTAAGCACCCTTCGGTATTCAGCGCCCTGGGCGCTCCCAGATTTCTCCTCAATCGGTAGGCACAGTGCGGTGCAGACCCACCCGAAGGAGAAATCCATGCCCCCTCTGTCCTCTCTCTCCCCGACCGCAGCCGCGGCGCAAGCACCCGCTGCGGCAGCCTCCCCGTCCACACACACCGCCACCAGCCGCCGCCTGGCATTGAGCGCGCTCGGCTCGCTGGGCGTCGCCTCCCTGTGGGGCTGCGGCGGCGGCAGTGACAGCACCAGCACCGACTCTGGCAGCAGCACGGACTCCGGGTCTGGCACCGGCAGCGGTACCGGATCGGGCACTGGCACCGGAACAGGCACCGGCACAACCACCACCTGCTCCGTCGTCCCCGAGGAGACCGCAGGGCCCTACCCTGCCGACGGCTCCACGGCCAGCAACAACACCTACAACGTGCTCGCGCTCAGCGGCATCGTGCGCTCGGACATCCGCAGTTCGGTGGGATCGTCCACCCAGGTCAGCGGCGTGCCGCTGTCCATCACCATCACGCTGACGAACACCAGTGCCAGCTGCGCGGCGCTGTCGGGCTACGCCATCTACCTGTGGCACTGCACGCAAGACGGCAACTACTCGGTCTACACCTCCAACAACATCGCCGACAACTACCTGCGCGGCGTGCAGGCCACGGACGCCAACGGCACCGTGACCTTCACCACCATCGTTCCGGGCTGCTATGCGGGCCGCATGCCGCACATGCACCTGGAGATCTACCCCACGCTGGCATCGGCCACCAAGGCCGCGAACAAGATCAAGACCACGCAACTGGCCTTCCCCACCGCACTGCTCAGCAGCATCTACAGCAGCAATTCGGGCTACAGCGCCAGCGTGCGCAACCTGGCCTCCATGTCGTTTGCCACGGACAACGTCTTCAGCGATGGCACCACGCTGGAGATGACCACCATGCAGGCCAACACCGGCGGCGGCTACTCCGCCAGCATCACGATCTCGATCGCGGTCTGAGCCCCTCGTTGCTTCCATTCACCCTGTTGTTTCGATCACCAGAAAGACGCCCGATGTTCAAGATCCACACCCTTTTGGCCGCACTGGCCCTGGCATCCATCGCCGCAGCGTTCCCCAGCCACGCCCAGCCATCCCGCGGCACGCCGCCCGCCCCGCCACCCGAGGCCTACGCCGCCTGCAAGGGCAAGACCGAAGGCGCCTCCGTCACGCTGACCATGCCCGACGGCAAGAGCCTCGCAGGCACTTGCCGCACAATGGACGGCACCCTGGTGGCCATGCCCGCTGGCGGGCCCGGTGGCCCCGGCGCAGGTGGCCCGCCCCCCGCCCGCTGACCCACCATGCCGCCCCTGCGCTCCCTCGTCCCCGTGCCCCATCTGACGCTGCACCGCAAAGCCTTCATCGCCCTGGCCGCCCTGCTGCTGGCGCTGTTGCTGATCTTTGTGGGGTTCTCGCGCCTGGGCCTGCAGCGGGGCCTGGGGCCGTATGTGGCCGAGATCGAGCTGGCCCGCATGGACTGGCTGGCCGAGCGCCTGCAGGCCCACCACACCCAGGCAGGCGGCTGGGACAGCCTGCGCGGGCAGTCGTCACTGTGGGGACGGCTGACCCACCCGGGCGGCGGTCCACGCGGGCCGGGTGGCGCCCGCCCCCCCAGCGGCTCGCCACCCGGCCTCCCGTCGGAGCCTCCTGGCACGGCCAACCCCCCTCCTTCCAATGCCAGTGACAGTGGCCGTGGCGCTGACCTTGGCAACAGCCCGCCTCCACCCCCACCCGGCGACCTGGGGCCCCTGGACCGGGGCCCAGCGCCACCCCAGCGCCACCCGGATGACATCTACCCCCGCCTGGGCCTGCTCGATGCACAAGATCAGCTGGTCGCAGGCACACCGCCCCAGCCGGGGGGCGCACGCCTGGCGTTGCGTGGCGCCAGCGGCCAGACCATCGGGCACCTGGTGCTGGCGCCCCCGCAAGGCGTGCGCAGCGAGGCCGACCAGGCCTTTCTGGCCCAGCACCTGGGCTTTGTGGCGTGGACGGGCCTGGTCGGCCTGGCCCTGGCGCTGGTGCTGTCGGGCTGGCTGGCACGGCGCTGGCTGGCCCCGGTCGAGGCCCTGGCCACCGGCGCACGCGGCATTGCGCAGGGCCACCTGCACACCCGCGTGCCCGTGCACGGCAATGACGAACTGGCCCAGCTGGCCCGAACCTTCAACACCATGGCCGAACAACTGGGCAGCATCGAAGCCAGCCGCCGCCAATGGCTGGGCGACGTGGCCCACGAGCTGCGCACGCCCCTGGCCGCCATGCGCGCCGAGATCGAGGCTGTGCAGGATGGCATCCGCCCCTTTGACGACAAGACCGCGCTGCGCCTGCACCGACAGGTGATGCGCCTGATCCAGCTGGTGGGCGACCTGCGCGCCAGCCTGGATGCGGTGGGCACCAGCGCACCCTCGGCCCAGGTGCCCGTGCACCCGCTGTCGCTGCTGAACGAAGCGCTGGCCTCCATGCGCCCCCGCCTGGCGCAGGCGGGCATCGATGTGGACACCAGCGGCCTGGACGCCCTGGCCGCACCAGGCGCCGCCCAGCCAGCCCCCCTGGTGCGCGGCGACGCGCAGCAGCTGCACCAGGTGTTTTTGAACCTGCTGGAAAACAGCCTGCGCTACACCGACGCGGGCGGCCTGCTGCGCATTGCGGCGCGCCTGCTGCCACCGGCCGATGGAGCCTCCCAGCTGCAGGTGCAGCTGGACGACAGCGCGCCCGGCGTGCCCGCGCACGAGCTGCCCCGTATCTTTGAGCGCCTGTACCGCGCTGAAACCTCGCGCAACCGCGACCACGGCGGATCAGGCCTGGGCCTGGCGATCTGCCGCGCCATCGCGCTTGCCCACGGCGGCACGCTGACGGCCGAGGCATCGCCCCTGGGCGGGCTGCGCATCACACTGAACTTGCCCCTTCTGGACAACCCGGCACCATGAGCCCACGCATCCTTGTCGTCGAAGACGAACCCGACATCGCCGCCATCGTGGTGGATTACCTGCGCCACGCGGGCTATGCGGTGGAGCACCAGACCGAGGGCCGCGCCGCGCTGGCGAGCATGCTCACCACGCCGCCCGACCTCACGCTGCTGGACATCATGCTGCCCGGCATCGACGGACTGGAGATATTGCGCCAGGCGCGGCGCCACACGCAGCACCCCATCATCATGCTCACCGCCAGGGTAGAAGAGGTGGACCGCCTCATCGGACTGGAGCTGGGCGCCGACGACTACATCTGCAAGCCGTTTTCGCCGCGCGAGGTAGTGGCCCGTGTCAAGGCCGTGCTGCGCCGCACCGCTGCAGCTCAGGAGGTTTCCTCCACCAGCGCACCACTTGCCGCCTTGATGCTGGACGAGTCGCACTGGCAGGCCACGCTGCATGGAACGCCGCTGGGCCTCACGCGGCGCGAGTTCAAATTGCTGCAGGTGCTGGCGCGCCAGAAGGGGCGCATCTTCTCGCGGGCCCAGCTGCTGGACCAGGCCTATGACGACACGCTGGATGTGAACGAGCGCGCCATCGACAGCCACATCAAGAACCTGCGCAAGAAGCTCAAGGCCGCCAGCACGGACGGCAGCGACTGGATCCGCTCGGTGTATGGCGTAGGCTTTGCACTGGACCCGAACCACGAGGGCCCGCCAGCGGCCTGACGGGCAGGCTGCCAGCGACACCCCCTGGGGCCGATAACTATCAATTTAATAGCTACTAAGGCATGCAGCACTAGCGCTACCGGTGCATTTGGCTCAAAAACGCCACGATACCCCCCCAAACAGCCCTGCAGACTCAGCGCCCCACCATCTGCGCAGGCACCACCCACTGGTCAAACTGCTCGCCCGTCACATGCCCCGAGGCCACGGCGGCGGCGCGCAGGCTGGTGCCCTCCTTGTGCGCCTTCTTGGCAATGAAGGCGGCCTTGTCGTAGCCGATGTGGGGGTTGAGTGCCGTCACCAGCATCAGCGACTGCTCCACCAGGTCGTTGATGCGCGCCTGGTTGGGCTCGATGCCCACGGCGCAGTGCTCGTTGAAGCTGGCCATGCCATCGGCCAGCAGGCGCACGCTCTGCAAGAAGTTGTGGATCACCATCGGGCGGAACACGTTCAGCTCGAAGTTGCCGGAGGCCCCGCCGATGTTGATGGCCACATCGTTGCCCAGCACCTGCGCGCACAGCATGGTCAGCGCCTCGCACTGCGTGGGGTTGACCTTGCCCGGCATGATGGACGAGCCCGGCTCGTTCTCGGGGATGGTGATCTCGCCCAGCCCGCTGCGCGGGCCGCTGGCCAGCCAGCGCACGTCGTTGGCAATCTTCATCAGGCTGGCCGCCAGGGTCTTGAGCGCGCCATGGGCATGCACCAGCGCATCACAACTGGCCAGGGCCTCGAACTTGTTGGGGGCGGTGACCAACGGCAGGCCGGTCAGGTCGGCCAGCTCCTTGGCCACGGCCTGCGCATAACCGGCGGGCGCATTGAGCCCCGTGCCCACCGCCGTGCCACCCAAGGCCAGCTCGCCCAAATGGGGCAGCGCGGCACGCACATGCTGCTCGCCATGCTGCAGTTGCGCCACCCATCCCGAGATCTCCTGGCCCAGCGTGAGGGGCGTGGCGTCCTGCAGGTGGGTGCGCCCAATCTTCACGATGCTGTCGAACGCCTTCGCCTTGGCCGCCAGCGTGGTGCGCAGGCCGTGCAGCGCGGGCAGCAGGCGGTGCATCAGCGCGTCCACCGCCGCCAGATGCATGGCGGTGGGGAACACGTCGTTGCTCGACTGGCTCTTGTTCACCTCGTCGTTGGGATGCACCAGGCGCGCTTCGCCGCGCGGGCCACCCAGCAGCTCGCTCGCCCGGTTGGCCAGCACCTCGTTCATGTTCATGTTGGTCTGCGTGCCCGATCCGGTCTGCCACACCACCAGCGGAAACTCCTGCAGGTGACCACCTTCGATCACCTCGTCTGCCGCCGCCACGATGGCCGTGGTCTTGGCCGCATCGAGCAGGCCCAACGCGTTGTTCACATAGGCGCTGGCCCGCTTGACCTGGGCCAGCGCCCGGATCAGCTCCGGCGCCATGCGCTCGCCCGAGATGGCGAAGTGGTGCAGCGAGCGCTGCGTCTGCGCCCCCCACAGGCGCTGGGCAGGCACATCGATGGGGCCGAAGGTGTCTTTTTCGGTACGGTATGCGGTCGCGTCGGGGGTAGAGGTCTTCACGGTAGGGCCTTGCGCGCTCGGTGAGCGGATGGGAATGAATGAAACACCAGCCCGCAGCATACCCACCGAAGGCCATGGCGCGCTACCACCCCCCATCGCCCCTGACAGGCCCGCGCAAGCCCGCCGGGAGATAATTCGGGGTTCGCGTTTTCCCTAAAACCCCCACCGCCATGACCACGACGACCATTCGCCAAGAAGACCTGATCGAATCCATTGCCGGCGCACTGCAGTACATCAGCTACTACCACCCCACCTCCGTGAACATGTAAGTTACCGTGGCTAAACGATTTTTCCGATCAGCCACGATCCCAAGGGAGTGATTGCAAGAATCCTACATGTAGGTGAACGTCATTTCGTAGCGCCGCCGCTACAAGAACGCAAATGCGACCCCATGCCGTTACCTGAGTAAACGTTCCCACAACGTGGGCAAGGCTTCCTGGCATAAGTTGGTTTCCTTCCAGTGTTTCCCTGCCGCAAGTTCTCGCGGTTAGTTTGGATGAACACATTCCCCAGCTCGTAACCCCCTGCATCACCTACGCGGCTCATGCAGTATTCATCCCCAAGGGTTCCGCGCTGATCCCAATGCCCGCTTGCTAACCAGATGTAAAGCCATTCCGCAAACGTTAGGGTGAACGTTTTTCCTCTGCGGGTTGCATTACGTTTCTGGTTTCCGTATGCATACAAGGCTGGGCAGGTATCCTCTGTAGCTAGCTGGCTGTATTTCATTTCCGTTGGCTTCATTGCCACTTCTCCTAGCGGTCTATCGCCGCGCCTTCATTTTACTTACCGGGATCGTTCAGCGCATTATTTGATTGCGGGGTGAAAGAACTTGGTTCCCGGTTAGTCTTTAGTCTTTGCTTGATGAACAAACATGATGAACGCAGACTTGGTCGATAAATAGGCAGTGAAAAAATACTACACCTATGTCTATTACCACCCCATCACAACCGAACCCATGTATGTGGGGAAAGGCAGCGGTGGGCGCGCCTATCAGCACTTGAAATGCAGCGAAACAACCAAGCTGTTTCATCGAAAGCTCCACAGCCTTCTAAAAAGAGGGTACCAACCCACAATCAAAATCTTTCCAAAGGCCAGCGAGCGCGAAGCACTAGACTTCGAGGAAACACTGATTGCCTACATAGGTAGATTTGTCAAAGGGGACGGCCCACTATTGAACATTCGATCATCCTCACCATCCGTGACTAGCTGCTTCAACAAAGTGCCCCCAGGTGCAAGCACAGAACAATTGATTCTGATGCGAGCAAAAGCCATTGAAAAAACTTCACAACGAGTGTCGGTAAACGGTGTGGTTTACGATTCAATCGCCAAGGCGTCATCAGCAACCGGTTTTTCTAGAAAAACCATAACTAAAAGAGCCAAGATTTCTGCCCCAGGTTTCATGTTCGTTTAGCAAAGAACTTGGTTCCCGGTTAGTCTTTAACCATGTCTTGATGAACTTGATGTAAGAGCTTCCAATTGGTGTACGGTAACAACGCCGTGCAACACTTGAAAGCAAATCATGGCAACAGCAAAGAACACCCAGGCAGCACAAGTAACCGCAACTCCCCAGGCTCCCAGCTTTTTTGAAACCCTTACTGCAATCGCAAAGCCAGTCACCAAGCTCAGCAATGCACAAGCACAGCAAGACCCCAAACTGGCACTGCGCACACGTTTCCAAGCTAGCGTGGCTGAGCAACAAAAGCTGATTAAGAGTGCAGCAGGGAAAAGCCGCTGGTTCATCAAGAACCCCGATGACAGCTACGTGCTGACCCTGCGCAATGGCAACACAGCTTTGGCGATCAATGGCACGACCTACTTCGCGGTTCCCGATGCAGCTACAGCGGTCAAATTTCTGGATACGGTGATCGAGGGTACAAAAGCTGGCGAACTTGACGAAGTTCTGGCCGCAACGCTTCGTAAGCCACGGGCCAAGAAGGAAGCACAGACACCAGATGCCAAGTAACAACTCCACAAACAACAAACCCGGCGAAAGCCGGGTTTTTTCATGCCTTCTTGGCTTCCAAGTATTGCAAATCTAACTCGCGTTCACGGGCTCTTAGGCGGTCTTCCTGCCATGTGCGAGTTAGTGGCCTTGCACCTGGGAAATGGATTCGCTTTTTGGGTATCTGCAAGCGCAATCGTGGGGGCGTGGTCACAGTATCGGTAACTGGCAGACCATGCCTGATAAGCAAGTCGATGATACCCAGGATCAATTCTTTGGTCCTACAAGCAATCATAAACCCCTGCATCAAGAACTCACCAGACTTGTCCTTGATCTGGTCCGGTTCCCAATCAAGTTCTAGCCGCGTATCCAGACAGACGCCTGGTTTTCCGTCTTTGTGTTCCAGCAAATGCAAGAAAAAGAACTTGCCTTGCGCGAACTCGGACCCGAAACGTTTGAGAACTAGCAATTGCAGGATTGCCAAGCTAATGACAGGGCACTTCGCGGGATGCCAGTAAGGGCTACCCTCCTGCAAAACGAACACCAAATGGGTTCCAGCTTCTGGTCTACGGTAATGAATCTGTAATGGGGTCAAACCTTGAAACAAAGACATGGTGGGTTTGTAGTTCTTTCAACCTTGTCTTGATGATCCATCACCTAGACATTCCAATGGGTTACCAGCAACAGGTAACCCGAAATGACAAACACGCAATTCATCCAGAACGCAGCCCCTACGCACTTCGGTATTGATCCCG
>Ga0207976_100277_pt1 | contig 25781 bp, 21 predicted proteins | sample LakWasMe94_HOW11_2_FD_183916 | JGI IMG/M metagenome (GOLD analysis project Ga0207976, IMG submission 183916) | Freshwater sediment methanotrophic microbial communities from Lake Washington under simulated oxygen tension - Sediment Metagenome... | ecosystem: Environmental > Aquatic > Freshwater >... | reverse complement strand
CGACGACAGGGTGGCAATCGTCAAGGGCACACCCGCGCGTGCGGCGGGTGGCAAACGGTCCAGCGCATCCAGCGCCGCATACCCCAGGCTGACAACCAGCGCCTGCGGTGCGGACTTGGCAATATCCTTGAACGCGACCGCAAGCGATTCGCCCTGCGCGTCGGTCGTGGTGCGGGTCACTTGCTGACCAGCGCGTTGCAGGGCGGCCACCAGCGCATCGGTGCGTGCGGGCTCGGAATCATCCGCCAGCACCGCGACCTTGAAAATGCCGATGGCATGCAACTGGCGCGCCAGCGCATCGGCCTCGCGGGTGTCGTCGGGGCGTGTGCTGAAAACGTGGTTGGCGTCGGGCGTGCGCAATTGCAGCGCGCCCGACATGGGCCCCAGCAAGGGAATGCGCATGTCGCGGGTGGCCTGGGCCGCTTGCAGGCACGCGCGCTCGCCCAGGCAGTTGACGATGGCGATTGCACCGTGCTGGCGCGCCAGCGTGCGCACATTGCTGGCCACGCGCTGGGGGTCACCACCGTCGTCCAGGGTCACCAGTTCTATCGGCCGCCCCTGGAGCCCACCCGACGCATTGAACCGCTCCACCTGCGCACGGGCACCGGAGAGCACCCGGTTGGCCACCGGAAAGCCTGCACCGGTGAGTGGCAAAGACTGGCCAATCACCACCGGTTCAGGGGCTGCCATGGCCGAGGCACAGACACACACCAACGCCGCAAGAACAACACCGATAGGAGCGCGACGGGCCAGCATATGCAATGCCAATTACGCCAGCACTGTGGCGGTTACGGGCGCCGCACGCGCCACGCCCACGGCAGCGGGCCGCAATAAAAAGTGCGCCAGCGCCGGCAACAGCACCAGTGCGCCCACCATGTTCCAGACGAACATGAAGGCCAGCAAAATGCCCATGTCGGCCTGAAACTTGATGGGTGAAAAGGCCCAGGTGCCAACCGCCAGCGCCAAGGTGATGCCAGTCAGCATCACCACCCGACCGGTGAATTGCAGCGCGTGCAGGTAGGCGTTTGAGAGGCTCTCGCCGGCGCGCAGCCGCGCCAGCATCACGCTCAGCACATACAGCGCATAGTCCACGCCGATACCCACGCCCAATGCAATCACCGGCAGCGTGGCCACCTTGACACCCATGCCAAAGCCCACCATCAGCGCCTCGCACAAAATGGAGGTCAGCACCAGCGGCAGCACCGCACACACCACGGCGCGCCAGGAGCGGAAGGTGAACCAGCACAGCAACAACACCGCGCCATAGACCCATAGCAGCATCTCGTGCATGGCCTTCTGCACCACGATGTTGGTGGCGGCGTCGATGCCAGACGAACCGGCGGCCAGCATGAAGCGCACATCGCCTGCCGGCTGCGCGGCAATGAAGTGCTCGACTTCATCCACGACGCGGCTCAGCGTCTCGGCCTTGTGGTCCTTCAGGTAGACGTACAGCGACAGGAAGGAGCAGCCCTGGTTGAACAGCTCGCGCGGCGCGCGGGTCTGCACACCGCCCAGCGCGCTGGCATTGGGGAACAGCTCGAACCACTTCAAGTTGCCTTCGTTGTAGCCCACCATGGCCAGCTTGGAGAGTTGTGCCATGGAGTTGGTGGACTCCACGCCGGGTAGTTGCTCCAGTTGCCAGGCCAACTGGTCCACCCGGGCCAACGTGTCGTACTGGGTGCACTGGTCCTCGGGCGTGGAGACCATCACGGTCAGGATGTCGCTGCTGGCGGCGTAGTGGCGGGCCAGGTAGTCGTTGTCGCGGTTGTAGCGCGAGTCGGCGCGCAACTCGGGCGCGCCGGGGTCCAGGTCGCCAATCTTCAGATTCAGGCTGACGGCGTAGCCCCCAACGGCCAACAGCAGGCTCACCACGATGGCGGCCAGTGCCGGGCCACGCTGGGTGAACAAATCCAGCAGCGACCACAGGCGGGTGCGGCGCTGTGTATGAGCGCCGGTGGCGGAGGTGCCGGAGCGCGTGACGTCATCGTGGTCGTCCAGCGCCTCCAGTTGCAGGCTGCGCCGCGCACCCCGTGCGCTCACGCCCACATAGGACAACAGAATGGGCAACAACACCAGGTTGGTGAAGATCAGCACGGCCACGCCAATGCTGGCGATCACCGCCAGGTCCTGGATGACCTGGATCTGGATGATGGCCAGCACGGCAAAGCCTACCGCGTCGCACAGCAGCGCCGTGGCGCCGGCCACGATCAGGCGGCGAAAGGTGTAGCGGGCCGCCACCACCTTGTGGGTGCCGCGACCGATGTCTTGCATGATGCCGTTCATCTTCTGCGCGCCATGGCTCATGCCAATGGCAAACACCAAGAAGGGCACCAGCACCGAATACGGGTCCAGCTCGTAGTGGAACAAGGCCAGCAGGCCAAACTGCCACACCACCGCCACCAGCGAGCAGGCCACCACCAGCGTGGTGCTGCGCCCACACCGGGTGTAGCCATAGAGCACGGCGGCGCAGATGACCAAGGCCAGAGCGAAGAACAACAAGACCTGTTTCAGGCCCGCGATCAGGTCGCCCAGCACCTTGGCGAAACCGATCACGTGGATGCGCAGAGTGTTTTGCGTGCCACCGGCCTGGGGGCTCTCATACTTCTCACGCAACACTTCAACCTTGCGCGACAAATCACCGTAATCCAATGCTTCACCGGTCTTGGGGTTCTTGTCCAACAGAGGCACAAAAATGATGCTGGACTTGAAGTCGCCCGCCACCAGTTGCCCAATCTCGCCCGAGCGCTCTACATTGGCGCGCACCTCGGCCAGCGCGGCGGGCGAGCCATCGTAGCTGTCACCCATCACGGTGTTGCCGTCCAGGCCTTCCTCGGTCACCGCCACCCAGCGCGTGTTGCTGGTCCACAGCGATTTCATGAAGGGGCGGTCTACACCGGGCAGCAAAAAAATCTCGTCGTTGAGTTTTTGCAGCGTGTCCAGGTAGTCCTTGTCGAAGATGGACGCACCACCGGTCTCCACCACGATGCGCATCGCATTGCCCTGCCCTGCCAGATTGCTTTTATTGGCCAGGTAGTTGGCGATATAGGGGTGTTTGGTGGGAATGGTTTTCTCGAAACTGGCGTTCAAGCGCAGGCTCAAGGCCTGCCAGCCCAGCAGCAGCGTGATGAGTAAACAAATGCCCATTACCCAAGGGCGGTGGTTGAAGAACGCGCGCTCGAAGGCCGTGCCGGAGGCGGTGTCAAAGTCTTGGAGTCGGGCGACGACCGGTTGGGCGTCCAGGGAGGTATCGGCGTGCATGGTGGGGTGGTCGTGAAATTGCTGAGAAAGCGTTGGGTGGGACGGCATTCAGGGGAATGGCATGGACATCAAATGAGGACCTGAAAAATCTACCGTTCGCCCTGAGCTTGTCGAAGGGCTTCGACAGGCTCAGCCCGAACGGAGACTCTCCTTGTGTGTGCGCCGTTCATACTCAAGGCGCGTTTTGGCGGCGCAGGCCGCGCAGGCTGGCCAGCACCAAGTGGCCGTCGGCTGTGGCGGCGCCGGATGCCGGCAAGGGTCCACCGGCTGGTGCAATCTTGGAGACGCTGCGCCCGTCATCGCGGCTCAGCAGCAGGTCGCCGGTCTGGCTCAGCAAAGCCAGCGCACCACCATCCAACTCCACGGCCGCGCTGATGGACACCGGCACTCCCGTCTGCACGTCGTCCCAGTGCGCGCCCTGGTCGGCCGAGCGCAACGCGTTGCCGCGCAGGCCGTAGGCAATCAAGGTGCCCGAGCGTGCGGCCAGCAGGCCAAAGAAACTGCCTTTGTAGGGCGAAGCCAGCGCGGCAAACGTGGCGCCTGCATCGGTTGACTTCAACAGCAGCCCCTGCTCGCCCACGACAAAGACGTTGCCCCCGACATAGCGCACACCGTAGAGATGAAAGCTCTTGGGGTTGGGCAGCCGGTCCAGCGCCGGCGTCCAGGTCTTGCCGCCGTCCACGGTGGCGAAGGCGAGGTTGTAGGCACCGACCGCGAAGCCGTGTTGCGCGTCATGGAAGTCCACATCGAAGAAGGGTTTGTCCGGCCCTTCTTCGGCAAAACGCTGGGCCGCGCGCACCACACGCTCGTCGCTGCTGCTGCGCGCCGCCACTGCAACCGCCTGGGCCGCCCGCACGCCGTCGAGTTGCAACACCCAGGTTTGCCCGGCGTCTTCGGTCTTCAAGATCACACCCAGGTGGCCCACGGCCCAACCGGTGCGCGCGTCCACAAAGCGTACGGCCGTCAACGTGACCTGCACCGGCACCTGGGCTTGTTGCCAACTCTGGCCCGCATCGTCCGACCACAGCACCGTGCCACGCTCACCCACCGCCACCAGGCGCTGCCCGGCGCGGGTCACGGCCAGTGTGGCGGCCAGCAGCGCCTTGGGGCTTTGCAGCGCAGCCTGCGTCAGCACGCGTGGCACCGCCGCCTGCGTCAGCACGCGTGGCACCGCCGCCTGCGTCAGCACGCGTGGCACCGCCGCAGCGCCCGACACAGACCCTGCTGCTGCGGGCGATGCCTGGGCCACTGCCAGGCCGCTCAAGGCCCATAGGCACAGTACCAGCGCCAAGCCCTTTCGTTGGGGCGTCCTGACAGCGCCCGCAAACATCAGCGTGTCCCCTCGTTGGCCAGCTCCTCGGGGCTGAAGAAGGAGCGTGGGATCGGAGCCACCGGCTGGTACTGCGTCTTCAACTCGTTGGACGCCATGTTCAGGTAGTAGGCGCCGGTTTGCAGGTCGTAGCCACCCCAGGCCATATTGCCCACCAGGGCCGGGATATCGGGTGCCAACAGCGTCAGCGTGTAGTTGGTGCGCCAGAGGTCGCCCTTGGCGTCCCAGCCGTCGAACAGCATGATTTGCCAGGTGTCTTCATCGATGTAGTACTTGCGCTTGGGCACCACATGGCGCTTGCCCGCCGCCACCGTGGCCTCCACTTCCCACACGCGGTGCAGCTCCCAGCGCACCTGTGCCGGGTTCAGTGTGTTGGGTGTCACCAGATCGGCCACCTTGGCGGCGGCCGCCTTGTTGTTGTTGTACGGGATGTACAACTCCTTCTTGCCAACCAGCTTGAGATCGTATTTGTCGATAGGGCCAAACAGGTTGAAGGCTTCGTCAAACAAACCGATGCCCGAGGTCACCGAGTCCGGCGTGTCATAGGCCACGGATGGCGCTTTGCGCACGCGGCGTTGGCCCACCAGGTATTGCCACAGGCCACGCGGATGGCTGGCGTTGAGGGCGTCGTGCGCCAGGATGGCCTCGCCCGACTTGGAGCCCGGCTCGCTGACCGCGAACTTGCCCAAGCCCGCATACCCGTCGAACTTCTCGATGCTGCCTTCGGGGTCGTAGTACTGTTTGCGAAAACTCTGCGTGCCGCCCGAGGCCATGGCGCGCTTGCCGTCGGCGGTCACCACCCACACGCGCACCGGCGCCTGCACATAGGTGCCGGTCCAGGCCAGGCGGTGGTTCTGGATCACCTCATAAGCATCCTTGGGGATGGGGAACGGTGTGCCGCCATAGGCGTTCTCGGTGCCGTGGCCACTGTCGACCAGCTTGGCACGGGTCGCATTCTTGAAGGTGTTGTCGTACACCCATTGCGGCGCGGCTGCGCTGCGGTGCGTGGGGTAGACATCGATGCGAAAGTCGGGGTACTTCTTCATCAGCGCCTTCACGCCGTCGGTGAGCTTGGCGGCGTATTGGTCCATGTTCTTGGCGTTGATGGACAGTATCGGCTTTTCAACCGGGAACAGGTCGGGGCGGGGATCACCACTTTTGTAGCCCGCCGGGGCTTTGGTGATGCCACCGGTCCAGGCGGGGATGCTGCCATCCGCGTTGGCGGCGCGCTCGGCGCCCAGCGGGGTCAGCGTGGTCTTGAGTTTGGCGGCCTCGTCGGCGGAGACGGCGGCCCAGGCGGTTGTGCCAACCAGCGGCGCAACGAGTAGGCCCGCGACAAAGCTGGCCAAAAGAGTAGGTTTGTGGTGCATGAGAAAACTCCGTTTCAGGAAATGCGGGTCAGAACGTGCGCGACACGGTGAAGGACAGGTTGGCCCGGTCCTTCAGCGTCTGGGCAAAGGTGAGCTGGCGCGGCGAGCCGGTGCCCGCGACCAGGGTTTCGGTAAAGGTCTTGGCCGGGCCAAAGAAGTCGCTGTAGACCAGCGCCACATTCCACACGCCCTGGTACTTGCCCTTGATGCCTATGCTGTAGTCACCGGCATTGGAAGCACCCCCGGCGTAGTTGAAGATGGCCGACGAACGCCCGCCAAAGTTGTAACCCACGCCGATGGGGATGGACAGGTCCAGCCCCGGCAGCACCTGGAAATACTGCGGCTCAAACAGCATGCGAAAGGCCCATGCATCCCGCGTGGTGTTGGGGTCCAGACCACCCAGGCCCACGCTGGTGCCGCCCGGCCCGATGGCGAAGATGTCCTTGGTCACTTTGAGCGTGCGGTTGAATGCCAGCTCGGCCACGATGGCGCCGCCCTGCCACAAGGCATTGGGTTGCAGCACGTAGATGCCCGAGGCTTGCAAATGGGCGGTGTCGCCCACGGCGTAGCAGGGGTTGTTGTCGCTGGTGTCGCAGTTCAGGATCGGGCCCAGGCCGAGCACGGCGGGGTCGCTGTTCAGCGCCGCGTTGCTGCGCACCGAGCCTTCCACCGCCCAATTGAGTTGGCCCACCGACGAAGTCACGCTGGCACCCAGGGTGCGGATGTTGCTGGCGTAGGCCAGGTGCACATTGCCGTTGACAAAATCGAACACCGGCACGGCGGGAGTCTTGTCGTGGTACTGCGCGGCGTAAAAACCAAACTCGTATTCACTGCCGGTGGGGCTCCAGCGCAACTGCACACCGCCCTGCCCCGAGTCCTTGGGATTGAAGTCCTTGTTGGGGTCGTAGCCCAGCAATATCGGATTGCCGCTGGCGTCGTTGCCGAAGTTGACCACACCGGTGCCCACATAGTCCTGGTTGGAGAAGTAGCTACCCACACCGGGTATCTTGCTGGGCCGCCATTTGAGCTGGTAGTAAGCGCCAAGCGACAGGCCTTCGGCCACCTGCAGCGAGCCCGAGATTTGTTCCACCGGCAGCAGCACTTCCTTGAACTGCCAGCCTGGCACCGAGACGATCTTGGCCACATCCACCGGCCCCTGCGCATTGGCAATGCCGTTTTGGCCGAAGAACAGGCTCTCGCCCCACTGCAAGGTGTGTTTGCCCACCCGCAGCGTGCCCTTCATGTCCTTGATGTCACCCTTGAAGTAGACAAAAGCATCCAGGATCTCGCTGCCCTGCCCGTGTTGGGCGCGGGTGGATGCCAGAAAGTCGTTGGGGGCTTGTGTGGCCACCGCGTTATTGGCCAACGGGTAGTTGCCGACGACCATGTTGCCGACGTTGACCGGCGTGCCCTGGTAACTGTTCTTGCGCAGGTAGACGCTGTCGTACCAAGTGGTGGCGCTGATGCGGCCGCCAAAGTTCTTGCCGGTGACATCCAGCTCGGCCAGCAGGTCCCAGCGGTTGGAGATCTGGCCCTTCTGGAAGTTGTGGTCGCCATCGTCTTCGTTGATGGTTCCGGGGTCGGTTGTCACGTCAAAACGTGTCAACTCCGGCATGGGGTCTTTCAGGCGATTGGCCGTGCTGTATTTGGGCGTCAGGTCGAGCCGGATCTTGAAATCCGAATTCGGCGTGTCAATGTCAAAGGCGTAGGCAGTCGGCAGCGCGAGCGCTACCGCTGCCGCTACCCAGGTGCGGCGAAATTTCATGGTTTGTCTCCTGTTAAAGGGGGTAAAGCCCGGGCTTGGCGCCCGGTGTTTCTTCTGTGTCTCAGCGTTGCAGCACGAACTGCCCGCCTTCGATCTTCAGCATCACGACGGCGCGTTCATCAAAGCCGATGTGGTCCGTCGGCGTGAAGTTGAGAACGCCGTGCGAGACGACGATTTCCTTCTCGCTCTCCAGCGCATCGCGCAGGGCCTGGCGGAATTCGGGTGTACCCGGCTTGGCTTTTTTCAGCGCGACCGGCACGATGCGTTGCAGCACCTTCAGCGCGTCGTTGGCGTGCGCCCCAAACTGTGTGCGCGAGTTGGCGCCATGGGTCTTCTCGAACGCGTTCACATAGTCCATTGCCACCGGCTTGATGGGGTTGTTGGCGGCCAGTTGCTCGGCCACCAGCACGGGGCCGGCCGGCAGAATCGCGCCGTCCATGGCCTTGCCGCCCACGCGCACCAGGTCGGGCGACGCGGCGCCATGGGTCTGGTAGATGGGGCCGCTCCAGCCGCGCTCACGCAGGTTGATTTGTGGCATGGCAGCGGCAGAGCCCGCGCCCACGATCAGCACGGCGTCGGGTTTGCTGGCAATGGCGCGCAAGGCCTGCGACGTGATGGCGGTGTCGGGTGGTGCAAAGCGCTCGGTGGACACAATCTCCAGCCCGGCCTTCTTCGCCGAGGCGGTAAAGGCCTGCAACCACATCTCGCCATAGCCTTCGTTCCAACCCAGGAAGGCGACCTTCTTCACCTTGTCGGCCACCATGCGCTTGGCCACGGCGTCGGACATCAGCGACACCGGCTGCGGCAGCGGGAACGTCCAGTCGTCCGTGCCACCGGGGCGCGGCGCGGGGGCAAAGGCCAACTGCACGGTGTGCGTCTCGGCCGCTACTGGTGCCATGGCCAGCACCGCCGGCACGCCGGAGGAACCCAGCAACAGGTCCACCTTGCTTTCGATGATGAAGCGGCGGGTGTTCTTCACCGCGCCAATGGTGTCGGAGCCATCGTCCAGCACGATGAGCTTGATCTTCTCGCCGCCAATGCGCTCGGGCCACAGGTCCAACGAGGTCTTGACCGGCAGCCCCAGCGAGGACAGCGGGCCGGTCAGCGACAGGTTGACGCCGATGTTGATGTCGGCGTGTGCGGTGCCCGCCAGTGCCAGCAGCGCCGCTGCGCACAGTAAACCCAGAATAGGTTTCTTCATGGTGTCTCCAATCCTTATAGTTTTTTGAGAGGTGTCAGAGGTAGGTCGAGGCCAGGCCGCCATCGACCGGAATGTTGACGCCGCTGACCCAGCGCGCCGCATCGCTGCACAGCCAAGCAATCACCGGTGCAATCTCGTCGGCAAAGCCGGGGCGCAGCATGCGGTGGGCATCGGCCTGCACACGGTCCTGCCCCAGCATCTGCACAAAGTCACCCAAAATGGGTGTGAACACCGGACCGGGTGCCACGCAGTTCATGCGCACGCCTTTGCCCATGAACCATTCCTGCGACTGGGTGGCGTTCCACACAATCAGCGCTTCCTTGAAATACTGGTAACACGTCTCTTGCGGCACCGGGTGGTCGCGCAGCCAATGGGCACCGGCGGCAAAACTCTTCATCGCCGCCAGCTCCTTGTGCAATGCCAGACGCTGGGGCCACTCGGCCCCGAGGATGGATGCCACATTGACGATGCTGCCACCGCGCGGCATGCGGGCCAGCACTTTTTCGGTCAGGTGGCGCACACCCAGGTAGTTGACGCGGGCCACCAGCTCACCGGAGGCCGTGCCGGGCACACCGGCGATATTGCACAATGCATCGATACGGTCGGGCAATTGCGCCACGGCCGCGTCAATGGCTTCGGCCGTGCCCAGATCGGCCTTCACAAAATGGTCCAGCGTCAGGCTGGGGTCGTTGCGGTCCAAGCCAATCACGGTGGCACCCTGGAAGCGGGCGAGCTTGGCCACTTCGGCACCAATGCCAGAGGAAGTGCCTGTGATGACGATGGTTTTGCCTTGCAGACTCATGGCTTGTCTCCTGTCTTGTAGTAAATGAAAGCTGCCGCTTTAGAACGGGTACATGGGCGCCGTGTCCTTGACGGTCATCCACTGCCACTGGGTGTATTCCTCCCAATCGGCGGGGCCGCCCACGCTGCTGCCGTTGCCGGCGATGCCAGGGCCACCGAAGGGGTTGACGCAGTCGTCGTTCACCGTCTGGTCGTTGATGTGCACCATGCCGCACTTGAGCTGCTGCCCCACGGCCATGGCCCGGCCCACGGATTGGGAAATGACGGCGCAGGCCAGGCTGCCGGTGTTGTTGTTGGCCAGGGTTATGGCCTCCTCATCGGTATCAAAGGTGATGATGTTGGCCACCGGGCCAAAGGTTTCCTCGTCAAACACCCGCATGCCGGGCTTCACGCCCGACAAGACCGTGGGCTTGTAGAACAGGCCGTCAAACGTGCCGCCCGCTTCCAGCTTGGCACCGGCCTTGATGCTGTCTTGCACGATGGCGTGCACACGGTCGCGCTGCTTGGCATCGATCAGTGGGCCCAGTGCCACCTGGCCACTGGCACCATCGCCCACCGGCAAATGCGTGGCCTTGGCCACCAGACGTTGTGTGAGTTCTGCGACGATGCTCCGCTGCACCAGAATGCGGTTGGAGGCCATGCAGATCTGGCCCTGGTGCAGGTAGGCACCCCAGGCCGCGTTGCTGGCGGCAACGTCCAGATCGGCGTCATCCAGAATCAGCAGCGAGTTGGCGCCGCCCAACTCCAGCGACACCTTCTTCAGGTGTTTGCCCGCCAGTTCACCAATGCGGCGGCCCACCGCCGGCGAGCCGGTGAACGCGATCATGGGCACCAGGGGGTCGGTCACCAGGGCCTCGCCAGCCTCGGCATCACCGGGCAAGACCTGCAACAGGTCCTTGGGCAAACCGGCCTCGGCAAAGACGCGGGCAATCATCAGGCCACCGGTCACCGGTGTGCGGCTATCGGGTTTGATGACCACGGCATTGCCGGCCGCCAGGGCCGGCGCCACGGCGCGGATGGTCAGGATCAGCGGAAAGTTGAACGGCGAGATCACGCCCACCACGCCATGCGGCACGCGCTTGGCAATGCTCATGCGCCCCGGCACACTGGGCAACACATGGCCTTGGGATTGCAGTGGCATGGCGGCCGCCAGATGGCAGATGGTGATGGCTTCGCGGATCTCGTGCTGGCCCTTGGGCAAGATGCCGCCGGTCTCCCGTGTGGCGTACAAGGCCAGCTCGTCAAAGTGCTGTTGGAACAACGCACCGGCGCGGCGGAACACCTCCGCCTTTTCCCGTGGTGGCACGGCCACCCAGGCCTTTTGCGCGGCGGCGGCGGCGCGGGTGGCCACCGCCATGTCGGCCGCGTTGGCAATACCCACGGTCGACAGCAGACGCCCGGTGGCGGGCTCCAACACCTCGCGCACACCGCCGCCTTTGGGGGTGGGCGCCAGGCCGGAAAAATTCAAAAATGCTATTGCTTCTGACGCGCCCATTCGCTGTCTCCTTCGGTTGTTTGATCAAGTCACCACTTCCGTGTGGCGTACCACTTCATTGCAATGCGCGGGCCAAGCGGTGCCACCACGGTGCTGGGAATGCCCGTGCAGAACGCCTGCATGCTGGGGAAATTAGGGACATACCCTAGGAATGTTTATTGCGGTGCAGCAGCGCGAATTTGGGGAAATTTTTTTACCATTTGGTTAAAAAATACCGCTACATTTGAGCAAACCATCAAAAACTTGAGTGAGACCATGCCCCCATCCAAGCGGATTTCCCTGGCCGACGTGGCCCGTGCCACCGGCACCACCTTGGGCAACTTCGACAGCACGGCCGTGGCCAAGGCCATGGGCAGCTTCACCAGCGCCCAGATCGGCGGTGGCATGCCACCCAGCGCCGCCCACCCCAGCGTGGCCGACATCAGCGAGTGCCTGTTTTTCTCGCCCGGTGACGGTCGCATCTGGCTGCAAGACCAGCGCATGGTGCTGCTGCACACAGAGGCCCTAGGCTCGCTGCGCCGCGAAATGATCGACAGCCTGGGCCAGGAGCGCGCCCGGGGGCTGTTCACACGGGCCGGTTATGTCAGCGGCGCCCGCGATGCGCAACTGGTGCGCAAACAATGGCCCGACGCCGACCCGCTGGCCGCCGCCATTGCCGGCACCCGCCTGCATGCGCTGGAGGGTGTGGTGAAGGTGGAGCTGGTGCGTGCGTCTTATGACCCCGACACCAGCCGCTACGAAGGCGAATTTTTGTGGCACAACGCCAGCGAAGACGATGAACACATTGCCGCCTATGGCATTGGTGGCTCGCCGGCCTGCTGGATGCAGGTGGGTTATGCCACCGGTTATGTCAGCACCTTGTTGGGCTGCCTGGTGGTGTTCCGCGAAATCGAATGCCGCTCCATGGGCGACGCGCATTGCCGCGTGCTGGGCAAGTCAGCCGAGCTGTGGGACGACGTGGAAGAGGACATGCGCTACCTCAACGCCAAGGAATTTGTTGACACCGCCGCCTACGCCCGCCCGGCCGCCAAGGCCGCCGAGTTGCCTACGGCAGCCGCAGTCGCCGGCGACGCCATGGTCGGCGCATCGTCCGCCTTCAACGCGGCCTGCCACCAACTCAGCCGCGTGGCCCGCACATCGGCCACGGTGCTGTTCACCGGCGAGTCCGGCGTGGGCAAGGAAAAGTTTGCCAGCATGCTGCACAAGATCAGCCCGCGCAAGGACCAGCCCTTTGTGGCCGTCAACTGCGCGGCGATTCCAGACACGCTGATCGAGTCCGAGTTGTTTGGCGTGGAGCGCGGCGCCTACACCGGCGCCAGCCAGTCGCGGCCCGGCCGGTTCGAGCGTGCCAGCGGCGGCACGCTGTTTCTGGACGAGATTGGCACGCTGAGCTTTGTAGCCCAGGGCAAGCTGCTGCGCGCGCTGCAAGAGGGCGAGATCGAGCGCGTGGGCGGCACGCGCAGCATCGCGGTGGACGTGCGCGTGGTGGCGGCCACCAACGAAACCCTGCGCCAGGCCGTGCGCGACGGCAAGTTCCGCGAGGACCTGTTCTTTCGCCTCAACGTGTTCCCCATCCACCTGCCGCCACTGCGCGAGCGGCGTGATGACATCCCCTTGCTGATGAACCACTTCCTGAACCACTACCGGCACAAGCATGCCTGCGCGGTCAGAGGGTTCACACAGGCCGCCGTGCGGGCGCTGCTGAACTACGACTATCCCGGCAACATCCGTGAACTGCAAAACTTGGTGGAACGCGCCGTGATCACGGCGGACACGGACGGGCTGATCGACCTGCACCACCTGTTCACCAGCGGCGAGACCTTGAGCGAGGATGTGATGACCTTGCGGCTGCAGGCCAGCTCGGGCACGCTGAACCTGAATGCGGCGGGGGCCACGGCCGATGCGGGGGGCAGCAGCAGTGGCAGTAGCAAAAGTGGGCCACAGACACTGGAGCAAACCGAGGCCGAAACCTTGCAGCGCGCCATCACCGCCGCACACGGCAACCTGTCCGCCGCGGCCCGGCTGCTGAACACCACGCGGCCGAAGCTGGCGTATCGGGCGCGTAAGCATGGACTGGTTTAACGCTTGGGTGCGCCGTCGCCATCGCTGAATTCGTCAATGCATTTCATGACTGGCCTTCACCACCTGCGCCAGTTCTGCAAACAGCGCCAGCGTGCGCTGCACCTCATCGGGATCGATCTTGCCGATGGCATAGCCCACATAGATGATCACTTTGTCGCCCACCTACGCGTCGTCCACCAGATCAATGGGCACCTCCTTGCGCACCCCGGCCAGATCGACCACGGCACGCAGAGCGGGCAAGAGTTCCATCACGCTGGCCGGAATGGCCAGACACATGATGGGTTCCTTGAGATGCTATTGAAATAGTAGCAGATTGCGCTTATTGCACGAGGGCTAGCGGCATATTTTGTTGTCGACGTTTCGGCGACGCAAGGTTTTTGGGGGGTGGATTCCAATATGGCGGCGAAGCACCCGAAGGGACGGACGAAGTCCAGGGCATTTTGGTAAAACCCCAGGTCCGGGACTCTGCCCCCCATAAGGCAGGGAGGGTGCCGGAGCGGTGCGTGGTGGACATGATTCGGTGAGACATAGCATGGGCTGGTTGACGGATGTTTGGCGGCGACTGCCTTACTTTGCCTTGTCGTCGTCCGTCGGATGGAGCACATGACCCCCACCGATATCGAGGCCGCCATCAGGGCGGATAGGCAGCTCAAGTGGCTGCGCACCTTCCGGAATGCTGGTGACCTTTTTTAGGATGAGATCGCCTTGCTGGATGTAGTGTTCTCCGGGAACGGGTATGACCTTCCGTGGCTGGATATCCTCCTTCAGGATGTAAGTTCTGACAAAGCGCGACAAGCGGAACACGGCTAGTGGGCCACCATAGTGACGCCAATCAAACGGCTGTCCTTGCAGCCCGCCCGTGCTTAGGGTGATGACGTTCGTTACAGAGAAGACCTTTCCCAGGCAATCAGAGTCGATCGACCAGACTGGCGAGAACGGCGCGTGCGCAAAGGCGTTTCGGATAAGGCGGGAAATCTGATATGCGCTGACAATCTCTGGGTCAGTTGAACTCTTTGGGTCGGCGACCGCCGCGCGAATGGCGTCCTTCATGGCGACAGCCATAAGGTAAGTTGCAGAAAGCTGGAGGTACTCAGCGGCGAATTCGGCTTGGTCCTGCCGGAGCGCAACTTCCTCGTACTTAACGATATGTGCCCCATGGCTCCATTCAATCGGTAGATCAAGCGGCTGGCAGTTCATCGTTGAAGCGATGCGCACGGCGGACGCCAATCTAAACTGCAGCTCAGCAGCGAAGACGTGCTGGATGTGTTGCTGAAGTGTGCTCATGCTGCCTTCCTCGTCGCCCAACGTCCGAAGCCATTGGCCCACGACGCGCGCCGCGAAGCGAAAACTTGAAGTTGTGTGTCGGTGTGGGCTGACAAGTTAGACATCGCTTGCACTGTGCACCTCCCCTTTTTCCAAGGCTACGAGATAGCATTCCAGATTGCCGGCAATTTTTTCGAGGACACGAGGAAGGAACGGAACGAGAGCTTCAAAGCCAGCTTCGTCCGTAGAAGGGCCTCCATGGTAGTTACGGCAGTGCTCAAGGATGTCGCTACGCTCCTGGCCAGGAAGCTGAGCAAGTGGGTCTCGGTCGTTGTAATCGTGTAACCCAGAAAGATGTATGAATGCGCAGCCAAATTTGTACACGGATTGAGTCCAACCTTGCAGAGCTTGCGCAAGATCGACCATTTCTTTATCTGTCGCGGTTGCTCGCGAGCCTTCCTGAAACCATTTTTCTCCCTTGACCGAGGCTTCAATGAGCAACTCTCGACGCTCAGGTTTCTGGGTAAGCAAATAAATGACTCGAACCATCGAGTCCAGCTCTTGCCGCAGAACTGACACCATTTGTCCGGCAAGGCGGGCTTGCGCCAAAAGTCGCATTGCCTGCAGATGCTCATGCGACCGGCTGCGGACCTGACGTAGAAAGATGGGGAGGCTCGACATGAGCGGTTTACTGTAGAAGTGAGAGGACGCCGCAGCACGAAAGGCGAAGAAAACCAGATAGCACAACTCTTTGGCTGCCACCCTCGACTGCGGGGCTAGAGTGACGCTTCATGCAAAGCCTCTCGACTCAAGGGCAAAATTGCTTCAAGCAGGATGACAGCGGGAATAAGCAGTTGCGCCTGTCGCGGCGCGAACTCCTTTTCGCCATGAAAGATGTTGCAGCGAATTTGGTAGAGGCATTCAAGGTCTGCCAAAAGGCTTTGCCGATGTAACCCATCCGCAAGCTTTGCATCCTTCGCGAGATCTGGTTCATTTGTGCCACGAAAGCTATGCAAGAAGAATTGACGGTTCTCCAGCAACGCCGCAATAGTGTGGCAAGCAGTTGAGATTTCTTGGTTTTCATTTGCTGCGTTTGAAAACCGAGATTGCTTGATGAGTCTTGCCATAACGGTAGTAGCTTCTCGACGATCTCCTTGAAGCATCTTTGCTTGTCGCTCATCGATAGCAGCGCGATGCAATTCGGAAGCTGCGGAATAGAAGCGGTTGTAGGCAACGAAAAGCGTGAAGAATCTGTCAAATAAGTCTTCAAGTTCGTTGGATTGATAGCTTTGGGCTTTGTCGATCCAGCGACTACAGAATTGATCGATTGTGTAAGTGTCCATTGAGCAATGTCCGAGGCTACCGGCACGCAACACGCGCCACGGAGCGCGCAATCTGATATTGTGTGGCCGAGTGGGCCGACCGGTCAGCCCGTTCACTCATAGTGGGTCCACATACGCAATACACGGACGGTCTTTTCTTTGGTGAATACCTCGTAAACCAGTCGATGCTGGATGTTGATGCGGCGCGAGTAGGCTCCAGCAAGGTCGCCGACCAACTTCTCGTAGGGCGGTGGGTTTTGCAGTGGATTGATGGCAAGAAGCGCAAGCAGTTCTTGCGCCTTGGGTTTGAGGCCGCTGGCCGCAATTTTCTTTGCATCTTTGAGTGCCTGCTTGGCAAAAACGACCTCCCAACTCACCACTTCAGCGCCTTCGCACTTTTTGCTAACGGTTCCGCCATACCTGCCTTGATGGATTCGCGCATGCCTGGCACAGCAAGCAAGTGCAAGGTTTCCTGAATCGCGCTCCAGTCTTCAGCCGACAGCAAAACAGCACTTGTGCGTTTTCCCGAAATGATGATCGGTTCATGGGACGCTGCCGTCTCATCAATGATCCGGTATAGATTTGCGCGTGCTTCGCTGGCGGTAAGTGACTGCATTTGGGTTTCCCTCAGAATTGAACTTAATGGTACGCACTTGCGTACGCACTGTCAATCGTCGTGATTTCGACCCATCCGGGTTTGTCTGACTGCTTTTCACCAGCGACCTTGACCACGGGCTCGGGCTCCGGCTTGGGTGGCTGCTGTCGGGGTAGTCATACTGCAAGAACGGCACCAACCGACGCGACAGATTTCCATCAAGCAAGAGCTTCATTGCACGCGTAGCGAGACAACCTGGTACTCCCTGTCAGCCGCATACGCCAGCACGGCAAGAATGTCCTCCGTTGTCAGCTCAGGGAAGTCTTCTTGAATCTCCTGCTGACTCATCCCGTTCGACAGCATCGACAGAACGTCATACGCCGTGATGCGCGGGCTGCGGATGCACGGCCTGCCACCCCTGCGTGAGCGGCGCGACGACATCCCTCTGGTGTTGAACCACTTCCTGAACCACTACCGGCACAAGCATGCCTGCGCGGTCAGAGGGTTCACACAAGCAGCCGTGCGGGCGCTGCTGAACTACGACTATCCCGGCAATATCCGCGAACTGCAAAACTTGGTAGAACGCGCCGTGATCACGGCGGACACGGACGGCCTGATCGACCTGCACCACCTGTTCACCAGCGGCGAGACCCTGAGCGAAGAAGTGATGACCCTGCGGCTGCAAGCCGGCTCGGGCACGCTGAACCTGAATGCGGCGCGGGCCACGCCCGATGCGGGTGGTGGTGGCAGCGGTAGCAGTAGCAAAGCTGGGCCGCAGACACTGGAGCAAACCGAGGCTGAAACCTTGCAGCGCGCTATCACCGCCGCACACGGCAACCTGTCCGCCGCGGCCCGGCTGCTGAACACCACGCGGCCCAAGCTTGCGTACCGGGCGCGCAAGCATGGGTTGATTGCATAAGTACGGTACGTTCTGCCACTACCGAACAGACGCTACGGTTTTTGTAGCGCAGTCCACCTATTCCACGAGGGCTAGGGCATATAAAGCCATGCGATGCGCAGTCAGGGGTGGGCCAGGGATCCACCTGTAGTTTTGACTTTCCGGTAGACCGCCGCTGCAACCACCAGCGTTGGCCCTGTGCCGTGGCCTTATTAAGTTCGATCATTGAACTATATCGGGTTTGCACCTATTCGCAGTCGCTTTGCACCCCTTCATAATTAGTTCGTCGTCCAAACTAAATGCATTGGACGCTGCCAGACGGCTTTGAAGAGCCCCTCACAAACCACAGGCCTGCACCAGGCCAGATAACAGGAGACATTGATGAAACTGAAGACAACACTGACTGCCTTTGCATTGAGCATGGCCGCCGCTGGCGCGTTCGCCCAAGTGGTGGGTGTGAGCTGGTCCAACTTTCAGGAAGAGCGCTGGAAGACCGACGAGGCCGCCATCAAGGCCCAGTTGACCAAGGCCGGTGCCAGTTACATCAGTGCCGATGCCGGTGGTTCCCCCGAGAAGCAGTTGGCCGACATTGACAGCCTGATCGCCAAAGGGGCCAAGGCGCTGATCATTCTGGCCATGGACAAGGATGCGATCCTGCCCGCCGTGAACAAGGCCAACCAGCAAAAGATTCCGGTGGTGGCGTATGACCGTCTGATCGAGGCGCCCGGCGTGTTCTACATCACCTTTGACAACAAGGAAGTGGGTCGCATGCAAGCGCGTGCCGTGTTTGCCGCCAAACCCAAGGGCAACTACGTGATGATCAAGGGCTCCCCCACCGACCCGAATGCCAACTTCCTGCGTGAAGGCCAGCAGGAAATCATTGATGCTGCTGTGAAAAAAGGCGACATCAAGATCGTGGGCGAGGAATACACCGACGGCTGGAAGCCAGAAGTGGCGCAGAAGAACATGGAACAAATCCTGACCAAGACCGGCAGCAAGGTAGACGCCGTGGTGGCTTCCAACGACGGCACGGCCGGCGGTGTGGTGGCTGCGCTCAACGCCAAGGGCCTCAAGGGCATTCCGGTATCGGGCCAGGACGGCGACCACGCCGCGCTGAACCGCGTGGCGCTGGGCACCCAAACCGTGTCGGTGTGGAAAGACGCACGGGATCTGGGCCGCGATGCCGCTGCGGCTGCCGTGGCGTTGGCCAAGGGCCAAAAGGTAACCGGTGCCCAGACCTGGGACGGCGGTGAAAAGAAAGTGGCGCTGCAAGCCCAGTTTCTGAAACCCGTGCCGGTGACCGCCAAAAACCTGGACCAGGTTGTCACGGCGGGCTGGATCAAAAAGGAAGACCTGTGCAAGGGTGTGGACGCCGCCAAGGGCCCTGCCGCTTGCAAGTGAATCCGGTTTTGAATGCGCTGAGACAGGCCGCCATCGATTGGCGGCTGGTGATGATGGGCACGGTGCTGGCCGTGATTGCCGTAGTGTTCAACGTGCTCTCGGGTGGGTTGTTTTTATCGGCCGAGAACCTCTACAACATCGCCCAGCAAACAGCGGTGGTCGGTGTGGTGGCGACCATTGTGGTGCTGGTCATCGTGGCGCGGCACATTGACTTGTCGGTGGGCTCCGTCATGGGTTTTGTCGGGGTGCTGATTGCCACCCTGATGTACACCGCTGGCTGGCATTGGGTGCCTGCCGCGCTGGCCGGGCTGGCGGTGGCCATTGCCGTGTCGCTGTACCAGGGCGCGCTGACCGCCATGCTGGGCGTGCCATCGTTTGTGGTCACACTGGGCGGCCTGATGTCGTTTCGCGGTGCGGCCTTTCTGGTGGCCGACGGCAAAACGCAACCGGTCAACGATGCTTTTTTTCAACGCCTGGGCGGCGGCTATGACGGGGCCATTGGGGTCACCCCCAGCTGGCTGCTGGCGGGGCTGATGGTGCTGGCCCTGGTGGCCCAGACCTGGGCCCGGCGACGGGCCAACAGCGCCTATGAATTGCCCAACAACCCGCCGTGGCTGGATGCGCTCATTGTGTTGCTGCCGGTGGGCTTGCTGCTGGCTTTTGTGGCGGCCATGAACAGCTACCAGATTCCCAGCAAAGACGCGCCCCAGGGCATTCCGGTGCCGGTGTTGATCTGGGCGGGTGTGGCGCTGGTGTTGTCCTTCATCGTGCACCGCACGCGTTTTGGCCGCTACGTGTTTGCCATGGGCGGCAACCCCGAGGCGGCCGCGTTGGTGGGTATTCCGGTGCGCCGCGTCACGCTGATGCTGTTTGCGCTGATGGGCGTGCTGATCACCATTGCCGCCATCGTGTCGATTGCCCGGCTGAATGCGGGCACCAACTCGCTGGGCACCAGCATGGAGCTGTATGTGATCGCCGCAGCGGTGATTGGCGGCACGGCGCTGGCCGGAGGCAGTGGCTCAATCTCGGGCTCGGTGCTGGGGGCGCTGATCATGCAGTCGATCGACAGCGGCATGCTGCTGCTGGATGTGTCGATTGGCATGCGCTACGTGATCATCGGCCAGGTGCTGATCGTCGCCGTGGTGTTTGATGTGATTTACCGCCGCGTGACGGGAGACACCGTATGAGCTCCGCGAACACAAAACAGTCGCTGGTGGAGCTGCACCACATCGGCAAGGCGTTTGGTGGCGTGCAGGCCGTGGATGATGTCAGCCTGAACCTGTATGCCGGTGAGGTCGTGGCCCTGCTGGGGCACAACGGCGCGGGCAAATCCACGCTGATGAAAATGCTGGCCGGGGCCTACCCGATTGACAGCGGTGAAGTCATCATCAGCGGCCAGAAGGCGCACATCCGCACCCCGGTGGATGCACAGCACTGTGGCATCGAGTCCATCTACCAGACGCTGGCGCTGGCCGACAACCTGGATGCCGTGGCCAACCTGTTCCTGGGCCGCGAGCTGCTGACGCGCTGGAACACGCTGGACGACCGCCGTATGGATGCACAAGCCCGCAAGGTGTTTACCCGGCTGAATAAAAACTTCAAGAACGTGCGCACACCGGTGCGCCGCCTCTCGGGTGGGCAACGCCAGGTGGTGGCAATCTCGCGGGCGATCTATTTCAACGCCAAAATTCTGATCATGGACGAGCCCACCGCCGCGCTCGGGCCCGAAGAAACCGCCATGGTCGGCAACCTGGTGCGCCAGCTCAAGGCCGAGGGCGTGGGTATTTTCCTGATCACCCACGACATGCCCGACGTGTTTGGCCTGAGTGACCGACTGGCGGTGATGAAAAATGGAAAATTGGTGGGTACCTACCGCACCAGTGATGTCACCGAAGACGAAGTGCTTGGCATGATCATCGCTGGCAAACAACCCGAAGGCAAAGCGCAAACCCACAGTCTGTGAAGTTTATGAAAACCACCGGCGACCAACAACTTGTCAAACGCATCAACCGCAGTGTGCTGCTGCGCCTGCTGCGCCAGCACACCGGCCTGTCGCGCGCGCAACTGGCGCAGCACAGCGGGCTGACCAAATCCACCGTCAGCCTGCTGGTGCATGAACTGATGCAGGAGGGCTGGGTCAGCGAGATGGGGGTCACCGCCGCCATAGGATTGGGTCGCCCTTCCACGCCCTTGCAGATCGACGGGACCACCCGGGGCCTGATCGGCGTGGAAGTGGCGGTGGAGGCCCTGCGGGTGGTGGGTGTATCCCTGCTGGGCCAGGTGCTGTGTGCGCTGGAAGAGCCGCTGAGCAGCCCTGACCCCAAGGCCGTGTGCCGACAAACTGCACGCCTCGTCGCCCGGGTTCACGCCAAGCTTGCGCGGCGCGGCACACAACTGGCGGGCATTGGTGTGGGCCTGCCGGGTGCGTTTGACGAGGCCACTGGCGTGGTGCGCTTTGCCCCCAACCTGGGTTGGCGTGATGTGGACTTTGTGCCGCAAATCACCAACGCACTTGCGCAGGCCGGTGTACCCAGCGTGGCCGTCCATGTGCAAAACGAAGCCGACACGGCGGCCCTGAGTGAATACGAATTTTTGCCCTCCGATGCGCGTGGCTCGCTGATTTTTGTCACCTGCGGTGCCGGTGTGGGCGCGGGCATTGTGCTCAATGACCAGCTGTTCATCGGCACCCAGGGCATGGCCGGTGAAATTGGCCACAGCATCTTGCAGATTGACGGGCCGCGTTGCTCCTGCGGTCGCCAGGGCTGTGCCGAAACTTTTTTTGGCGCCCGCGCCCTGGCCCGACTGCCAGACCCCGTGCAAGGCGGACGCTACCTGGGGGTGGTGCTGCAAAACCTGTGGACCACCTTCAACCCCAGTGTGCTGGTGGTGGGTGGCCCGTCGTGCGAGCACTACCCCGGCATCGTGCAAGTGGCGCAAGACACACTGCAAAGCTACGCCGCCAGCAGCGGCATGGCACCGCCTGCCGTGCGACCTGCGCACTATGGCCTGCTGGCTTCCGCCGTGGGAGCCGCTGCGCTGGTGCTGCACCACGAGCTGCGTCCCATGCACCCCCGTTCCACAACATCTTGATCACCGCACCATGTTCCTAGGCATAGACATTGGCACCTCCGAAGTGAAGGTGCTGCTTTTAACCCCCGGCCACCAGGTGCTGGGCTCGGCGGGCACGGCCCTGCACGTGTTGCGGCCCCACCCCGGCCACAGCGAACAAGACCCACACGACTGGTGGGCGGCCACCCAGTCGGCGCTGGCCCAGTTGCGCACCTCCCACCCCCAAGAATTTGCCTCCGTGCAAGGCATCGGCCTGTCGGGCCAGATGCACGGTGCGGTGCTGCTGGACGCGCAAGACCAGGTGCTGCGCCCGGCTATTTTGTGGAACGACACCCGCAGCGCCACTGAGTGCGCCGAGATGATGGCCGAACTGCCCAACCTGCCCGCGCTGGCGGGCACCCTGGCCATGCCCGGCTTCACCGCGCCCAAGTTGCGCTGGGTAGCCCAACACGAGCCGGACATTTTCAAACGCGTGGCCAAGGTGCTGCTGCCCAAGGACTATGTGCGCCTGATGCTCACCGGTGAGTACGTCAGCGACCTGTCGGACGCCAGTGGCACCCTGTGGCTGGACGTGCAACAACGTGCCTGGTCGGACGAACTGCTGGCCCTCACCGGCCTGACCCAGGCCCACATGCCGCGCCTGGTGGAAGGCAGCGCCCCCGGTGGCTTCTTGAAACCTGCCGTAGCGCAAGCCCTGGGCCTGCCCGCTGGCATTGTGGTGGCCGGTGGGGCCGGCGACAACGCCGCCAGCGCGGTCGGCATGGGTGCGGTCGATGCGGGTCAGGGCTTCTTGTCGCTGGGCACCAGCGGCGTGTTGTTTGTTGTCACTCCCAGTTTTCAGCCCAATGCGGCCAGCGCCACCCATGCGTTCTGCCACGCCTTGCCGCAGCGCTGGCACCAGATGAGTGTGATGCTGTCAGCAGCCAGTTGCCTGCAATGGGTTAGCGATCTGTTGGGCGCGGGCTCAGCCGGTGATGTAGCCCGTCAAGCCGCCGCGCTGACGCTGGCCGAGCGTGCCGCATCGCCTTTGTTTTTGCCCTACCTGAGCGGTGAACGCACCCCGCACAACGATGCCAAGGTGCGCGGCAGTTTTCATGAACTGAGCTTTGACACCGATGCCCGCCGCCTGGCCTACGCCGTGATCGAAGGCGTGAGCTTTGGCCTGCAAGACGGCCTGGCCGCGCTGCACGCCGCAGGCAGCAGCGTGCAACGCCTTTCGCTGGTGGGCGGCGGTGCACGCAGTGCCTTCTGGGCGCAGCAATTGGCATCTGCCCTGAACACCGAGGTGCTGACGCACGGCAGCTCGGCAGTGGGTGGCGCACTGGGGGCCGCCCGACTGGCCTGGCTGGCCACCGGTGCCGCGCCCGATGCAGTGTGCCTGAGCCCTGCGGTAGAGGCCCGCTACCACCCCGACCCGGCCGAGCAAGCCCTGTTGGCCGAGCGCTATGCCCGGTTTCGCAGCCTGTACACCAACCCATCGGCCACCAAGGCCTGATTGCCCATCGCACTTTTGAGGAAGCACCATGACAAGCTATTTTTCCGACATCGCCCCCGTTGCCTTTGCAGGGCCCAACTCCAACAACCCGTTGTCCTTCAAGTGGTACGACAAAGACCGCATCGTGCTGGGCAAGCGCATGGAAGAACAGTTGCGCTTTGCGGTCTGCTACTGGCACAGCTTCTGCTGGAACGGCCTGGACCCGTTTGGTGGCGACAGCTTTCAGCGCCCCTGGCAACACATGGCCGACCCCATGGCCGCAGCCAAGGCCAAGGCCGATGTAGCGTTCGAATTCTTCAGCAAACTGGGCGCGCCGTACTACTGTTTTCATGACCGCGATGTCGCCCCCGAAGGCGCCACGCCACGTGACAGCGTGAACCACCTGCGTGAGATGGTAGACGTGCTGGCCGCCAAACAAGCCGCCACCGGCATGAAGCTGCTGTGGGGCACGGCCAACCTGTTCAGCCACCGTCGCTTCATGGCCGGCGCATCTACCAACCCCAATCCGGAAATCTTTGCGCTGGCCGCCTTGCAGGTCAAGGAAGCCATGGATGCCACGCTCAAACTCGGTGGCGAAAACTACGTGCTGTGGGGTGGCCGCGAAGGCTACGAGACCCTGCTCAATACCCGCATGGGCCAGGAACTGAACCAGATGGGCCGCTTCCTGAATATGGTGGTGGAGTACAAGCACAAGATCGGCTTCAAGGGCACCATCCTGATCGAACCCAAGCCCCGCGAACCGTCCAAACACCAGTACGACTTTGACACCGCCACGGTCTACGGTTTCCTGCGCCGCCATGGGCTGGAGAAGGAAATCAAGGTCAACATCGAAGCCAACCACGCCACCCTGGCCGGCCACAGCTTTGAGCACGAGATTGCCACCGCGCTCGACCTTGGCATCTTTGGCTCCATCGACATGAACCGGGGCGATGCGCAATGCGGCTGGGACACCGACCAGTTCCCCAACAACGTGGCCGACACCGCACTCGCCATGTACCTGATCTTGCAAGGCGGCGGCTTCACCACCGGCGGGCTCAACTTTGATGCCAAGGTGCGCCGCCAGTCGATTGACCCGGAAGACCTGTTCCATGGCCACATCGGCGGCATGGATGTCAGCGCCCGTGCACTGCTGATCGCCGAGAAGATGATCCTGGACGGCAAGCTGGCCCAGGTGACCGAGCAGCGTTACGCGGGCTGGAACGCTCCATGGTGCCAGGAGGTGATGGGAGGCCAGATAGGCCTGGACGCGCTGGCTGCACGCGTGCTGGCGCACAACACCGACACCCGCCCGGTTTCGGGGCAACAGGAACGGGTGGAGAACTTGCTGAACGCGTATCTTTGAACGACACGTGTAGGTGCGGCCCAGGCGCTCTTTTTGCCAGTCTTGGCGCGCCAGCGCTTTGCCGTGCTTACTTGCGCCCCGACTCAAAAACCCGCTGCAACACACAAAATACAAACAGCAACACACCGATCACAATGCGCGTCCACCAGGAACTGAGTGAACCGTCAAACATGATCAGCGATTGGATGATGCCCAGCGTGAGCACACCAAACAACGTGCCCACCACATAGCCCACGCCGCCGCTGAGCAGCGTGCCGCCAATCACCACGGCGGCAATCGCATCCAGCTCCAACCCTACGGCGTGCAGGCCATAGCCCGAGAGCATGTAGAAGGTGAACACCACGCCGCCCAGCGCCGAGCAAAAGCCGCTGACGGTGTAGACCAGTATGGCGGTGCGCGCCACCGGCAAACCCATCAGTTTGGCCGAGTGTTCACTGCCACCGATGGCATACACCGTGCGGCCAAATTCGGTGCCGTGGGCCACGAACATGGCGATGGCCAGCACAGCCAGCGCCAGCAGCGCGCTCAGCGACAGGGCAGCACTGTCACCCCATAACTCGACACGCATTTGCGCCAGCGCGGTGTAGGCCTCGTCGGTGATGCTGATGGAGTCGATGCTGATGAGGTAACACAGACCGCGCGCCAGAAACATGCCCGCCAGCGTGACGATGAAGGGCTGCAGGCGAAAGCGCTGGATCAGCCAGCCCATGAAGGCGCCGAACAACGTGCCCATACACAACACCAGTGGAATGGCCTGCCACAGGCTCCAGTGCCTGTGCTCCACCAGCGCCGCCAGCACCATGGTGCTGAGTGCCACCACGGAACCCACCGACAGATCAATGCCGCCGGACAGAATGACGAAGGTCATGCCCACCGCCACAATGACCAGGAAGGCGTTGTCGATCAACAGGTTCAAAAATGCCTGCGCCGAGAAAAACCCGGTATAGGACACCGAGCCAAACACGGCCATGGCCACGAACAGCGACACCGTGGCCGCCAGTGGCATGAACTTGGGGTCCAGCCGCCAGCGCCGCGTGGATGTAGTCTGATTCAAGTTGTTGCTCATGCGCGGCTCCCGGATGCCGGGCGCACCA
>Ga0207976_100272_pt1 | contig 26153 bp, 23 predicted proteins | sample LakWasMe94_HOW11_2_FD_183916 | JGI IMG/M metagenome (GOLD analysis project Ga0207976, IMG submission 183916) | Freshwater sediment methanotrophic microbial communities from Lake Washington under simulated oxygen tension - Sediment Metagenome... | ecosystem: Environmental > Aquatic > Freshwater >... | reverse complement strand
CATGACGGAATAGCCTTTGGTGCAGAACTCGCCGCGCTGGCCGACGGGAACGATGGCGCCCGTGTCAGGGTCCACGATCTTCACCTCCAGGTGCGGCTGCACCTGGCCCACGGTCGATACGCGCTTGTCCAGCGGCGTGTCGGTGCTGCTTTGGCAGCTCACGGGGCTGGTCTCGGTCATGCCGTAGGCGATGGTGATTTCGCGCAGGTTCATCTGCTCCACCACGCGCTTCATCACCTCGGTGGGGCAGGGCGAGCCCGCCATGATGCCGGTGCGCAGGGTGCTCAGGTCGAACTCGGCGAAACGCGGGTGGTCCAGCTCGGCGATGAACATGGTGGGCACGCCGTGCAGGCCGGTGCAGCGCTCGTCCTGCACCGTCTGCAACACGGTGATCGGGTCGAATCCGTCATTGGGGTACACAATGGCAGAGCCATGCGTGAGGCAGGCCAGGTTGCCCAGGACCATGCCAAAGCAGTGGTACAGCGGCACAGGGATGCACAGCCGGTCCTCGGGCGTGAGCTTCATGCATTCGCCAATGAAGAAGCCGTTGTTCAGGATGTTGCGGTGCGTGAGCGTGGCCCCCTTGGGAAAGCCCGTGGTGCCGCTGGTGAACTGAATGTTGATGGGGTCGGTGGCCTTCAGCGTCGCTGCGATGTGCGCCAGGCGCGGGTCGGCCGCGTTGCCGCGTGCCAGCAGGTCGGTAAAACGCAGCAGGCCGGGCTCGTCAGCGCCCTGCCCCGCCTCGTCGATCCACACCACCGTGTTCAGGTGGGGCAGCTTCACGGAGCCCAACTGGCCCGGCTGCTGGTGATGCCATTCGGGTGCCAGCTCGCGCAGCATGCCCAGGTAGTCGCTGGTCTTGAAGCGGGCCATGGTCACCAGCAGCTTGCAGCCCACCTTGTTGAGCGCGTATTCCACCTCAGACGTGCGGTACGCCGGGTTGATGTTGACCAGCACCAGGCCCACCTGGGCGGTGGCCAGCTGCATCAGCACCCATTCGGCATTGTTGTGCGACCAGATGCCCACCCGGTCTCCGGGGGTGAGCCCCATACCCAGCAGCGCGCTGGCCAAGCGGTGGGCTTCAGCCTGCAACTGAGCGTAGGTGTAGCGGCGGCCCTGGTGCACACTGACCAGCGCCTCGCGCTCGGGCTGGCGGGCCACCATGTCGGCAAAGAAGGCGCCGATGGTCTGCTCGATCAGGGGAACATCGGTGGCGCCACGGGCGTAGCTCTCCACCAGTGGTGCGGATTGTGTTGCGGCTGCAGTCGTCACGGGTTTGTCTCCTCGGTCATCCGGCCAGCGCAGGCAGAACGCGCACGGCGGGCGGGCAATTAGCAAGCTTGGGCAAGCATAGAAGCCCACGCCCCGGCCGGGTTGCCACAATGGTTGCAAATCGTGCCACGGCTGGCACACTCTGTGGCGTGAAACCGCCCGCCCCACCCGCTCCCCGCCTGCCCGCACCCGCTACAGCCCCCGCCGCCACGCCCATCGCACCTGCGGCCACGCCTATAGCGTTCGTGCGGGCCATTGTCCTGGCCTACGAAGCGCGCGGCAAGAGCCCCGACCAGGCCCTGGCCCAGGCACAGATTGCGCCGCAACTGCTGCAGGACGACACCGCCCGCATCACCGCCTGGCAGATGGAGCAGATCTCCGACGCCGCCATGCAGGAGCTGGACGACGAAGCCCTGGGGTGGTTCAGCCGCCGCCTGCCCTGGGGCAGCTACGGCATGCTGGCGCGCGCCAGCATCAGCTCGCCCACGCTGCAGGTGGCCCTGGCCCGCTGGTGCCGCCACCACGGCCTGCTGGCGGACGACATTGCGCTGCACCTCACCACCCAGGGCGACACCGCCACCCTGGCCATCACCGAGGCCCGCGACCTGGGTGCCCTGCGCGAGTTCTGCCTGGTCTCCGTATTGCGCAACGCGCACGGCCTGGCCTGCTGGATGGTGGACTCGCGCATCCCCCTCATCGCTGCCGAATTTGCGTTTGACGCACCGCCGCACGCCGATGCGTATGCCGTGCTGTTTCGCGGCCCCGTCGCCTTCCACGCACCACGCACCGCCATCCACTTCGACGCCCGCTACCTGCACCTGCCCCTGCGCCGCGACGAACAGGCCCTGCGCCAGATGCTGCAACACGCCCTGCCCCTGACCGTGCTGCACTACCGCCGCGACCGCCTGCTGGTACAGCGCGTGCGCCAGCTGCTGGCCGCCCCCCTGCCCGGCCAGCCCGCCCATGCCCTGCCGCAGCACAGTGCCGAATCACTCGCCGCGCTGCTGCATGTATCGCCACGCACCCTGCACCGGCAGCTGAAGGAAGAAGGCGCCACGCTGCAGGGCCTGAAAGACGAGGTGCGCCGTAGCCGCGCGGTGGAGCTGCTGCACCGCACGCAGCGACCGATCAAGCAGGTGGCCGAGGCGGCGGGGTTTGAGAACGAGAAGAGTTTTATCCGGGCGTTCCGCGGGTGGACGGGGCAGTCGCCGGCGGAGTTTCGGAGGGTGGCGCGGGTTTAACAGACTGGCGTTGTCGAAAGGCAAGCATCACGGCTCTGGCCGCATCGTTCGAACGCCGTTCAGGAGGACAAAGATAAAACGATCACTAGAACGGATGTAATTGCAAAACCCCCCCAGGAGAACAGTGCATACCGTGCTCCTCGCGCTCCGTTTCTTGCCAGTTCCAGGATTCGTGTGATGTCATAGGGGACCCGACTTACGGCACAGTAGATTGCCGGCCCTATGAGGCCATTCCCCATAATCGCCAGGTACAACAGGGGTAGCGCAGGATGCAGGTTGTAAAGCGTTTGAAAAACTGCACTCATGTAAAAACTCTTCGTGTTTCGTACCTACCCACAGGGTGCCGGCACGGGCCGTCAACTCCAAATGTAATCCGGCTTGCGCGTTGCCGACTGTGACGCCAAGTCAACGTTCCAGCTCTCATGGCCCATGACTTCAATGTCAGTCTTGGTCCCGCATTTTTCCCCGAATGTCCATGCTCCATCTCCACCACTGCGTCAGCGCCCGCTCCTTCCGCCCCCTGTGGATGCTCGAAGAGCTGCAACTGCCCTACCAGCTCCACATGTTGCCCTTCCCGCCGCGTGCCAAGGCGCGGTGGTTTCTGGACGAGAACCCGCTGGGCACGGTGCCGCTGCTGGTGCAGGGCGATGTGCGCATGACCGAATCCGCCGCGATGTGCCAGTACCTCGCGGCCACACACCCGGATGCGGGGCTGGACGTGGCGCCCACACACCCGGCGTATGGCGCCTACCTGAACTGGCTGCACATGAGCGATGCCACGCTGACCTTTCCGCAGACGCTGGTGCTGCGCTATGGCCGCTTTGAGCCTGCGGAGCGGCAGCAGCCGCAGGTGGTGGAGGACTACAGCCGCTGGTTCCTGGCCCGGCTGCGCGCCGTAGAGACGGCCCTGACCCACAGCCGCAGCGACCATCTGTGCGCGGGCCGCTTCACGGCGGCGGATGTGGCGGTGGGGTACGCGCTGCTGCTGGCGCAGCACCTGGGGCTTGATGCGCAGTTTGGCCTGGCCACGCAGGCCTATTGGCAGCGGCTGCAGCAGCGACCCGGCTACCAGCGTGCCATGGCAGCGCAGGTGCGGGCTGCCGAGGAGCAGGGCGTGCCCACAACCCCGGCGCCGGATACGCGGCCCTGAGCGCTCCCAAGAGCCCCTGAGCGCGCGCCCTCAGTCCTTGGCCTGCAGCCCCGCTGGCGGTGCATGTGGCGCATGGGGATCAGGGCTGAGCAGCGATTGCACCAGCGCCCGGAACTCGGGCGAGTGGCGCAGCACGCTGCCGCCCGCCTCGATGAGGTCGGTGACTTCTTCCGACGTGATCGAGAACGCCGTGGGCACCTGCAGCAAGCGGCGGCGTGCGATGTCGTCGGGGGCGTCGCGCAGGTTGACGGGGATGACGTGGATCTCCGCGTCGGGCGCGAACACGTCGTTGGCGCCGGTGGGGCCTGACGCCAGCGAGCGCTGCCATTGGCGTGTGATGTCGCGCAAGAACTCTTGCGTCTCGCGCGTGGCGCGGGCGCCGGTGCCGAACAGCAGGGCGTCCACCACCTGCGCCATGTTGGGCACCTTGTCGCTCATGTCGATGTTGACCGAGGGATCGCGCTCGGCGTTCACCGTGATCAGCACCAGCTTGCGGATGGTGGCAGGCGGTATGCCGACCTCGCTGAAGGTCTGGCGCAGGCCGCCATTGGCCAGGGCGCGGTCGAGCAGGCGCTGCACCCCCAGGTTGTCGGCCAGGCCGCCATCGACCAGATGGATGTAGGGCTTGCGCTGCGCATCCACATAGCTCAGTTCATGGGCGCGATTGAGCCGCACGCGGTAGTCGCCCGCCGCCGCCGCGGCGACCGATGGGGAGGGACGATCGGGGCACTGGTCGGCGTAGTTCTTGAGCGTCATCGGGCTCAGCAGCAGCGGCACCGCTGACGAGGCCGCCACGGCGAACGACAGCGGCACCTTGCGCAGGTCTGAGCAGATCAGCGAAAACTGCTCCCAGGTGAACTCAAAGCCGGTGCCCAACGACATGTCGGTGGCGGTGATGAACAGCTGCGGGTGGCGCGGGCGCCGCTCCACGTCGCCAAAGGTGAGGCCGCCATACAGCTCGTCCAGCCGCCGTGCCAGCAGGTGCGTGCGGCCCAGCCAGGGGGAGGTCAGGTCGATCAGATTACCGGGGCGCAGCGCCTGGGTGATGAGGCTGTTCTGGAAGTTCTGGCGCAGAAAGTCCTGCTCAAAGCGTGGCAGCCCCTCGATGCCATGCGCCGCAAAGTAGGCCGCCACAATGCTGCCGCCCGACACACCGCTGACAACATCAGTGGCGTCCAGCAAGGTGGTGGGGTTGCCGTTCCACACAAACCGCGTCTGCTGCAGCTCGGTCAGCACGCCATAGCCAAACGCGGCGGCCCGCGCCCCACCGCCTGACAGCGTGACGGCCACGAGGATGGTCGGGTCGCGCTCGGACTTGCGCACAGGGATGTTCTGATCGCCCGCAGGCAGGGGTTCGTTGATCCAGGGTTTGACCGACGAACAGCCCGCCAGCAGCGCCAGGGCGGCAGCCAGTACCGTGTGCTTCATGACCCGCGCAAAGGTGTTCATCGCCATGTCCCTTTTTCTGTGCACCCGTGTCAGCAGCCGAGCAAGCCGGGCAGCTCGGCCATGCTGCGAAACACGTGCTGCGCCCCTGCAGCCCGCAGCGCGGCCCCATCGTCCAGCGGGACGTAGGCAAACACGGTGGCCCCGGCAGCCACACCGGCGGTGACGCCGGTCACGGTGTCTTCGACCACCGCACAGCGCGTGGGCGCTGCCTGCAGCGCTGCAGCGGCGGCAAGGTACACATCGGGCGCGGGCTTGGTGGCGGGCATTTCGTGGCCGCTGAAGATGCGGCCTTCAAAGTACGGCGCCAGGCCCACCTTGGCCAGCTGCATCTCGACCTTGAAACGGTCGGCCCCCGAGGCACAGGCAATGCGCCCGCCGTGGTGGGCGTGTACACGCTCGACAGCGCCATGGATGTGCTCGATGGCGGTGAGCTGCGCCTCCAGCGCGGCGTTGCGGCGCGCGTAGAAGGCCGACATCCATTCGTCGGTCAGCGGGCGGCCCGTGTGGTGCTCAATGCGCGCGGCCTCGCTGCGCACCATCTTGCCGATGAAGAGGCGCATGCACTCATCGGGCGTCAGCACCCACCCGGCCTCGGCCAGCATGTCGCGCAGCACGCCGTTGGTGATGGGCTCGCTGTCCACCAGCACGCCGTCACAGTCAAACAGGATTGCTTCAAATTTCATAGCTATCAAGGCATATTGCACTAGCGCTTGGGGTGGTTTTGGCTTGAATTTCAGCCATGGAGGTCTCCATCGACATAGAACCAGCGCCCCTCCTCGCGCACAAAACGGCTGGTCTCGTGCAGGCGCACGGCGCGCCCAGCGACACGGTAGCGGGCCACAAACTCGACCACGGCGTGGTCGGCGTCGGTGGCGACGTATCGGCGCACGTCCAGCCCGAGCCATTTGGCGCCCGCATCAAAGTCGAGCGTGGCCGGGCGGGTGCTGGCGTGCCAGGTGGCCTGCAGGTAGTCGGATCGCTCGCACACAAAGGCGGTGTAGCGCGACCGCATGAGGCTTTCTGCATCGGGAGCAGCCATGGCCTCCAACCCAGGCGCGACCAAGTAGCGGCCGCAACAGCTGGCGAAGGGCAAGGGGGTAGCGCTTTTGCCCTTGTTGCCACCCGGGCCAGCAGGCGCCAGGCGCCCGCAGGGGCAGGTGTCGTTAGGCTGTGGCAAAGACATCGTGGCGCCCCTCAGCGCAAGGCACCAAATACCTTGCGCGCGATGGCGCTGCCGGCGGCGGCCGGGTCCTGGCGGATCTTGCGCTCTTCTTCGCCGATCATGAGGTACAGGCCGTCCAGCGTCTTGCCCGTGACGTACTGCGCCAGGTTGGCGTCTTCGGCCTTCAGCAGGCCAAAACTCGCGGCCTTGCCGGCGAAGGCGTTGTATTTCTGCGTGAGGCCGACCTTCTCGGTGGCCTCGTTCACCACCGGCAGAAAGCGCTGGCCCAGTGGCGTGCGCGTCTTCTCGGCAAAAAAGGCGGTCACCGAGTTGTCGCCGCCGGTGAGGATGTTCTTGGCGTCGGTCACCGTCATGTTTTGCACCGCGCCCACCAGCAGGTCCTTGCCCATGGGCACGGCCGCTTCGGCAGCGCGGTTGATGGACACCACCAGCTCATCGATGCGCTTGCCCTGGCCCAGCGACTTCATCACCTTGGCGGCGTCGTCCAGGTAGCCCGGCAGGCCGATGCGCACCTTGGGGTTGCCCAGAAACCCGTCGTTGCGGCCGAGCAGCGACACCGCCGCCTGCGCGCCCTGGGCCAGAGCGGCCTTGAGGCCGCTGGAGGCGTCGGCATTGGTGAGGTCGCCCAGCGACAGCGCCCAGGCGTGCTGCGCAGTGGCGCACAGCAGCGCCCCCATGAGGCTGGTTTGGTGGAATTGGCGGCGTTGCATGGGGCGGTACTTTCGATGGGGGCAGCAGAGGAGGCCCGCTCGGCCGCCACTGCAATGAGGGCGCACTGTGCCGGAGCCGTGCGGGGGATTGCCCGGGATTTTCGCTCAGCGAATGAAGGGCAAGCCGCAGGCCGTAGACTGGCCCCACCCAAGCATCCAACAAGGAACCTTGCAATGTGGCAAATGAGTGTGCCGTGGTGGGAGTTTGTGCTGCGCGGCGTGGTGGTGTATCTGTTCTTGCTGGTGTTCATGCGCCTGTCGGGCAAGCGGCAGACAGGGCAGTACGAGCCGTTTGACCTGATCCTGCTGCTGATCCTGTCGAACGCGGTGCAGAACTCGATGAACGCTGGCGACAACTCGCTGGTGGGCGGGCTGATCTCTGCCAGCACGCTGATGCTGCTGCATGTGGCGCTGGCGCGGCTGGCGTTCCACTTCCCGCGCATCGGGCGCTGGGTGGACGGCAAGGCCCAGGTGCTGATCCACCAGGGCGAGCTGAATCAGGCGCTGATGCGCAAGGAGCTGCTGACCCGCGACGACGTGGAGGCCGCACTGCGCGCCGGTGGCTGCCTGCACGCGCACGAAGTGGAACGCGCCACCATCGAGACCAACGGGCAGATCACCGTGGTGCTGCGCCGCCGTGGCGAAGAGGGCTGAGCCGCCCCGCGCCCACTCCAACAATCTGCGCCCCCATAGGCCCTCACAACACACGCGACCCGATATGACTGCACTGAACGTTCTGGGCACCATGCTGATGCCCTGCTCCTACGACCCGCTGACCGGCTACTACCGCGATGGCTGCTGCAACACCGACGAGCACGACCACGGCACCCACGTGATCTGCGCACGCATGACACAGGCGTTTCTGGACTTCTCGCTGTCGCGGGGCAATGACCTCATCACCCCCCGGCCCGAATACCGGTTTGCAGGACTCAAGGCCAACAACCGCTGGTGCCTGTGCGCCCTGCGCTGGAAGGAAGCCTACGAGGCGGGTGTGGCACCGCCGGTGATCCTAGAGTGCACCCATGCGCGTGCCCTGGAGTTCGTGACGCTGGCGCAGTTGCAGAGCGCGGCGCTGTCCAGCAGCTGACCGTTCTGACAAGCGCGGGGCGCACTTCGGGCCGGGTGTGCCGCCCCTTGCACCCTACCTCTGTCGGGTTGCCGGTGATTGGCTGCACGGCGAAAGATCAGGACTTTGTGTTCCTCCCTTTCGCTGCACAAGCGGCCACATCCGTCACCATGACCATCACCCTTCCTGCCCCGCTGCGGCGCGCACGTGCCGCTGCCACCCCGCCCCGTTCAACCACCCCGCTGCGCCTGTGCGCAGTCAGCGCGGCCGTGGCCGCTGCTGCACTGCTGAGCGGCTGCGAGACCACCAACATGCGCATGGGCAGCGCCGATGCCAAGACCGTGGCCACCGGCAGCGCTGCCGGCGGAGCCTCTACCGGTGCCAGCGACTCGCTGGAGCGTTGCGAAAGCCCGCTGGGCACCGTCTCGCTGATCGAAAACCAGCAGGCTGGCTGGTACACCATCCTGCGCGACCAGTACCGCCTGCCACCCACCGCCAACCTGCTGCGCCTGCTGGTGCAGCAGTCCAACTGCTTTGTGGTGGTGGAGCGCGGCGCCGCCGGCATGAACGCGATGACGCGCGAGCGCGCGCTGATGCAGTCGGGCGAAATGCGGCAGGGCAGCCAGTTTGGCCAGGGGCAGATGGTGGCCTCGGACTATGGCCTGTCGCCCGAAATCGTGTTCCAGAACAACAACGCTGGCGGTGCCTCCGCCTCGCTGGGAGGCCTGGTCGGTGGCCGTGCGGGGGGCCTGCTGGCAGCCATCGGCGGCAACATGAACACCAAGGAGGCCAGCGCGCTGCTCACGCTCATCGACAACCGATCCGGTGTGCAAGTGGCGGCGTCGGAAGGCAGTGCCGCCAAGACCGACTTTGGCGCCATGGGGCAACTGCTGGGCGGATCGGGCGGCGCGCGCATGGGCGGCTACTCCAACACGGCCGAAGGCAAGGTGATTGCGGCCGCTTTCATGGATGCGTTCAACCAGATGGTGCAGTCGCTGCGCAACTACCGCGCCCAAACGGTGAAGGGCCAGGGCCTGGGGGGTGGCGGGCGGCTGAGTGTGGACGGCGCCGCACCGCCCTCGCAGACATCGGCCGCGCGTGCTGCCGCGCAAAACAATGGAGCCACCGCAGGACTTTCGCTGCGCGATGCGCAGGCCCGCCTGAACGAGCTGGGCTACAACGCGGGCACGCCCGATGGCGCCATGGGCGGCAAGACTACAGCAGCGCTGCGCGCCTTTCAGAAGGACAAAGGGCTGCCCACATCCGGGCGGCTGGATGCGGCCACGGCGGCGGAACTCGCTCGCTGAAGCCTGAGGGATGCCCGGGGACACCGGGGCGGGTGGCCCTGCAGCACTGGGCGCGCTCCCACACAAAGCGGATCACATCCGAGCAAAGAAAAGCCCCCGCAGCAACTTCGCTGCGGGGGCTTTGGGTTGGTTTGGGGGCCTTACAGCCCCCAGCACTCAGTTTTGCGTGTAGCAGGTCTTGGCAGGCAAGACGGTGTCCACGTAGCTCTCCACGCTGGCCGCCGTCGGGAACGCGGTGGGTATCTGATCGCCAAAGATGCACAGGCGGGGCCCCTTGCGTGCCCAGACAGCGCGCGATGTCAGGCCCGACGGCTGGGTCCACAGCCCCCAGAAAGCGGTCAGCGTGGCCGTGCTGCCGTTGCGGTCGAACGCCACATTGCCCACATCGGTCAGCGGACCTGCAACGGTGCCCGTGCCGGAACAGTTGGCGTCGGCATAGGTCACCACACCAATCTGCCCCATCACGCGGGTGTCGCTCTGCCGGGTGATGCGCCACAGCGAGCGTCCCCAGGTTCCTGGCCGCACCACCACGCACAGCTCCTGCTTCCAGTCGCCCTCTGGCAGCCCCAGCGCCGCCGTCGCGCAGCTCACGTCCACCGAACTCACATTGGCCGACCCTACCGTGCCCGTTCCATTGCGCACCGTACAGCTCTGGCCCGAAGGCTGCGTGCGCACCGTGATGGCGTAGGCCGTGCCACCCGCCAGTGCCGTGCCGAACGTGAAGCCGCCGTTGCTGGAGACCGACAGATCGTCGCGCCCGTTGTTCTGCAGCACCAAGGCGCCACCCGCCAAGCCGCTGACCGAGCCGCCCACCGTAAAGGTGGCAGCCGCCAGGTTTTCACAGCGCACCTGCACGTTGCTCACGTTGGCAGTGGCCGTGCCGGTGCCTTCCGTCACCGTGCAGCGCTGCCCGCTGGGCTGGGTCTTCACGGTGACGGCATAGGCAATGCCGTTGTCCAGACGCGTGACGAACACGAAGTTGCCATTGGCATTCACGGTCAGGTCGTCCTTGCCGGCGTTCTGCAGCGTCACCGTTTTGCCAGCCCCCAGGCCACTGACCGCGCCGCCGATACTGAATGCGCCAGCGCTGGGCGGAGGCGTGCCGTTGTCGTCATCACCGCCGCCGCAGCCCACCAGCAAGGCGGCAGCCAGGCCCAGGGGGGCCCAGCGGAAGATAGGTCGTGCAGAGTGCCAGGTGCGCCCGGCACCCGTTGCGCTGGCTTGTCGTTTCATGAACAGAAACCTCGTGATGGTGAATGGAGCGCGGATTCTGTGCGGCCCCCCCTCCCATGCGAAACCCTACGCTGGTAGGGTTTGCGCGCCGTCCATCCTGCTGAACACTTGGCAGAATTTGCCCGCAGGCATACCTTTCGGTATTGGCCGCCCGCCGGGCTGCCTCCCCGCCCTCCCCGCATGTCCCCTTCCTCTCCTTACGCGCTCATCCTCGACGACCATCCGCTGGTGGCACACGGCATGGCCGAATTCCTGCGCGCCCGACTGCCGCAGATGGACGTGGTGGTGGCCGCTGGGGCAAACGACCTTCTGCGCTGGGTGGACACGCGGGGCACTCCGGCCATCGCGCTCATCGACTTCTGGCTGGCAGAAGGCGCCGCCGTAGGCCTGATCGCCCAGGTGCGCAGCCACTGCCCCGGAATGCCCATCGCGGTGATCAGTGGCGACGATGACCCCGCCGTGATGGACCAGGCCCGGCAGGCAGGCGCGCAGGGCTTCATCCACAAACAAGCAGCGCCTGAAACCTTCGGGCTGGCGGTGGAGGCCTTGCTGAGCGGGCTGGTCTGGTTTGAGCCGGGCCATCCGGGCAGCCAGCCGCTGCGCAGCCGCGACCTGCCGGTGACACCGGCTGAGCTGGGGCTGTCTGTCCGGCAGGGCCAGATCCTTGCGCTGGTGCTGCAGGGGCTGCCCAACAAGCGCATTGCATCGCAGCTGGATATTGCAGAGAGCACCGTGAAGGAGCACGTGACGGGCATCCTGGAGCGGCTGCGGGTGCGCACACGGGTCGAGGCCATCACCCTGCTGCGCGGGCGGCGGCTGGAGCTGCCCTGATGCGCCTCGTCCGGGTTGTGGTGCTGGTCGTGGCCCTGTGCCTGCAGACGGCATTGCCCGCAAGGGCACAGCTACTGAACGCGGACCTGGCCGAGCTGGACCGGCTGCAAAACCTGTCGCAACGCAACAGCGCCGAAGCCGTGCAGGCGCTGCAGGCCGCCGCGGCACGTTTTGCCAACGCGGCCGATGCCGCGACCCGGCGCACTTACTTGGCGGCGCTGACAGACGCGGCCTTCGAGACCGGGCAGACAACGGTGGTGACCGAGGGCATTGCGCAGCTGAAGGCGCTCGCCGCTGCGCAGAAAGATCCGTCGTCGCAGGTGCTGGCTGTCTGCTTCGAGGCCCGGCAACTGGCCGTGGCGGGAAAAACACGCGCCGGACTGGACGCACTGGCGCGCGAAGCGGCCGCCGCCGAGCGCGCACCCGACCCCTGGGTGCGCTGGCTCTACCACCTGACGCTGGGCGCCCTGCACAGCGGCAACGGCCAGTTCGAAACGGCGATGACCCACCTGCTGCGCAGCCTGGAACTCTCGCGCACGCTGCCACGCCAGGCGGCCACGTCTGAGCTGCGGTCGCGCACCCACCTAGAGCTGCTGCACTTCGACATGAAGAACCCGGAGCGGGCGCTGCAAACCATCCGCGAGACGCTGCCCCTGGCCGAAAAGCTGGACGCCCGGCAGGCGCAGGGCTGGCTGCACCTGCACCGAGGGAATGTGGAAAACGTGCAGGGCAACCTCGACACCGCCGTGGCCGCCTACCGGCAGTCCTTGCAGATCGCCCGCGCTGGAGGGCTCACCGGGCTCCAGGCCACGGCGCTGAACAACCTGGGCGACGTCCTGCTGCAGCGCAAGGCGTATGCCGCGGCCGAGCCCGTGATGCGCGAGGCCCTGGCCGCGTACCGCAATGCACACGAGCTGAACGGGGCCGCAATGGCGCAGGCCAATCTGGGCTTTGCACTCATGGGCCAGGGCCGCATTGCGGCCGGCGTGCATGAGGTGGAGGCGGGCATCCGGTTTGTGCACGAAGCGGGCTCTCTGCCCATGGAAGAGCAGTTGCTGGGCGAGCTGTCGCGCATGTACGAGCAAGCCGGCCTGTACCGCGAGGCCATGGCCACCACCCGCAAGCAGCAGGCGCTGGCCAAGGAGCTGTTCCATGCCGAGCGCGACCAGGCCGTGACGACCTTGCAGGAGCGCTTTGACAGCGCTGAACGGCAGCGCCAGATCGAGCAGCTGGCGCAGGCCAACCGGGTGCAGGATGCCGAGCTGCGCGTGCGCCGCATGCAGCAGATCGGACTGGCGGCTGCGGTGGCACTGGCACTGCTTGCAGCGGGCGCCAGCTTCTGGCTGTACCGCCGCACGCGCACTGCCAACGAGGCCCTGGCCGAAGCCCGGCGCCAGGCGGAAGGCGCCCTGACCGAGAAAAACCTGTTCCTCGCCACCGCCAGCCACGACCTGCGCCAACCCGTGCACGCCATGTCCTTGATGGTGGAGGCGATCAACCTGCGCAATACCGACCCGGTCCTGCGCCCGCTGGTGGCCGACCTGCGCACCAGCATGCAGGCCATGAGCCAGCTGTTCAATGCGCTGCTGGACCTGTCGCGCCTGGAGTCGGGGCAGCCGCTGGGCCACAAAGCCGCCGTGGACCTTGGCGCCCTGCTGGCGGACGTTGTGCGCCTCTTCCGCGAGCAAGCCAGCCTCGGCGGCCTGACCCTGCGGCTGCGGTTGCCGCGCCGTGGCGCCACCGTATGGGCCGAGCCGGTGCTGCTGCGCCAGGCGCTGGCGAACCTGGTGCAGAACGCCATCCGCTACACACCGCAGGGCAAGGTGCTGGTGAGCGCACGCGCACGCGGCGGTGACTGGCTGGTGGAGGTGCGGGACACGGGCATTGGCATCGCCCCCGCCGATCAGGCCCGGGTGTTCAGCCCCTACTACCGGGGAGCGCGGGCCGACCAGATGGACGACGCGGGGCACGGCTTGGGCTTGGCTGTGGTGGCGCGGTGCGCCGAGCAGTTGGGGGCGGCGTACGGCGTACGTTCGCTGGCGGGACAGGGTTCGCGCTTCTGGCTGCGGCTGCCAGCCCATGTGGCACCCGATGCAGGCACGTCCACCGCCCCCGCAGCGGCACACCGCCAGTCCATCGTGGACCGTCCGCTGCAGGGCCAGTGCCTGGTGCTGGACGATGACCCCCAGGTGCTCAAGGCCTGGCGCGCCATGCTCGAAGCCTGGGGCGTGACGGCAGCCTATGCCACCACCGGGGCCGAAGCCCATGGCCGGCTGGACGAAGGCATGGTGCCAGATGCCATCTTCTGCGACCAGCGACTGCGCTCGGGCGAGAGCGGCTTTGACATCCTGCGCACGCTGCTGGCCCGCTGCCCTGCCGCCCGGGGTGCGATGGTCAGCGGCGAGTTCGACGCCCCCGCCTTGCGGGACGCCGAAGACGAGGGCTACCTGGTGCTGCGCAAGCCCGTGAACCCTGCCGAGCTGCACGCTGTGCTGGCGCAGTGGCTGGCCCCCAGCAACAGGCGGCAGGACCAGAGCGCGGTGCCTTTCCCATAAACACAGGCAGCTACTTTTTCAATAGCGCGGTAGTACACCTACCGGTGTCTTTCGAAGCCCCAGCCGCCGCAGAACGTGCGGTTGTTGCCTGCGGCCTGCTCAGGCAAAGGCAGGTATCACGGCACCGGTCGTCTGCCAGCGGTGCACCGCCCGTCTGCCCGCTGCACGCGGCGATCACGCAGCCCCCTACCATCCGCAGCCAACGACCGGCGACATCGACACGCTGGCAAATCACACCAGGAGGGAGCCACACCATGACCACCACCCCGCCCCCACCGCCCGGCCAGCCCCGCTGGCTGTACCAGGCGCAAGACGCCCAAGGCCGCCCCACCGAGGGGTTTGTGCATGCCCAGACAGCTGAAGAGGCCCTGCAGGCCATCGAAGCGCTGCAGCAACCGCCGCTGACCCAGGTGCAGCTGCACACCTCGGGTCTGTATGCCCGTGCATTGACCGAGATGGCTGACGACGTGCTGGGCCCCTTGGACGTGAAGGCCCTGCGCCAGCTGGCACGCGACCAGATCGAAGCGCAGCAGAACCCCGGCCTGTGGACCACTCTGCGCCAGCTGCTGCGCAACAACCGCACCTGGCTGCTGGTGGGCGCGGCCCTGGTGGCACTGGCCGTATGGCGCCAATGGAGCCCGTGGGTGCAGGCCATTCTGGTGGCGGCCACGCTGGCGCCCCTGGCCGTGTTTGCCTACATGCACCAGTTTCAGCGCATGTACCAGCAGATGCTGCACGCGCACGCCACGGGCGACCTGCCCCGCCTGGACGTACTGGCCCAGCGATTGGCACGCGCCGCCGAACGGCACGCCTTTTTGCGACAGCCCGCCTGGGATGCCGCCGTGCGCATGGCCTGGTTCGAGGCGCGCGCCGAAGGGGTGGACGCCGCCCTCCTGCGCCTGCGCATCCACCCCATGCGCCCGGCGGACGAAGGCGAATTCTTGGCCCGCATCTATACCTTGCCCCTGGCCACGGGCGACCATGCGGGCTTTACCGCCCGCCTGCGCGAGCTGATGGCGCAGCGGCCGGGAGAGCCCACTTTGCAGTTGGACCTGGCCCTGGGTGAGGCCCGCGCGGGCCACACCGACGAAGCGCAGCGCCTCGTGGACACGCTGCAGCCCGCCATGCTGCCACCCCACGGGCAAGCGTTCATCGACTGGGTGCGGGGCATGATTGCGCTGCGCGACCCGGCCCGGACGGGCGAGGCCGCCAGCCACCTGGGCAAGGCGTGTGAGCAATTTCTGGGGCTGGTGCGCAAGGCCCCGGGCGCCTGGCCCTCACTGGCCGTGTGCACCTGCGACTACGCGCTGGCCTTGGCCTGGAGCGGGCGCGCCGAAATGGGGCGCACCGTGTTTGCCAGCGTGCAGCCGGTGGCCCGGCACCACGCCGAGCCCGAGCGTCTAGCGCTGCTGGAGCGCGAGTTGCGCCTCAGGGGCTGAGCGTTGTGGACCGCACCCGAAAGGCCTCCTGCACACCGCAGGCCGGGCACCGTGGCGCGCAGGCTCAGAGGCTGAGAGTTTTTGAGCCAAGCCCGAAAGGCGCGCCACAACGCCTCGGATCGAGGCGCAAAGCACAGCCATAGCTCGGGCTATGGCGAGCATTTGCAACGAAGAGCCGGGGCGTTTTGGCGTGCAAGGCGGACATGGATCAAAGACTCTCAGCCTCTCAGGCCAGCGCGCGCTGGATGATGATCTTCTGCACGTCGCTCGTGCCTTCGTAGATCTGGCACACGCGCACGTCGCGGTAGATGCGCTCCACCGGGAAGTCGTTCACCACACCGTAGCCGCCCAGCGTCTGGATGGCGGCGCTGCACACGCGTTCGGCCATCTCGCTGGCAAACAGCTTGGCCATGGCGGCTTCCTTCAGGCAGGGCTTTCCGGCATCGCGCAGCGCGGCGGCGTGCCAGATGAGCTGGCGCGCGGCCTCGATCTGCGTGGCGCAGTCGGCCAGGCGAAAGCCGACGGCCTGGTGGTTGAAGATGGCGGTGCCGAAGCTTTCGCGCTCTTTGGAATATGCCAGCGCCGCATCGAACGCGCTGCGCGCCATGCCCACGCTCTGCGCGGCGATGCCGATGCGGCCGCCTTCGAGCGCGCCCAGGGCGATCTTGTAGCCCTCGCCCTCGGCGCCGATGAGGTTCTCGGCGGGGACGCGGCAGTTGTCGAAGTTGATCTGCGCCGTGTCGCTGCTGTGCTGGCCCAGCTTGTCTTCCAGCCGCGCCACCACGTAGCCGGGGTTGTTGGTGGGCACGAGAAACGCGCTCATGCCCTTCTTGCCCGCGCCCTTGTCGGTGACGGCGATGACGATGGCCACATGACCGTTCTTGCCGCTGGTGATGAACTGCTTGACCCCGTTGATCACGTATTCATCGCCCTGCTTCACCGCCGTGGTGCGCAGGGCGGAGGCGTCGGAGCCCACATGTGGCTCGGTCAGGCAAAACGCGCCCAGCATTTCGCCACGCGCCAGCGGCGTGAGCCAGTCGCGCTTTTGCTGCGCGTTGCCGTAGCGCATGAGGATGGCGTTGACCGGGCAGTTGGTCACACTGATGGCGGTGCTGGTGCCGCCATCACCGGCGGCGATCTCTTCGAGCACCAGCGCGAGCGTGAGGTAGTCGAGGTGGGCGCCGCCAAACTCTTCTGGCACGCAGATGCCATACGCGCCCAGCGCGGCCAGGCCCTGGTGGGCCTCCTTGGGGAAGTGGTGTTCCTTGTCCCAGCGTGCGGCATTCGGCCACAGCTCGGTTTGCGCAAAGTCGCGCACCGCGTCGCGGATCATTTCCTGGTCTTGGGTCAGCAGCATGGGGGTGTCTCCAGAGTCGTTGTTCAAAAATTCGGGGGCTTAGTGGCTTGCGCACTACCAGTGGGCAGCGCGGCGGCCGTCGTAGTGCAGCAGGCGGCCCTTGTCGGCAGCGGTCACGCTGGCCAGCGTGCTGCGCAGGCCGCGCACACTGTCTTCGACCGTCAGCGGCGCACCGCCGCCGCCCATGTCGGTCTGCACCCAGCCGGGGTCGATGGTGACCAGCGTGGCGCCGGGGTAGTCGTGCTGCGCGGCAGCCACGGCCATGTTCAGCGCGGCCTTGCTGGTGCGGTACAGCCACGAGCCGCTGTTCGGCACGCTGCCGATCTGCGACATGGACGAGGACAGAAACGCAAACACGCCGCCCGCCTCCACCACCAGGGGCGCCACCTGCGGAATGGCCTGCATGGCGCCCAGCACGTTGGTGTGCATGACGGCATCAAAGTCTTGCTGCGTGGGTGGGGTGAGCGCGTTGGGGCGGCGGATGACACCGGCCACATACAGCGCCAGGTCCAGCTTTTCGCCGTCAAGCTGCCAGGCCAGGCCGCTCACGCTGGCGGGGTTGGCCACATCCACGGTGAGCGCCTCGGCGCCCAGCGCCAGCACGCGCTCGCGGCCGGCGTCGTCGCGCACGGTGGCGATCACGCGGCGCCCGGCATCGGTGTACTGGCGCACCAGCTCCAGGCCGATGCCCCGGGACGCGCCCATCACGAGTATGGAGTTCATTTTCAAGCCCAATATGCCGCAAGCGCTAGTGAATCATGCGCCAACAGCTATTAATTCAGGAGTAAACAAAACAGCGACACCCACTCAGGCAGACAGGTAGCCGGCGTACTCGAAATAGCCCGACCACGCGGGGTCGTACGCCACCTTCAGCTCCAGCGATGCCGCCTCGTCGCGCAGCAGCAGGGGCGCCAGCGTCTGCTTGGCCAGCTGTTCGTCGCTCACGTAGTACAGCGCCTGCCGGCGGCCCGCGCGCATCAGCGTCAACACCAGAATGCCCAGCTGCGGCACCTGGAGCAGCGTGGCGGCTTGCTCGTGCAGGTCTTGCACGGCGGTCAGTGTGTCGCTGTCGGGCACCGCCAGGTCCACGGTGAGGGCATAGGCCAGGTCGGCCCGCATGGCCACAGCGTTGGCACTGGTGTTGACCATGACCACGCCGGTCTCGGGCGCGTCTTCACTGTCGATGTCGTCAGGAGGCAGTTCGTTGCCGTCCTCGTCGATGGGGCAGTCAAACTGCAGTTCCAGCCCATCCCACTCGGCATCGCCCGTGGGAAAGTGGCCGGTGTGGCCCAGGGTGTCGGTCCAGTAGCGGTCGAACACCGGGGGCAGCTGGCTCAGCGGCACCCAAGGCGTGTGGGTGTCGCCGGGCTCGCCCACAAAGTCCACCGCGCCCACCTTCACGGCAAAGTCGTACTCGCCCAGCACATGGTCGAGCATGATGAACGCCATGTTGCGCGCGTGGTCTTGGTAGTCGCTGGGGATCTCGCGGCCAAAGCGGATCTCCAGCGCCGCCTGCCCGCCGTCCTGCTCCAACGCCACCAGCACGTCGGACGTGGCCAGCTCAAAGCCTTCCATGCCGATGGGAAAGTCCGGCTGCGTGGTGCGCTCGCGAAACGCACGCACGCGGTAGTGCGGCAGCGCGGGTGCGGCCGCCACCACCTGCGCCAGCAACGGAAACCGCTCGATGCTGCCGTGGGCCGTGACGATGAGGTCCACCACGGCATCGGCATCGTCGCCGGACATCTCCAGCGCCAGGCCTTCCAGGTGCTGATCTATCAGCGCATTGGCCGCCCCCACGCGCTCGCGCAGCGGCAGGTCCTGGAGCGATGCCTGGGCATCCGAAAACGCGCGCCAGAAGGCGCCGATGGCGGGAGAGGGAGTGGTCATCGCGGTCCTTGTACAAAGTCGGGGATCATCCCATCTCCAGCCAGCGGCCTCAGACGAGTTCCAGCGCCACGGCCGTGGCCTCGCCACCGCCGATGCACAGCGTAGCCAGGCCCTTGGTCAGGCCGCGTGCCTTGAGGGCATGGATCAGCGTGACCATGATGCGCGCGCCGCTGGCGCCAATGGGGTGGCCCAGTGCGCAGGCGCCGCCGTTCACGTTGACCTTGTCATGGGGCAGGTCCAATTCCTTCATCAACGCCATGGGCACCACGGCAAAGGCTTCGTTGATCTCCCACAGCTGCACGTCGCCCACTTGCCAGCCGGCCTTGGCGAGTGCCTTTTGTGTGGCGCCCAGGGGGGCGGTGGCAAACCACTCGGGCTCTTGTGCGTGCGTGGCGTGGCTCACGATGCGGGCCAGGGGCTTGGCGCCCAGCTTCTTGGCCGTGGACTCGCGCATCATCACCAGCGCGGCCGCACCGTCGTTGATGCTGGAGCTGGACGCGGCGGTGATGGTGCCGTCCTTCTTGAACGCGGGCTTCAAGGTGGCGATCTTCTCGAGCTTGACCTTGCCCGGGCCTTCGTCCACCGACACCACGGTCTCGCCCGCACGGGTCTTGACGGTGACAGGCGCGATCTCGGCCGCGAAGGCGCCCGACTCGGTGGCCGCCTTGGCGCGCTGCACGCTGGCGGTGGCAAACGCGTCCTGCTGCTCGCGGGTGAACTGGTACTTGGCAGCGCAGTCTTCGCCAAAGGTGCCCATGGAGCGGCCAGCCTCGTAGGCGTCTTCCAGGCCGTCGAGCATCATGTGGTCGAAGATGCGGTCGTGGCCCAGGCGGTAGCCCCCTCGGCCCTTTTGCAGCAGGTAGGGGGCGTTGGTCATGCTTTCCATGCCACCCGCCACCATGACGTCGTGCGTGCCGGCCAGCAGCATGTCGTGCGCCATCATCGCGGCCTTCATGCCGGAGCCGCACATCTTGCTGAGCGTGACGGCGCCCGCGCCCTTGGGCAGGCCGCCTTTGAACGCCGCCTGGCGCGCGGGTGCCTGGCCCTGGCCGGCCATCAGGCAGTTGCCAAACAGCACTTCGCCCACGGAATCGGGCGAGACACCGGCACGCTCGATGGCGGCCTTGATGGCGGCGCCACCCAGGTCGTGCGCGGCCAGGCTGGAGAAGTCGCCCTGCAGCGAGCCCATGGGGGTGCGTGCAGCGCCAACGATGACGATGGGGTCTTGGATGGACATGGTGAAGGTCTCCTGGGTAAGGGTCAGAGGAAAAGTGGGGACGAAAAACGGGGTTTTGGCGGGCGCTCAGCGGGCCGCAGCGCCTTGCGCAAAGCGCCGCTCCGTGTCGTAGGGGAAAACATCAAACATATGACCCGCCTGGATGCGCTCCTTGTGCGACTGCCAGAACGCGGCGTCGAGCAGGTCGGCGTGGTGCTGCATGAACACCTCGCGCACCGCGTCGTTGCCCAGCAGGAAGGGGCCAAAGGTTTCGGGGAACACATCGCGCGGACCCACGCTGTACCAGACCTCGCCGCTCATCTCTTCTTCCTCGTTGCGCGGCGTGGGCACGCGGCGGAAGTCGCAGTCGGTGAGGTATTCGATCTCGTCATAGTCGTAGAACACAACCTTGCCGTTGCGCGTGACGCCAAAGTTCTTCCAGAGCATGTCGCCGGGGAAGATGTTGGCGGCCACAAGGTCCTTAATGGCGTTGCCATATTCGATGACGCTGTGCTCCATCTGCTGGCGCGCACGCGGGTCGGACAGGCCGGTGTCGAAGGCTTCCTGCAGGTAGATGTTGAGCGGGATCATGCGCCGCTCGATATAGAGGTGCTTGATGATCACCTCGGTCTGACCATCGCCATCTCGATCACTGATTTCGAGCTGGCTGGGGGCGAACTTCTCGATCTCGGCAATCAGCGCATCATCAAAGCGGTCGCGGGGGAAGGCGACCTCGCTGTACTCCAGCGTGTCGGCCATGCGGCCCACGCGGTCGTGCTGCTTGACCAGCAGGTACTTGGCCTTGATCTGTTCGCGTGTGGTTTCCTTCTGGTGCGGAAAGTAGTCCTTGATGAGCTTGAACACAAACGGGAAGCTCGGCAGGTCGAACACCAGCATCACCATGCCCTTGATGCCGGGGGCGATGCGGAACTGGTCGCTGGAATGCTTCAGGTGGTACAGGAAGTCGCGGTAGAACAGCGTCTTGCCCTGCTTGGCCAGGCCCAGGGCGTTGTAGATCTCGGCGCGCGGCTTGCGCGGCATGAGGCTGCGCAAAAACTGCACGTAGGCGCTGGGGATCTCCATGTCCACCATGAAGTAGGCGCGGGCAAAGCTGAACAGCATCTGCATGTCGTCTTCGCCGAACAGCGCGGCGTCGATGGTCAGCTTGCCCCTGTCGTCGTGCAGGATGGGCAGCGCAAACGGCACCTCGTTGAAGCCGTTGATGATCTTGCCCACCACATACGCGCCCTTGTTGCGAAAGAACAGGCTGGTGAGCACCTGGATCTGGAAGTTGGTGCGCAGCCTCACCTTGTCGAGCCGGCTGCGCATGGCGCCCACCACACAAGCGGTGTCACGTGGCAGGTCGGCAAATTCGCGCTGCAGCTGGAAGTTCTCGACGATGGCCTGGAAGGTGTCGCCCAGCGTATCGCGCGTGGGGTAGTAGGCGCGGTAGGTGGGCCGCGCGGCAGGCTCGTCGTTCTCGATGTATTCGGTGCTGACCGCAGGCCGCACAAAGATGAAGTCGTTGTGGAAATGCGTGCGGTGCAGGATTTTGGTGGTGACCGAGTTGAAGAAGGTTTCGGCCAGCTCGGGCTGGTGGTGGTTCACCAGCAGCCCGATGTAGTGCAGCTTGACCTGGTGCCAGACATCCATCGGCTGCGCGCCGGCCTCGAACTCTTTTTCAAGGCGGCGCACGCATTCCTTCACCCGCAGGTCGTAGAACTCGATGCGCTCGCGCTGCGCCCGTTGCTGGCCATGCCAGTCGGCGGTTTCAAAGCGGTGCTTGGCCCGCGCAGACTCGGTGCGGAACAACCGGTAATGCCGGTTGAAGCCGTCCATCATGGCCTTGGCAATGCCGTAGGCCTGGGGCGCATCAAGGCGTTGCGGGAACATGGTGGCGGGCCTATTGGCTTCTTCGTCAGCGCAACCGTCGCTCGGCAGACACAGGGCGGCGGCAGGCCTACTGCCGCCGGGTTGCGGCCACCCCGGCAATTGCCGCCTTGTACAGCGATTCCAGACCTTCGGTGCTGTCCACGGACATGTGCAGGTTGTTGATCAGCCCGTCCTTGAGGCCATAGCACCAGCCATGCAGCGTAACCTTCTGGCCCCGGCCCCAGGCGTCCAGCATCACGGTGGTCTGTGCAATGTTCACCACCTGCTCGATGGCGTTGAGCTCGCACAGCACGTCGTGGCGCCACTCAGGCGCGGTGGCGGCGATCAGGTCGCGGTGGCGGTCACGCACGTCCTGCACATGACGAATCCAGTTGTCGGCCAAGCCCACGCGCGTACCCTCCAGCGCGGCCAGCACACCGCCGCAACCGTAGTGACCCACCACCATCAGGTGCTCGATGCGCAGCTGGTCCACCGCGTACTGGATGGTCGACAGGCAGTTGAGATCGGTCGGCACCACCACGTTCGCCACATTGCGGTGAACGAAGACCTCACCAGGCTCCAGCCCGGTGATCTGGTTGGCGGGCACCCGGCTGTCGGAGCAGCCGATCCACATGTACTTGGGCTTCTGCTGCGCCAGCAGGCTGGTGAAAAAGCCGGGCCGCTCGCGCTCCATCTGGGCCGCCCAGGCGCGGTTGTGAACAAACAGGTCGTCGATGGAGGAAGGCATGGGGTCCTTGGTGTGTGAGGGTTGGTCGATCAGTTGTCGCAGGTCAGCAGGTCTCGGCAAACAGCTCGCGGCCAATCAGCATGCGGCGGATCTCGCTGGTGCCGGCACCAATCTCGTACAGCTTGGCATCGCGCCACAGGCGGCCCAGCGGGTACTCGTTGATATAGCCATTGCCACCATAGATCTGCACGCCTTCGCCGGCCATCCAGGTGGCCTTTTCGGCGCACCACAGAATCACGCTGGCGCAGTCCTTGCGGACCTGGCGCACGTGGTCGGTGCCCAGCATGTCGAGGTTCTTGGCCACAGTGTAGGCAAACGAGCGACCCGCCTGCAGCACGGTGTACATGTCGGCCACCTTGCCCTGGATGAGCTGAAACTCGCCAATGCTCTGGCCGAACTGCTTGCGGTCGTGAATGTAAGGGATCACGTTGTCCATCACGGACTGCATGATGCCCAGCGGGCCGCCGGTCAGCACCGCGCGTTCGTAGTCCAGGCCACTCATCAATACCTTGGCACCGTTGTTCACGCCGCCGAGCACGTTTTGTGCAGGCACCTCGACGTCCTGGAACACCAGCTCGCCCGTGTGGCTGCCGCGCATGCCCAGCTTGTCGAGCTTTTGCGCAATCGAGAAGCCCTTCATGCCCTTCTCGATCAGGAAGGCCGTGACACCGCGTGCGCCCATTTCAGGCTCGGTCTTGGCATACACCACCAGGGTGTCCGCATCGGGGCCGTTGGTGATCCACATCTTGCTGCCGTTGAGCAGGTAGTAGCCGCCCTTGTCCTCGGCCTTGAGCTTCATGCTGATCACGTCGGATCCCGCGCCGGGTTCACTCATGGCCAGCGCGCCCACGTGCTCGCCGCTGATGAGCTTGGGCAGGTACTTGGCCTTTTGTGCCTCGTTGCCGTTGCGGTTGATCTGGTTCACACACAGGTTGCTGTGGGCGCCATAGGACAAGCCCACCGAGGCACTTGCGCGGGAGATTTCTTCCATCGCCACCATGTGGGCGAGGTAGCCCATGGCGGCACCGCCATATTGCTCGGGCACCGTGATGCCGAGTACGCCCAGATCACCCATCTTCCGCCACAGGTCCATGGGGAATTGGTCGTTGCGGTCAATCTCGGCCGCGCGAGGAGCGATCTCTGCCTGCGCGAAGTCGCGCACGGCATCGCGCAGGGCATCGATATCTTCGCCCAGCTGGAAGTTGAGGCCGGGAAGGTTGGCGGGAATGCTCATGGGGTTTGTCTCCTCGTAGAAGGTAGGGAAATGGGCAGGGCTCAGCCCTGGATGCTGTCGCGTCCGGTGACCGCCATGAGAGTGCACCCCATGGTGGCGACCAGCTTTTCTTGGTTGCCGTCGATGGCGAAGGCTCGGCCTTCGCAGACGGTGATGGTGCGGCCGGGCTTCAGCACCCGTCCTTCCATGCGGAATCGCTCGCCTTTGGCAGGGGCCAGCAAGTTGATCTTGAATTCGATGGTGAGCACGGCGGCATCGGCCGCCATGAGGGTGAAACCGGCATATCCGCAGGCCGAATCCAGCGCGGTGGACACCATGCCCGCATGGAGAAAACCATGCTGCTGGGTCAGGGCGGCTGCCCAGGGGAGTTCAATGTCTACAGCACCTGGCGCCACCAATCCCAGCGACGCGCCAAGCGTCTGCATGGCCCCTTGCCGCGCAAAGCTGTCGCGCACGCGGTCAGCAAAGTCAATGCAACGCGGCTCAAAGGGGGGCGTGCTCACTGCAGTCTCCTGATTTACGTTTACGTAAACGTCAATTATGGATCAATTTTGCTTTTCTACCTTGGCCAGTAGCGTGCGCGCCTCTTCTTCGTGCTCGCGCACCTCTTCCAGGTTGGCCTGCAGATCGGCCATTTGCTCTTCGAGTTGCTTGCGATGGACCACCAGCACGTCCAGGAACTTGCGGAGCTGTACGCCGGTATCGCGGGGGCTGTCATAGAGGTCGATGATCTCCTTGGCTTCCGTGAGAGACAGTCCCAGGCGCTTGGCCCGCAACGTCAGGCGCAGCCGCGTGCGGTCGCGTGCGCTGTACACCCGGTTGCGGCCTGCGGCGCCGGTGCGTTCAGGCTGCAGCAAGCCCATGTCTTCATAAAAACGGATCGCCCGGGTGGTGAGATCGAACTCTTTGGCAAGGTCGCTGATGGTGTAGGTATTGGCCATGGTGGGTGCTGCACACAGCAGTATCGGTTTCGCACAGGAGACAGCCGGGTGGCGGCAGCTCCCTACAATGCATCGAATGTATGACGTTTACGTTAACGTCAATGCTAACCCATCACACCGCCTCCATGAATCCACTTGAACACCAGATCCACTACCCGCTCGGCGACGCGCTGCCCGTTGAGGGCACCACCTTGGAGGTGGCGCCCGGAGTGCACTGGATCCGTATGGGCCTGCCCTTTGCCCTGGATCACATCAATCTGTGGCTGCTGCGCGATCGCCAGCCGGATGCTGGCGGTGTGCTGGTGGACGGGTGGACCGTGGTGGATTGCTGCATCGACAGCGCTGCGAGCCGCGCGCAGTGGGAGCAGATATTTGCGGACTGCCTGGAGGGCCTGCCCATTCTTCGCGTCATCGTGACCCACATGCACCCAGACCACATCGGGCTGGCACATTGGCTGTGCGAGCGTTGGGATGTGCGCTTGTGGATCAGTGCCACGGACTACAACGTAGCGCGTGTCGCCGTCTATGACCCGCAGGGGTTTGGCGGGGAAGCAGGGGCCGATTTTTATGCGCTGCACGGTGCACGAGAACCGTCTTTTTTAGACCATGTGCGAGGACGCGCATCGTATTTTCCGACCCTGGTCCCTGCTCTCCCACCCCGTTTTCGACGAATCATGGATGGAGACACGTTGAACATCGGGGGCCGCATCTGGCGTTGCATCAGCGGCTACGGCCACGCGCCCGAGCACATGGCATTGTTTTGCGCTGAGCTGACCACCTTGATCAGCGGAGACATGGTGTTGCCGCGCATCTCCACCAATGTCAGTGTCCACGCCAGCGAGCCAGAGGCCAACCCGCTACAGCTGTTCTTGACTTCGCTCTTGCGGTATCTGGATCTACCACAAGACACCTTGGTGCTTCCATCGCATGGCAAGCCGTTTACAGGCCTGGGCACGCGCGTTGCGCAACTACAAAACCATCACCGCGAGCGGCTCACTGAGATTTTGCAAGCCGCGCACAGCCGCGCACTAAGCGCTGCGGATACTTTGCCAATTCTGTTTCAACGCCAGTTGGACACTCACCAGATGACTTTTGCTATGGGTGAGGCGCTGGCACATCTTCATCATCTGTGGATGAATGGGAAGCTGGAGCGCTTTCTCGACCCAGCCGGGGTTCAGAGATTTCGCGCACCGAACGGTGGATAACCGCACCCAATGCGTGGCCGACCAGCGCTTATTGAGCAGCAATCAAATAGCACACTCAGCCGCGCTGATAGATGGTAATCAATGCCGGTAAGGCGTGTGAGTCGATGCAGGAGCCAGGGTGGTACAGGTACTTTTGTGTGCCTGGAAAGCAAAAAACCCCAGTCATATCTGACTGGGGTTTTCTGGGCTGTAAGAGCCTGACGATGACCTACTTTCACACGGGAACCCGCACTATCATCGGCGCAAAGTCGTTTCAC
>Ga0207976_100271_pt1 | contig 26217 bp, 20 predicted proteins | sample LakWasMe94_HOW11_2_FD_183916 | JGI IMG/M metagenome (GOLD analysis project Ga0207976, IMG submission 183916) | Freshwater sediment methanotrophic microbial communities from Lake Washington under simulated oxygen tension - Sediment Metagenome... | ecosystem: Environmental > Aquatic > Freshwater >... | reverse complement strand
TGCCCCTGTGGATGCGCCGAGGAGCGCAGGGTTTGGCGGATCAGGGCTCGCGTGTGTCTGAGCGACGCGCAGCGGCGCGAGTTGAGCGAGACCCCGCCACACCCGAGCACCGCAGGTTGCCCCGTAGCGAAGCGCAGGGGACGCAGGCAGTGGGGTCGCCTTTCTTTTGGGTACTTTTCTTTGGCGAAGCAAAGAAAAGTACCTCGCCTGCCGGGCGACTCCCGGCCTCCGCCCTCAACCAAGGCATGCAGTCACATCCGCACACCCGCCTCCGAATAAAGACGTTGATTCAAAAATGATAGCTACCAGCGAATATCCCACTAGCGCCAACAGCCAAAAGCATCACTCTCCCAACCGCCCCAACGCCTTCAGCACATTCTCCGCAGTCGCCGGCGCCGTCAACACCACCGGCGCCGCCGCATCCACCCCGCTACGCCCCGCTGCCACCGCATTGCGCAGCGCCTCATACACACTGATCGCCAGCATGAACGGCGGCTCCCCCACCGCCTTGCTGCCACCCACGTTGTCCTCCCGATTCGCCTCGGGCCACAGGTGGACGTTGAAGTGCGCCGGGATGTCGCCCGTGGCGGGAATCTTGTAGGTGCTGGGCGCGTGGGTGGCGAGGGTGCCCTTGTCGTTCCACACCAGCTGCTCGGTCGTCAGCCAGCCCATGCCCTGCACAAACCCGCCCTCGATCTGGCCCACATCGATGGCCGGGTTGATGCTGTGGCCCACGTCGTGCAGGATGTCCACCTTCAGCACGCGGCTCTCGCCGGTCAGGGTGTCGATGGCCACCTCGGTGCAGGCGGCGCCGTAGGCAAAATAATAGAACGGGCGCCCGGTGAGGGTCGCCTTGTCGTAGTGGATCTTGGGTGTGCGGTAAAAGCCGTCGCTCCACAGCTGGATGCGGTTGGCGTACGCGGCCTGCACCACCTCTTCAAAACTGCGCACCGTATTGGGCGAGATCACCTGGCCGCCCGCAAACCGGATTGCGCCTGCGCCGCAGCCGTCCAGCCCGCACACGAACGAGGCCAGGTTGTCGCGCACGTTGCGCGCGGCGTATTGCGCGGCGCGGCCGTTCAGGTCGGTGCCGCTGCTGGCGGCGGTGGCGCTGGCGTTGGGCACCTTGCTGGTGTCGCTGGCCGTCACCAGCACGCGGTGCAGGGGCACGCCCAGCTCGTCGGCCACGATCTGCGCCACCTTGGTGTGCAGGCCCTGACCCATTTCGGTGCCGCCATGGTTTACCTGCACGCTGCCATCGGTGTACACGTGCACCAGCGCGCCCGCCTGGTTGAACAGCGTCGCCGTGAAGCTGATGCCGAACTTGACGGGCGTGATGGCCATGCCGCGCTTGATGACGGTGTTGTGCGCGTTCCAGTCCGCAATCTCGGCCTGGCGCTGGCGGTAGTGCGAGGTCTGCTCCAGCGTGGGCAGAAGCTCGTGCAGGATGTTGTCTTCCACCGCCATCTGGTAGTGGGTGACGTGGCGGCCCGTGCTCGCGTCCTTGCCGTACAGGTTGGCCAGGCGCACGTCCTGTGCGTCCAGGCCCAGCGTGCGCGCGATGTCGCCCAGGATGGCCTCGATCACGATCACGCCCTGTGGGCCGCCAAAACCGCGGAAGGCGGTGTGGCTCTGGGTATTCGTCTTGCAGCGGTACGACGCGATCTCGACATCGCTCAGGTAGTACGCGTTGTCGGCATGGAACACCGCGCGGTCGGCCACGGGGCCCGACAGGTCGGCGCTGAAGCCGCAGTTGGCGGCCATCTGGAGCTTCAGGCCCGTGATGCGGCCCGTGTCGTCAAAGCCCACGTCGTACTCGTACGCAAACGGGTGGCGCTTGCCGGTGACCATGAAGTCCTCGTCCCGGTCCAGCCGCAGCTTGATGGGGCGGCCCAGCTTGTTGGCAGCCACGGCGGCCCACACAGCCAGGTGCCCGGCCTGGGTCTCCTTGCCGCCAAAGCCACCGCCCATGCGGCGGCATTCCACCTTGACCGCGTGGTTGTCGATGCCCAGCGCGTGCGCCACCCAGTGCTGCACCTCGCCGGGGTGCTGGGTGCTGGAGTAGATCCACCACTGCTTTTGCTCCAGCGGCATGGCGTAGGCGATCTGGCCCTCCAGGTAGAAGTGCTCCTGGCCGCCGACTTCAAACGCTCCCTGCATGCGGTGTGTTGATTGCGCGAGGCCGGTGGCCGCATCGCCCCGGCGCACAAACACCGGCGGCAGCACATAGCTTTGCGCCTTCAGCGCGTCCTGCACCGTCAGCATGGCGGGCAGGGGGGAGATGTCGAGCTTCACGGCCCGCACCGCGCGGCGCGCCTGCATGACCGAGTCGGCCACCACCAGGCCGATCACCTGGCCGACAAACTGCACGCTGTCCAGCGCAAACACGGGCTCGTCGTGTCCGAACGCGGCCAGGATCTTGTCGCCGGGCACGTCGCTGGCCAGCACCACACCGCGCACGCCGGGCAGCGCGAGGGCGGCGGTGGCATCCACCCCGTTCAGGGTGCCGTGGGCCACGGTGGAGAGGATGGGCGCTGCGTACAGCGTGCCCTTCACCTCTGGCAGGTCGTCGATGTAGTGCGCAGCACCCGCCACCTGGGCGCGGGCGCTTTCGTGGATGTGCGACTGGCCCATGGCGGCGCGGGTGGGCGCGGGCAGGGCGGTCTCTGCGATGGTGTGGGGGGCGTTCATACGGCGGCCTCCAGCGTCAAGGTGTCCAGGCTGACCGAGGGCTGGCCCTGGCTCTCCAGCCAGTAGCGTTGCAGCAGGCTGCCCAACACCTGGCGGCGGTAGGCGCCGCTGGCGCGCATGTCGGAGATGGGGCTGAACTCGGCCTGCAGCACGGCGGCGGCGCGCTGTGCAGTGGCCTCGGTCCAGGGCTGGCCGGTCAGAGCCGCTTCAGTCTGCCGCGCACGGGCCGGGGTGGCAGCCACGCCACCTGCGCCAATGCTGGCGCGTTGCACGGTGCCGCCCGCGATGTCGAGGTTGAGCACCAGGCAGACGGCGGAGATGTCGTCGTCAAACCGCTTGGAGATCTTGTACGCCCGCAGCTGTTCTTGGGCTGAAGGGCGGGGTACCACGATGCGCACCAGCAGCTCATCGGTCGCCATCACGTTTTGCCGGTAGCCGGTGTACAGGTCTTCCAGCGGCAGCTGGCGCTCGCCTCGGGCCTGGCTGGCCAGCACCACCTGGGCGCGCAGCGCGATCAAGAGGGGCATGGAGTCGCCAATCGGCGAGCCGTTGGCCACATTGCCGCCCAGCGTGCCCGAGTTGCGCACGGGCAGCCCCGCAAACCGCGTGGCAAAACGGTGCAGCTGCGGCCACTGTGCGGTGAGGGCTGCAAACGCGTCGGTCAGCGTGACGGCAGCGCCGATGTGGATGGCGTCGGGGTGCTGTGCCACCTGCCGCAGCTCGGCCGCGCGGGTCACGTCCAGCACCTGGGAGTACTGCTTGTGCTGCTTGGTCACCCACAGCCCCACGTCGGTACAGCCCGCCACCACCTGGGCGCCCGGGTGGGCGGCGCGGGCTGCGAGCAGTTCTGGGAGGGTGAGGGGCGCGATATACGCCGAATCGGCCGCTTGCGCTAGTGCATCATGCTGCAGCAGCTTCAATTTTTGTAGCACTTCGGCCTCGTTGACCGTCATGCCGGGCAGCGATGCCATCTGCTGGGCGGCATCAAGGATGGGGCGGTAGCCGGTGCAGCGGCACAGGTTGCCCGAGAGTTCTTCCTGCGCCAGTTCGCGGGTGATGGGTTGGCCGTGGCGGACGTGGTCGAGCGCCGACGGGCCGCCCCTAGACGCGAGGGCCCCCTCGGGGGGCAGCGAACCACACGCAGTGGGGAGCGTGGGGGCAATGTGCCTTTGGTACATGCCGAAGAGGCTCATGACAAAACCGGGGGTGCAGAACCCGCACTGCGACCCGTGGCACTGGACCATGGCCTCTTGTGCCGGATGCAAGGTGATCGCTTGCCGCGCCGCAGCGGGGGCGTCGCCCACCGGCTGGATCAGCGGATCTTCCGCCAGGTCCTCCACCGTCCACAGCGCCATGCCGTCCACCGAATGGGCCAGGCGGATGCAGCTGTTCACGGCGCTGCAGTGCAGCTGGCCGTCGCGTTCTTCGCCCAGTACCACGGTGCAGGCGCCACAGTCACCTTCGCCGCAGCCCTCCTTGGTGCCGGTGTTGCCCAGGTCTTCGCGCAGCACCTCCAGCAGAGTGCGGTCGGGTGGTACATTGCCCAGCGCCACGGGCTGGCCTCGGCGCAGGAATTGCAAGGGTCTTGTTGTCATGACAAACGCCACTTCGATCTTTGATGGAAAGGTTCAGCAGAGGGTAGAACGCAGTACCGTTACCGGCATATGCGCAAGCTTATGGCACCCATGCCCCCACCGCTATGAGAGACCACGCCCTTTTCGACAAGATAGACCTCCATCTCATAAGGGTCTTGCACACCGTGCTCACAGAACGCAGCGTATCGAGGGCCGCCGTCCGCCTGGGCATGCACCAGCCGGCGGTGTCGGCTGCGTTGAAAAGGCTGCGCGACCTGTCGGGCGACCCGCTGCTGGTGCGCTCCGGCGCTAGCATGATGCCGACCGACGCCGCACTGCGCATGGTGGAGCCAGCAGGCGCCATTTTGCGGGCGGCCGAGGCACTGTTTTCGGACGCGCGCGGGTTTGATCCGCGCACGGCCACCCGCACCTTCCGCGTGGCGGCCAGCGATTACCTCGACCCGCTCTTTCTGCCCCAGCTCGTGGCCCGCATCAAGGTCGAGGCGCCTCTCTGCCCCATCGAGATCCTGCCGCTGTCGGCCGACGCGCACTACCACGCACACCTGGCGCAGGGTGAGGTCGATGTGGTGATCGGCAACTGGCCCCAGCCCCCGGACGACCTGCACATGGGCCGCCTGTTTGGCGACGAGGTGGTGTGCCTGGTCAGCAGGGACCACCCCGCCGTGCGGCGCGGCTGGGACGTGGAGAGCTGGCTGGCTGCCGAGCACATCGCGCCCACGCCCACCCACCCCGGCGCGCGCGGCGTGATCGACGCCCACCTGGACAGCCTGGGCATGCAGCGCCACATCACGGCGCGCTGTGCGCATTTCAGCCTCATCCCCAGCATCGTGGCATCGAGCTTGCTTGTGCTGACCACGGGCCGCCAGTACTGCGAGCGGTATGTGGACCAGCTGCCGCTGGCCATCCTGCCGTGCCCGGTGCCCTTCCCCCGGCTCATGTATTACCAGTTGTGGCATGCCCGCACGCACCACTCGGCGGCGGCCGCCTGGCTGCGAGATTGCGTGAAAACCGTGGCTGCTTCGCTACGAAAAGAATAGCTGCTTGAGCATGCTGAACAAGCGCCATGAGGTATTTTCATTCTTATGACAAGTTGTAAAACTGAGAGACAATCCCCGCATGAGTTCTCCCCCCAATCCTTCAGCGCCTGGTGCGGCGCCGCCACGGCTGCAGCTGGTGGGCATCACCAAGCGCTACCCGGCCGTGGTGGCCAACAGCGGCGTGTCGCTCACGGTGCTGCCGGGTGAAATCCACGCCGTGCTGGGCGAAAACGGCGCGGGCAAGTCCACGCTGATGAAAATCATCTACGGCTCGGTCAAGCCCGATGAAGGCCGCGTGTTCTTCAACGGCCAGGCCGTGCAGGTGCGCAACCCGCAAGAAGCGCGGGCCCTGGGCATTGCCATGGTGTTCCAGCATTTCAGTCTGTTCGACACCCTCACGGTGGCCGAGAACGTCTGGCTGGGCTTGGACAAGAGCCTGACGCTGGCCGAAGTGACCGGCCGCATCACCGCCAAGGCCGCCGAATACGGCCTTGACATCGACCCCCTGCGCCCCGTGCACACGTTGAGCGTGGGCGAGATGCAGCGCGTGGAAATCATCCGCGCGCTGCTCACCAACCCCAAGGTACTGATCCTGGACGAGCCCACTTCGGTGCTCACGCCCCAGGCGGTCGAAAAGCTCTTTGTGGTGCTGCGCAAGCTGGCCAGCGAGGGCTGCAGCATCCTCTACATCAGCCACAAGCTGCACGAAATTCGTGCGCTGTGCACTGCCTGCACCGTGCTGCGTGGCGGCAAGGTGACGGGCGTGTGCAACCCGGCCGAGGAATCCAATGCGTCCCTGTCGCGCCTGATGATTGGCGCCGAGCCCCCTGCGCTGGAGCACCGCGCGGTGCAGACCGGCGCCACGGTGCTGCGCGTGCAGGGCCTGTCGCTGCCGCGCGCCGACCAGTTTGGTGTGGACCTGATCGACCTGCAGTTTGAGGTGAAAGCGGGCGAGGTGGTGGGCATTGCCGGGGTGTCGGGCAATGGGCAAAAAGAATTGCTCTATGCGCTGTCGGGCGAAGACCAGCGGGCTGACGCGGCCTGCATCCAGGTGTCCGGCCAGAACGCCGGCCGCATGGGTCCCGGCCAGCGCCGTGCGCTGGGCCTGCATTTTGTGCCCGAAGAGCGCCTGGGCCGGGGCGCCGTGCCCACCATGGGGCTGGCGCACAACCTGCTGCTCACCCGCACCAATTCGGTCGGCGGCAGTGGCTGGATCAAGGTGGGCGCGCTGCAAAAACATGCCGAGGACATCATCCGGCGCTTCAATGTGAAGGCGGGCGGCCCCAACGCAGCGGCCAAGTCGCTGTCGGGTGGCAACCTGCAGAAGTTCATCGTGGGGCGCGAGATTGACGCCAACCCCAAGCTGCTCATCGTCTCGCAGCCCACCTGGGGCGTGGATGTGGGCGCCGCCGCGCAGATCCGGGGCTCCATCCTGGCCCTGCGTGACGCAGGCTGCGCCGTGCTGGTGGTGAGTGAGGAGCTGGACGAATTGTTTGAAATCTGCGACCGGCTGCATGTGGTGGCCAAGGGGCATCTGTCGCCTTCGGTGCCGCGCGCCGAGGCCACGGTGGAACGCATCGGTGAATGGATGAGCGGGCTGTGGCATGCCGATGTCCAAGCGCACCTCGCACAACAGGCCAAGGCAGCGGAGGTGCAGCATGCTTAAGCTGGAACCACGCCCCCAGGCTTCCAAGCTCTGGACCTACGGCTCGCCCCTGCTGGCGCTGGCCTTTACCGTGCTGATCGGTGTGGCCTTGTTCATTGCGCTGGGCAAAGACCCGGTGCGCGGGCTGCAGGTGTTCTTCTGGGAGCCCATCAAGACGCAGTACGCCATTGGCGAACTCATGGTCAAGGCCACGCCACTGTTGCTGATTGCGCTGGGGCTGGCCGTGTGTTTCCGCTCCAACGTGTGGAACATCGGTGCCGAAGGCCAGTTTGTCATCGGCGCCGTGGTGGCGGGTGGCGTGGCGCTGCTGGCCGACAAGACCACGGGCCCCTGGATCGTGCCCGCCATCCTGCTCGCGGGGGTGCTGGGTGGCATGGCCTGGGCGGGGCTCACGGCGCTGCTGCGAGACAAGTTCAATGCCAACGAAATCCTGGTCAGCCTGATGCTGGTCTATGTGGCCACGCTGGTGCTGGGCTACCTGGTCTATGGCCCGTGGAAGGACCCCATGGGCTACAACTTTCCGCAGACCAAGACGTTCGAGAAGGTCACGCAGATCCCGCGCCTGATGCAGGGGTCGCGCGTGTCCATCGGGTTGCTGCTGGCGCTCGCAGGCGCTGGGGCCTTGTGGGTGTTCCTGTTCCGTACGCGGGCGGGCTTTGCCCAGCAGGTGGGCGGGCTGGCACCAGCGGCGGCGCGTTATGCGGGCTTTTCGTCGCGCCGCGCGCTGTGGACGGCGCTGCTGATTTCGGGCGGCGCAGCTGGCCTGGCTGGTGCGCTGGAGGTGGCAGGGCCCATCGGCCAGCTCACTCCCTATGTGCCTGCGGGCTACGGCTTCGCGGCCATCATCGTGGCCTTTGTGGGGCGGTTGCACCCGGTGGGCATGATCCTCTCGGCCATCCTCATGAGCATGTTCTACATCGGTGGTGAACTCGCGCAGTCGCGCCTGGGCCTGCCCAAGTCGCTCACCGGTGTGTTCCAGGGCCTGCTGCTGTTCACGCTGCTGGCCTGTGACACGCTGATTGCCTACCGCATCCGCTGGGTCGGCAGCAAGAAAGGAGGTGTCTGATGGAGTCTTATGCACTGCTCATCGGCGCCACGCTCAGTGCGGGCACCGTGCTGGCCATTGCGGCCCTGGGCCTGCTCATCAACGAAAAGGCGGGCATCGTCAACCTGGGGGCCGAGGGCATGATGCTCTGCGCCGCCATTGCAGGCTTTGCCACCGTGGTGCACACGGGCAACACCTGGCTGGGCTTTGCGGCAGGCATGGCGGCCGGTGCCGTGCTGGCCGCCATCTTTGGTGTGCTGGTGATCTGGCTCAACACCAACCAGTACGCCACGGGGCTGGCGCTCAGTCTGTTCGGCGTGGGCTTCTCCGCGTTTGCGGGCATCAGCTATGTGCAGGCCAAGCTGCCCGAGCTGCCCAAGTACGCCATTCCCGTGCTGGGCGATGTGCCGCTCCTTGGGCCAGCGCTGTTCCAGCAGCACCCGCTGGTGTATCTCACCATGCTGCTGGTGGCGGGGTTGATCTGGTTTCTGTACCGCTCGCGCGCCGGGCTGGTGCTGCGGTCGGTGGGCGAATCGCCTGAGTCTGCCCATGCGTTGGGCTACCCGGTGCGGCGCATCCGGCTGGCGGCCGTGGTGGTGGGCGGGGCGCTGTGCGGGCTGGCCGGGGCTTACATCTCCACTGTCTACACCCCGCTGTGGGTCGAGGGCATGGTGGCCGGGCGCGGCTGGATTGCGCTGGCGCTCACCACCTTTGCCACCTGGCGCCCGGCACGGGTGTTGCTTGGTGCTTATCTGTTCGGCGGCGTGACCATGCTGCAGTTCCATTTGCAGGCCACCGGCGTGCAGGTGGCCAGCCAGTTGCTGAGCATGTTGCCGTATTTGGCCACCATCGTGGTGCTGGCGCTGATCTCGCGCAATCCGGCGTGGATCCGCATCAACATGCCGGCATCGCTGGGCAAACCGTTTTATCCGGGCTCCTGAAAGGGCTAGCCCACCGGAAAATCTGGTTACCCTGCGGTAGATCGCACCATAATCATTGTTTTCGTCCCCCAACCTTTGCAAGTCCTACTTCTTCGATAAGGAAACCGACATGACTGATCTGCAGAAACGCTCCCTGCTCAAGGTGGCAGCGCTCTCCGCCGTGGCTGCTGCTGCCCTGGTGGGCTGTGGCAAGAAGGAAGAACCGGCACCGGCCCCTGCGCCTGCACCGGCCCCTGCCGCAGAAGCACCGGCACCCAAGCCCGAGCCACTGAAGATCGCGTTTGCCTATGTCGGCCCGGTGGGCGACGGCGGCTGGTCGTTCGCGCACGACAACGGTCGCAAGGCCATCGAGAAGGAATTTGGCGACAAGGTCGTGACGAGCTTTGTGGAAAGCGTGCCCGAGTCTGCTGACGCAGAGCGCGTGCTGCGCGACCTGGCCGGCCAGGGCAACAAGTTGATCTTCGGCACCACCTTCGGCTACATGGAGTCCATGCTCAAGGTCGCGGAAGACAACAAGGGTGTGAAGTTCGAACACGCCACCGGCTACAAGACCGCCGAAAACCTGCGCACCTACGACAGCCGCACCTACGAAGGCGCGTACATGGCCGGCATCATCGCTGGCGCCATGACCAAGTCCAACACGCTGGGCGTGGTGGGCTCGGTGCCGATCCCTGAGGTGATCCGCAACATCAACAGCTTCACGCTGGGTGCGCAGTCGGTCAATCCCAAGATCAAGACCAAGGTGGTGTGGGTGAATGAATGGTTCAGCCCACCGAAGGAAACCGAAGCCGCGACCAGCCTGATCAACGGTGGCGCCGACATCCTGTTCCAGAACACCGACTCTCCCGCCGTGCTCAAGACCGCCCAGGAAAAGGGCAAGCGCGCCTTCGGCTGGGACAGCGACATGACCGCCTACGGCCCCAAGGCCCACCTGGCATCGGCGGTGATCAACTGGGGTCCTTACTACGTCAAGGCCACCAAGGACGTGCTGGACGGCACCTGGGCTTCGGGCCAAAGCTGGTGGGGTGTGAAGGAAGGCGCTATCGACATCGTCTCCATCGCTGAAGACGTGCCTGCTGACACCAAGGCCAAGGTCGAAGCCGTGAAGAAGGGCCTGGCCGACGGCAGCTTCAGCATCTGGAAGGGCCCCATCGTGGGTCAGGACGGCAAGCCCGTGCTGGAAAAGGACGCTGTGGCTGACGACAAGTTCCTGGGCGGCATCAACTTCTACGTCAAGGGCGTGGAAGGCAAGATCCCTGGCGGCGACAAGAAGTAATTCGCACCGCGTGCGTCAGCAGCTCTTGCGGGCTGCTGTGACAAAGGGCCGCCCTGGGGTGGCCCTTTTGTTTTGCAGGCGCGTTTGGCCTGCAGCATTAAGAACCTGTTCAAAGTCTTTTTGGAGTCGCACAAGTACCTTGCCGGGATGGGATGCAAGGCGCGGTGCGCAGCCAATAGCCCGTGCTATTGGCAAGCGCCGCAACGCCGCAGACCGCCCGGCAAGGCACTTGCCCGAAGGGTTGGAGTGAAATCGGGCGATTGGACGCCCCGGCTGCTTGCATGGGCATGAGCCCACGCGGCGCATCCGAAGCATCCACTCATCCCGATTGCACTCCAATGCAATCTCCAAAAAGACTTTGAACAGGTTCTAAGGAGCAAGGACGATGGTGGAATCTACGTTGTGGCACCCGGTGGCACTGTCAGAAGCCGTGGCGGCGCAGGCGCCGCTGGCCGTGCAGCTGCTGGAGCAACCCGTGGTGCTTTGGCGCGATGGCCCAGGCGCCGTGCATGCGCTGGCCGACCAGTGCCCGCACCGGGGCGCCCGCCTGTCGCTGGGCCGCGTGACGCCCCAGGGCCAGCTGGAGTGCCCCTACCATGGCTGGCAGTTTGCGGCCGGTGGGCAATGCACGCACGTGCCTGCACTGCCCACCTTTGCGCCCCCGGCCACGCACTGCGCCCGCCATTTCGAGGTGCAGGAGGCCTATGGCCTGGTGTGGGTGCGCATCCTACCGGGCGAGCAGGGACTGCCTGGGTTTGCGGCGGAGGGGGATGCTCGCCTGCGCAAGCTCAACTGCGGTCCTTACGACGTGGCGGCCAGCGCGCCGCGCATCGTCGAGAACTTTCTGGACATGTCGCATTTCGGCTTTGTGCACGAAGGCTGGCTCGGCAGCCGTGAGGCAACGGCCATCGACGATTACCGCGTGGAGCCCACGCCCACGGGCCTCCTGGCCACGGGCTGCAAGGCCTGGCAACCGCAATCCAACCTGCATTCCACGGCGGCCGCCCAGGTCGAATACACCTACGAAGTCACGGCCCCCTATGCAGCCGTGCTGACCAAGGTGCCCGAGGCGGGCACCACGGCGGTGGATGGATGGCGCGAGTCCATTGCGCTGTTCATCTGTCCGGTGACGCCGGTGCTCAGCCGGGTGTGGTTCCGGCTGGCCGTGGCGGATTTCGATTCGCCGGACGAGAAACTGCAGGCCTTCCAGCACACCATCTTCACGCAGGACCAACCCGTGCTGGAGTCGCAGACGCCACAGTGCCTGCCGCTTGACCTGCGCGCGGAGTTGCATACCGCTGCCGACAAGGCATCATCTGCGTATCGCCGCTTTCTGCGCCAGAGTGGCATCACCTTTGGAGTCTGCTGATGTTCAAGATCCCCCCCATCTCCGCCGAGCGCCTGCCCAGCCTGCTGCGTGCCATGCCCAAGGCCGAGCTCCATATCCACATCGAGGGCTCGCTGGAGCCCGAGCTGATCTTTGCGCTGGCGCAGCGCAATGGTCTGACGCTGCCCTATGCCAGCGTGGACGCCTTGCGCAGCGCCTATGCATTTACCAATCTGCAGAGTTTTCTGGATATCTACTACGCCGGTGCGAGTGTGCTGCTGCATGAGCAGGATTTTTACGACATGGCGCGCGCTTACCTGGGTCGTGCGGCGCGCGACAACGTGCTGCACACCGAACTCTTCTTCGACCCGCAAACCCATACCGCACGCGGCGTGGCGATGGAGACCGTCATCAACGGTCTGCACCGTGCCTGCCAGGACGCCCGCGCCGAACTCGGAATCAGCGCCACGCTGATCCTGTGCTTCCTGCGCCACCTGAGCGAGGAGTCGGCATTCGAAACGCTGGAGCAGGCCATGCCGCTGCTCGACAAGATGGTGGGTGTGGGTCTGGACTCCAGCGAACTGGGGCACCCGCCCGAGAAGTTTGCCCGCGTGTTCGCCCGCTGCCGCGAGCTGGGCCTGCACCTGGTGGCCCATGCGGGGGAGGAGGGTCCTCCCGCCTACGTCTGGAGTGCGCTGGATGTGCTCAAGGTCGAGCGCATCGACCATGGCGTGCAGGCGGTACACGACGCTGCCCTGATGCAGCGCCTGGCGCAAGACCGCATTGCGCTCACGGTGTGCCCGCTGTCCAACCAGAAGCTGTGTGTCTTCCCCAACCTTGCGGACCACAACCTCGGCAAGCTGCTTGATGCCGGGCTGGCTGCCACCGTGAATTCGGACGACCCTGCCTACTTTGGCGGCTACATCAACGAGAACTTCACCCAGGTGTTTGCGGCCACGGGGCTCTCGGCCAAACATGCCTACCAATTGGCTTTCAACAGTTTTGAAGCCAGCTTTGCAGGCAATGCTGACAAGCGGGTGTGGGAGCACAAGCTCAAGGAAGCGTTCGAGCGGTGCGTGGAGCACGACTACTGAGCTTCGGGTAGCGCGCGCAGTGGGCTTGGGACATGGCGCCCGGGGGACTGTCGCCAGTGCGGCAGGGGCCTGATCTGGGTAAACCCTTAAAATAGTAAGTATTCGTTCGAATTGCGTCCGGCCCAGGCCCACGGGGTGATCCACCACCATGGCCCTTACCCAGCGCTCCCTTGCGGAGTGCACGGGTGCCGTGTTGCCCCCTTTTTTGGAGCCTTCCATGTTTCTCAGTCAAATCTCCATTGGCAAGCGCCTGACCCTGGTGCTCGGCCTCATCCTGGCGCTGTTTTTTGCCAGCAGCGTGGTGGCCGTGGTCAAGCTCAGTCAGTTGGGCAAAGAGATCGACGCCATGGTCAACGACAACATCAAGACCGAGCGCGCTGGCTCGGACTGGCTGCGCCACACCACATCGGGCGTGCAGCGCGCGGCAGCCATTGCCAAGAGCAGTGATGCCAGCCTGATCCCCTATTTTGCGCCCGCCACGGCCGCGTCGATCCGCGATACCAACGAGCTGCAGAAATTCATCGAATCCAAGATGGACACGCCGGAGAAGAAGCAGCATTTTGCCAAGGTGGGTGACCTGCGCAAAGACTACCTGGCGGCCCGCGAGGAAGTGAGCAAGTTCAAACAGGCGGGCGATGCCGAGAACGCCAACAAGGTTTTCACCGAGCGGTTTGAGCCCACCTCCCGCAGCTACCTGGCGGGTGTGCAGCAGATGGTGGATGGCCAACGTGCCGAGCTCGATGCTGCCGGCAAGCGCAGCGAAGAGCTGCGTGCCCAGACCACGCTGCTGCTGCAGATCTGCACCGGGGTGTCGCTGCTGCTGGGCGCTTTGCTGGCCTGGCTGCTGACCACCAGCATCACGCGCCCGCTGCGTCAGGCCGAGTCCATTGCAGAGACCATCGCCAACATGGACCTGACGGGTGCCCCCCAGGCGAGCTACGCCAATGACGAAACCGGCCACCTGCTGCGCGCGCTGGATGCCATGCGCAGCGCGCTGCACCGTTCGCTGCAGCAAGTGCGGGGCGTGGTGGACAGCATCTCCACCGCCAGCACTCAGATCGCGATTGGCAACCAGGACCTGAGCGCGCGCACCGAGCAGACAGCCAGCAGCCTGCAGGAGACCGCCAGCTCGATGGAAGAGCTGACCAGCACCGTGCGTCAGAGCGCCGATTCGGCCGTGCAGGCCAACCAGCTGGCCGTGTCGGCGGCGCAGGTGGCCCAGCGCGGTGGCGATGTGGTGGCACAGGTGGTGACCACCATGGACGAGATCAACACCAGCAGCAAGAAGATCGCCGACATCATCGGCACCATCGACGGCATCGCGTTCCAGACCAACATCCTGGCCCTCAACGCCGCCGTGGAAGCCGCCCGTGCGGGCGAGCAGGGCCGTGGCTTTGCCGTGGTGGCCAGCGAAGTGCGCTCGCTGGCCCAGCGCTCGGCCCAGGCGGCCAAGGAGATCAAGACACTGATCGGCGTGTCGGTGGAGAAGGTCGAGTCGGGTGCTGCCCTGGTGCAGAACGCCGGCACCACCATGGGCGAGATCGTGAGCTCCGTGCGCCGCGTGACCGACATCATTGGAGAGATCAGCGCAGCCGCGTCGGAGCAGAGCCAGGGCATTGGCCAGGTGAATGTGGCGGTGACCCAGCTGGACCAGATGACCCAGCAAAATGCAGCCCTGGTGGAAGAGTCCACCGCCGCCGCCGAAAGCCTGAAGGATCAGGCTTCGCGCTTGGCCGAAGTGGTGGGTGCCTTCCGCCTGGGCGCAGGCCCGCAGGCGCTGCGGCTGAACTGAAATTGCTCACGGGGCTCTGCGCGCTGCCGCAACGCCCTCCCGTGCTTGAAAGCCCTTTTTTCCGGCAGTCTTTGCAACATCGCTTCATGTAGTTTTCGCACAGTCTGACCTTCCCGGTGGCACCGTCGTCCTGCGGTGCTTCCGGTCCATTTCATCAGGGCCATGTAGAGGAACACCATGTACAAAAACCTCGCTGCCACGCTCGTGGCCGCCTGTTTTTTCTCCCCCGTTTTTTCCCAGACCACGCCCGCCAAGGGGAGTCCGGCCGAGTCGGTCAAAGCCGGTTTTGTCTATGTCTCACCCATCACCGAGGCTGGCTGGACGCGCCAGCATGACGAAGGCCGCAAGGCCGTCGAGGCCGCACTGGGCAATCAGGTGAAGACCACCTTTGTCGAGAACGTGGCCGAAGGCGCCGATGCAGAACGCGTGATCCGCGACCTGGCCGCAACCGGCCACCAGATCATCTTCACCCCCAGCTTTGGCTACATGGAGCCCACGCTCAAGGTGGCGCAGGACTACCCGCAGGTGAAGTTCGAGTCCATCACCGGCTACAAGACCACCCCCAATGTGGCCGCCGCCAATGCGCGCTACTACGAGGGGCGTTACCTGGCGGGCATCGCCGCGGGCCGCATGAGCAAGACCGGCGTGGCAGGGTTCGTGGCCGGGTTTCCCATCCCCGAAGTGCTGCAGGGCATCAACGCCTTCACGCTGGGCATGCGCTCGGTCAACCCCAAGGCCACTGTCAAGGTGGTGTGGCTCAACGTATGGTTCGACCCGCCCAAGGAGCGGGATGCCGCCATGGCACTGTTCAACCAGGACGTGGATGTGATTGCTTTCCATACTGGCTCCACCGCCGTGATGGCGGCTGCGCAAGAGCGCGGCAAGATGGCCGTGGCCTATCACTCGGACATGCGCAAGACGGGCCCGGACGCGCAGATCGTGGCCGTGACGCACGAGTGGGGCAGCTACTACACCGAGCGCGTGCGCGCCGTGCAAAACGGTACCTGGAAAAGTGCCAACCTGTGGGGCGGCGTGCGCGAGGGCATGATCCGCGTCGGTGACTTTGGCACCCGGGTGCCAGCCGCCGTCCAGCAGGAGGTGCTGAATGCCCAAAAGGCCGTGGGCGCGGGCAAGCTCCAGCCCTTCCGTGCGGGCAAAGTGCCGGTGCGCGACAACGAAGGGCAGGAGCGCATTGCTGCTGGCCAGGCACTGTCGGATGCACAGATATTGCAGATGAACTGGCTGGTGGAAGGCGTGGTGGGCAGGTTGTCCCGCTGATCCTGCAGGGCACATCGCCCATCGTTTCCACTGATCGGCGCTCCCCGAACCCCATAGCCACTATGGGGTGCTGCATATACAAACGGCGCCCCCTGCCGCTAAGCTTGCCGCCATGCCTGTTTACCGTTCCGCCCTTTTGCGTTTTGCCGACGACGGCAGCGCCCTCTATGACGAAGATGGCCTGCTGGCCGTTGGCCCTGACGCTCAGGGCTGCCAGCGTGTGCTGGCGGCAGGCGCTTGGCAGACTCTCGCGCCACAATTTGCCGGGGAGTCTGTGGTGCATTTGCCGGGGCGTATCCTGGCGCCGGGGTTTGTGGACATGCACATCCACTTCCCGCAGACGGACGTGATCGGCTCGCCAGCCGATGGCCTGCTGCCCTGGCTCGAGAACTACACCTTTCCCCACGAGTCCCGGTTTGTAGACCCCGGCTACAGCGCACAGGTGGCCGAATTTTTTGTGGCCGAGCTGCTGCGCAACGGCGTGACCACAGCCCTGGCGTTTTCGACCTCACACCCCGCGTCGGTGGATGCCCTGTTCACCGAGGCCCAGCGCCAGCGGATGCGCCTCATCACCGGCAAGGTGCTGCAGGACCGCCACTCGCCCGATGGAGTGCGTGACGATACCGAACAAAGCCTCATTGACACCGAGGCGCTGATCCAGCGCTGGCACGGCGTGGACCGCCTGGGCTATGCCATCACCCCGCGTTTTGCGCCCACCAGTACCCATGAACAACTGCGCGGCGCGGGCGAGCTGGCTGCGCGCTACCCCGATGTGTGGATTCAGTCCCACGTGGCCGAGAACCGCGACGAGATCCGCTGGGCGCGCGAGCTGTTTCCGGATGCGCGCAGCTACCTGGGCGTGTACGACGACTTTGGCCTGATGCGCGAACGCGCGGTGTACGCGCACTGCATCCATTTTGATGACGACGACCGCGCGCTGATGCGCGACACCGGTGCGGTGGCGGCGGTCAGCCCCACCAGCAACCTCTTTCTGGGCAGTGGCTTTTTTGACTACGCCAGCGCCGACCGCGTGGGCTTTGGCTACGGCCTGGCCAGCGATGTGGGCGGGGGCACCAGCTTCAGCCCGTTCCACACCATGCTGGCCGCGTACTACGTGGGGCGTGAGGGCCAGACCAAGCAGGGCCTGAGTCTGTCACCCCAGCAACTGTGGTGGCAACACACGGCGGGCGCGGCCAGGGCGCTGGGCCTGGCGGGTGTGGTCGGCAATCTGCAGCCGGGCTGCGAGGCCGATTTTGTGGTGCTGAACCCCGAAGCCACGCCGCTTTTGGCGCGCAAGACCCGCCAGGCGCGCAACCTCGATGAGCTTTTGTTTGCGCTGATCGTGCTCGGCGACGACCGTGTGGTGCAGCAAACGGTGATTTCTCAAGCAAAATACGGCTCTAGCGCTTGATATTCATGCGCTACCAGCTACGTATTTAATAGCGCCCGGCAGTCCACCACTGTGCGGGCCACAGCGCAGGGAGTTCTGCTATGAGCATCAAGAGCGACAAATGGATCCGCCGCATGGCGGCCGAGCACGGAATGATCGAGCCCTTCGAGCCTGGCCAGGTTCGCGAGGTCGAAGGCCGCAAGATCATCAGCTACGGCACCAGCAGCTACGGCTACGACATCCGCTGTGCGCCCGAATTCAAGGTGTTCACCAACATCCACAGCACGGTGGTGGACCCGAAGAACTTCGATGAAAAGAGCTTTGTCGATTTCGAGGGTGACAGCTGCATCATCCCGCCCAACAGCTTCGCGCTGGCCCGCACGGTCGAATACTTCCGCATCCCGCGCAATGTGCTCACCATCTGCCTGGGCAAGAGCACCTATGCCCGCTGCGGCATCATCGTCAACGTGACGCCGTTCGAGCCCGAGTGGGAAGGCTATGTGACGCTGGAGTTCAGCAACACCACGCCGCTGCCAGCGCGCATCTACGCAGGCGAGGGCTGCGCACAAGTGCTGTTCTTCGAGAGCGACAAGGACGACGTGTGCGAGGTCAGCTACCGAGACCGGGGCGGCAAGTACCAGGGCCAGGTGGGCGTGACACTGCCCAAGGCCTGACCAGGCGCACATGGCGGGCGGTGGCAGGGGTTGTGTCCTACACGCGCCATGCGCCTTGGCTGAAATGCAAGCATCGGTAAGTTTTCTAGCATCGGTGACACGCCTCCCGGGAGATGGAGGCTGATGGAGTTTCACCATGCTGATGTCCGCTGCCGCCTCAACCTTGTTCTTTGCGCCCATCCGCGCTCTGGCGCCAGCGCTGGCCGATCCCGCTCCAGCCCCTGCGCCTTCTGTCATCCCGCCGCCCCGGCGCCCAGACGCTGCGCCGCATTCCGCCGACGCCGACTGCCAGGCACACCACACCTATTGGCCCTGTGAGTTGCTCAATGCCTTTGTGCTGCGCATGGCAGCACACGGCCACTGCGTGAACATGTCGATGATGCTGGGCCACCGGCCCTATGCCCTGGAGCGATTGGCGTTGGCGGCTGGCGCTCCGGACGCTGGCCTGCAAGAGCTGTCAGCCCAGCTGCAGCCGTATTTTGAGGCACCCGTGCTGCAAGCCTAAAGCCCGGAGCCACGGCCCGCAACACCGGGGGACGGCGCCACTGCGGGCTTGGGCAGCCCTCACGCCTCCACACAGACCCTGTTGCGTCCCTGGCCCTTGGCCTCGTAGAGCGCTGCATCGCCCCGACGCAGCATGGCGGCGCCGTTGTCGTCTGCGCTGCGCATGGTTGCGACACCTGCGCTGACGGTGATGGTGCCCACGACCGGGTTCTGTTGCTCTGCCATGGCGGTGACCAGGGCCTGCGCAATGGACTGGGCGCCCTCCAGGTCGGTGTCGGGCAGCAACGCCACGAACTCTTCTCCCCCCAGTCGCGCCACCACATCAGAGCCGCGCAGGCGGGACTCCAGCGTGCGTGCCAGGCGCCGCAGGACCTCGTCTCCGGCTTCATGCCCGTAGGTGTCGTTCACCCGCTTGAAGTGGTCCACGTCCACGGTGATCAGACTCAGCGGACGGCTGCTGCGCCGCGCCAGCGCCACCGCAAAGGCCATTTGTGTCTCGAAGCCGCGCCGGTTCAGCAACCCGGTGAGGGCGTCGGTGCGCGCCTGCAGGTCCAGCGCGCGGTTCGCGGCCTCCAGCTCCAGTGTACGCAGGCGCACTTTTTCTTCCATCGCCTCGCGGGCGGCCAGCAGGCGGTGCGTCATGCGGCCCAGAGACTGAGACAGCTGTTGTACTTCGCGGCTGCTTTGCATGGTCGGAATGTCGCTGCCGGGGAGCCCGGCCTCCACCGCACTGGCCGCGTCGGCCAGTGCATACAGGTCCACGCTCAGGCGCCGGGCGGCCAGCCAGGCCAGGGCCGATGCCAGCAGCGCGGCCGTCAGGCCAATCACCAGTGCCAGTTGCACGGTGTTGTCTGCCTCCGCGAAAGCCAATTCGACAGGCTGGCGTGCCACGATGCGCCAGCCCAGATCGCTGGCCGCGTTGCGCGGCTGCAGCTGCGTGGCAGCGGTCAGGTAGCGCTTGCCATCCCTCCACCGCACCACGGTGGTCTGCGTCCGGTCGCCATCACGGTTGTTGTTGACACTGATGTCCTCGGGCAGTCGCTGCCCGGCGGACCGCATCACCTCGGTCTGTCCGCCAGGCGCAAAAATCAACTGGCCTTCGCGGTCAAAGATAAACAGTTCCAGCGCGCTTTCATCGGATGACGCAGGGGTCAGACTCTCCAGTACCTCGCGTGTCCACTGCCAGCTGCCGTGGATGCCCAGCACGCCCACCGTGGTGGGGCCGACGCGTATGGGCGCTGCAAAGTCCACAAACCGGTGTGGTTCGCCAGTGGCGGTGGGGGGCAGCAGGGACTCCAGCAGCTTGGCGGGGTGGACGTCGCCCACATGCACCCCTTCGAGTCCGTGTTGAAACCAGGGCCGCTGGGCCACGCTCTGGCCCACCAGCAGGCCGCGTGTGGCATTGCGCACCACGCCTTGCGCATCGGCAACACCTATCCAGATGTTGGTGGGCTGCATGGCCTGGCTGCGGGCCAGCATGTGCTGGGCCTCGGCAGAGTCGAGCCCCTTGGACCACACCACTTCGGCACTGGCCATCACCTCGGCCTCCAGGCTGCGCTGCATGAGGCCCAGGGCCAGGAGCTTGCCTGCGTTTTCGGCGACCACCTGCAAGGAACTGCCTGCATCGCGCTGAATGCGGTGCTTGAGCAACTCGCCAAACCCCAGCGACAGCAACACTGACAGGGTCACGACCAGCGTGCCAAACACCAGCGCGATCTGCATGCGCAGGCTGTGGTCTGAAAAACGTGTGATGAGCATCATGCGGAAGGGGCTGCCAAGTGTGCCGTCGCGGCCGGTGCCGGGCTGGCGCGGCGCAGGGCCAGCCGGGCTGCTGCCAAGTCCCAGCCGGCCCAGCCGCAACTCTTGAACAGCACCGGGCCCGAACGCCGCTCGGGGGCTGCGGCACCGAGGCTCCGGACCATCTCACCCAGCGTTGGCAGCGCCGCCACATCCAGGCCTGCCTGCAACAGGTCACCTGCCTCATGGAGTGCATCGCTGGTGTCCACCACGATGCGTCCGTGCCGCGCCACATGCTGGCAAAGGGCTGGGGCCAGCTCTGCCATGGCGGGCGTGAAAGCGCCCACGGCTGCCAAAAATGCGTCGGGCCGGGGCGGGGCGCTCAGCACCAGTGCGCTGGCCGTGGTGCAGGTCGCTATCAGCGGGCAGTGGGGCACGGCGGCATCGGCATCGGCCACCACCTGCACGTGGGCGCCCAGGCCGCGCACCTGCGCTGCCAGGGCCTGGGCACTGGCGCTGCTGCGCGAGGCAATCCACACCTCGCGCACGCCCAGGCCGTGGACGAATGCCTCGGCATGTGCCAGGCCCTGCACCCCTGCGCCGACGATGAGCAAAGGGCCCTGTGGCACCTGCGCCAGATGCCGGGCGGCCAGCAGAGAGACCGCGGCGGTACGCCGTGCGGTGACAGTGGGCCCGTCCAGCACCAGCCGACGCTCGCCCGTGGCGATGTCAAACACCACCACATCGCCCTGGATCGACGGGCGTCCTGTGCCCGCGTTGCCTGGGGTAAAGGTGATGAGCTTGGTCATGGCCACCGATTGATCCGTGGCGGGCATCACAAACAAGCTGCCGCCTTGCGCCAGCGGCAGCACGGCGCGTTGCGGCACCACGACTGTGGGGTCCTTCAGCAAGGCCGCTATTTCGTCAGCCAGATCGGACCAGGGCAACCGCGCAGCAGTGGCTGCTGCATCCAGCACGCCCGAGGGGGCTGAAGAGGGGGCAAAAAGCATAGGCGGACTGTACACAGCATGCCGCTCTCGTGGGAGCGGAGAAGCCCTCACCTGTGCGGTGCTCAAGGTCACCCAGCGTGTGCTGGGCGTGGGTTCAGGTTCGCCATGGCTGCCATCCCCATCAATGCGTGGCTCCTGCCTGCAGCCCGATGTCCTGCGGCGTCAGCACCGCAGCCCACAGGGCGGCATGGATGCCGCGCACCATGTCGCGCAGGGGCAGATGGGGATCCCCCTGGCCACTGAGCCAGGGCACATGCAAAAAACCACCCCGTGCGCCCTCTGGGCCTGTGCCTTGTGCCAGCAGATGCATCAGGCCGTACAGCACATGATTGCAGACAAAGGTGCCAGCGGTTTGCGACACCTCGCAGGGCACGCCTGCGCTTTGCACGGCGCGCAGCATGGCCTTGATGGGCAGGCTGGCGAAGTAGGCGGCAGGTCCGCCGGGTTGCACCGGGGTGTCTATGGGCTGTGCGCCACCGTTGTCGGGAATGCGCGCGTCGTTGATGTTGATGCCGATGCGCTCGATGGACAGCGCTGCCCGACCACCTGCCAGGCCCAGGCACAGCGTGACGGTGGGCCGATGTTCTAGCAACAGCGACTGCAGCCGCTGCAACGACTGCCCGAACACCGTGGGCAATTGCGCAGCCACCACCTGGTGTCCTGCGATGCGTTGCCCGTGCAGCGCTTGCGCAATGAGCCAGCTGGGGTTGTGCGCGCCACCACCAAACGGATCAAAACCGGTCAGGAGAATGGTGGGCCCGGCATGGGGCGCGCTATGGTGTGCGGCAGATGTCATGAAAGGTAAGCAAAAGCGGGGTGGAACACATCGTAAATCGTCCGCACCAGGGCGGCCCCGCGCGTAACATGCAGGCTTGGCCGCCCCACCTGGAGGGCGCTGGAGAGACGCAATGAAATGGGAAGGCAATCGCGAGTCCGACAACGTGGAAGACCGCCGTGACGAGGGCGGCGGCGGTGGATCGCCGGTGTTTGGTGGGCGCAGCATCGGCATTGGCACCATCGTGATCGCGCTGGTGGGGGGCTGGGTGCTGGGCATCAACCCCTTGACCATCCTGGGGCTGCTCAGCGGCGGGGGCCCGGCGCCCCAGGTACAGACGCAGCCCCATGCCCCGGCCCACCGCCCACCAGCCGATGACACCATGGCACGTTTTGTGTCCACGGTGCTTGCCGACACGGAGGACGTGTGGGGCGAGGTGTTCCGCCAGGGCGGCGGGCGCTACCAGGACCCGCGGCTGGTGTTGTTCCGGGGCGCTACGCCCACCGCATGTGGTACGGGGCAGGCAGCCATGGGGCCGTTCTATTGCCCCGCTGACCAGAAGGTCTACATCGACCTGGGGTTCTACGAGACTCTCAAGACCCGGCTGGGTGCCCCGGGCGACTTTGCCCAGGCCTACGTGATTGCCCATGAGGTGGGACACCACGTGCAGAACCAGCTGGGCATCAGCGCCAAGGTGGACCAGATGCGGGGCCGTGTGAGCAAGGTGGAATACAACGCGCTGTCGGTGCGGCTGGAGCTGCAGGCCGACTGCTTTGCGGGGGTGTGGGCCCACCACGCCCAGAAGTCCCGCCAGATCCTGGAGCAGGGCGATGTGGAAGAAGCCATGAACGCCGCCGCCAAGATTGGTGACGATGCGCTGCAGCGGGCCAATGGCGGCGCGGTGGTGCCCGAGAGCTTCACGCATGGCACGAGCGCCCAGCGGCAGCGCTGGTTCAACAGCGGCCTGCAAAGTGGCAGTGTCAAGACCTGCGACACCTTTGCGGCGCGCAGCCTGTAGGCGCGCAATGTCCAGGGATTATTAGACCTTCTCCATGCCGCCGACCGCACCCGTGACTGCCTCGCTGCATCGCCGTGCCGGGCCTTCGGCGGGGGCTGAGGTCGGGCCGTCGGCGCCGCAGCCCTCGGGCGCAGCGGCGGCGTGGTCTGCGGCAGCGGTCACCGTGCCCCACGCCGTGGGGCTGGGGCTGCTGGCATTTGCGCCGCTGGCGGGCGAACATTCGCTGGCCGCGCTGGCTTTGTGGTCGGCTGCATTGCCCGGCCTGCTGCTGACCCTGGCGACACCCCGTGCCGGGGTGGTGTATGCACCGACCACGGTGGTGGCCCTGCTGTTTGCCGCCGTGCTGGCGACTGCCCACGGAGCGGCCCCCAGCCTGGGCCTGAGCGCGCGCCAGGTGCTGGCGGTTAGCGGTGCCACGGTGGCTTTGGCCTTTGTGTTCCAGTGGCTGCTGGGGGTGTTGCGGCTGGCGTCGGTGGCGCGGTTTCTTCCCATCTCGGTCACCCACGGGTTTGCAGCCGGTGTGGGCTTGTCGATGGTGGTGGGACAGGTGCGCAATGGCTTTGGTGCGGGTGCCGATGCGCTGTGGGATGCACGCACCAGCTGGCACCTGCTGGCTGCGCTGGCCGTGGTGGGGCTGGCCTGGGGGCTGCGCCGGCGCTGGCCCCGCATGCCGGGGCTGCTGTCGGCTGTGGCCTTGGTGGCACTGGCCGTGGCGCTGGCGGGGGTATGGGGTGTGGGGCTGGGCAGTGTGTTTGTGCCGGCCGTGCCGCCCAGCGTGTTTGCCTGGCCCATGCTGCCCGACTGGACGGGCATTCCCTGGATGGCCCTGGCCCGGCAGCAGGGCTCCGCTCTGGTGGTGCTGGCGGTGCTGATGGCGCTGGTCAACAGCCTGGAGATTCTGGTATTCAACCAGGAGCTGGAGCTGGACCATGGCCTGCGTGGCAACGCCAACCTGGCGCTGCGCCGCGAGAGTTTGCTGGGTGCGCTGTGTGGGCTGATGGGCATGATTCCCGCATCCACCAGCGCGTCGCGTTCGCGCATTGTGCTGGCGCAGGCGGGGGCCTCGCGCGATGCCCCGCGCTGGCACGCAGCCATCATGCTGGGGGTGGCGGTCACCGGGGCGTGGTGGCTGCACTGGGTGCCCATGGCCTGTCTTGCCGGAGGACTGGTGCTGGCGGGGCTGATGCAGGTGCCGGGCCTCATGTGGTCGCTGGGCTATGCCCGCCGGTCACGGGTGACCTGGGCGCAGAGCTGGCTGGTGGCGCTGGTGTTTGCCGTGATGGGGGGCGTGGGGGCGCTGGTGGCTGGCCTGGTGGTGGCCACGTTTGTGCTGCTGCACGACTCTGCCGCCACGGTGCTGCGCCATGTGCGTCTGGATGGCGAGCTGCGCTCGCGGCGCTTGCGCCGTGCCGGGTCGGACAGCTGGCTGACGCCGCGCATGAACCAGGTGGCGGTGTTTGAACTGCAAGGCGTGATGTCTTTTGGCGTGGCTGCCCACCTGGCCGAGCAGGTGCGCATGCTGCTGCTGCCGCGCCATCGCTGGGTCATTCTGGACGCGGGCCGCGTGCCCGCGTGGGACAGCACGGCAATGGCCCAACTGCGGGCGCTGGTGCGCGATCTGGACCAGCAGGGCATCGCCGCGGCCGTGGCAGCCCTGGACCCCATGGCCGCCGAGCATGCGGGGGAGCATGTGCGCGCCTTTGCCGATCTGGACCGGGCGCTGGAATGGGCCGAGGTGGGCATCCTGTCGCAGCGGCCCATCGAGCAACGCCCCGCGCACCCCGAGCGCGATATGCTGGGGGAGGTGGGCGAGGGCGTGCCCAAGGCCGCTGCCGAGGCCTTGCAGGCGCTGCTGGTGTCCCAGGCCGTCCCGCCCCATGGCGTGGTGTTCCATGCGGGGGATACGGACCATGACCTCCTCGTGGTCAAGTCCGGCCACATCACGCTGGTCACCCAGTGGCCGCCTGACAAGGGCTTGCGCCTGGCCACCGTCGGTCCGGGCATGGCGTTTGGCGAAATGGCCTTCCTCAATGGTGCGGCCCGCAGTGCCTGCGCGGGCGCGGAACGTGGCCCGGCGCATCTGGTGCGTTTGTCGCGCGCGCATTTTGATGCCTGGGCAAGGCAATACCCCGAGGCGGCCCTCACGGTGATGAACAACCTGGCCCAGATCGGCGCCCGGCGCTTGGCGGTGACCACGCGGCAGCTGCGGGCGGTGCTGGAGTAGCAGGGCAGGGCATCGGGTGTCGGAGTGCGGCTGTCCCAAGGTCCCACAAGGCGAATGAAAGGCCCTTGATTTCTATAATCAAAGGCTTCCCGACACCGTCTGGCAACCTCTCCTTGCCAACCCCATGGAATCCACCCCCTCGTCCTCCACCGCAGACGCCCCCGTGGCCACCACCCCTTTTGAATGGATCGGCGGCGAAAAACGCGTGCGCGCCTTGACCGAGCGCTTCTATGACCTGATGGACCTGGAGCCCGGCTACACCGAGCTGCGTGCCGCCCATGGCAGCGACCTCGGCCAGGCGCGGCAAAAGCTGTTCATGTTTTTGTGCGGATGGCTGGGTGGGCCGTCGTACTACACCGACCAGTTTGGCCACCCGCGCCTGCGCGCGCGCCACATGCCGTTTGCCATCGGCATCAAGGAGCGCGACCAATGGGTGGCCTGCATGGACCAGGCCATGGGCGAGACCGGCGTGCCCTCCGACCTGCGCGTGCGGCTGAAGGAAAGCTTCATGGGCACGGCGGACTGGATGCGCAACAAAGGGGTGTAGCCCGCCCGCGAGGTGGTGCCCGTTTGCGCCGTTGAATGGCACCCTGGTATGTTTCCTGGGGCCGCCTCCACAGGCTCTAAGATGCTTCCTCCAACAAATACAGGAGGTGGGGTATGTCGGCAACTGCATGGGTCGTGGTCGTTGTGCTGGTCGCGTTGGGCTTGTGGGCGGTGGCGGTCTACAACCGGCTGGTGCAGTTGCGTAACCGCATTGCCAACGCGTTTGGCCAGATCGACGTGCAGCTCAAGCGCCGTTATGACCTGATCCCCAACCTGGTAGAGGTGGCGCGTGGCTATCTGGCGCACGAGGCCGCCACGCTGGAGGCCGTCATCAAGGCCCGCAGCCAGGCGCAGGGCGCGGCTGCAGCGGTGCGTGCCGCACCGCAAAGCGCCAGCGCCATGGGCGCGCTGGCGGCGGCAGAGGGTGTACTCGGCGGCAGCTTGGGCCGCCTGATGGTGGTGGCCGAGAGCTACCCTGAACTCAAGGCCGACGCCTCCATGCAGTCGCTGTCCGAAGAGATCACCAGCACCGAAAACCGCCTGGGGTTTGCACGTCAGGCCTACAACGACCAGGCGCTGGAGTTCAACGACGCGGCG
>Ga0207976_100268_pt1 | contig 26522 bp, 20 predicted proteins | sample LakWasMe94_HOW11_2_FD_183916 | JGI IMG/M metagenome (GOLD analysis project Ga0207976, IMG submission 183916) | Freshwater sediment methanotrophic microbial communities from Lake Washington under simulated oxygen tension - Sediment Metagenome... | ecosystem: Environmental > Aquatic > Freshwater >... | reverse complement strand
CCCAACAAACTGGAAAACCCATCAATTACATCAACCTAGCAGAGCAAGAGTATCAAGCGGTTTTAGTCAACGTGGGTTTACCAGAAGCATTTGCGCAACTGATTGCAGATTCAGACACAGGTGCATCTAAAGGCGCACTCTATGACAACAGCCAACAACTTAGCCAACTAATTGGCAGAGCAACTACGCCGTTGAAAGAAAGCGTCACCGCAGCTATCTAATTTAATTACGTTGAGATAAGTAGTGCATCTGATTGTATTAACTAAAACGGCAACCAACTGGTTGCCGCTCTAAGTTAATGGTATTCAAGCGTAATATCTAACCAATACAAACCTTGTAGGTTCTCTTTTGTATCTATATTTCAATTTCACGAAATCAAGAAGTTAACTATATAGCAAAGAGACAATTACGTAGTTTTGTCTCAATTTTCTAGATAATCCTACTTGTAATTACACTTTTATCTTACTAAAACCCAGTAATAACTAAACGAAATTCTCAAGGAATTTTTTTAGCGCTTCACCAGGGTCTTCTATTTGAGATGAAAGCATGCTAATACCCCACTGATCAAGAATTGCTTCTTGTACTGGGTTAGGCCTTGGGGAGAATATATAAGATCTAGGTTGCGCTTCCCCATTGTTGTTTAATTTCCACAATTTTGAAAGTTTATAAAATAAAAACCTAAGATTTACATCTGCCAATCCGTATCCAATAAAAAGTACGGACTTACCTAAAACATCTGATCTAAGTTTGATATCTAATGGTGTTTCAAACTCTAGACGTTCGAAATAACTTGTTTCATCAAATACAATTGATTTATCGTCATCAAAATCACCGTGAAATTTTACAATTTGTGTTTTATTCGCTTTTAATTTTGTGAGATCCGCGACTGAAGCAATTTTTGTGTAAGGCTTTTTATAAAAATCAAACGCATGCTCAAGCCATCTATCATAATTAGTTGTATAAATAATGGGAAATTCAGCTTTTGCGATAAGTTTGTGCACATTTGATGTTTCAATCTTTATATCGGAGGAATGCCATTTTCTATCCATCCAGCTTCTCAGAGACCCGATGCTTCCTTTTTTAATTCTGTAATACTCAGCTAATGCATAAAAATCCCCAAAGGTCTTGTATATCTCAGGATCATAATCCAAATCTTGAGCAATTTTATCTATCAGGGCGTTCCAAGAAGGCAAACCTAAATTCATTGAAACCCCAGCTCCAACAAATAAAATTACATTTCCTTGTTTAAAAGATGATATTAACTGCTCCACTATCTAGCCCCTTTTTTAAGAAACTCTTTAAAACTATCAAAAGCAATTTTTCGCATTGATATTTCGTTTTTTCTATTGCCCATTTCTGCGAACGTCTGAGTTTCACCCTCTGGAATAAATACACAATCCCATTGAAAGTCCCTATTACCCTTAGGCTCCTTTGCAATAGTTCCTTTAATCGCACCTTCAAACAGATGAATCTTCCTAGAGTCACAATAGCCTATAATTGTTTTTGCAACTAAGTTAGTGTTGTCTCCATTACCGAATAAAGTTGAAAATTTATCTGCTTGTAATTTATCCCAAAATATTTGGGTTAATCCCCCAGGAAATTGATTCAAGCTTTCTATATATAGACCCGTATGCTCGACAAATACGGGTCTACCAATAATCTTGAAAGCTTTTAATAGTTTATCCTTTACAAGACTGTTAACGTCTTCGGTTTGAATTTCATCAATAGAATGTTTTGCTGCAATAACTTCAACACCGGCATCTTGCAATATGGTTTGTACTTCCTGAACTTTAAAATCATTTTTTGAAACAAATCTTATCTTCAATTTATATCCCTCAAAAAGGTGTATTTCTTTTGTGCATTTAGCATGTTTTGGATGCTAGCGTCATTATTTGTTTCTCGATAAAACTCCAAATAATCTTCAGTGATACTTGAATTATGAATCGAAGGATTGTCGGAACAAATCACAAAAGGAACACCCATTTTTATAAACGTAGACACAGGATGCGATTCATTAGTACTCACCGCGCCAGTTAGTCTATTACTGATTGGACAAATCTCTAGGCATATATTCTTATCCGTTAGTATCTTCATTATTTCTTGGGATTTGTAAGCTGCTGTCCCATGACCTATTCGGTCTGCATTAAACTTGAAAATTGCCTCTTTAATATTCTCTGGATTACCAGTTTCGCCAGCATGTATTGTGATTTTCAAACCATAATCATTTTTTGCTTTGCAAAAAAGTAATCCAGTGTTTTCTGGTATTGCAACATCTTCATTTCCAGCCAAATCTAGTCCAACCACAAGCGCAGGCTTTCCTATATCAGTATATGCGCTTAACAATGCTCGTAAATGATCGACTGCGTAGTCACCTCTTGAGATTGTCATTATTAAACCTGCTTTGATATTGTATTTAACTGAAGCAAATTCGATTTCACTTAACAGCCAATAAAGTGCCGTTGGAACAGATATATTATTAAGTAGTGCGATATAAATTACACTGCTTCGCAATTCAACAAAAGTCACATTTTGCGCTTTAAGATTTTTAAACGCACTATCAACAATTAATCGAAGGGATCCTTGACTTCTAGGTATCAATCTTAAAACTTGCCAAGGCTTAAGGTAAGTAGCTAAATCTGGGGATGGAGTAGTTCTTGAAAGATCTTTGTACAAATCAAAACCCGTTGGAATTTCAATATTTTCTTCAATTAGCAAAGCTCGTATTAATTCTGTACTTACTAGTCCATTCAGGTGTACGTGTAACTCGCCCTTATTCATTTTTTTTATTTGTTGTTTCATAAACATATTTTTATTTTATAAAAGTGCAAGCAGTTACTTATACAGCAAACTTAAAAGTTTGAGTATCCCACTCAAAAAAGCCACTAATAATTATCTTACTAAGCCAATTATTCAGTGTTACGTAAAATTCTGTCAATGTCGCCTAAGCGGACAATGAATCGGCCAGTCATCTATAGCATAAATAGTTATAGCGCGTTCATGTAGAGGTAGCTTCCTAAAGACTATTTTTAAAAATAAATTATTATTAAAATGATACTTTTATAATTAAATATTCTATAAATTTTCCGTATTTTATAAGCGCCGACGACTAAATATATATGTAAGAAATGACTTCTTACATAACTACAATTTTAAAATTAGGATATGAAATGAAAATAGATGTTTATAAAAGTAACAAATCACCAAAATATTTAGTCGTACCAGCTGGAAAAAATGTTTCAGAATTAACAGTAAATGATGTCGATATGACTGAAGTATCAACATTTAAATACGATATAGAAATAGACCTTAACAAATCGCTGATAGGCTTTGACCAAGAGGCTGCAATGACTGCAATTGCAGCCAATGGTTATTATGTTCAGGGCATTAAAGTCGAAATAAAAGCCTACTAAGTGTAAACGTGACTTTCGGGTCACGTATTCCTTCTCACCAATTTATGAAAACCAATCTAAGTTCAGTTCTTGAATCGACCAGTCCTTACTAGACACCCTTTCCCTTACGGGTGGGGCAGGAGAGGTTACAAATATCATTTATTTAAGGCTCTGTATCAGAGTTAATTTATCAACTGAACCCACAACATATTCACGTATAAACTTATCAATAGTATTAAGTTTTGATTTTATATTACCAATTTCAGCCATTTCCGTATCGTGAGGTGCTGGCCAATCTGGAATTAAACGTTTTAGGTAACAAAGTCCAATCAGTGCAGGATTAATTGAGAATTGTGCTAATGATTCTATTGTTCCTTCATAACGAATCATCAAATCATCAATCACATTAGAGTCTTTATTGGGATTAAAGGATAATGATTGCTTCTGTTCATCTAAAAAACACCAGACTGATGCCGAAGCTGGGTGTGTTAATTCACATAGTTCACTATATAAATTCTTTGCATCTGAGGCGCCAAAATTCTCAATTTGTTTAATGTATTCCGCATTTGTTTTATTTTTATGTTGCTCTAGAAAATCGCTTCCTTTCTGACGTTTTGCATAGGCATAATGAATTAATTTTTGCTCCAGCTTTTCTAAATTCACCATGAAATTATCTACATCCTCAGAATTAATAATTACTAAATAGAGGTATGGACAAATCTTATCGAGCGCCAAAGGAAGATATGCCATAACATCATGTGCGTCGGCAGCTGATTCCAAAAATCCTCGTAATGCAGCAGAGAATGCCAGTGCGTTTTTGGTTCTAAATGCATTTTCTGTGGCCTCAAGCCAGCGAATATTTCTGGCAAGTGAAGTAATACATGCAAGGTGCGCCCGTTCAATTATTCCTAATAAATAGACTTTACGTATTTCATTCAATGCCTGAACGCTTGGGTTTTCGGTTATCCTTTTCATATCGGGCTCTAAGAAGTGAGCACTGTAAGTGATACCATTTGATTCGTTTAAAAGCCTTTTTATTAAAGGCTCATAAGCAATATATAGTTCATTAATTTTCATTTTTAGTTAGAATCTACTATTACGTTAGGCTTACTTGTTTTGAATTTTCAAGAAAATCTAAATGAAGCAATTTAGTTTTGAATTGATAGTCGCCTAAATTTAAATTCCATCGAGTTTCGATAAACTCTAGTAAATTTATACCTCTATCTAAAATATCAATTGCTAACCAATCATCATTTTGAGAAATTTCATTTTCTGCAACGGATCCATTGTAATAACCTACTCCTGCCCCATTGTTCTTCTTCAAAGGAAAAGGGTCATTTTGTAAACTTGAATTTTTAGCACGTGACAAGGGTAAAAGATTACCTAATGAATGTGTAAGTAAAGTAATCTGCTCTTCAGTAAAATTGCCATAGCGCTCAACCCAATAAGAGTCTACCGGTGTTTGAGGAAATATATGTTCTACAGTGACATGATCTTTCTTATGCTCATTTAAAATTTTCCAAGATAATTTTTCAATGGATTGCTTTCCTCGAGCTTTTAGCCAACTTTCATATTCAAATAAGAAATATCTCAAGCCATCCCAATAGTAGAATCCATCACGACCAATTTTGTATTTTTCTTTAATTAGATTATAAAAATCTTCTGAATCGTAATATTTAATTACAAGACTTTCAATTTTTGTAATTACAGATTCGATATTAACTTCGCCTAGCAATAACTCCCTTGCTAATCCAAAGAATTCTGTATCGCCAGTATTGGATCTACGCTGATTAAGATTGAATAATGCAAAGTTATATCTCTCTGCAGCGACCAAAAGATTGTTAATTTTTTCAATATCAATTTTTGCAGTATATGCAGCCAACAGTAATGGTTTAAAAGCTCGAAAACTAAGTCTCTCCATACGTTTCAACAGAGTTTTATTTGTGTCATCTGTGTATTCTGATAAATTAAAATAAGGATTATGTATATAAAACCAAGGGCGAATAGATTGTTGCAGATTCGTTACATAATCTTCTTTTCCTTTACTGTGACGCGCTCTTCATTAACTCTAGGATGAGTAACATTCTTGGCTGTAAAACGCTCATCTAGTAAGAATTCAATATAATCATCGCCCTTTTTTCGACTGTACTTGAAATACATGGTCCAGTGATTACGGAGAAAAATATTATCATTCAGAGGTGCTTCTGGATTTTTCCCCAAATATTCATACATGGCTTTCCATGCATCATTGATTTTCGTTCTGAGTAGCTGGTGGCCTGTATGCTCTTTAAACAAAGTAGAGAGGTAGATAAGGCGATTTTTAAGCAACTCTAGACTTGAGAGCGGCCTACCTCTATTGTTCATAGTTTCAAAAGTTACAAAAACATCAATTTCTTCATCAATTTCGTATAGATTAAATTTGAGTTTTTGCGTCAGTTTTTTATAAAGGCTAGCAATATCATCTAACGAAAGTTTTTTTAGTTGCATCAAGAAAAAGGCTTTTGCATCCTTTAAATTCTGCGTATAAAGCGTTTCCTGAAATTGATTGCTGTGCGAATGAATATTGAAGATTTTTGTCTTTAAAAACTCATCACTTGGATTATCGATCTCATATCCAAATAAGAAACTCTTACGCATCTTATCTTCGGCTTCAAGCAACACAAACTTCGATCGGATTAGATCCGTTGATTGATAGTTGAGTTGAGTGCCCTGAGGAATAGACTCTAATATTGCTTGAATAAGTATAATCGAAGTCGTGAGTCTTTGTTGACCATCTACTACATAAAATGGACGATAACCCATTCCATCTATGACCCATTGGTCTTGAGTCCAACGCCCCCAAATCGACTCTGTTACCGGCTCAAGAGTAATGACGCCAGTATAGTGAATTCGACTTGGGTCTAATTGTAGTAAATCCTCCCAGAAATCTTCTAGCTGATGTTCCTGCCATGCATACCCTCTTTGATAATCTGGAATGCGGAGAATTCGGCGTTCAAAAACATCATCAAGACTTTGTAATTTCATTATTTTTCTCAGTACTTACTGTTGTTATTCTTTAATAATTCCATATTAATATAGATTTACTGATTAACAATCTTCGTATTAATATTTATTGTAATGTGTCATATATGTCAGTTACTCGCGAAAAACTCTATGATGAAATCTGGACTGAGCCCATCACAAAAGTATCAAAGCGCTACGTGGTCTCAGACAGCTACTTAATTCGAATTCTAAAGAGTTTGAATATTCCAAGACCCTCAAGAGGTTACTGGGCTACAGTAGCTGCCGGCATTCATCCTGAAAAACCACCGCTCCCTGCAGCAAAGCCAGGTGATGCAATTACATGGTCACGTGATGGACAAATAGAATTTGCAACAAGTACTGCAGTAGAGGCAAAAGCTACCCGTTCAAAACGAACTGCGCGTGTTGCTATCCATGGACTAGTGAGAGAAGCATACGAACATTTTAAGAATGTACGTGACTCAAGTAGCGCTTATCTTAAGCCTTATAAAAAGCTCACCATAGATCTGGTTGTTTCAAAAGATACGCTTGAACGTGGGCTAAGTATTACAAGTCAGTTTTACTTATTATTAGAAGCGCTTGGTCATCATGTGCGTATCGCGCCTAATGGCCAGTATATACATAGAGCTGCTGTCGATGAGCGTGAAAACACAAAGCCGCAGCGTTACTATTCAGATCTGTGGAGTCCTTATCGCTCCACTGTTGTTTATATTCAAGATGTACTGATTGGACTCACCATTTTTGAGATTAGCGAAGAGGTTGAGCTCGGTTATTTAAATGGTGAATACATTCCAATTTCTCAGTATTGGCAACATCCAAAAGTTAAGAATAAATCTGTACATACTTGGACTACTAAAAAAGATATACCTTCAGGCAGGTTGTGTATTCAAGCTTACTCAACACATCCAGGTACTAAGTGGCTTAAACAATGGAGAGAGTCTAAACCAGGAGAGTTTTCAAAAACATTGAAATCAATAGTGAGTGAACTATGCAATTCAGTTGATGAGATATCACATGCCACACAAATTGCTAAACAGGAAGCCGAAGAGCGTCAGCGGCAATGGTATATTCAACGTGAAAAAGATCGTCGCGAAGCTGAAGAAAAGAGACAAGCTAAAAATCTAAAAGATAGTCGGGATGAGCTTTTCAGTATCATTGAAAGTTGGGCTGAGGCTAAACGGATTAATGAGTTTTTTAAAGATGCTTTACTTCGTACAAACGCGTCATCAGATGAAGACCGTCAATCTATTGAAGTGAGATTAACGGAGGCCATGAAATTACTTGGCTCGTTAGATGCACTCGAGAGATTTAAGCAATGGAAGAGTCCAGAGGAACGCTAATTGCAATTAATCTGGTGTATATGCACAAGGATCAGATCGCCCAATTTCATCGAAGCTCATTTTCCAGCCTAATGACAATTGGACTACCAGAAATATACTAGAGGTCAATTAGTTACCATTATTGCGACTCAAAGACGTCTAGTAAGCTAGTGGCGATTCAGTTAATATATTTAAGCTTTGTCTGTGGGGCTATAAAATGAAAACTAAATCCGCATTACAAGTTCGCCTTAATGAAGTGCAAGCGCTTGCTGTAGAAACTTTTGGCTCAAAAGAAATGGCTGAAAAATGGCTTCATAAGAAACATTTAATTTTAGGGGTCACGCCAATATCTATGGCTGAATCAGAGTCAGGGCTAATCGAAGTAAAGAAAATACTGAGTTCCATAAGTTACGGCGGTGTCATATAGCTTAAACTCAAAATTTTGACAGCGCCGTCTCAAAGACGGCTATTAAATTAGTGATGTTTCAAATTAAATAGTTACTTCAGTTGAATTAGTCACCATCAACTCAATTATTGCGCTTTGCTTTTCTCCACTCCCAAGGTGGAATAGGATTTTCATATTCCCAAAGGCCACATCTGGCAATCCTCACATCCTCTTCTAGTCCATACAAGTTACTGTAGCCTATGGCATACCTCGGGGCACACTCTGCTAATTCAGTTGCATCAACTTTATAATACTTTCACCCCTCTCATAAAGGAACTGCCTTCCATCATCCACACCAGGGCCAGAAATTGGTTGTATTTGCTGCTTATTCATAATAGAAATAGCCTTCCTCGCAGAGATACCAAGCTTATCTGCAATCTCAGTTGAAAAGACATACTGCGCTTTAAACTTATCAAGTGCACTACGATGTATTCGAGTACCGCGCTTCACCTGTTTCGGCATTACTTCAGCTTTAAGGAACCCCATATTTACCATCTCATAGGCAACCTGCTCTTTAATACCTATCACTTTAGCAGCCTGAGTAATCGTTAACCATGAACCGAGCCCGTTTTGGTTTTTAAGCTTCCAGAATCTGAGTGTGTTTTCATTAAAGCTCCATCCGCCAATACCAACAACCCCATCAAGAATATTAACTGGTTTTATATCTCCAGTCCTTACACCGTTAATCAATTCATGAAGCTCTTCAGCACTCCATGCCCAATATCTCAAGATATGATTTAATGATACGCAACCCTCGTCCTCAATTGAGACCCGATCAAGATGATTGTTGATATCTATTATTTTATTGATTTCAAAACGGCTAACAGTCCATGGAGAAGAATTGGATGACCCTGTCTTTTGTGCTTCAGGGAAAAGCATTCGCATGAGTTGGCGCATTCTTTTTTTGCAAAGACCAAGCAATGCACCAGCTGTTTTCATATCAATCTCGGCATTCAAATTGTCTTTAACGATATCAAAACCGTCACGTCTCACCATCACATATTTGCGGCCCTTTTCACTCCAATAAATTTCAGCTTCGATAACATTCTGCTTAATTAAAAACTCAAGGCGCTGATGTGAGATTCCCAGCATATCACATGCAAGATTGCCAGGAATCCACTCTGCATTTTCAAGAATCTTTTCTGCTAAGCGCTTATTTCTCTTAGCAAGTCCTCCTTTCCAAGATGAACTCAGCCATTTTTCAAAGGCCTCCCTAATTTCTCTAAAATCATTTCCCTTCAACCCCTTATATAAATAGTGATAAGCCTGGCCAAATACTGTGCTTAGTGTTGGTTTGCTCGATTTAACTTCTATTTGTATTTTCTCCAGAGACTGATAAAAGGCTTGCGGCCAACCAGATATGATCTCAGCTGCAAGGCTGGTTACTGGCCAAGAATTAGTCATCAAGCCTGCTCGCTGTATTTTTAAAGGATTCTTACCTGCGGCTAAAGTCATATAGCTACCCAAGTAGCGAATAATCCTCTGCGTCTGTTCTACGTCAGTATAGGTAAAAGGTGGCACATAACCGCTATGATTAGCGTTTAAGGATATTTTATTCTTAATCATTCCTGAAAGCTTGCTTACACTATCAGGACATTTGTTTGTCTGCTCAGCCCGCAAATCAGCGCCACAACTGCAGCGAATGATTGATTCCCGATTCCATTTAAGATGACTCCCACAACTGCTACACTGATCTACAAGCCAAGTATCATGAACTGAGCAGGCATCATGAAAAAGTAGCTCCCACTCGACCCGCCAATAAGGATCGTCTGAGAGGCAATGTGGACAGAATCTAGGATGTTGATGGTTCCAAACCCGCTTTTTATTAAATAGAAGCTCCGAGTAATACCAAACATTCCGATGCAGCTCAGGATCCAGCTCTTTTAAAGGCATCAGCCCCTCGTTTACCAACGTACCTAGCTCATACATCAAACCAATGTCTTGAAGCTGCCCGGGCAGCATCCAGTTAGCTTCTGCAAGGCGAGATAAGTATCCTTTCGGTCCCTCATTTCGATAAGGATGCGGTCTAAGCAGTAATGAGCTCTGTACGGGCATTAAATTATGCTGAGTACTCATCTTATTCTCCACTCCCTAAAGTCTTACCAACATGTCTTCTAGCCAATGGGCTGCCCAAGGCATTTCGTTTATCTCCAGAGTAAAAAGGCTCCCCAGGACGGATGAGAAGTCGTACAGGTGACTGCGGATGGAATGGGTTCAATTTATCTGGTACTTCCGGCCACACATGCTTACGAAATGCAGCCGCATATGACTCCATTGTCAACTCTTGCAAACCAGCTTTGCCAGATATGACGACCGCGCCTTCAAGTATTTTTCTTAAATAATCTAGGAGACCATTAGATGCAACTAGAAAGCGTCTGGACAAATTAGCTTCAAACAATGGCACCTCTACTGAAACCGGCAGCTTTTTCTGAAACCCCATTAATACTGCTCTAAACTCCATGAAGTCATGAGGATTATTAAGCCTGAATGAGCCAAGTCGTTGCTTGGTAGAAAACCTTCGTGCCAGTTGCTCGTTGCTATAAACAACTGTTTCAGCTTCAGGAAGTCCAAACAATACAACAGCGATACCGGAAATACTGATCAGGTTTTTTAGCCAGTCTGATATGCGTCTGAATTCATTGACTGAATGTGCATAATAGAAATGTTGAAATTCATCCACTAATAATAATTCAACCTCACAAGCTTTTAGTAATTGGTAGATTCGAAACGTCTTATCTTCAGCTGTTCCTCTTAATGCCATTGGATCGCCTAGCGCCAATAGAATGGATTCCGCCATACTTTTAAACGTAGGTGTACCTGGTGTCACCACATGTAATACCGGGATAGTTGTTTTTTGAGGCCGTTGTACCCTTGGAAATACATCCAGATACTGTTCAAGGATTGTAGTTTTTCCAACACCGCTAGGGCCGGTTATAAGCAATCCTCCACCTACATTGTTATGTCTACTATGCTCATGAAGCTCCGCGATGAGAGTAAGTGCTTGCTTGTAGCGAGTGTGCTCCAATAAAGTCTTACGTAAACTAAATTTACTTGTTTCTGCTAAGGTATTTTCGTTAACAGATGCGACATCAGCATACTGCTTGATAATATCCAGAGGGGTCATCATTGATTCTCCTCTTTAGCAAAATCCATCTCCTTGGCAAGCTTACTAAGCAGATCAGGCAAATCATCATTCAAACCGCCCGGCAATTCTTCTGGCGGTTTAGGGGCCGCTGATTTAACAGTCTTCATAGCTTCAGCAATCGGATTCTCTCCTTTGAGCACAGCTACAGAGTCATACTTAAGCAAGCTATATGCATCTTTACGTACACCCATTTTTTTATCTTTTATCGCATTCAAAGCGATTGCTTCAATGGATTTTCTGGATTCAGATAATTGCGACTGAGAATACTGATCACCGTAAGTTTTTCTTGCATGCTCACGTGCTAAACGATGCAACCCTCGATGTAAACCCTGTGCATAGTCCTGGTCTACAGCGCCCACTTCTAGGTACTCTTTTTTATAGGGATCAAATACTTGTATTGAGGCTACGCTCTCTTCATAGTATTTAAGCTTTACCTGAAGATTTTCTCCCGATATACGTCTAATTTCCTGCAGAAACTTTGAATTGTAAAATAGGCCTTCGAGCTCTATGCCATAATGAAAAACTGTGCGTTTTGCGGGGACTCCAATAATGACGTCGAGTTGTTTTGGATAAACCGGCAGTTCGATCATGCATTTTTCTGCGGATTCCAGCCATTTACGTAACGGGCTTGAATTAATTCCGCGATGAAAAGAAACGTTGTATATCTCGACGATCCATTTAATGATAAGGTGAGTCAAGGTTTCCAGGTCAATTGCAGAGACTTCTTCAGCAGGATAGTCACCACGCTGATCTACATTTGAAAAAACCGTTCCCGGCAATTTATGAATCAAATCCTGCGATATTGTTCTGAAGAACCGTTCAACGCTACCTTTCATTTGCGGGGTTGCAGCAGGACAATATAAAATCTGAATGCCCAATTCCATACAAGCGGCTTTAAAAGCATCGGAATGCAGGTCCATCCCATTATCTGTTGCGATCAGCTCCGGAATACCAAAGGCAGGCCATGTCCCTTTTATATCTGGAAATCTTGCGAGCCAATCGTCCTTCGGCATAATTGCACACTTCAAACATTGCAGGACTGAATTGGCCGAAGGCGTACCGAAGCCAATATAAAATCCAACAACCATGCGACTGTATTTATCTAAGGCTAGTGTCAGCCATGCACGCCCTGGAGATAGCTTAGTACCCTTATCAAAAACAATCAAATCAATCGGAGTGTGGTCAATTTCAACGCGCTCAAGTACATAATAAACTTTCAAGCCACCCATTGAAATACGATATTTCATACGGGCAGCGTTAGCACCTAATCTTGCAGCATCGACAATGTCCTGACGCAACTCACTAGCCCACCTGTAAATGGTAGATCTGGCAAGCATAGGAATTTGAGAATCTTGCGGTCGTCCTAAATTAAGCTCAGTAATTTTATCCTGCACAGCTTTAACCACATCCGCTATTGGTCGTTGTTGCGATGTCAAATAGACCGTATCCAATATTTCTTCAAAAATGTTGTAGTGTGGATTTTTAGCACGCTCGAAGCCAGTCACAGATCGTGGTATTAAGGAGACAACACTTTTAGTCACTCTGTATTTTTTCCACCAGGCATGCACTGATGACGGACAAGGTGGATTCTTATCATGGATGACTTCAGCTGCGGTCTTAATAAGATCACGCCAAGATTCAACGTTATATTTGTTTAATTCAGGATTAATAGCATTGATATAATGCAACCGCTTTTTGGCACGTTTTTGCCAACGCTCAGGAAAAGTACCTAAATCTCGAGGCGTAGATAAATAGATTGCATCAACCTGCGAGCCCAAGGTATTTTCATCAACAAGCCAAGTACCAAAGTTCCAACGCTGCAACAATTCAGAATCTGTTAATGTTTTGATTTCACCAAGATCGTTCTCGAATTGTAATTTACCGGAAGCTAGGCGTCGAAGCAGCGTCCACCGAAGATTTAACTCCCTAAAAGCCAAACCCTTTTTAAGCCAGAATCGTTTCATGATCTTGCTCCTCAGGTAAATGTAAGAAATTTGATTCAGCGTATAGATCTATTGTGATATCGCAGCAAATCATGCCGCGAGCCAGCAATAGCAGGACATTTCTTTTGCCTATGATTTGAGCAAGACTTAATACGGTAAAAGTCGAATTCGATCTCATTAATTTTATGGTTTGAATTTCAATATCTGTTAAATCCAAATCACGATTCTGCTGTAGCACTCTAGCAAGACGCTTGAGATTTGTGAGACGAGGTTCTTTCCTGATATCGCTATCGACAAGTATTTTGAAATTTCGACCATTACGGGCGTAATGTTGTATGACCGCATTAAATTTATTTACTATCTCTACAGAATGAAATTCTGAAATCGGTTTAACCTCTACATGTATAACTTCACCAGTGCCTAAAGTCAGTGAAAAATCGGGGAAATAACGTCGCATTTCACAATCACGCTCGTAATTGATGAGCTCAGGTTGCTCCTGATAATGTTTAACACCACTTGAAAATTCAAAAAGTAATATTGCATCCCGCTCGAGTGGTGATTCGTATTGCACCATCCTGTCTAACTTCCTGGATGGAAAGTATCCTTTAAATTTCCTGCTACTTCGCGTCACTACTTTTCTTACATTCATTTTTAACTCCCAGCACTGAGGGCAAAGTTTGTCCCTACGCTCTCAGCGCATTTTTAAAATTCATATGGATTGCTCTGATTTTTAGGTTAAAAAATACCTGCTGGCTGGTTAAATTCAGCCAGAAAAATCAGTGCATAAGTGGAAGAGGCTTGACGCCCAAATGGAAGTAGACGATACTTGACTTTGAGAGGGGTAACGTCAGTTATCCGGGGGCAAGCCGCAAGGTTTGCCCTTTTTACATTTTGGTTTCCTCCAATTCCTTTCCCGAGAATAAATTCTGTTTTGGGTCGTGACACAGCTCACGCAGACTAAGCGCAAACTTGATCAGTTCAATCTGCTTTGGCTGCAGCCGCCCAAGCTGGGTATCCAGCTGATAACATAATTCATATTCAGCTACATCTGCGCTAAGCGGAACAACCAGTTTGCGTTTTGACTTTTCCAGGGCGACTCTAAGTTGCTCTTGTTCATCATTGTCCAAGGCAAATTTCACTATTAGTTTTTTTATAAATTCTTGCTTAGGCGGACCCTTGCTGCCATTTTCCAAAGCGCTGATATAACTTTGCTCATAGCCAAGTATTTCTGCTGCCTCTTTTTGAAGCAGTTTTCGATGGACTCTTAAATCTCGCAGGATGTAGGCAAAGGGACTCATTATTACTTTAAATTAGTTATATTTTTAAATTCTAAATGAGATTTCCATACAAAAATCAACACAAACTATTGATTTAAATAATATTTTTTCTATTATGATATTTATTATTAAATATTTTTTTGACTTAAAAAAATTAATATCTTTTACATTTAAATTGAAATATTATTGAAAGGAATCAATTAGTTAATATCTTTTAATTTGAATAATTAGTTTATTAACGTTTTTAATATTTCTTACGTTATTAACGTAATTTGGTGATTTTTTTGAAAAAAGAAACGGTTTGAAGAAAATTTGCAAATGGTGAATTGATGGCAGATCAACCCAAAAAACCAAGGCGATCCTGGACTACTGAACAAAAAGTATCCTATGTTGAAATGCGGCTTACCCCAAATGCTGAAGGTAAACTTAAGCTTGTTAATAGATTTTGTAAGGAAAACAATATTCCAATAAAAACCTATTATTCGTGGCAAAAAGCCTATAAAAATCTTATCAATAACCCTGACCTGCTCAGAATCAGCAAAACCATTGAATCGAAATCCCGCAATCCCGAGTTAATCATTGAAGTCATTGAGTTAAGCCTGTATCACCCAGACTGGAGTGCCAGAACCATCATTAAAAATCTGAGTGCTACTACAAATGATGTATCAATTCCTACAGTTCAACGAATCTTGAAAGAACATAACCTAGCCAAGGTTAGTAAGCGTTTTGCTCATACCGAACATGAATATATTAAAAATAACCTTGTTCTTCCTAAAGAAACTGCCAATTTATTGTTTAAGAACAATCCCTATTTAAATCTGTATGAATTAACCAAAAACATCAATGGACTGGTATTTTTCTTAAAGTCTTTAAGCTTGGATTATTATTTTGGCAAAGGTTCTGGCTATATCCTTGTTGCCATTGAAACAAATAGTTTGGATCCATTCTTGTATTACTGGGATGGGAAAAATAAGCATGAAGTTACTGAATTTATAGACACTGTTAGTAATTTAGCGGATAGAAATCATGCGTATGATATTTATTTTAAATACGATACAAAGTGGCCAATTAAGTTAAATATTCCTTCTGATAAACATAATACTTACTGGCTTGATACTTCAAATGAGATGCTTAAGTGGCTGAACCCTTTTTTTAATAAGATAAAAAAAGGGTTCTTAAAGGAGTATAAATTTAAAGGGGCTGAACAATTTAGGGAAGACTTAGCAAACTTCGCACTTCAACTCAAAATAAAAAATGGTCCAATTGGTTACCCCACTTGGGGAGATAACCCATACACCGCTAACCGAAACCATAAAGTAAATTTAAGTTTCAAAAAACTAAATCATTGAGAAATGTAACCTTAAAATTTATGCCATAAAAACACTCTACAAACTCCAAGTTTCGGCACTTAAAGGTAGTTCATTTAGCTCAATACGTGCTTCACGCCATGTTGGGTAATGTTCATCAAGTATTGCAACAAAACGGTCACTATGCGTTGGTTCTAGCAAGTGAGCCAACTCATGGACAATAACGTATTCAAGCAGATCCTTTGGTTTTTTTACAAGCTCAGTATTCAAACGAATGTTTCCAGCATCATGATTACAGCTTCCCCATTTAGTTTTCATGCGTTGCAGGAAATAGCCTGTAACTTTCACTTTGAGCTTTTGTTCCCATTTTGAGATCAGAGCTGGCACAGCTTCATGAAGTAGAGATTTATGCCATTCATGAATCACTTCTGCACGTTTCTGCACATCACTACCGGGGCGAACAACCAGTGTTATACGCTGATGATCAAGAATCACAGTAGGCTTAACGTCTTTCTCAATTACAGAGAGTAGGTAGCGCCGACCCCAGAGGTAATGACTTTCTCTTTCGACATACTGCCGTGGAGTTTCACGTGACTGATTAATTAACTTGTCTTGCTGGTTTCTGATCCAGCCAAGCTTAGATATCGCGTAAGCACGAATAACTTCTATGCGTGTTTCTGACGGTGCCACAAGAGTGACATGGCCTACTGGCGGATGTACCGAGAGGTGGACGTTTTTAACGGCCTTACGACTCACAGTAATCTGGATATCACCGAGTTGAATCAATTCTGTCACAAGTAGCCCTGCTGATTTTTAATAATCTCGAATAATGCCTGCGTAGCTTCCCGGTCACGGTTCAGTATTGGAAACAAGGCATTTAAAAGCTGCGATTCACGGGCTTGATCACCCTTCCATCCTGCCGGTGCATGTTCACGTACAGCCAAATCAATCTCGATGGCTAATTTCGCCTTTTCTTCCTCATCCGTTGGGCACTGAAAACTTGTTGCCTTAATTGATCCCAGATTATTAAATAGTGCTGTCGCTTCTTGTTTACCATGTAATGGTACCGGAATTCCAGCTTCAGTATGTTTAGCTGCCAAACGTTTTACTAATGACTCTGCCTTACGCAAAAACTCTTCATACGCAGCAGTGTCTGCTCTACTTTGTTTGATAAGGTCATCCAGCAACTTGGACATCTGTTCATAAAATCGTGGGTCAGTCAGCTGATCGCGGATGATGGTTTTACGAACGTTGTTAATAATTCCTTCAGCAATCGCATTTTTTGAGAGATTGTTATTCTTGTTAAGTTTGCGAGCAATGGCATCATGGATACCGGTTTCAATAATTAACTCGGTCAAAGACAGCTCTCCTAAATCACCAAGCTCTGCCGCCGGATCAGCTTGGATGTAGGAGTTAATGAGATGGCGCATATCCGCCTCATAGGGTTTGATATCAAGTTCCTCACCAGAGTGTTTTTTGATTGCAGCCCTGATCTCTACATAAAACTCTACTTCTTTCTGTAAGGCTTCTGCATCAGAATCAGAGTATCCAGCCTCCGTAAGATTCTGGGCAAGATCTGCATAGGCACGAGCAAAGAGTGCGACTGCTTTATAAAAAGACACTCGAAGTGGCTCGGTTTCATTTAATGCATTCGGGTTTGCAGCATCTCCACAGAAATACCTGAGGTACTGTTCTACCTGCCTTGGCAAAGCAACCGGTTCACATAAATAAATCAAAGCTTGCCGTGCATTATTCAGCTGCTTCCTGCCTTCTTCCAACCAGTTTTTGAGATGGATATTATTATCGCCACCGTTGCCTTCATCAATATCTAACTCATCTGAACTATATACTGCAATTGCTTGCTGAACATCACCGAACAACTCTTTGTAATCAACAATATGTCCATAATCTTTATCATCGCCATCTAATCTATTCGTGCGACAAATGGCCTGGAACAAGTTGTGGTCATAAAGCTCATTATCAAGATAAATATAACTACATGAAGGTGCATCAAATCCTGTCAGCAGCTTGCTAACCACAATCAGCAGCTTCAAATTTGCTGGCTCTTCTATAAACCGACGTTTGGTTTCATCTTCATATTGTTTGGTCGTTTGACCATTTTTCAGGACATGTTGGGTGTAGGTATCAAACTTGTAACGCTCATCACTGTTTGGTGGCTCACGCGATATAAGATTATGGTTGGGCTCATAAGAGGTGATGATTCCGCAATAAGGGCCAAAAATGGTGTTCTGGAACAATCGGAAATAATGACAGGCATCATAGATTGATGCAGCCACCAGAATCGCTGTACCCCGGTTGTTACTTAAACGTGGTTTTAAGCTGAAATCCTCAATGATATTCGCGATAATCCGTTGTTTACGCTCGGCAGAACTCATCAAATCTTCCATTGTTGCCCAGCGTCTACGCAAGACTGCTTTCTGAAAATTATTGAGATTCTTTGTGGTTTTCTCAAACCATCTATCTATTGCGGCCTGATCTGTCAGCCGTTGCGGGACATCCCTAGCTTCATATTTAAGATCCAGAACCACTTTATCGGCTACTGCTTGATGGAACTTATAAGTGTGTATATAGGTACCGAAAACATCCCGTGTCATCAGTTTATCCTTACGCAGCAATGGGGTGCCTGTAAAACCAATAAATATTGCCCCCTCAAGCCAACGCTTCATCTGTTTGTTCATATCACCGCCCTGACTCCGGTGACACTCATCTACAAACACATAGAAACGCCCATGTACCACCGGAGGAGGGCCTTGCAAGTCAGCTACATCAAACTTATGAATTAATGCACAAAGCAACCTTGGCGAGCTATTACCCAGTTTCTGAACAAAGTCTGCCCTTGATGTTATGCGTGGTGATGGAGCATCCTCACCAATCACCCCAGCATTTTTCATTACACCAGAAATCTGCTTATCAAGTTCATCTCTATCTGTAATAACCAGAATCCTGGCTTCAGGGTCATATTCCAGCAACCACTTGGCTATCAGTACCATTAAAATACTTTTACCACTACCTTGTGTGTGCCAAATGACACCCCCCTCACGTTTAGCAATACGTTCCTGAGCTGCTTTTACACCATGGAATTGATGCTGGCGTGGTACTTTCTTCTGACCTGCATCAAAAATAATAAAGTTCCGTATTAGATCGAGTAGCCTCTCTCTGTTGCACAACTGTGCCAATGGCCTATCTAACAAATCACCAGCCTTAGGTTGCATGCCAGACTGCTGTTCTACTTCATCTTTCCATTCCACAAAAAATTGTTCTGGTGTACCGGTAGTCCCATATCGCAGACCCTGCGAGTCGCTGCCCGCCAGTAGTAACTGCACCGTGCTGAAAAATCCCTTGTTGAAAATCTCTTCCTGGTTGGTGATGAGCTGACGGATACCGTCGGCCACTTCCACCGAACTACGTTTCAGCTCAATAACGGCGACGGCGATGCCATTGATGTACACCACCATATCTGGCCGACGCTCATAGCCGCCCCGTAAGGTGACTTCTTCGGCCAGCCCAAAATCGTTGTTGCTGGGTGTTTCCCAATCAATAAGGTGCACGGTCTCATGGACCTGCCCGGCTGCAATCTGTACCGGCACGCCATAGCGCAGCAGTTGGTAGGTACGCAGATTGGCTTGATATAGGGTAATGCCTGTGGAGTCGGTGGCGGTCAGGAGCTTTTGCAGCGCTGCGGAAATGTGCGCATCAGAATAACCACGCTTCTTGAGATTGCTGCGCAGAAGATCAGCTTCGATGGAGCGGTTGTTGTCGCGTTTACTCCACTCACCCAGGTGATCGTACCCAAGGCAGTCAGGGCGACTTGCATCGGTAAACAGAGCGGCAACACGGTTCTGCGTCTTACGCTCAGATCGGGCTTGTTCAACCATGGCTTTCCTCTTTGGCAATCTGTGTCATATAGCAGCTTTCTTGCGGCGATCTGTGAAAGTAATACGCCATTGCTTGAGTGCTTCAATGTCTACTCTTAGCTCAGGCTCTTCGGGGATAAATACAGGCACTTCTTGTGATTGGCTGTGCTCGTAACACGAGTACTTGGTCATTAGGTTGTCTATTAATTGGCAGTCCGCCGACTCGATATAAGGCAACGCCCCTAGCCGGTTGTCTGTTGTAACGCTTCTGCGATGTCGCTTGACTACCTCATTCAACAGATCGTCCTCCACCGTGCGTTCAAGCAGCTTACGGAAATCACTACAAATCCCCTGGGCTAGGCTTCGATACACTTCACCGCCGCCCGTATCTCCTGCTCTTTTGGCAGCTCCAAGCCGATCCAGCAAAATGTTGTTAGCTTTCTCCGTCTTAGCATTCCAAGTTGCCTGATCTACTGGATGACCAGCATCCCCGGAATAGGCTTCAATACATAGCTGACGGAAATGCTGCTTTTTCCAATCATCGCCAATTTTCTTAGCCCCATCTTCCATCGCCCCATACAGCGATAGCCGATGAGTGAACACGAGCACTTGGCGCGTCTTTGCCAGCTCCGCCAAACGACCGGCTACGTTCCATTCAAAATCGTGATCCAACGAGGAAATGGGATCATCAAAAATGAATGGCGCGGTCATCGGTTTATCCGCAACATCAGCTAGAAATGCTGCAAGCGAAATGATACGACGCTCGCCCTCACTCAGCACTGAATCAGGCATCGCTTGACCGCTCACAGCACCCTTTAATTTAAGCTGATGCAGCACCTTGCCTCGATCAGTTCTTGTCTTAACGATTTCAACCTTGATCCGGGTTGCTCCCAGCAGCTTCAGCTCTCGATTGAAACGCTCGACATAGCCCTGCGTAATGATTTTTTCTGCAACCTCACCTGCCTTTAATGAAATTTTTCGCGGATTGGCCAGAGCCTTCCAATCCTCATAAGCCTTCACATGCTTTAGTCGATCAACTTCTCGACGAACAGCATCAACTTGCTGGGAAATCCATTGTTTCGCCTCTAGGGCATTTTTTTCTTTTGTGGCTTGAGCACGATCAAAGCCTTGTGCATCTTGGTCATATTGGGACGCTTGTGACTCAAGCTGATCGGAGTAACCCCGAAGTATCGCTACATTTTCCGAGATATCCTGAACTGGAAGCACTTGCCACTGTACTTCCCCTGCCAATAAGCCAGATCTGACTTGCAAGGCAGCACCCCAGAAAGTTGCCAAGTATTGTTTCCAATCTTCATTGGTAAGACCGGCTGCCTCGCACTGGGTGTTGATTTGTTCGGTGCTTAACACCGGTGGTAGCGATTTCAATGCATGCTGATAGCCTATCTCCGCGCTACCGGCATCTGCCTCAAGTTTCGATTGCACGAAGGCTTCAAAGTCGCGCAGACGCTTCTGCGCATCAGGAGCCAGTTCTTGGTGACACAACACACACCGGCCGCCATCGGTCACAGGAAACACTTGATCGGGATAAGCCGTTTGCGAGTAGTACTTGGCTGCATCCCAAAGCGCACGCCACGTATTTGAACCTACTCCATCCAGTTTGGCTGATCCGACTTGGGCAGCCTCTGCTGCAATTTGCCGCTTGAATTTGGCTGTTGCCTGTAATTCACGAATCGCCTGCAAGCCATCCGCTCCGTAAGCTTGAAAAGCTTGCTGCAGAGCGACGATAATCTGCTCAACTTGCCCCTTGGTCGCTCGCTTTTGTTTAGCCAATGCTGCGGGGTCAGCCACCTTCAGTCGCTCGTTAAGTTCATTCAACTTGCGACCATCATCTTCAGTCCAGCTTACCAAATGTTGTATCGCAGCTTCAGTAGTTGCTGCTGTTAGAGCCCCGTAATGTCGTGCAGGCTCTGTTAGTGCGAAATTGGGGGGTATAGTAGGCAGCGCGCTCACCAGTTGGCTTTGCTCTGTCTGCAGCATGGTCTTAATTTGATCGCATGCAGAGGCCAGGGTCTCGAACATACCGACCATCGGGGGCGTGTAAGCGGCAGCGCTCTCTTTGCTTAGATAATGGCTTGCTTCGTCGCTATCAAATATATCTACCGCGCGAATCGCATCAATTGGTGACGCATCAGCATGCCACTCCGCCGTAATTGACTGGTCGCCCAACTGGTAAGTGATCTGGCACTTACGTTGAGCTGGTGCGGCTTGAAAAACGTTGGGCTTAAGTGCGGTGGCTCTTGGTTTCCCGGAAGCCTTTTTCAAAATGCGTGTGTAACTGGATTTACCTGAACCGTTGTGGCCGTAAATTACGGTCAGATTGCCATTCCCAAAGGTCAATGGCTGGCGAGGAGCCAGGTTCTCGATGCCAAGCACCTCACCAATGCCGACCAAGCGCAGTTTGCTGCCGACATTCGGCGCATCAGCCAAACTATCAAAAGTACGGTGCTTACTAATGGCTTGACCAGCGTGAGTCTTGAGAATGGTGCAAACATCATTCAAATCAGCAGGAGCTAGTTCCCCCTTTTTCAATAATCTGTCGGCAGCCTCCTGCAACCAATCCTGTTGTGTCAGAAGCCACTCAAGTATCTCATCCTGAATTGCCGTCATTGATCGCCCCTTAATTTTTTACTTGTTATTGCACAACCAGAGAAGTGAAGGAATACGCAAGGCTCATGCCAGCCTCGTCTTTCCGGTTAGCAGCTCCTGCATCATGGCTTGCTTGATGTTGCATGTTTTATCGCGGCGGGCTTCTAAATTAGCTAACTCGACGTCCATGCTAGAGAGTACGTCGGCGATCGCTATTTGCTCCGGGATCGATGGAATAGGCAGCGTCAATTTTGCAATATTGGTCTTACTGATTCCGGATACTTTGGTGCCAACAGCATAGAACATGAATTGCTGACGAATCGCCTGCGTCTGGAAACAGTAGTGCTTGTAGGTATGGGCAAGATCGTTAGACTTGCTTTTGGCGACGATTGTGTGCAGGCCTGAAATGAATGGAACATCGTCCTCATTTTCAACGACGAGGTGTTTGCTCGTTCCGGCATCATCTTCGGATGCGTCAACGAAAACAACATCACCATGCTTAAGTAGTGAGGTTTCCGAAATTCGATTAAGTGAAATATTCAGCTTTGGAATATCTAGGAAGTCGCGCTTAGCGCTAATAGAAGTTTTTGACGATCCGTGAATGTCACCGTAATGCAGGTAACAATGCCCCTCGTTGGACAGTTGATCGCGTGAGGCTGAATAACCTCCGCTGAAATCAAACAAATCACCAAAAGTCTTGGTTTTCCATTCGTCTGTGAAGCCCGGGAGGCGCCTCTCACCAGAAAGTAGGTGTTGCATTGTTGCTTGCTTGAGGTCGCGCTTTTTGCTTATTAAATGCTCTAGGTTTTCGACAAAAGCATTTACTTCCGATAAGGCATTGGCGATGCTTTGTTGAACCTCCAAAGGAGGCATCGGTATCTTTGCGCTCTGCAGCATACCGATTGTCACGTACTGTGTGGTTGTTCCAATGGCTGCCGCTTTAAAAGCACTCTGCAAGAGTCCAAGTTGAAGATACAACCAACGACAGTCCAGTTGATTGTTCTTCGGCGTCATTACATATGTGCGCTGTCGAGCGGCGAACTTACCCACATGATGATGCAGGTGAAAAACACCATCAGCGTTGTTTCCGGCCATGATCACAGCTTCTTCGTCAAAGTCGTAATCAGTGCACTTGAGGATTTCGCTGGAGCATACGAAAAATGGGTACTCTCCGCTGGGGTTGGCCGTATTGGTATTTCTGCTCCCGCTCCTGAAATTAACCATTCCATCCAATGGAGCCAGACTCCAAGAACTAATCTCTTTAGTCATTAAAGTGATACCCCATTTTTTGTAAATGACCTTCTACTTTTGTAGCAAGAATGTTCACTTCGCGCTCGAGGATGGCCATCGGCGTCTTGTAGCGTGAAGCTAGCTGTCGGATACGGCTGGTGAGGCTTTGTGAAACTCGATCCAACTCGCCTTGCACGGTATCGGCTAAGGTCGCCAACCATTTGTCGTCCACTACAAGCTGCTTGATCTCGTCCTCGGTCAGCTTGGGGTACTTGGCATCCAGCTTGGCCTCAAGGTCGTCCTGCGCCGCTTTCAGCTTGGCTTTGATATCGGTCTGCTTGTCAAGCAAGGCGGCGTAGTCCTGCAGCGCCTTGCGCTCGTCGGCGTAGTCAGGATCTTTGCCGATCTCCTTCAGGCGGGCTTTGACAGCCTTAGCCGTGATCTTCTGCTTGTCGCCTTCGCCTTCAATGACCTCGGCTAGCAGCCCTTCTTCGCCGCTGTTCTCTTCCATCATCTCCTGAAGTTGTTGCTCGACATCTGCCAGCTTGGCCTCCAGCGCTTCAATGGCGTCGCGCTCAACGGTGAAGTAACGGGCGATCAGAATTGGCGCGGGAATCAGGTCGGATTTGAAGCGGCACTTGCCTTTCTTGTAGTCATGCGCTTCGGGCCACGCCAGCTTGCCGTCCTTGTTCTTGACTTGAAGAATTTCACGCGGCTGTGCCCCAGCCTGCCAGCCTGCGTCTGATATAAGGTAGCAGTCGTCTTGCATCGTCTCGGCCCAGTAATCCATGAGGTGTTGGTACACGTCATAGGCATTGACGAGCGGCGTCGGCTTGAATCGGGCAAGCAAATCCTCGGACAGTGCCTCGATCAGTTGCCTAGGTTGTTGATGAGCATGGTCGTTTTTCGCAAAGCCCTTCAGTAGCGGGGTACGGGCCTGCTTCCAATCAGCAAAGACCTTGGTGGCCGCCTGATTGAATGCAGTGAACTCAGGATGCGCAAAGATGGTGGTCTTCACCTCGGCGATGGGCAGTTTCAACTGTGCATAACCAGCGCGCCCGGCTGACTCGAACAGGGTATTGCGCACACCGGGGATCACCTTCCAATAGTCGCTCAACGCATCCAGGTCACGCTCTGGAATCCCGCCACGCAAGTGGCCATCGATGTCCTGGATGTCTTCAGGTTCGGTGCTGTCGATGTAGCGTGGCAGGTTGAGGTTGTAGTCGTTCTTGTGATCTGCGATCTCGGTCAGCGGCACCATGCGCGAGTAGCGTGGCAACTCTGCCAACTTGGTGAAGGCATCGACGATCTTGTGAATGTCCTGCTCACGCAGGCGGTTCTTGGCACCGTCCTTGATGAAGCCCTTGGAGGCGTCGATCATGAAGATGCCTTTGCGTGCAGAAGCGTTTTCCTTGTCCAACACCAGGATGCAGGCGGGAATGCCCGTGCCGTAGAACAGGTTGCCCGGCAGGCCAATGATCCCTTTGAGGATGCCCGACCGCACCAGCTTCTCGCGGATGACAGCCTCGGCATTGCCCCGGAAAAGAACACCGTGAGGGAGAATGCAGGCGCCTTTGCCGGTGCTCTTCATTGAGCGAATGATGTGCAGCAGGTAAGCGTAGTCGCCTTGCTTTTTCGGCGGTTCGCCCCAAGCAAAACGCTGGTGCGCATCGCTGGCAGGGGTCAGGCCGGTGCTCCAGGTCTTGTCTGAAAACGGCGGATTGGCGACGACGTAGTCATAGGTACGCAGCGACTCGCCATCTTTGAACTTCGGCGAGGCCAGCGTATTGCCCTGCAGGATATTGGCAGTCGGAAAATCGTGCAGGATCATGTTCATACGGGCGAGGCCAGCCGTGGTGACATCCATTTCCTGTCCCTCCAATGTGATGTGCTTGCCAGCCTCGGCAGCCACCTTGAGCAGCAAGGAGCCAGAGCCGCAGGTGGGGTCATACGCGGTGGTCGAGGCCACTGCATTGGCAGGTGAGATGCCCACGACCTTGGCCATGATGCGACTGACCTCGGATGGCGTATAGAACTGGCCTTTGCTCTTGCCACTCTGCGAGGCAAAATGACGCATCAGGTACTCGTAGGCATCACCCAAGATGTCGTCGTTCTCAGCACGGTTCTTTGAGAAATCTAACTCTGGCTTTTGAAAGATACTGATCAGGTTAGTGAGGCGATCAACCATCGCCTGACCTTCACCTAGCTTGTTCGGGTCGTTGAAATCAGGGAAGTCACTGCGTGCAAGACGAGAGTTGGCGTCGATCAACGGCTGAATGACCTGTGTGTTGATTTTATCGCCGATATCGCTCTTGCCCTTAAGGGCAATCATATCTTTGAAGCTGGCCCCGGGCGGAATGGTGACCGGCGGCGCAAAGTCATCGGAGTCACCGTACTTGTCCGAGATATACTTGATGAATAGCATGAACAGGACATAGTCCTTATACTGGCTGGCATCCATGCCGCCACGTAGTTCATCACAAGACGCCCAAAGAGATGAGTAAAGGTCTGATTTTTTAATAGCCATGTTTATTATTTTTTTAAGTATTATTTAGATAATATTAATCATATCATCTATAAAGTTACTTAATGCTTTTATGGCCTAACCAATAAAAAAGGAGCTAAATGATTAGCCCCTTTTTTAATTTAAAAATCTAGACTTTTGAGAAAAATCTAGAAATTAATGAGATCCTACACAAACCTAAATATCTAAGTTATTAGCACCTAAAGCATTATTTTCAATAAATGCGCGTCTAGGTTCTACATTATCGCCCATCAGTGTTGTGAAAATTTCATCCGCTGCAATCGCGTCATCAATTTGCACTTTTAGTAAACGGCGCACTTTAGGGTCCATGGTAGTTTCCCATAACTGCTCTGGGTTCATTTCACCAAGACCTTTATAGCGCTGAATATTCAGTGTGTTTTTCGCTTCACCTTGTAGCCAATCCAAGGCTTGTTTGAACG